>Ga0209577_10002038_pt1 | contig 19636 bp, 16 predicted proteins | sample GraSoiAngelo_109_FD_185874 | JGI IMG/M metagenome (GOLD analysis project Ga0209577, IMG submission 185874) | Grasslands soil microbial communities from the Angelo Coastal Reserve, California, USA - 14_0903_12_20cm (SPAdes) (version 2) | ecosystem: Environmental > Terrestrial > Soil > Grasslands...
CGCGCGAGCGGGTCGAGAGGAAGGCGCGCCGGAAGCCCTGGCGCACCGCCTCGCCCAGCCGCCGCTCCAGGCCCGAGACAGGGCGAATCTCGCCGCCCAGTCCCACCTCCCCGAGGAACACCGCGTCCGGTGGCAGCGGCCGGTCGTGCACGCTCGACACCAGCGCCGCCAGCACGGCGAGATCGGTCGACGGCTCGACCAGCCGGGCCCCGCCCGTCACGTTCACGAACACGTCGAGCGTCCCGAACGGCAGCCCGCCACGGCGCTCGAGCACCGCGAGCAGCACGGCCAGCCGGCGGTGGTCGAGCCCCGTCGCCACGCGCTGCGGCGTGCCGAAACCGCTCTTGGCCGCGAGCGCCTGGATCTCGACCAGCAGTGGTCGCGTGCCCTCCATCAGGGCCGTCACCGCCGAGCCCGACACCCCCCCGGTGCGGCCGGCGAGGAACGCCGCCGCCGGATCGGCGACGGGCTCGAGGCCGGCGCCGGTCATGGCGAACACGCCGATCTCGTCGACCGAGCCGAACCGGTTCTTGACCGCGCGCAGGATGCGATGGTCCAGCGTGGTCTCGCCCTCGAAGTAGAGCACCGTGTCCACGATGTGCTCGAGCGTCTTGGGGCCGGCGATGCCGCCGCCCTTCGTCACGTGCCCTACGAGCAGCACCGCGGGGCCGGTCTCCTTGGCCAGCCGCATGAGGCGCGCCGCACACTCGCGCACCTGGCCGACGTTGCCCGGGGCGCCTTCGAGCTCGTCGGTGTAGGTGGTCTGAATCGAGTCGACGAACACCACCTGCGCGTTCAGGGCGTGCGCGTGGTGCGTGATCGCCTCGAGCCGGGTTTCCCCCAGCACGTGTACGGCGCCGGCGTCGAGCGTCAGCCGGTCCGCCCGCAGCCGCACCTGATCGGGAGACTCCTCTCCCGAGACGTACAGCGTGCGGATGCCGGCGTGCTCGAGGCGCGCCGCGCACTGCAGCAGCAGGGTGGATTTTCCGATGCCGGGCTCGCCGCCCACGAGCACCACGGACCCCGGCACGATGCCGCCGCCCAGCACGAAATCGAACTCGCGCAGGCCGGTGTGCCACCGCTCCACACCGGGTCCCCCGCCCAGGGCGGACAGGCGGACGGGCGGTCGGGCGGACTCCTCGGACCGCCTGTCCGTCCGACCGCCTGACCGCCATAGCTTCCCGACCGCCTCTTCCACCAGGGTGTTCCATGCTCCGCACGCGTCGCACCGGCCCGCCCACTTCGGCTGCTCGGCGCCGCAATCGGTGCAGCGGAACACCGAATGCGCCCTAGCCACGTACCGCCTCGGGCGGCGCTTCGCGCGACGAGAAGGTGTCGAACCGCGTGTATTCCTTCGCGAATCGAAGCTTCACTCGCCCGGTTGGACCGTTGCGTTGCTTCGATAGCAAGATCTCAGCCACACCCGCGGTTGGATTGCCACTCTCGTCTTCCATTATGTCGTACATCTCTGGGCGGTAAATGAAGATGACGACATCTGCGTCTTGCTCGATCGCCCCCGACTCGCGCAAGTCCGAGAGCTGCGGCCGTCGATCTTTTCCCCTCTGTTCAGGGGCACGCGAGAGTTGCGAGAGCGCCACCACGGGAACGTCGAGTTCTTTCGCGAGTGCCTTAAGTGATCTGGAGATGAGGGAGATTTCTTGAGTGCGGTTTTCAGCTTCCGAGGCGGCATGCATCAACTGCAAGTAGTCCACGATCACGAGATCGATGTTCTGCTCAGCTTTGAGACGGCGGGCTTTGGAGCGTACCTGTAGCGGCGTCAGGGCTGGACTGTCGTCGATCCACAATGGTGCGGTACCCAACAGGCCCGCGGCCTTGGCGAGCTTCGGATAATCGTCGTCGCGTAACTGAGCTCGGCGCAGGTGTTGTGAGTCAACCCACCCTTCGGAGCAAAGCAGGCGCTGAACCAGAGCGTCAGCCGACATTTCGAGGGAAAACATCGCGACGCGGGAGCGATGCTCGATGGCTGCATACTGGGCTACGTTCAAGACGAATGCCGTCTTGCCCATTGACGGGCGTGCTGCAATGATGACCAGGTCGCCCTTTTGGAAGCCTGCGGTCAGGTCGTCGAGGTCCTTGAACCCTGACGGTATGCCGGTGAGGCCCCCGCCCTGAGCCTGCAGCTTCTCTATCCGTTCCATTGCGGGCCATACCAACTCCTTGATCCGCACAAACGCTTCCGCCCGGTGCAGCTGCGCTACTTGAAATACCCGCTGCTCCGCGACATCGAGCACTTCACTTGAACTGGCCTGACTGTCGTACACGTCCTGGATGATGCTCGTCGCGGCCTCGATGAGCCTGCGTTGAATCGCCTTATCACGTACGATCCTGGCGTGGTACTGGACGTTGGCCGCGGTTGGCACGACGTCAATTAGCGCCCCGATGTATTCCAGCCCTCCCGCTCGGTCAAGATCACCTCGCTTGAGCAACTCCTCTTGGAGCGTGATGGGATCGATCACGTCACGCCGCTCCGTTATGGCCGCCATCGCTCTAAAGAGCGCGCGATGGCCTTCTTTGTAGAACATCGAGTCGTCGAGATCCTCGACGGCTCTGAGTGCGGCATCCTGGTCGAGAAGCATGGCGCCCAAGACGGCTTGCTCCGCGTCGTTACTCCACGGAGTCTGGCGCGTGTGCTCTCTCTTAGACGTTGAGGAGTCGGGAGGCGATGCTGACGTCATGCCAGGTTGGCCGTTTCCAGTTTGGGTTCCGAAGTAGTGCCGCCGGATGGTACGTGACGATGACCGGGATCCCCCGCAAGCGATGGATCTGATTGCGCAACGCGCCGAGCGACTGCTTCGTGTTGAGGAGCGTCTGCGCCGCCGTGCCGCCCATCGCCAGGATCACGGCCGGCTTCACCAGCTCGATCTGACGCAGCAGATACGGGAGGCAGGCGGCGATCTCGTCGTACTGGGGGACGCGGTTCTCGGGTGGGCGGCATTTGACCACGTTACAGATGAATACCCGCTCGCGCGGTAGCTCGATCGCCGCGAGGATCTTGGTGAGCAGCTCGCCGGCGGGGCCCACGAACGGCCGGCCCGTCTCGTCTTCCACGCGCCCCGGGCCCTCCCCCACCACCACCAGGCGCGCGGCGTCCGCGCCTTCGCCCGGGACGGTGTGCCGGCGGCCCTCGCACAGCCGGCACTTGGTGCACGTCGCCACGAGCTGCGCGATGGCGGCGAGCGAGGGCGCCTGGGGGACCGGGTCGTTCGAGAACAGGTCGCCGCCGGGGGGATCATAGGAGAGGCCGGGAGGGGGAAGGTCGGAGTCGGGCTGGGCAGGTCTGGCCTTGGCTTTCCCCGGGCTCGCGCCCGGGGTCAGTCCGGCAGTGTCGTGGGCACCAACTGACCCCGGGCGCAAGCCCGGTGTTGGCCCATCCGGAAGTATGACCGGATTCCCCCCCAGCAGCCGCTGCTGTTCCAGGAATTCGCGCGCCAGTGCCCGCCCGTCGCTCACGTCAGCGCTTGCTCCACCGCGTCGAGGATTCGTTCCGCCACGTCGCGTTTGTCGAGCAGCGGCAGCTCGATCGGCGTGCCGCTCTTCCCGATGATCGTGACGCGATTCGTGGTGACTTCAAACCCCGCGCCGGGCTCGAGCGCGTTGTTCAGGATGATGTAGTCGAGATGCTTCTCGCGCAACTTCGCCTGGGCTTGCGCCACGCCGTTCCCCCCTTCCGCCCCTGGCGCCTCCAGCGCAAACCCCACCACCAGGCACCCCGGCGGCCGCTTGAGCGAGGCGAGGATGTCGGGCGTCGCCTCGAGCTCGAGCGTGAGCGCCCCGCTCGCGCGCGGGCGCTTGCCCGCCGCGGGCCGGGCGGGACGATAGTCGGCCGGGGCTGCCGCCATGACCAGCACGTTCGCGTGCTTCACGAGGCCGTCCACGGCCCGCTGCATGTCCGCGGTGGTCTCGACGCGGTGCGTGGTCACACCGAACGGGAGCGGCAGGTCGGAGGGCCCGGACACGAGCACCACGTCGGCCCCGCGCGTGTGGGCGGCTGCGGCGATGGCGTAGCCCATGCGTCCGCTCGACGGGTTCGTGACCACGCGTATCGGATCGAGGTGCTCCCGCGTCGGCCCCGCCGTCACGACGACCTGCTTCCCCAGCCACGGCGCACGCTGCTCGAGCAGCCGCGCCGCGGCGGCGAGCAGCACCTCGGGCTCGCTCATCCGGCCGGGCCGCTCGCTCGGACCCTCCGCCAGCGGCCCGGTGTCGGGACCGACGAAGTGCCATCCGCGTGCCGCGAGGGCCTTCACATTGGCGCGCGTCGCGGCATGGGCGTACATGGCGTCGTTCATGGCCGGCGCGGCGAGCACCGGCCCGGTCCGCGCCAGCAGCAGCGCCGTGAGCACGTCATCGGCGAGCCCCAGAGCGGCGCGCGCCAGCAGGTGCGCGGTGGCGGGAGCGACGATCGCCAGGTCGGGCTGGCGTGCCAGCGCGATGTGCGCCAGGGCCCGATCGGGCTGCCACAGCGACGTCAGCACCGGACGCCCGGTGAGCGCCTCGAAGGTGACCGGCCGCACGAACTCGGCCGCGGACGCCGTCAGCACCACGTCCACCGCCGCCCCACCCTCGGTGAGCCGCCGGGCGAGCGTGCAGCTCTTGTAGCACGCGATTCCGCCCGACACGCCGAGGAGGACGTGCCGGCCGGCGAACGACATCAGCCTTCCTGCCGCCGCCGCCGGACGAGCTTGTAGGTGAGCCGGCCGCGCACCAGCTCGTCGAACGCGCGGGTGGTGAGCTTCTCCTCGAAATCCACCGAGCGATCGCGCGGGAACTCGTTCACGAAACGGGCGAACTTGGCGGCCACGAGGACGCCCAGGTACTTGTTCTGCGTTTGCGCGGCCACTTCGCTCGGGGTTACGATCCGCATCACCTGCTCCTTCCGGTAGACTGACTCAGTTGGGCTGCCTCGGTTCTCAGCTGCCGCACGAAGGCCGACAGCAAATCCGCCATGTCGCGCGGGTTTGGCGCGACGTCGCGTCCCTGTATCAGCTCGACCACCTCCCGCACCGCCGTCTCGAGGTCGTCGTTCACGAGGACGCGGTCGTACACCTCTCCGATGTCGCGCCGCGCCGTCTCCACCTCGCGGATCGCGATGTCGATCCGCTGCGAGAGCTCCGCTTCCGTCTCGGTGCGCCGCTTGCGGAGCCGCTCGACCAGCACCCGGGGCGACGGCGGGATCACGAAGGTCACCAGAGATCCCGGTTGCGGATAGGCCTGGCGCACCTGGCGTGCTCCCTGCACTTCCACATCCAGCACCACGTGTTTCTCGCTCGCCAGCACGCGCTCGACCTCGCTCCGCAGCGTGCCGTACAGCTCGCCCGCGTAGGGCGCCCACTCGAGGAACTCGCCCGCGTCCCGGCGTCGCAGGAACTCGTCCCGCGTCAGGAAGTGGTACGCCGCGCCGTCCCGCTCGCCGGGTCGTGCCTTGCGCGTGGTCGCCGACACCGAGTACCCGAAGAGATCGGGGTGCCGGGTTACGAGCTCCCGCGCAATGGTCGTCTTGCCGCCGCCGGAGGGGGCGGCGAGGACCACGACGCGCGGCGTCGGCGTCACTCCAGGTTCTCGAGCTGCTCTCGGAACTTCTCGAGCTCGCCTTTCATCGCGATGACCGTCTGAGCGATCACCGCGTCGTTCGCCTTGGATCCGATCGTGTTCACCTCGCGCAGCAGCTCCTGCGCCAGGAACCCGAGCTGCTTCCCCACCGCGGCGTCGCCCGCCAGCGCCTCGCGACATGCTGCGAAGTGGGTACGCAGCCGCACCAGCTCCTCAGTGATGTCGACGCGGTCGGCGAGCAGCGCCACCTCGACCGCGAGACGCTGCTCGTCCACCGGCACCCCGGCCGCCAGCTCCCCCACGGCCTTCTTCAAGCGGGCGAGCTCGGCGGCGAGGCGGTCGGGCGCCCGGCGCTCCACCGCGCGGGCGCCCTCGGCGAGCGCGTCCAGCCGACCCCCGAGCTCCGTCGCCAGCGCCGCGCCCTCACGCGCCCGCATGGCGACCAGCTGCTGTGCCGCGCGCTCGACGATCGGCTCCACCTCGCTCCATTCCGCCGCCGCGCCGTCCCGTTCCAGCGCCAAGACGTCGGGATGCCGCGCTACAAAGGCCAGATCCACCTCGCCCTTGAGCTTGAGCTGCTTCTTGAGCTCCCGCGCCGCCGCCACCACCTGACGCGCTCGGGCCAAATCGACCGTGACCGCGGACTCCGTCGCCGGCGGCTCGATCCAGCGCGCCGAGAGCGTCACGTGCCCGCGCTCGAGCAGGCCGCGTAGCCGCTCGCGCAGTTGGCTCTCCGTGCCCGCCAGCTCGAACGGCAGCTTCAGCTGCGGGTTGAAGTAGCGGTGGTTCACGGAGCGGATCTCGATCGAGAGCCGCCCGCCGAGGACGCTGCCTTCGCCCGAGCCGAACCCCGTCATGCTCCGCGGCACAGACTCTAAAGCTAGCCGGTTTTCAATTCGTGAACAGCCATCGCACCCCGTAGAACTGATAGTGGCGCGGGTAGTCGAGCCCGGGCACGTAGCTCCCGGTCGCGAGCGTCGCGTTGCGCTCGATCCAGAAGATGGTCACGCCCGCGATGCGGATCTGGACGTTCAGCTCCCCGAACGTCCTGCCGGGAAGCGCCAGCGGCGCCCCGCTCGAGTCGAGCCCCGCCACGCCCCGGGTCCACGACTCCGACGCGGCCTCCACCCGCAGCGCGAAAATCCCGCTCCGGTACACCCGCCAGAACCGCGAATAGAACGTGAGCGACACGCGCGTGTGATACGGCGGCTCGAAGTCGTCACCGCCCCGCACGATCGGGTCGAAGTACCACCCGGCGAGCTCGAGTCCGGGCAGCAGGCGCACCACGCCATGCGTCGTGAAATAGCGGGTGCGTTGGGCGGGCCCGAATTGGGCGACGGCCCCCAGGCCTACCGGAACGCCGATCGGCGCGAACGCATCGCGTCGCGTCTGGCCAACTTCGAGGCTGATCCAGTCCCGATCCCATCGCACGGCGCCGGCGACGTCGAGCGTGCGTTGCAGCGTGTCGGCGGTATCGACGGCGGCCTGGAGGTCCTTGGCCCAGGCGACATCAGCGTGCACGGAAACGCCGGCCGGGAGCGTGAGCCCCGCCGCGAGGTGGGCGCGGTCGCCGGTGCGCCCCCGGCTGTAGCGGGCGCGGCGCACGTCGCCCCACAGGGTGAGCTCCGGGAGCGGATTCCACGCGGCGCTCCCCTCGAGCTGCCACGGCCGCGCCTCGTCCTGGGTCCGGAAGGCGAGGCCCAGGTGCGCGCGCGGCCAGTCGCTCGACAGCTCGAGGCTCCCCTGGGACAGGCGGCGGTCGAAGACGGCCGTGTCGCCGCTAGTGCTCGCCGTCGCGAAGCTCGCCTGCGCCCGCAAGCCCAGCCCGTCGTCGCGCGTCGCGGCGAACAGGCGCACGATCGCGTCGCGCCGCTGGCTGTGCCAGTCGGCAATGGCGGTCCCGGCGCTGCGGTGCCAGGTCGAGCTCAGGACCTGGTACTGCGCCCCCATGTGGGGGTTGGGCAGGTACTCCGCCTTGAGCCACAGGTCGACGGAGTTGAACGGGGTGTTGGAGGAGCCGGTGATGCCGTCGTTGTTGTTGTAGTCGGCGACCAGGGAGAGGCCCACCCCCGAGCGCCAGCGGCGCAGGTAGGCGCCCCGGTAGTTCGCCGTGCTCACCTCGCCGCTCGCGACGCCCACCTGGGACGCGGTCGCCGTGGAGCGCTGCCGCAAGGTGACCAGGTACACGCGTAGCGAGGCCGGGAGCACCACGACGTCGACGCGCTCGAGCGGCGCGAGCGAGATGCGGGCGGGGTCGAGATACAAGGAATCGCGCCCCAGCGGGAGATAGGGGACGCCGTCCCAATAGAGCTCGAGCCCCGCCGGCCCGCGCCCGCCGTACAGCACCGGCTCCGCCGCGCCGTAGATCCCACCCCGCGCCACGTACACGCCGGGAATGTGGGCCAGCAGATCGGACAGCGTCTGGACGTTCGAGAGGGCGAACGAGTCGGCGGTGAAGCTGTAGCGCGTGCCGCGAGGGGCGGGGCCGGGAGGAATCGCCTGGGGAAACACCGGGAGATAGTGAGGGACGGTGTCGGCCCTCGTGCTGTCGCGGCGGGCGGTGGAATCGCGGGCGGTGGTGTCGCGCCGCGCCGTGGTGTCGCGCCGCGCCGTGGTGTCGACTTGTGCCGCCGCCGCGCCCGCGAGCGAGAGCAGAACGGCCGCGCAGCCCAGGCCGCGGGTCACGCCCCCGCGCGCTTGAGGATGAACTCGGTGAAGAGCCGCACACCGACCGCCGTGGGACCCTTGACCTGATGCGGCCCCTCGCCCTCGGTGTAGGCCGTTCCGGCGATGTCGAGGTGCACCCAGGGGAAGCCCTCCGCGAATTCGCGCAGGAACCAGCCACCCGCGATGGACCCGGCCCCCCGGCCTCCCGAGTTCTTCATGTCCGCGATGTCCGACTTGAGCAGCTCGCGATACTCGTCCCACAGCGGCAGCGGCCAGCAGCGCTCGCCCGCGCGCTCGCCGGCCTCGCGCACTTCGGCGAGCAGGGCCTCGTCGTTTCCCATCATGCCGATCGCGACCTGGCCCAGCGCGACGACCACCGCGCCGGTGAGCGTGGCGATGTCGATCACCGCCGCCGGCTTGAACCGCCGCACGTACGACAGGGCGTCGCACAGGATCAGCCGTCCCTCGGCATCGGTGTTGATGATCTCGATCGTCTTCCCCAGGTGACTCTTCACCACGTCGCCGGGCTTGACCGCCGTTCCGGAGGGGAGGTTCTCGGTCGACGGGATCACGCCGACCACGTTGAGTCGCGGCTTGAGCCGCCCGAGCGCCTCGAACGTGCCGAGCACGGCCGCGGCGCCGGACATGTCGAACTTCATGTCTTCCATATTCTGCGCCGGCTTGATCGAGATGCCGCCCGAGTCGAACGTGACACCCTTCCCCACCAGCGCCACCGGCGGGTCCGCCGCCGCCGCGCCGCGGTACTCGAGCACGATGAAGCGCGGCTCCTGCTGGCTGCCCTGCGCCACCGCCAGCAGCGCGCCCATGTTCTCCTGCCGCATCTGGGCGCGGTCGAGCACGCTGCAGGTGAAGCCGTGCTGGTCGGCGAGCTGCTTGGCCCGCTCGGCCAGGTAGGCCGGCGTGCACACGTTGCCGGGGAGCATCTGGAGGTAGCGGGTCAGGACATGGCCGGTCGCGATCGCTTCGCCCAGCCGCTCGCCGGCGCCGACGGCCTTGGCCTCGTTCGCGTCGCACGCCACGGCGACCGTCTCGACGTCGGCCTTCGGCTCGTCGGGCGCGGCCTTGAGCTCGGTGAACGCCCAGGCTCCCTGCGCCGATCCCTCGATCACGACCTGCCCCACATCGGCCGCGGCGATGCCGTTGCGGGCTTCGGCAGCGAGCGCGAATGTGAATTGCGTCGCGCCCACGGCGCGGGCGCGCTTCGCGGCGACGGCGGCGGCCCGACGAATGGTGCCGCGCGTCACCTCCCCCGGCTTTCCCAACCCGACCAGCAGCAAGCGCTGCGGCTTGGCGCCGCTCGGGTAGAGCAGCGCCGTTTCATCACGCTTGCCCTTGAAGTCGCCGCTCGTGATGGCCCGTGCCACGACCCCGCCCGCCGCGCGGTCGAGCTCCGCGAGCGACGCCGGAACCGCGCCCCCCCCTCCCTGCGCCAGGGCGACGGCGAGCAGCGGCGTCTCGATCTGCGCCAGCGGTGCGGTGGCGGTCGTGCCGGTCATCTTAGACATGCTCGATTATGCCTTCGGCGAATCGCGAGGTCGAGACCTCCGTGGCGTCGGGCATCTGCCGGGCGAGGTCGTACGTGACCCGGCGCGACCGGATCGCGCCGCCGAGCCCCCGCACGATCGCCTCCGCCACATCGGTCCAGCCGAGCTCCTCGAACATCATGGCCCCCGAGAGGATCACGCTTCCGGGGTTCACCTTGTCCTGCCCGGCGTACTTGGGCGCGGTGCCGTGCGTCGCCTCGAACACGGCGTAGCCGTCGCCCACGTTGCCGCCGGGCGCGAGCCCCAGGCCGCCCACCTGCGCGGCCGCCGCGTCGGACAGCAGGTCGCCGTTCAGGTTGGGCGCCGCGATCACCGAGTATTCGTCGGGGCGCAGCACCAGCTGGGCGAACATCGCATCGGTAATGCGGTCCTTGATGATCACCTTTTCCGTTTCCCGTTTCCCGTTTCCCGCGTCGGCCTCGGGAATGGTCTTGTCGCCGAATCGCTGTTTCGCGATCTCGTACCCCCACTCCCGGAACCCGCCCTCGGTGAACTTCATGATGTTGCCCTTGTGGACCAGCGTCACCGAGCGGCGGCCGGTCCGGAGCGCGTACTGGATCGCCTTCGCCACGAGGCGCTGCGAGCCGAACTGCGACATCGGCTTGATGCCGATCGCGCTGCCGGGCCGGATCTTGGCGCCGAACCGCTCCGTCAGAAAGGCGATCACGGCATCGGCTTCCCCGCTGCCGGCGCGGTATTCCACGCCGGAGTACACGTCCTCGATGTTCTCGCGAAAAATCACGACGTCGAGGCGCTGCGGCTCGCGCATCGGGCTCGGCACGCCCTCGAAGTAGCGCACCGGACGGATGCAGGCGTACAGGTCGAGCACCTGGCGCAGGGTGACGTTGAGCGACCGGATCCCGCCGCCCACCGGGGTCGTGAGCGGACCCTTGATGGCGACGCGGTGCGCCCGGATGCTGTCGAGCGTGGCGTCGGGCAGCCAATTGCCCGTTTGCTTGAACGCCTTCTCCCCGGCGAGCACTTCGAGCCACTCGACGCGCCGCTTGCCGCGGGCGGCCTTGTCGACCGCCGCGTCCAACACCCGGCGCGCCGCGCGCCAGATGTCGGGTCCCGTGCCGTCTCCTTCAATGAAGGGGATGATCGGGTGGTCGGGCACCACCCATTGGCCGTCGCGATACTGGATGCGCTCGCCCATCGTACGACGCTCCCCGAAGGAATATCCGGTTTCTGTCAGCGGTGAGGTGGGTGGAGTCTACACGACCCAACCAGGGTTGCGCCAGGCGAAACTCTCGCCGTACACTTGAAGCGATGCGCACCGCTCCGAAATGGCTATTCCTCACACTCGCCGCCGCCTGCTGGCTGGCCGCGGGTCCGGGCGGCCTGACCGTCCGGGAGGTGTTCGTGTGCCGTCATCATGTCGCGCATCACATGGCGGGGCAGCATCCGACCACCCCGCCGGACGGCCCGTGTTTTTGCGACCAGATGACGGGCGGGCTCGATCTTGCGGTTTCGACGGCGATGCCCACGCCGGACGTGCCCCAAGTCGCCACCCTGCCGCCCGTCGCTGAGTCGTCGCCCGCATCCCGCATCCCGCCTCCCGCTTCGCAGACTTATCCCCCGGTTCCCCCGCCTCCGATCGCGCTCGGCTGACCTGATCCGTTAGCCACCTACAATCCGGAGGAGATACGTATGCGCAGAGCGCCGTGGTGCGCCCTGCTGTGCTGCGTCGCGGCGCCCGTCGCGGCGCAGGAGCGCGCGGTGACGTTCGAAGAGCCCCAGCCCGTGAGCGTGACCGGCTTCGCCGTGGGCCGGGCGGACTACGACCGGCTGGCGCGCAGCAACAGCTTCACGGCTGGCAAGATCGGGGTCAGTCTCTTCAAGCCCGTGGGAGACGTGTACCTGTTCGCCCAGCTGACGACGGCACTGGAGGGCACGGCAACGTCGACCGAGATCGACAATCTGCTGGTCAGCTGGACTCCGCAACGGGCGAACCAGTGGACCCTGGCGTTCGGGCGGTTCGACGCCCCCATCGGCTTCGAGCGGGACGACGAGCCCCTCAACTTGATCGCCACCAATTCGTTCAACTTCGACTTCGCTCGACCAGACAAGCTGACCGGCGTGCAGCTGCACTACACCGCGTCTCCGCGGGCCGAGGTCTGGGCCGTGGCGGCCAATGGTTGGGACGCGGCGGTGGACAACAATCGGGGCAAGACCGCGCTGCTGCGGGCTCAGGTCATCCCGATCCCCTGGGTCACGGTCGGGGTCACGGGCGTGTACGGGCCGGAGCGCGACTCCACCGACGCGAATCAGCGCTCGCTGCTCTCCGGCGACGTCACCATCGACCGCGGCCGCCTGATCGTCGGCGCCGAGGTGAACCTCGGCCGCGAGCAGGAGGGCGGCACCAATCCGACGTGGCGCGGCGCGGCCGTCACCGGATTCCTGCGGCTCGCCCGCAGCCTCGGCTTCACGGCGCGCTACGATCAGGTGGAAGACCGAGACGGCCTGCTCACCGGCACGCCGCAGATCCTGCGGTCCGTGACGGTGGGACCGATGTGGTACTCGAGCAGCGCGCGCGAAGGGATCTTCAGCAACATCGAGCACACCCGCTTTCACCTGCCGCAGATCGCTCTGCGAGCGGCCGTCCGGGCGGATTGGTCGTCGCAGCCGTTCTTTCCCGACGCCGCCGGGGCGCTCCAAGGCTCGGATACCAAGGGCGTGCTCGAGCTGGTGTACGTCTTCTAGGGGAGGAAGCGTCATGATCTACGACCTCGGACGCGCCGACCTTCGCATCAAGTGGCTGGTCACGTGTCTGCTCGCGACGCTCGGCGTCTCATACGTGTTCGGGGCACTGATGGTCTCGCTGTACGCGGGCTTCACGCCCCAGCGCGTGGCGGCCACGTACGCTGGACGCGAGATGTCGATGCCGATGCCGCCCGAGACGACCATGGTCATGGAGCACCCCATGTCCATGGCCGATTTCGCGAAACCCGAGGTGCACGAGGTCGACACCAACCTGCTGATACAGGACACGCACGTGCATGTCCCGATGTACGGCGTGATCGCCGCCGCGCTGTCGCTCGTGGTAGCGGGGCTGTCGCTCTCCCAGGGGTGGGCGCTCGCCCTCATCACCCTGCTGTTCGCGGCCCCATGGCTCGACTTCGCGGGGATGTGGCTCACCAAGTTCGTCTCGGGCCGCTTCGCGGCCGTCACCCTGATCGGAGGATGGGCCATGGGCGTGGGCTACCTCGCTGTCACCGCACTGGCTATCCACCAAATGTGGCTTCGCACGAGAGGAGTCGACCGATGAATCTGCTGCTACGCGCGGCGGCGATCGCCGCCGTCCTCCATATCACCCCCGCCGTGGTCCTCGTGAAGCGGCCTGACGCCGTGCAGATCCTGCTCCCCGGCGCCGACTCCTACTTCGCGCGCGACGTGCACCTGAGCGATCCGGACGCGCACCGCCTCCACGAGCTCGTCGACTGGAGTCCGGAAGACGGGGTGTTGACCTTTTTCGGCGGCAAGGCGGGCGCGACCGTCGTGGGCGCGCTGACGTTCGTTCGTGTCGATACGCCCCATGGCCCGATCGAAGTAGCCGTCGGGTTCACGCCGCAGGGCGGCGTGCGCGGTGTCATTGTGACGAAGGCCACGGTCGAGATGAAGCCGTGGGTGCTCGAAGCGGTGGGCGCCGGTCTGGTCGAGCGCTATCGGGGGCTCAAGCCCGGCGATGTGCCGGGAGGCGCTGCCGCGCTCGACGGGCACGCGGGCAAGCTCGCCGTGTACATTGCGGGAGAGGTGGACAAAGGGGTGGCCCGGGGGCTGGCGGCGTATGGGACATTCTATGCGGTCCGCAACGCGGGAGTGTGACAATGCGTCTCCTCAATATGCACTTGGATTTGCGCCACACAGCCTGGTTACTGGTGCCGCTCGCCTGCGCGCTGAACGCGTGCGACGAGGGGCCGGGTGGACCGCTGGGCCTCGGCGGGAACAACGGCGGGATCGCGATCGGGGGGACGGGCGGCGGTACGGGCGCGGGCATCCTCAGCTTCGCGGTGCAGCCGAGCAGCGCGACGGCGGGCAACATCATCACGCCCCCCGTTCAGGTCACCGTGCGCGACTCGCTCGGCAACGTCGACACCAGCTTTACGGCGGCCATCACGATCACGCTCGCCGTGAATCCGGTGGGCGGGATCCTCTCCGGCACGACCAGCGTGGCGCCTGTGAACGGCATCGCGCAGTTCGGCGATCTCAGCATCAGCGCGGCGGGCACGGGCTACGTACTGCGGGCCAGCGCGTCCGGGGCCGTCGCCGTCTCCTCGAGTCCCTTCGACATCCTCGCGCCCTAGCGGTCCGCCCGCTTCAGCCGGCGGCGCGGCCCCGGTCGCTCCAGGCGATCTCGAAAAACCCGTTGCAGCGGTGACAGCGCATGCCCACCGGCTCGCCCTCGAGGCGCGCCCGCTCGCGACAGTTGGGGCAGACGGCGTAGCGCGGTCCCCACGAGGTGGGAAAGCGCGGCGAGTTCTTGGGACTGGTCACGACCGACCAGCGCAGCGCGGGCGTGGGTGACAACTGCAGATCGCCGCGGCGCATGCTCAGCGGCTTGCCGCGCACGTCCAGGATGGCGTCGGTGGGAGTGAGCTTGAGGATGCGGTACCAGGCGCCCCGGCGCAGCGGAGACTTCACGTCCGCCTTGAGACGGGCCCACTGGAATGCCGTCGGCATTCTCGACCTCGCGCCAAAGACGACTGTACCGACTGTACGCTGGTACCTGGTGGTCTCGCCGTCAACCAGTCAATGGCACGTGCCCGAGCCCTGGTCGCGGAACGTCTCTCCGGGCAGGGGCACGAACTCCCAGGTGTACCGATCCGCGTACAGCGTGAGCTTGAGCACGCCAAACGCGTCCGAGATCGCCTCGCTGTTGGAATGAATGGCGACGGGCAGGGCGGTGCTCTCGCCGCCCGTGCCGACGTTGATCGAGCGGATGCCGCGCACCTGGTCCAGCGCGCCGTCCGGCGTCATGGGGGCGAGGCGCTCGTACTGGTGTTGCTGCCCGTTGAGGACGAGGTCCGCGTTCGCCGCGTACAGGCGATTCCAGAACGGCTCGACCGAGCCATCGCGGGTCCAGCCCGGCGTGTCCGACGAGAAGAACCGCGGCTGGTGGAACGCGGCGAGCGTGCACTTTTTGGTGTCTGCAGCCAGATCGTTCTGGAGCCAGGTGTCCTGCGCGGAGCCGACGCTGTTCGGGACGTAACTCACGTTCGAATTCAGCACGATGATGTGCCAGGCGCCGACGTCGAAGCTGTAGTATCCCAGGCCACGTGGGCCGGCCCGGTCGCCCCAGTAGTCCCAGACACCGTTCACGTTGCCGTTGTAATAGTCGTGGTTCCCGACCGTGGAGTAGCTGCGTGACTTGAACTGACCCCAGGTGGGGTCGTAGCACTGCAGATAGTAGCCGGCGTCAGGGAAGACGTCGTCGCCCAACGTGACCACGGTTCCCGGGATGCCGGCCACCAGGTTCGCCATCACGGTATTGCGCTGCGCCTCTCCGCAGCTCGCGATGTTGCCCGCCACGATGAGGACCACGGCGGTGTCGGCCCCACCGGTGACGCTCGCAGTGGTGGTCGACGGCTGGCTCGGGGCTCCCTTCGCGTCCGTCACGCTCAGCGTGACCGAATAGGTACCGGCTGCGACGTACACGTGCGTAGGCGTGGCACCGGTGCCGGCGCCGCCATCGCCGAACGTCCACGCGTAGGAGAGTACGAGCCACTGCCGTCGAAGCGGATCGTGTTGGCCCCCGCCCCCGAGTAGGGGCCTCCCGCCACGGCGACCGGCGGTTGGTTGGCGCTGATCGTGACGGTGGTCCGGGCGGGCGCGCTGGAGCCACCCCTCGCGTCGGTCACAATGAGCCTCACGGTATCAGTTCCCGCCGCCGCATAGACGTGCGCCGGTTTGACGCCGCTGCCGTCGCTCCCATCGCCGAAGCTCCAGGCGTACGTCAGGGGCGTATTGCTGTCGGGGTCGAACGACTTGCTGCCGTCGAAGTGGACCGTATCCCCGGTCGCAGCCGCGTAGGGCCCGCCCGGCTGGGCTACGGGGGGCCGGTTGCCGGCCGTGATCGTGGCGGTGGTCTTCGCGGGCGCGCTCGGCGCGCCTACGGCGTCGGTTACCAGGAGGGTTACCGTGTCGGTGCCCGGCGCGGTGTAGACATGTAACGGGGTCGGCCCCGTACCGGTGCCGCCGTCGCCGAAGTTCCACGTGTACGTGAGCGGCGTGTTGCTGTCCGGATCGAAGGACTTGCTCCCGTCGAAATGCACCGTGTCTCCCGCGGCGCTCGCGTACGGGCCGGCCGGGTTCGCCAGCGGAGCTTGATTGGAGGGCGGGGGCGGGGGCGGCGGCGGCGGCGGGGCGTGGTGACAGGCAGCGCTGCCCGAATCGCTCGCGGTCTGGCCCGCCACCGGCATGAACCGCCACGCATACGATCCGTCGGCGAGGGAGAGCCGTAGGACGCCGTACACCTGACTGATGTTGACCTCGCTGTTGGCGATGCGATTGGTGTTCGGCTGGTCGAGCCCTTCCCCGCCGGTGCCGATGATGATCTCGCGGATGCCGCTCAACGAGTCCGCCACGCCATCCGGGGTCTGTGGCGCGAAGCGCTCGTAGTCACGGGAGTGGGCGTTGAGAATCAGGTCCGCCCCCGCAGCGTACAGGTCGTTCCAGAACGGCTTGACCGCGTCGGTCGGGTAGAACACGGTGTCGGTGTTGGAGTAGAACCGCGGCCGGTGCCACATGGCGAGCACGCAGCGCTGCGTGGTAGCGGCCAGGTCGGCCTTGAGCCATTGCTCCTGAGGTGAACCGGCGCTGGTCGCGACGTAGGCACTCACGCTGTTCAGCACGATGATGTGCCAGGCGCCCAGGTCGTAGCTGTAATACCCGTTGGCGGGGTCGCCCGCCGCCGCGCCGAAGTAGCCGAAATACCCCGCGGCGGTGGCGCTCGAATCGTACTCGTGGTTGCCGGGGACCGGACGCGTGCGGGACAGGTGACGTCCCCAGCTCGGCCCGTAGCAGTTCTGGTACTTTGTGGGCGTGCCGCCAGGCATGGCGTTGTCGCCCAGTGCGAACACCGTGCCCGGGATGGAATCGAGCAGCGCGGCGGTCGCCTCGTCGTTGGTGCCATCGCAGCGCGCGATGTTTCCGGCGCCCACGAGCGTCACGGCGCCCGCGGGCGTTGCGGCGCTCTGCGCCGCCGGCCCGAGCGGCGAGGTAGGGGGCCGATGGTCGTCTTCGACGCAGGCGACTGAGATGCAAAGCCCAACGGCGGCTCGGGTGAGCCTCAGTGACATGTCCCCGAGCCCTGATCGCTGAAGCTCTGGCCCTGCATTGGGACGAACTGCCACGTGTAATGGTCCGCGTACAGTGTCAGCTTGAGGACACCGAACGCGTCGGAGATCACCTCGCTATTGGGATGAATCGCCACGGGCAGCGCCGTGCTCTCGCCGCCCGTCCCCACGTCGATGGAGCGGATCCCTTGTATGTTGTCCACGACGCCGTCGGGCGTCATCGGCTTGAGCCGCTCATACTGGTGTTGCTGGCCGTTCAGGACGAGATCGACGCCCGCCGCATAGAGACGGGTCCAGAAATTCTTCACCCCGTCGTCGCTGGTCCAGCCGGGCGTATCCGACGAGAAGAACCGCGGCTGGTGGAACGTGGCGAGCGTGCACTTCTTGCTGTTGGCCGCGAGGTCGTTCTGGAGCCACACGTCCTGCGCCGAGCCGGCGCCGTCGGGCACGAAGCTCGCGTTCGAGTTGAGCACGATGATGTGCCACGCGCCGACGTCGAAACTGTAATAGCCGAGGTCACGCGGGCCGGCGCGGTCGCCCCAGTAGTCCCACACGCCACTCACGTGGCCGTTGTAGTAATCGTGATTCCCGAGCGTGTTGTACGTGCGTGCCTTGTGCCTGCCCCACGACGGGTCGTAGCAGGTCGTGTAGGCGCTCGCGTCCGGGACGACGGCGTCGCCCAACGTCAGCACCGAGCCCGGGAGCGTGTCCAGCAGTTGCGCGGTGAGCTCATCGCGCGTGCTGCTGCAGCTCGCGATGTTACCGGCCACGATCAGCGTGACCGTCGAGTCACCCGGCGGCGGGGGGGGCGCGGCCGCGATCGTGGCCGACGTGGTGCCCGGGGCACTCGACGCGCCGCGACTGTCGGTCACCACCAGGTTGACCGAATACGTCCCCGCCGCCGCGTAGCTGTGGGCCGGCGTCGCGCCGGTGCCGCTCGCGCCGTCCCCGAACGTCCAGGCGTAGGTGAGCGGCGTGTTGCCGTCCGGATCGGACGACGCGCTGCCGTCGAATTGCACCGTGCCCCCCGCCACGCCGGTGTACGGCCCGCCGGGCCGGGCCACGGGCGGCTGGTTGGGCGTCGAGCCGATAGTGGCCGTGGTCGTCGCCGGGCTGCTCGCCGCGCCGCGGCTGTCGGTCACGACGAGGGTCACCGTGAACGTGCCGGTGGCCGCGTACACGTGCGTCGGCGTCGCGCCGCTGCCGCTCGCGCCGTCGCCGAACGTCCAGGCGTAGGTGAGCGGTGTGTTGCCGTCGGGGTCCGACGACGCGCTGCCGTTGAAATGAATGGTGTCGCCCGCCGCACCGGCGTACGGCCCGCCCGGCCGCGCCGTCGGCGCCTGGTTCGGGGGTGGCGGGGTGGGCGCGCCGTGACCGGCGTGGCACGGGGCCGTGCCGGCATCGGTGAACGTCTTGCCGGCGACGGGCACGAACTGCCACGAGTAGCTCGCGGAATCGAGCGTTAACTTCAAGACCCCGAACGTGGTGCTGTTCCGCACCTCGCTGTTGGGGAGCGGCGTCCCGAAGTTGTAGCCGGACTCGCTGCCGCCCGTGCCAGCCACGAACTCGCGAATGCCCGACTGCGGGTCCGCGGCGCCCGTCGGGGTTTGCGGAGCGAAGCGCTCGTAGTTGTGTTCGTGCCCGTTCAGTACCAGCTCCGCGTGGGCGTCGTACAACACCTGCCACGCGGCCTGCACCGCGGTGGTGCCGCCGTGGGTCGTGCCCGAGCTGAAGCGCGGGAGATAGAAGTAGGCGACAATGCAGCGCCCCGATGCCGCGGCGAGGTCGCTCTTCAGCCACGTGAGTTGCGCGGACGTGGCACTGATGTCGATCTGCGAATTGAGCGCCACCACGTGCCAGGCGCCGAGGTCGTAGCTGTAATAGCCCTTCCCCGCCGTCCCCGCAGCGCTCCCGAAATAGCTGAAGTACGCGGACGCCCCGGAGGTGTTGTAGTCGTGAATGCCCGGCGTGGGACGAGTGCGTGACTTGTGACGACCCCAGGTCGGTGTGTAGCAGTTGGCGAAGTCGCTGGACGAGCCGCTGGGATAGACGTTGTCACCGGACGTGTACACCGTTCCCTGGATCCCGTCCAGCAGCGCGGCCGTGGCTTCGTCCCCGGTCGAGCTGCAGTTGGCGATGTCGCCCGCGCCCACGAGCGTGACGCCTCCGGGTGGGGGCGGTGGGGGTGGCGGCGGGGGCGGCGGGGGCGGCGGGGGCGGAGCCGGATCGTGACAGCTCCCCGCTCCCGAATCTGTGAAGCTCTGACCGGCGACGGGGACGAACTGCCAGGTGTAGCTGTTGGAGCCGTCGTCGCTCAGCGTAAGCTGCAGCACGCCGTAGGTCGTGCTGTTGCGGACTTCACTGTTCGCCGCGACGGTCCCGAATGAATTGTGACCCACACCGCCGGTGCCGACAACGAACTCGCGGATCCCCGTGGCGGGGTCGGCCGTGCCGTCGGGCGTCTGGGGCGCGAAGCGCTCGTAGTTCTCGTAGTGGGCATTGACGACCAGCTCCGCGCCCGCGGCATACAGGTCGTTC
>Ga0209577_10002039_pt1 | contig 19631 bp, 10 predicted proteins | sample GraSoiAngelo_109_FD_185874 | JGI IMG/M metagenome (GOLD analysis project Ga0209577, IMG submission 185874) | Grasslands soil microbial communities from the Angelo Coastal Reserve, California, USA - 14_0903_12_20cm (SPAdes) (version 2) | ecosystem: Environmental > Terrestrial > Soil > Grasslands...
CGGACGCAAGGCGTTTGCCTTCCCCGCTGCTGCAGGTAGCAAAGCCGCTCCCGTTTCCGGCTTCGGCGCAACCGGAAACGTCTACGAAGAATTGGGCGTAACCACGGTCATCAACGGACAGGGAACCATGACTGTGCTGGGCGGCTCCCTGATGCGACCCGAAGTCGAAGCCGCGATGGCTTTGGCGGGCCGCCACTTTGTCAGCATTCCAGAGCTGGAAGTCGCCGCGGGCAGACGTATCGCCGAAATGCTCAAGCTCCCGGAGGGATACGGCGCCATCGTCACTTCGGGGGCCGCCGCAGCGATGCAGTCCGGTCTCGCCGGCATCCTCACGGGGGACAATCCGAAGTTTATCGAGCAGTTGCCGGATTTAACGGGCATGAAATCGGAAGTCATCATTCAAAAGTCGCATCGCAATCCTTTCGACCATCAGTTGCGCTCCACCGGGGTGAAGCTCGTGGTCATCGAATCCCGCGACGATCTGAAAAAGGCAATCAATCCGCAAACCGCCATGATGCACTTCTCAAACTTCGCTGATGCCGAAGGGCAGATCAAGGTCGAAGAATGGGTCAAGCTGGCGCATGAAAATCAGATCCCGGCGTTCATTGACGCCGCGGCAGATACGCCTCCGGTCTCGCACTTGTGGGATTACGCAAACATGGGCTACGACCTCGTGGCCTTCAGCGGTGGAAAAGCAATTCGCGGGCCGCAATGCGCGGGTCTGCTGGTCGGCAAGAAGGATCTGGTCGCCTACGCTCTGCTGAACAACAGCCCGCACGAAGACACACTCGGCCGCAGTCAGAAAGTGGGCAAAGAAGAAATCATCGGGATGGTTAAGGCTCTGGAATCCTATTTGAAGGAAGATCATGAAGCGCTGAACAAGGAATGGCAACGCCGCCTGGATTTCATCTCTGGCCAAGTTACAAAGATTCCCGGGGTGACAACTTCATTCCCCGCCCCGGAAATCGCGAACCATGTCCCCCACATGCACATCAAGTGGGATTCGGCCCGCATCGCGTTGACACCACGCGAAGCCACCGCTGCCCTGCGCAGTGGTAAACCGTCTGTTGTTCTTTCTTCGGGAGAGCATGGCGAAGCCTTGTCAATGAACTCCTTCATGTTGCAGCCGGGAGAGGAAAAAATCATTGTCCGGGAATTGATAAAGGTCTTGAAGTCACACGTAGCGTGAACGAATTAGACCCATTCTTCGCAACTTGGGTGATAACGCCTTCTCGGGCTCGGCGTGTGTCCTCAAACTTTTCGCATCACTGGGGCCTCCATGGCTGACCATGTGAAAAGCCGCGTGCGCTGGTTCCTTGTCTCTTGGCTTTTCATCCTGAGTGCGGTTGCGTACCTCGACCGAATCAATCTTTCGATCGCCGGAAGTTTCATTGCTTCGGAATTCCACCTCACTAACGTTCAGCTGGGATCGCTTACCAGCGCCTTCTTGATGGGTTATGCGCTCTTCCAAACCGTCGGAGGGTGGTTGGCCGACCGCCTCGGTTCGCGCCGCGTACTCGCTGTCGGAGTGTTGTGGTGGGGCATTTTCACTTCCCTCACTGCGGCCGTCCCCTCTGCGATTGTTTCTGCGGTTCTAGTTCTTGCAACGGCACGATTTCTTCTGGGGGCTGGGGAAGCGGTCCTTTTCCCCGCTTCCAACCAATTTGTCTCACGTTGGATTCCTTCCGAGGAGCGGGGAAAAGCCAACGGCCTGATTTTCGCCGGCGTGGGTGTAGGTGCGGGCTCCACACCATTTCTCATTACCTACATTATGGTTCACTACGGCTGGCGGTGGTCTTTTTGGATGAGCGCCATCATAGGATTGGCTGCCGGTGCCATCTGGTACGTGGTTGCGCGGAACACTCCCGAAGAGCACGACAGGGTCTCCCCTGCGGAACTGCAACACATTCAAGCCGGACGAACGCCTGGACGCTCCGCTTCCTCCGCCGCGGCCAAAGAATCGAGTCGAAGTATTGCTGCAGCCGATGACCGCATTCTTTGGAGCACCATCCTCTCCTCAAAGAGCGTCTGGGCCGTCACGCTCGCCTACTTTTGTTTCGGTTATGTTGCTTGGATTTTTTTTACCTGGTTCTTTATTTATTTGGCCAAAGTCCGGGGATTGAATTTGAAGGCCAGTGCGTCCTATACGACGCTGCTTTTTCTTTCTATGGCAGCGTGCAGTCCGCTGGGCGGCGCGATCAGCGACAAGCTCACCAAACTACACGGAAAACGTATCGGGCGATGCGGCATTGCCGTTTTTGCGCTCCTTTTGACCGCCGTCTTTCTTACCTTTGGTTCGCAAGTGCAGAGCGCCGGGCTGGCCAGTGTCGTTCTCGCCGGGGGCGCAGGTGCACTGTATCTTTCGCAAAGTTCATTCTGGTCGCTCACGGCTGATATTGCTTCCGGTTCTTCAGGCTCCGTTTCCGGTTTCATGAATATGGGCAATCAATTCGGAGGAGCTCTCACCGCCTCGCTCACGCCCGCAATCGCAGCCCGGTTTGGCTGGACTACTTCCTTTTTTGTTGCTGCTGGTTTGTCGGTGCTTGGTGCCGCGGCCTGGTTGCTTGTCGACCCCGAACGCCCTCTGGCACCCGAAACAAAACTATCTCCGTCACTGGAAAAGGCATCCATCCGATGAAGATCAAGCCGAGAGACAACTGCCGATGGGACCTGGTCAGCTTGGGTGAAGTGAGGTTGCGCCTCGACCCGGGTAATTCTCGGATCTCGACCACGCGTCAGTTCCGCGCCTGGGAAGGCGGTAGAGAATACAACGTCGCACGGGACCTTGGCGATGACCACTCCCGAGACACAAGCATGGCAGTTCCTCGCATGACTCCGCTGACTAACATAGCAAGCCATGGAAAGGAAGTCTGCATTTCGCATCCTGCTGGGAACCGAATCCTGATGAGCGGTGTCTAGTCAGAACATGGACTTGCCATCGCGCCCACCTTCCCTTGCTACCGTTGTCTTGCTGACGCTCCTGTGCTGGTCCCGATCGTCGGGCCAAGATGCATTGCAGCTCTTCCACAAGATGCAGCGGGCGTTGGGAGGCGCAGAAAAAATCGCCTCCGTCCGCGACTTTGAGCAAACCGTGCGCGCGGACGCCTGGGATTACAGTGGAAATCCTATGGGCGTCGTGCACAAGCGAGTACGTTTCGTCCGGCCAAGCTATCTTCGCGTCGACCAGGTGGGCCGCGGCGATACCTGGGTTCTCTACTTTGATGGAACTTCGGGTTGGGAGATCTTGCCTGATGGAACGGTTGCCGAGCTTAAGGGAGGCGAATTGAGGTTCGCGCGAATCTACCTCAACGGCCTCGAGCTCAATACCTGGTTGGCGGACCGCGATCCACCCTACGTGCTCGGGTCGCCAGCGCGCAATGTCATCACCATTGGGCCCAAAGATAATTCTTTTCCTGCAAGCGAGATCACGCTCGATCCGCTGACATTCTTGCCCATCAAAGAGAAGGGAATTTCCCACGCTGATCCCGATCACCCCGCATCCGTCGAGACAAGGATCGGGCAATGGCAAGTGGTCGATGGAGTGAAATTTCCAGGACTCATAACCAAATTCCACAACAGCACCAAGCTGGCGGAGATCACGGTCGAAATGACGAAATTAAACGGCGGGCTCAAGGCAGCCGACCTCGCGATCAAACCACCGGATCTGAAACCGGTCATGTCTCAGCCATAACAAGCCAGCATGGCTCTGCGTGGTGACTGCCGCACTCCTCAGGTACATTGTCTATTGGAGCCTTTTCAGCATCCTGCTAGAAGCTAAACCGCGCTTGGAGGTCCATGACTCGCCCGGATAGACCGTCCGAGGGCCGACCAAAACTCCCGGCGTTGATGATGTCCGTTGGGGTGGTAGCCGGGGCGAGAGGCTGAAGATTCAGAATATTGAAAACATTGAACAAGTTGGCGCGAAACTCCAACTTTGCGCCCTCCCCAAGGAATCGAGTGCTGGGAAAAGCAAAAATCTTACCAATGGACGCGTCGACGTCGGTGTAACCCGGACCAACGAAGATATTGCGGCAGCGGCAGCCGGGTCCGCGAGTGGTAACGTCAAACTCCGTCGAAGGACTTGGGAAAACTCCGTTGATCCATTGCTGCTTCGATGGGCTCTTGAGTACCCCACCAAAATAAGCGGCGGGCAAATCTGGGCAAGTGCCGTCGCCATTACGATCGTTGTTAGTGTCGCAGCTTCCGATTAAAGCAGAAAATGGAAATCCCGAGTGTTTATCCAAAATTCCACCGAGAGTCCACCCCCCAAAAGCGCGGCCCAGAAAATCGTGGCGGTTGCGTAGGATGGGCAGTTCCCAGTAGCCGGAGAGCTGCCAATGGTGCCGAACATCGTAGTCTGAGCTGCCCTTGTTGAGCAGTTGATTGCTGGGATCGGTCTGCTGGAAACCAATCTCGTACGACGAAGTGTCAATGGAATGACTCAAGGTATAGACGCTTGACACCGTTAGGCCACCGGAAAAGCGGCGCGTTACTTCAAAGATGCCGGCATCAAAGCTGGCGTTTACATCCGGCAACGGAATAAAAACTCTTCTGAAGCGATTGTTGCCGACGATTACAGGAGCAGGACAAGCTGGATTGGAGGGGCCGCATGGTACTCCATCTGGGCTTGCGGACTGGACTCCATCCACATTGCCACACGTTTTCCCTACCTGTGGGGGGTTACAGGGATCAAACGTGTCGCCCGGATAGAATCGATTTAGGTCAATCGTGCGGGCCAGCTTTCGGCTTCTGCTTCCCTGGTAGCCGACGGTCACTTGAAGATCATGGAACGGCTCGAGTTGGGTCTGGAGCGAATAAACGTAAACGTAGGGAGTCGGCTCGTTCGGGAGCGCGCCGAAGATATCGATCTTGGTTACACTAGTACATGCGGGATTGCCGCAGAGGGCCCCGTCGGGAGCCACTCCGAAAGCAAGATTGGGATTCGCAGGATAGCTACTGGCTAAACTGCTGCCGCCGATCGCATACTGGATGTTGGATCCCGGTGGGGGACCGACGATGGGTCCCGGATCGAAGAAGCAGCAGGATTCCGCCTGGGCAAAGAAGGGCGTGTTCTGGCGAACGTTAGAAAACAAGGAACCGAAGGGACGGTCGTAAAGAATGCCAAAGCCGCCGCGGAGCACGGTCTTATGTCCCCAGGGACTCGGGCTGTAAGCGAAACCGACGCGCGGACCAAAATTGTTTTTGTCCGCACTGTAGAGTTGGCTGACTACTTTAACGCCGCCATTGATGAAACCCTGAGTTCCAAAAATGTAGTTGCTCAAGACACCCTGCGCTTCGGTGACCGGAGGGAAGTATTCCCAACGAAGACCGAGATTTACTGTCAGATTTGGGCGGATCTTCCAGTCATCCTGGACGAAGAGCGAATAGGCGGCTGATCGGAAGTAGCGTTGCCCATTGGGTAGGCCTCCCGTTCTGCCATCAACAGCAACTTTTTCATCGAAACAGCAGGCGTCGTTGGCAAAATTCAAAAGGCCCCGGAACTGATAATTGGGCCGCTCGGCGCCACTTTCATTGTCATTGTTCTGCTCGCGGGTAATGTCTACCCCAAACTTGAGGGCGTGACTGCCATGCACCCAATTGACAGTATCCTTGAACGCGAAGGTATTTTGCGCAAACTTGGCAGGGGTGGTCCCGGCAACCGGGATACCCAAGAAAGTGTCCTGCAAACCGAAGCCACCAGCATCGAAGTCGAAGATGCGTATCTGGGGTATACCGAAATTAGTCTGGCCTTGTGGCTGAAGCTGGTTAAAGGCGAAGCGCGTGAAATTGAAGCGCGCTTCATTGACCAGGACATTCGATAGGATGCGCGTCCAACCGACAGTAGCGACGCGGTTATGCGGCTGGAATGTGATGTCCCCTATAGGCCTGTCTCCGCCGTTGATATTGTTGAGCCAAACGAAATAACTGCTGAAGGCGAACTGGTCTTTACCGCGAGTGTAGTCGAGGCGGCCATTGTATTGGTTTCCCGCGCTTGAATTAGGGATGGTGAGGTCGAAAATGCCCCAATCCGTGGTGCCGTCCGGGCCGTTGCCAGGAGCCTGACCGGTCTTGGGTGTGTTCCCTGCCGTGTACCACTGTCCAAGCTGACGGAAGTTGGGGTCACTCGGGTTGGTGACAAGGGAACAACAATCCACTTGTTTGGTCGCGGTTGAGATATGTGGGGTGATCCCGGGCGTGTTGAAGATCTTGGCAGCGAGGCTGCTGGGGTTCACTTGTATGACATACTTCTCAAACGCAGGAGTCTCCAATGTTACATCGCGCTTGGTAATGGTGTTAGACAGTCGCAGGCCATCGTAAGAGAAAAAGAAAAAGAGCTTGTCTTTTATGATCGGCCCACCAAGGCTACCGCCAAAGTCGCGATACTTCTGGTCGTTGCGCGTGGGACAGTGACTCGCAACGATCGTAAACGCACCCCCTTCACAGATGAGCGTAGGAAGCGTCCCGGTGGTTGGGCCATAGAACTTGTTGAAGGCGTTCAAGCCCTTGTCATTGAATTTGACGAGGCCGCTGCCGTGATAGTTGTTCGAACCGCCTTTGGAGATGACCTGCACTTGTGCACCGGAGTTGCGCCCCTGCTCGGCATTAAATGAAGCCGATGTGACGATAATCTCCTGGACGGACTCCTGATTCGGAGTAATAACTGCGGATCCCCCGTTGCTCAGGCTGTCGACGCTCACTCCATCGAGGGTGTAGGTGTTGGCGGTTACACGTTGACCGTTTGAGGAGATTTGCACCTGATTTTCCGTCTGGAATATTTCGCTGTTCGAGCCTCCAGGACCTACCTGCTGCGGGAGAGCAAAGGAGTTACCATTGCCTTGACGAGAGGCGTCGCCGAAAACGCCCGGGGTAAGGCGAATCAACTCATAGGGATCCCTGCCGAATTGCGGGAGTGTCAAAATCTCTTGCGAACTAATAGTGCTGGTGGTGCTGGCGTTCTCCGTTTGCAAACCTTCTGAGGATGCAGAAACCGTCACTGATTCCTGTACCTCGCCAACCTGAAGTGCGACGTCATAGCCTCGCGGCTGTTCCGCCTCGACAACGATGTCCTTTGAGATCGCTTGCTTGAATCCACTGGCCTCGACAGTGACGGTATAGTTCCCGGGTGGCAGTTCATTAATCCGATAGAAGCCTTGATCGCTGGTAGTGGTTTCGCGTACGGCGCCCGTGCTCTGGTTGGTGACCGTGACCTTTGCCCCAGGCACTACTGTCCCTTGCGGATCCGTAACAGTACCCTGGATGCTGGCCTTGAATTGAGCGTACGTGGAGGTAGCAAACAGAGAGAGAAGAATCGCGAGAAGGGCTTTCAAACTCATGGCTTCACCTCAAGATCGACTTTTGCAAACATCTGAAAAAATACAAATTCAGTAAATCGATTTATCCATTCTGATGAGCATGAAACACCCGGAGCCGCGTACGTGTCAAGCGGCTTTTTTCGACGACTACTGAAGCCGTGGGCCTGGAGGGAGCACATTTTTGAACAAGTACAGACTCATTCCAAGGATCATTCATCCATCGGCAATTGAACCTCATCATTCTTGCCGCGGCACAGGGACCCCGAACCATCGATGACCTCGGATCAACGACCTAAAATTTGAATGCCATGTAGAAGAAAATTGACTGGCTAGCGTATTGCCACCCGTAAGATTCCCCTGTATACTTGCAGGCATGTCATTGAGCTTTCACCACTCCCAGAGGAACGCACATATTTGTTGTATGTGTTGTACACACCTGTCCTCTGGCGCCGGGAGGCTAATGATCTAGGAATCGCAACCTAAACCTAGCCTAGCTGCTGTGAAGCCCACCGCCAGAATCGATTGGCAGGTGGGTTTTTTTTGTTTCTGGCCAGTGTTTTTTTGGGATTTGAAAGGACAGGCATGGCAACGGCAACGCCCGAACAGCTTCCCGCAGTCGGCCGACGCGCGGGATGGAGCGAAGAGGTAGCCGCTTCTGCTAAGGGGCTCAACCATCTCCAAGCCCTGGAGGCAGAAAGCATCTACATTCTCCGTGAAGCCGCGGCGGAATTTGCCCGGCCGGTGATGCTGTATTCCATCGGCAAGGACTCATCGGTGATGTTGCGCTTGGCGCAAAAGGCCTTTTTCCCCGGGAAAATCCCGTTTCCGCTGCTGCACGTAGACACCAGCTACAAATTCCCCGAGATGATTGAATTTCGCGATTCCTATGCGAAAGAAATCGGCGCGGAGTTGATTGTCCACCAGAACCGCGAAGCGCTGGAGCAAGGAGCAAATCCTTTTTCACTCGGGACCCAGAGGTGCTGTGGATTGCTGAAGACCAAGGCGTTACTAGACGCACTGGCGGCGGGCGGCTTTAATGCTGCGTTTGGCGGGGCACGGCGTGACGAAGAAAAGTCGCGGGCCAAGGAGCGCATCTATTCTTTTCGCGATTCTCGTGGGCAATGGGACCCCAAGAATCAGCGCCCTGAGCTGTGGAACATCTTTAACTCGCGAATCGACAAAGCGGAAAGCATTCGCGTGTTTCCGCTGTCAAATTGGACCGAACTGGATGTCTGGCTTTACATCCACGCCGAAAAGATTCCCATCGTGCCGCTTTACTGCGCGCGGGAGCGAGAAGTGGTGTCGCGCAACGGGTCCATCGTGCTGATCTACTCCAAAGACCAACTTCTTCCCGGAGAGAAAACCGAATTTGTCAAATGCCGAATGCGCTCGCTCGGTTGTACGCCCTGCACAGGTGCGATCCGTTCCGAGGCGGATAGCGTTCCGAAGATTATCGAGGAGATGATTTCCTTTCGCCGGTCAGAACGTGAAAACCGCGCCATCGATCACGACGAAGAAGGCTCGATGGAGATTAAGAAGCGGGAGGGTTATTTCTGATGCTGTCCGCACTCGACACCGGCTTCGAAGACGGTTTCCACAGCTTTCTCGATCGGGATATCAACAAGGAACTGCTTCGTTTCACTACCGCCGGAAGCGTAGATGACGGCAAGTCCACACTGATCGGCAGACTGCTGCACGACTCTAAAGCCGTCTACGAGGACCAACTCGCCTCGGTGAAGAAAAGCAAGATCAACCGCTCGGGAGGACCGATTGATTTCTCCTTGCTGACGGATGGGCTGCGAGCTGAGCGCGAACAAGGAATCACAATTGATGTTGCCTACCGCTATTTCAGTACCTCGCGAAGGAAGTTCATCATCGCCGACACGCCTGGCCACGAGGAGTACACCAGAAACATGGCGACGGGTGCTTCGACGGCGGACCTCGCGGTGATCCTGGTCGACGCCACCAAGGGCTTGCTCGCGCAAACGCGCCGCCACACGCACATCGCTTCGTTGCTGGGTATTCCGAACTTGCTTGTGGCGATCAACAAGTTGGACCTCGTGGACTGCCGTGAGGACGTCTTTCTCCGTCTGCAAGAGGATTTTCTTGCTCTTGCCGAACGGCTGGAGTTCCCGGCCGCGAAATGCATTCCCATCAGCGCGCTCGGCGGAGACAACGTGGCGGTCCGAAGCGACCGGATGCCTTGGTATTCGGGACCCACGTTGCTGGAGCATCTGGAAACGGTGGAAATCCGGCCGACTGTCGATGTCGCTGAGCTGCGCTTTCCCATTCAGTACGTAATTAGGCCTGACGCGAGTTTTCGCGGATTTGCGGGGCAAGTCGCGGGGGGCATTCTGCGCCCAGGCGACCCCGTCCTGGCGCTGCCGTCCAGGCAGAAAACCCGGGTCCAGTCGATCGTTACCTATGACGGGGAGCTTTCCGAAGCTGGCTCCTCGATGTCGGTGACGGTAAAGCTGGAGGATGAAATCGATCTGAGCCGTGGCGACATGCTGGTCTCCCCCAGCGCGCCTCCGCAAGTGTCACGCCGCTTCGAAGCGATGGTGGTCTGGTTGCATCCGAGGCCACTCGAATTGAATCGAGCGTATCTCGTGAAACATACCGGGCGTCAAGTCAAAGCCAAGGCAACCGAGATTCGTTATCGCGTGGATGTAAATACTTTGGCGCATGCCCCCACGCATCAGCTGGAGATGAACGGCATCGCAGCCGTAGAGTTTGAAACCAACGAATCTCTTTTCTTTGATTCCTACCGTCGCAACCGCACAACCGGCAGCTTCATTTTGATTGACCCCATTGCCAATGCCACCGTCGGCGCCGCCATGATTTACGAGGCCCGGCAGCAGTCGCTCGGAGCGGTTGAATCTGAAGGAACTGCACGCGTTAAAACTGACCAGGGAACAGTCACTCTCCAGGAACGACAGCAGCGCCACGGATATCGTCCTGCGATTCTCTTGGTAGAGGGCCGCGGTGCGCTTGCAAAGCAACTGGAACGGTCCCTGTTCGAGCGGGGATTCGAAGTGCTTGTTCTGGAGGGTGACACGCTGTCATCCGAAGCCCTCCCTCTGCTCTTGAAACCGCTCTGGTCCGCGGGGCTGCTGGTCATCTATTCCTCGACGGCGATTGCCCAGGCCAACCGAGAAGCCATTAAAGCGTTAGCAGCAGATTGCGCATTTGATTTAGCGGCCCTGCAACTACCTACTGACGACCGGGAAGCCGTCAGGCAAGTTCTAGCGCTCACGGAATCACTCCACATGGAAATCCGATCTAAGGATCAGAGAACGGTGAATTAAAATGCAGCCTAATCCGAATCTCGAGAACGCGGAAGCGCTCAGCGCAGAAGAAGTCCTGAGTGTAATTCTCCGTGCCGACCCGGAATCGCGTGCGTGCGTGACCTGCAGCTTCCAGGCGGAGGACATGATCGTGCTCCGCATGCTGAAAGCACGTCTGCCGGAAGTTCCCGTTTTGTTCCTGGATACCGGTTATCACTTCCGAGAGACCTACCAATATCGCGATCGCATGGCCAAGGAGTGGGCGCTCAACCTGACCAACGTGCTCCCAAAAAATACCGTGGAACAACAGGAATCCTTGCTTGGAATTCTCAATCGCACGGATCCAACGCAGTGCTGCCAGTTGCGCAAAGTGGAACCCTTGATCGAGGCTCTCGGCCACTTCGAGATCTGGTTTACCGGACTGCGCAGAGAGCAGTCGCCAACACGAAAAAACCTCAAGAAAGTGGAGCAGCATCGCTTGCCGAGCGGCAAGACTCTCCTGAAGGTGAGTCCGCTCGCAGATTGGACGTGGGCGCAGGTGTGGGAATATACGGGGGCAAACGGCCTCAGCTATCTTCCGCAATACGACGAAGGATACGCGAGCATCGGCTGCCAGCCCTGCACGGCCATTCCAGATGACCCGAACAATCCGAGATCCGGCCGTTGGAGCGGCAAAAAACTGGAATGCGGAATCCACACATTCTCGGAGCGCGCGGAATGATCCACCTCTTGCTTGGGTTCTTCATCGCCTTGGCTGTGGGACTGACTGGAGTCGGCGGCGGGAGCTTTACAGTACCCGCGCTCCTGCTCATCGTCGGTCTTCCGGCGGGCGAGGCCGTGGGAACCGCGTTTGTATTTGCAGGCGTGCTGAGGCTCATCGCGGCCCCATTTTATTTGCTTGGACGGCATGTCCACTCGCGCTATTTTCGCCTCTTACTGCAGGGAGCCGTTCCAGGCCTTGTGCTGGGAATGTATGCGCTGCACTCATTAGCCGGCCACGAAGGCAGCCCGTGGGTGGTCATGTTGCTCGGCCTGTTGCTGGCCGCATCGTCGAGTGTGACCTTTGTTCCGCGGATGCACAACCCGAATTTTACGATCAAAAACGCGCATTGGTTACCATGGCTTGCCTTTCCGATCGGGGTTGAGTCCGGATTCTCCTCGGCCGGAGCGGGAGCTCTCGGGACCGTTCTTCTGCTCAACTATTCTGAAATGACGCCTCCACAAGTAGTCGGCACAGACCTGGTATTCGGACTTGTCTTGGCCATCATCGGAAGTGCCGTGCATTGGAGTTTTGGCTCTGTTAGCACCGAGGTTTTGTTGCAACTTCTTGCGGGAGGCGTGCCGGGAGTCGTGGTCGGGTGCTTGCTGACGCGCCGCTTGCCGGCACAAAAGTTGAAGGCGGTGGTGGCGGTCATCGCCATTTGTGCCGGTTTGCAGTTGGTCTGGTCAGGAGCACGGACCCTGGTGACCGAGCGCGCGGCAAACACAACCACGTCGATCGGCAAAATACGCGGGAGTCAACCGGTGGTGGTCTTCTCCCCGGTTGCCAAACCGGGCCTGGTCGCCGAAAGTGTCTTGGAAACAAAATGAAAACCGTCGTTCAGATTGGGATTGCCATGTCATCAAAGCAACGCTTCGCTCCCGTCATCTCCCTCCCGGGTACCCTTGCCCGATTCTGTTGTTGACCCCTGCTTGCTTTCCCCTTGCACCGTTGTGGGCTTGAGTCCTGCTCCAAACTGTCCAAGAAGGCCAATGGAATGCTGGGCACAGATGAATTTGATCTAAATTAGGGAGTCATCGAATGAGTTCTCGCAAAGTGGTTGGTTCGAATCTTCAAAAGCTCTTCGTCGATGGCCTTTTTGTAATCTTTTTTGTTGCACTCCTTGCCTCATCGGGACGCGCACAAGCACAGGCCTCGCTTGGGGGGTTGGTAAGCGATGCCTCCGGCGCGGGCATTGCCGGAGCCGCTGTCAAAATCACAAATCTCGAAACTGGCGCGGAGCGCTCGCTCATGACCGATGACGCGGGGCGCTTCAGCGCCCCTTCGCTCGTCGTTGGCCGGTATGAAATTGCGGCATCCAAGCCAGGGTTTCAGACCGACAGAAGGACCGCGATAACCCTGGTCGTGGGTCAGCGCGAGGAATTGAACCTTACCCTTCACATTGGGGAGGTGCATCAGAGGGTGGAGGTTGCTGCGTATTCCGGAATCGTTGCCGTAACCACGGAAGACATTTCCGGCTTGGTCGGGGAACGCCAAGTGAAAGACCTGCCGCTCAACGGCCGAAGCTACGATCAGCTGCTTACGCTGAATCCTGGCATCGTCAACTACACCTCGCAGCGCTCCGGCAGCATCGGAACCTCCAACTCTGTTCTCGGTAACATGTTTGCCGTTTCGGGCCGCCGCCCGCAAGAAAATCTCTTTCTCCTCAATGATGTCGAATTCACGGGAGCGTCCGAGATCAACAACACCCCGGGAGGGACGAGCGGGCAATTGCTGGGCGTGGACGCGGTTCGGGAATTTGCAGTCGTGAAGGACACTTATGGTGCCGAGTTCGGAAAGCGCCCGGGAGCGCAGGTCAGCATCGTCACGTCCGGTGGCACTAGTGAGATCCACGGCAGCGCCTACGAATTTCTGCGCAACAGCGCGCTGGACGCGAGAAATTATTTCGATCAGGGCGCCATTCCGCAATTTCAGCGCAACGTATTCGGCGGTTCCCTTGGCGGACCTATCGTCAAGGGCAAAACATTCCTCTTCGGAAACTATGAAGGCTACCGGCAGCACCTGGGACTGAGCGGTGTGACGTTGGTGCCGGACAACAACGCGCGCCGAGGGCTTCTGCCATGCAGCGCCGTCAATCCTGCGCCCAACCCCTGCCCGGCCTCCGGTCTGGTAAACGTCGGCGTAGCCGCAAGCGCCGCTCCGCTCCTCAAGCTATGGCCGGTGGCGAACGGTCCCGACCTCGGGCAGGGGATTGCCGAAGCCTTCAGCCATCCTCTGCAAATTGTCAACGAGGACTTCGGCACCGCGCGCCTCGACCATATATTCCGAGACAGGGATTCGTTGGCCGCCGTTTACACCGTGGATGACAGCGCGGCGAACACTCCCGCGGCCAATCCCCTCAGTTCCGCCCTCGTGTCTCTTCGGGAACAGGTCGTCAGCTTGAGCGAGACGCACCTGCTATCGTCTGCCGTGGTCAATCAAGGCACCTTCGGCTTTTCGCGCGGAGCATTCTATTTCACTGCAGACACATCCGTCAGCTTGCCTGGGTTTGTACAAGGCCGTCCCATCGGTGCAGTCGTCGTTGGCGGCGGAACAACCCTCAACGGGGCATCCCAGATCTCCACCGCCGGAACAAATGCAGGCAGCAACCTCTCGGCAGTGCGCAATCTGTTCACTGGGCAGGACCGCGTTACGGCAACCCGCGGCATCCACACCGCGGAATTTGGCGTGTGGGTCCAGCGACTCCAGGCCAATGACGCACTGGCACAAAATCAGTATGGGCAAGCGTCATTTTCGGATCTGCAGGGTTTCCTCGACGGCACGGTTTCCACGTTTACGGTCGCCCCCGTAGCAACCCCGCTTGGCTGGCGTTCTCTTGAGGGCGCGGTGTTTGCTCAAGACGCTCTCAAGCTGGCACCGAACTTCGAACTGCGGATCGGTTTCCGTGGCGAATTCACCAACGGCTGGAATGAGAGTCGCGGCCGCGCTTCGAACTATGTATTCGACTCGAATGGAGTGATCGTAACCAACCCTGTCGTCGGCAATTCTGCCTTGACCGTTAACAATGCGAAATTTCTGTCGGCGCCGCGCTTCGGAATTGCCTGGTCCCCCTTCTCATCGAAGACCACCGTGATTCGCGCAGGCTTCGGGTTGTACTACGCACTGAACGACAATCTTAGTTATCGCCTCGACCAGAACGGTCCGTTTAACACCGTCTTTGCCCTAAAAAACGTCGCGCTTTCGACCATCGACATTGTTCCCGGCGCGCCGATCCCCGCTGGCGCCAAGATTTCTCCTAGCGGCGTACAGCCGGATCTCAAGACTCCAACCGTGGAATCGTACTCTTTGAAGATAGAACAGCAAATCACGCCGAATACCTCGCTGGCAATCGGTTACGTGGGATCACACGGTTATCACGAGTTGCTATCGATTGATGCCAACGTTCCGGTCCCGGCGATTTGCCCGGCGTCTCCCTGCCCGGGGAACCTTGCTGCGGGAACTCTGTACAATCCTACAAACGCTCCTTTGGCCAACCCGCAGGTCGCAAATACGACGAGTTGGTTCTCCGAGGGCATCAGTTCTTACCACGGTCTCGAGGTCGATGTGAGCCACCGCTTGAGTCACGGCCTGCAATTCCGCGGTGTCTACACGTTCTCGAAAACTCTCGATGACGGCGACAACATGAATACCAGTATCGCCACGAATTCTCCCGCATTCACCATGAATCCGCTCCGGCCCAAATGGGACTACGGTCGAGCATCTTTCGACATCCGGCAGGTCGCAATCATTAACGCCATCTACGACCTGCCCTTTGGACGAAACAAAGCATCCGGCACCGATCCGTTGCTGAACAGACTGAGCGGAGGCTGGCAAATCAGCGGAATCGCCACGTTACAGACCGGATTGCCTTTCACGCCGCAGATGAGCTTCAACCCCGCCAACGACGGAGACAGCCGCAACCCGATCCGGCCGTCATGGAATCCAGCTTTTACAGGGCAACTGGTTCTCGGCGGAGCGAACAGATACTTCGATGCGAACGCGTTCGTTGTGCCTCCCAAGGGGACCTACGGCCACGCGGGACGCAACATATTGCAAGGATCTGGATTGGCCGAGTTGGACCTGGCGCTCGCGAAAAAACTCTCATTGTCGGAGCACTTCGGCGCACAATTCCGCATCGATTTCTTTAACGTGCTTAATCACACGAACTTCAATACGCCAAACACAATTGTATTTACCTCGGCGACGGGCGGACCGTCTCCCACGGCCGGTGTCATCACGGCAACTTCCACGAGCTCCCGGCAAATTCAGTTGGGATTGAAGTTGCTCTGGTAATGGAATAACGAAGGTGCCGCGAAAGTACGCGTGGAGCATTTCTTTGAGCACGGCTTGGGGATAATTTCTAGGTCGGGCAGCTCCGCGTCAGTGACCCGTTCTGGTCATAGCCAAGCTATCAAACAACACCAAGGACATCTCTTCTTCGAAAACCTTCACCGCTTGCCCCAGTACAGACAGTCCTTGGCGGTGGACTGGACATGCGCCAGCCGCCTCAAGACCAAGTGCGCTCTCCCTGTGTCCCTTATTTTTGTGGGTCGAGAATCTGCACATGATGGTGGTCGAGCAAATCCCCGGTCGCATGGTCTACCTGGGCGATGGCAACTTGGAAATTTACCTGTGCCTGGATGAGGTTCAGCTCGGCTTGGGCCAGCACGATCTGCGAATCAAGAACAAAGAAGACCGTCTCTGCTCCCAATTCGTACTTGCGTTCATCGGCACGAAGTGACCTCTGCGCGAGGTCCAGAGCGACTTTTGAGGCTTCCATCGAGAGCTTGGCCTGTTCAAGTGCATGGACAGCGTTGGTGACCTCGAGAGTGATGTTCTGATTGGTCCGGCGTTCCTGATATTGATCGCGACGGTGGCTAACAACGGCATCGGCGAGGCTGGCTTCCGCGCTGTGATTCCTTATGGGAAGACTCAGGGAAAGAATAGCGCCGTAAGCCGGGTAGGTGAAATGAAAAGTCTGGCTGAGGCCATCGCCAAGGCCGGTGGTCCCAATCAGCTGCGGGGGAATAGCGGTACTGTATTGGTTGCCTGCGACCCCGTTGCCCAAGTAAAAGCCGGAGAGTTCGAGGTCAGGTTTTAGGCTGTTGTGCGCGAGACGGATGCTCAACTCATCGCTTGCCAATTGCTGACGCGCAGCTTCAAATTCGGGACGGTTGGCGAGGGCGCGAGCGAGTGCCGTCGGAATGTCCGTGTTGGGCAGGTTACCGATGGGCTCGGGCTGGTCAATAAGTTCGAGATCGAGAACACGGATAGCAGGATCCAGGTCGGCACCAACGATCTGGCGGAATTGATCTTCGGCTTGTTTCAGCGCGTATTCCGCCTGGATAACGCCAACGCGGCGCGAAGCGACTTGGGATTCCGAGCGGTAAATATCGAGTGGCGGAAGCGCGCCGAGGCCGAGGGCCTTCTTATCATGGTCGTAGCTCTTCTGAGCCTCTTCGAAAGACTTCCGCTGCACGACCAGGGATTCGCGGGCCAGGATGACATTCCAATAATTCTCGACGGTTCGCAGGATAATGTCATTTACTTCGCCCTGAAAGGAAGCACGAGCCTGCTTCAGATTTCGCTGGGCAATGAGGATGTGAGCGAGATTGGGGAAGAGGCCGAAGTTACGAAGGAGAGGCTGGGTGGCGGTGAATTGAAGATCAGTCGCGATAGAGGGATTGAGCGTACTCAAGATACTGTTTGTCGACAATTTGCTGGCACTGAAGGAGCTTTGGAAGTTCGTGCCGGTCTGAAACGTTTTTGTGTAGCCAAGCGTGGTCGCTTGAGACAGGGTGTCGAGAACCGGGGCCCCTTGAATTTGTGTGATGGTCGGCGACTTGGCCCGGTTGTCAGAAAAGCTTGATGTAACCAATGGATCGAACGCTGCCCGGGCGCGATAGAGATTGTTCTCGGCAAAGTCAATCTGAGAGCGGTCGAGGCGGATGTCGGTGTTATTCGAAAGGGCCAGGCGGATGGTGTCGTCGAGAGATAGAACCAGCTTCCCATTGGCGATGTGATCTTGGAGGCCTTGGGGCAGTGTAGGCGGGGGTACTGGCTTTTGACGCGTGCTGATGCCCAGCAACCTTTCCAGACGCGGCGCTTCTTGCGCCCGCGCGGCAACGCCAAAGATCACGGCAAAACAAACCGCAACGACGAGAAGACCCATCACCTTCATTTCTCACCCCCGAAGGATTTTTTTTTCGGCCAACCGGGCTGTTGCTCATAAAAATAGCCGGCATGAGCTATTCATAGCGAATGGCCTCGACCGGATCGAGTCGCGCCGCTTTGACCGCCGGATAGATGCCGAAGATCATCCCGACCGAAATGGAAACCACGAACGCCAGAAGAATGGAGCTGATGGTCACGATGGTGGACCATCCGGCTAGCCACGCGATGAGTTGAGACATGGCGAAGCCGAGGACCACGCCGAGAAGCCCGCCGGCGAAAGAGATCAGGACGGCTTCGATGATGAACTGGCGGATGATGTCCCAGCGCCTGGCGCCGACCGCGCGGCGCACGCCAATCTCCCGAGTACGCTCGAGAATGGCAGCCAGCATGATGTTCATGATGCCAATGCCGCCGACGAGGAGGGAGATGGAGGCGATGGCCACCATGACGGTATTGAAAAGTTGCTCGGTGCGCTTTTGCTGGGCGAGGAGCTCGGCGGGGACGATGACATTGAAGTCGCCGGCATTGCGATGCGAGGAATTGAGGATGCCGCGGACGACCTCCGCGTCGGTGGAGCTGGCATCCGGCGAGGCCAGATGCAGGTAGAGACCATCGATCTCATCCTTTAAAAAGCTTTGGGAGTCTTCGAGACGGTAGAGGACCGCATTCAGTGGCGCGTAGACGAGGTTATTCATGTCTTCCGTGCGGACGCCGGAAACCTCGGTCTGCGGAGCCAGCTGTGGTGCAACCATTCCGATCACATGGCACCACTGCTCGTTGAGTTTGATATATTCGCCGACCGCAGCGCCGGCGCCAAACAGACTATCTCTTGCGGCCGCGCCGAGGACACACACGGGTGCAGCTGCAGCGTTCTCCGAGGCGTCGAAGAAGCGTCCCTCCGTGACGCGGAGATGGCCGATTACCAGGTAGCTTGGCTCGACACCATAGACGATGGGTGCATCTTGCTGCGGTTTGGGAAGGAGTTTTCCAGGAACAAATCGTTTGCGCGGGGTGCCATCCTGAATGTCGGGCATATTCTTGCGAATGATCTGGTAATCGCTGAGGGTCAGGCCCGGTGAATTCTTCCGGACTTTCTGCAGCTCCTGCCAATTGTGGGCTTCTTTGGCCTCGACGATGAGATTGCGCACGCCGAGCTGTTCGATGAAGGCCATGACCTTTTGCTGCGCTCCGGCTCCGATGGAGAGCATGGCGACAACAGCGGCAACGCCAAAAATCATGCCAAGCATGGTCAGAAGAGAGCGAAGCTTGTGGCTGGCGAGGTTTTCGAAACCGAAGACAACATCGGGCAGCCATTGTTCGAGTGATCTGGGTTCGGCCATGGAGCTGGGTTTCATGGGTGTGCCCGGCTTCAATTGGAACCCGGTCCGAAACTGGGATTGGAAGCGTTGCTTCCCTTTTCTTTCCCGGCGAGATTTTTCTCGGGGTTCACGAGAGCGACGATAGTTCCCGGAGAAATACCATCGAGGATCGCACGACCTTCGCTCAGCGCACGGACTTTGACTTCCTGCATTTCGAAACCGCCGTTGCGTTTGCAATACACTACCTTCTTGCCGCCGTGTTCGAAGACGGCTTCGCCAGGAATGGAAACCGCCCGAGAAAGATTGTCCCCTAGGATGTCAAGCCTGACGGCGAAGCCAGGGCGGAGGCGCGAATCGGTCTTGTCGAGCTGGATAGCCACATCGAATTTGTGCTGGGTGTTATCGTCCCAAAATTCGTGGGTCGTCGCGCCGCCCACGGTTAGCACTTTGCCGGAAAAGGATTCACCGGGAAGCGCATCGATTTTTACCTCCACGGATTGGCCGGCTTTAAGGTTAATGCGGTCGGTTTCGCCCACTTGCGCCGATACTTCCAGGCGAGAGATGTCGATGACTTCTGCGATGGAGCTTCCCGGATTGACCTGATCGCCGACCTGATAGTCCGGCAGCGTCATCCCATATAGGAAAATTCCACCCGTAGAATCCCTGTTGCCGTGAATGACCACAAGACCGGCAATCGGTGAGGTGATATGCATGTTCTTGATGTTTTGTTCCGCCTGCTCCATGGCGAGTCGCGCCTTGTGACGTTTCTCCTCAGTAA
>Ga0209577_10002041_pt1 | contig 19620 bp, 17 predicted proteins | sample GraSoiAngelo_109_FD_185874 | JGI IMG/M metagenome (GOLD analysis project Ga0209577, IMG submission 185874) | Grasslands soil microbial communities from the Angelo Coastal Reserve, California, USA - 14_0903_12_20cm (SPAdes) (version 2) | ecosystem: Environmental > Terrestrial > Soil > Grasslands...
CACGCTGCTCGATCTCTCGAAGATGGCGGCCGGGATGATGGACTATCAGGTCGCACCCACTGACCTCCTGCGCCTGGCGGAGACCTCGGTGGATAGAGTTCGGCTCCTGGCCGAAGGCAAACGCATTCAGATCCTGACCGAGGCGCCGTCTGGACGGGTGTGGGTGCCAGCCGACGGCGCCCGGATCGAACAGGTCCTGGACAACCTGCTCTCCAACGCCCTCAAGTTCAGCCCGGAAGGTGCGACTGTGAACATCCGTCTGCACCTGGATGTCAAGGCTGGAGTCGCCCTGGTATCGGTGGCGGACACGGGGCCTGGCATTCCGCCAGAAGACTTGCCGCATATTTTTGAACGCTTCTACCAGGGGCGTACGTACACGAAGAACACCTTGGCCGGTAGCGGTCTGGGGCTCGCACTGGCCAAGAAAGTCGTCGAGGCGCATTGGGGGCGGATCTGGGTCGAAAGCGACCTGGGCAAAGGGACGACAGTCCATTTCACCCTGCCCCTGGCCAGAAGAGAAGGTCCCGCATGAACCCGACCACGCGAGTCTCCGGCGGGCTCTTACTGGTGTTGGTGCTCACCTTGCACGCCTGCATTTTTCTGAACAACGGGACCTACTCCGCTTCGCCTCTCTTCACGCCCAATGGTCGGCATGTCGCGCACTATCAAGCCCTCGCCCGCGAGCAGGACCAGTTACTCGGCACCTGTGCGGAGACCCACACCTGCGACCGCGCTCATTACACACGCGCGCTGCTAGCCCTCTACGAGAACCAGGAAGTCGCCGCCAAACATTTCCAGGACGTCATCGACGTGGCTCCGAAAAGTCACCTGGCCTACTCCAGTCACTTCTGGCTCCAGTTCCTGCAGAACCCACCGACTTTTCTCAACCAGACGCGTTCCTTCGCCGAAGCCGCGGAGCGCCTGGTTCGCGACCTGCTGGAGTTGGAGACCTCGTCGGCACAGGTCATGTCTCGTGAGGTCAAAGCACGGGACAAGAAGGTGGAAGAGTTAACCACACAACTTGAAGCCCTGAAACGGATCGACCAGGAAATGAAGGAGATGACGCGGCCTGTAAAGCCGCCCCTCAAGCCTCCCCAGCCGACCGACAAAGGCGCTCAACCCTGAGGACACGATGGTGCAAGAACGCATCCTAGTCGTGGACGATGACGAGGGCCTGCTGCGGCTCCTCACGATGCGGCTGTCGGCCATGGGTTTCGACGTGACCACGTGCATGACCGGCGAGGAGGCCCTCGCCGTCGCCAAGCGCGAGGTCTTCGACTTGGCCCTCACCGACCTGCGCCTGCCGGACCTGGACGGGCTGTCGGTCCTAGAAGAGCTGCGGCTCATCCACCCGGATCTTCCGGTGCTGCTCCTCACCGCGCACGGCAGCATCCCCAACGCCGTCGAGGCCATGCAGAAGGGCGCCTTCGGTTACCTCACGAAGCCGTTTGACGACAAAGAGCTCAAGACCACGCTTGAGAAGGCCCTCGCGCAGCAGCGGATGAGCCGCGAGATCCAGCGGCTCAAGCTGCTGGTCAAAGAACTCTACGGCTTGGAGAATGTGGCTGCCCGAAGTCCCAAGATGCAGGCCCTGTTGGAGCAGGTCGCCCGCGTCGCCGAGAGCGACGCCACGATCTGCATCTCCGGCGAGACCGGCACCGGCAAGGAAGTCATCGCCCGTGTCATCCACTGCAACAGCAAGCGAGCGCGGGGTCCTTTCATCGCAATTAACTGCGGCGCGATCCCGGAAAGCCTTTTCGAGAGCGAACTCTTTGGCCACGTCAAAGGGGCCTTCACCAGTGCCCAGTCTTCGAAACGCGGGCTTTTCCAGATGGCTGAGGGGGGAACGCTCTTCCTTGATGAGATCGGCGAGATGCCGCTGAACCTACAGGTCAAGCTCCTGCGCGCCATTCAGGAGCGCGAAGTGATGGCGGTGGGCGCCGAGCGCCCCACCAAGGTGAATGTCCGCATCATCACCTCGACGAACAAAGATCTGAGCGCGGCGGTCCGCGCCGGGGCATTCCGCGAGGACCTCTATTACCGGATTCAGGTCTTCCCGATCACGGTCCCCCCGCTCCGCGAACGGCGGGACGACATCCCCTTGCTGGCCCAGCACTTCTTACAACAAAGCGCCCGGCGGATGCACAAAGAGATGCGGGGCATTCTCCCTGCAGCCATGCAGAAACTGATGCTGTACTCCTGGCCCGGCAACGTCCGTGAACTGGAGAATGTGATCGAAAAGGTGGTCGTCCTCACCAACCAGGACATGATCACGCCCGACCTGCTTCCAACCAGCACTGAGTCCACTGAAGGCCAGGTGAAACCGTTGACGGAAGCCAAGGAGGAGTTCGAGCGGAACTACCTAAAGGAGGTGTTGCAGCTCACCGGCGGCAACATTTCACGCGCCGCCCAGATCGCGGCCCGCTATCGCGCCGACTTCTACAAGCTGCTCAAGAAGCACGGGCTTCACCCTGGAGACGCCAAGGAGGAGAAAGACACAGACTCGGCTGAATCGGCGTAACGAAGCCTGCCTACCGCGTGAGCTTCTTATAGCGAATCCGGTGCGGGCGATCCGCTTCCTTGCCGAGCCGCTTCCTCCGGTCGGCCTCGTACTCGCTGTAATTGCCTTCAAACCACACGACCTTGCTGTCTCCTTCGAACGCCAGGATGTGGGTCGCGATGCGGTCCAGAAACCAGCGGTCGTGGCTGCTCACCATGCAGCAGCCCCCGAACCGCTCGAGCCCCTCCTCCAGCGCCCGCAGGGTGTTCACGTCCAGGTCGTTGGTCGGCTCGTCCAGCAGCACTAGATTTGCCCCTTCCTTGAGCATGCGCGCGAGATGCACGCGGTTGCGCTCGCCGCCGGAGAGGTCCTTCACCTTCTTCTGCTGATCGGGACCAGAGAAATTGAAGCGTCCGACATAGGCCCGCGAATTGACTTCGAGCTTGCCGAGCGTGACGGTGTCCTTGCCGTCTGCGATCATCTCCCAGACGGTCTTGCTGCCATCCAGAGCGCGGTCCTGGTCCACGTAACCGATCTTGACCGTCTCGCCGACCCTGATGGAACCAGCGTCCGGCTTCTCTTTGCCGACGATCAACTTGAACAAGGTGGTCTTGCCCGCGCCGTTCGGCCCGATCACGCCGACGATTCCACCCCGCGGCAAGTTGAAGCTCAGGCTTTCGAACAGCAGCCTGTCGCCGTAAGATTTGCTCAGGTTCTTCGCTTCCACCACGACGTCGCCGAGGCGCGGGCCGGGCGGGATGTAGATCTCCAGATCTTCCGCCTGTTTTTCCTGCTGCTCTCCGAGGAGTTGCTCGTAGCGCGTCAGACGAGCCTTGCCCTTGGCGTGCCGACCCTTCGGCGACATGCGGATCCATTCCAGCTCGCGTTCAAGCGTTTTACGCCGCTTCGCGTCCGTCTTCTCCTCCTTCGCCAGCCGCGCCTGTTTCTGCTCGAGCCACGACGAGTAGTTCCCTTCGAAGGGCATGCCGTGCCCTCGGTCCAGCTCCAGGATCCAGCCGGCCACGTTGTCCAGGAAGTAGCGGTCGTGAGTCACGGCGATGACCGTGCCTTTGTAGTGCTGGAGATGCTGTTCCAGCCACTGGACCGACTCCGCATCGAGATGGTTGGTCGGCTCATCCAGCAACAGGATGTCGGGCTCCTGGATCAGCAGCCGGCACAGCGCGACGCGGCGCTTCTCCCCGCCTGACAACACGTCCACCTTGGTGTCCGGTGGCGGACACCGGAGGGCATCCATGGCAATCTCGAGCTGGTTCTCGAGCTCCCAGCCATTGACCGCCTCGATCTGTTCCTGAAGGCGGCTCTGCTTCTCCAGCAGCTTCTCCATCTCCTCCGGCGAGAGCTCCTCGCCGAACCGGGTGCTCACCACTTCATACTCGTGTCGTAGATTGATGACATCCCGGCGGCCCTCCTCGACGATCTCTTTGACGGTCTTCCCCTTGTCGAGTTGAGGCTCCTGCTCCACGAGCCCGACGGTATAGCCTTTGGAAAAGGTGACCTCGCCAAGGCAGTCCTTGTCCACACCCGCGATGATGCGCAGCAACGTGCTCTTCCCCGCGCCGTTCAACCCGAGGACGCCGATCTTGGCCCCGTAATAGAAGGACAGGTAGATATCCTTGAGCACCTGCTTCTTGGGTGGGTACACGCGGCCCACGCCGATGAGGGAAAAGATGATTTGCTTATCAGACGGGCTCATAGAGGAGAGATCGACCTTGAACGATAGCGTCCCCACCGGAAATTAAACACTTTTGCACTCTTAATTTTCAATGGGGTTATTCTGGCGGGCCCGCCTCTTTCCGCGGCGAGCAAACTCGCAAACACGAACGCCGCGTCCGCTCACTGTGACTCGCCTGCGATCCATTCGATCAGCACGATTTCCGGTGGGCACTTCCAGCGGATAGGCAGAAAGGACCATCCCAGCCCCCGATTGACGTACATCCAGTGACCGTTCTGGCTGAAGGGACCCTCCGCCCGCCCCTTGCAGCCATACGGCAACCAAAACGGACGAATGGAAGGGAATTGCCATTGCCCTCCGTGGCTATGGCCGCAAAGCACCAAGTCCACAGCGTGACTCGGCTCGAGCAAGTTGAGCACGTTGGGAGCATGGGCGAGCAGAACTGTGAAACGACCCTCGACTCGAGGCGGAATGCAGCGGACATCGGCACGGTGCGTGGATGGGTCATCGAGGCCGATGATCCCCAACTCACCACACACCATGGGGATGAAGATTGCTTGGTTGATGAGCAGGTGCAACTTGTGCCGGTCGGCGAGGTCCGCGAACTGGCCGATTGGCACGCCACTGAAATGATCATGGTTGCCGAGAGTCAGAAAGACTGGAGCTATTTGTCGGAGATTTGAAAGAAACCGAAAGAGAGCAGGGATTCCCCGAGGGGTGTCCAGCAGGTCTCCCGTGATAAAAATCCACTCCGGGTGCAGATCCGAAATCTGACCGATGACTGCGTCATACCGAGGAAGATATCGCTCGACGTGAAGGTCACTGAGCTGGACCGCTCGACGGCCAGCTAAGGGTGCATGGCAGCACCGAATTGAGGTGACTGTCGGCGCATCGAATCCACACTCCCACGTGATGAGCTTGTTGAACAGGCGCTGGAGGGGAAGCGAGAGGTGGTGCACCAGCACAAGTTGAACATGCCGATACCAGGGTAGGCCGCGACCTCGCCATAGCAACACCGCACTAGTCAAGACTCTAAGTCCTTGACAGTCTCTCTCAGACCGCCGCACTGGCTACACTGCGCCAGCAGCCCAACGGTCTTCGTGCTGAGCTCGGCCCGCAGGGTAAAGCGGTATGTTAGCTCCCCACAGAACGGACAGGGAACGCCATCCAAGTGCGTCCGTACATTTCTGACCTTCCCGATCAGAGGAGCCGTCCGCCCCGTGGTCAATCGCGGAGGGTTCATGCCAACTCGCCTACGGTGAGAAGCGGCGAGTTCCGATGGGCCAGAATGACCGCGTCAACGTAATCGCCGCAGTTCAAACACTGCCACGCGGGCATTTGCAGTTCCTCCGTTGGCATTTCCCAACCGGGGGCAACCCAGAACAGGGGCGGGATCTCCACCAAGAGTCCCTGGCAACGCATACAGGTCATGGCCACCTCCACGCCCGGCTTGTGCCGATGGGTGAAGTGTACAGCGAAGAATAGGGACGGAGAATTAGGTAAATCCTCTAAATTCAAGTGGAAACAACCAGTAGTACAAATGGCGGGGGAAATACCTGAGGGCGGGCTGCGTGGCTGAGCAACACAGCACTCCAACATTGCAAGGGGGTTATGACGTCCACTCCTTTTCTAACGGACTGGCTTCCACTCCAAAAAGCTTCGTTGCAGTTTGGGCACACGTTCAATGTTAGAACGGCATTAAAGGCTTTTGCGTCGTTGCTTTTCAAGGGTTATTAGGGCCCCAGGCCTATTTTTTCAGCCACTTAGATCGTTAAGGTCTTTTCCTCCCCCGGATTCCGGTGTTTACCAGATTGAGCCTCTCGGTCTGTCATCGTAGGCTCAGTTGACCGTAAAACGATCGAGAATTGCGCCAATGTCTCTTCCTGGAACTGTCGTGCACCCCTGCTTTTCCCGGTAGTAATCAGGCTGATCATCCCAGCACGGAGGCATCGCTATCACATGTATGAGATGGGAGGAGTGGAGCTGGTCCTGTTCATTATTGGAGGCGTCTTGGTTCTGGTGCCAGTGACGCTGGCGATCAGCGTGTTGTGGGACTCACCAAAAAGCAGACCGTGAAAGACCGGCAACATGCAGACCGAAACCGCTGATACGCCATTAAAGCGGCCCGCTTCTGGAGACACAACACCGCAACCACTGGTTGCCCCGGCGACCTTCCTGGGTTATCAGAAGCTTGATAGTCAAGGAAAGGTTCCTATCCATTCCCTCGCTTCATCCGGTAATCCGCATGAAAGTCATTCCATGCTCTTCCTCACACCCCCGGTGCGTGCACAACGTTATTGGACAGACCTTATGATTTTGGAAAGATACTCTTGAATGCGTCGAGCATTGGTGCCGAGATCGCTCTTCCCCACCCTTGAAACCGACCGTACATCTATCCGGCTGCCATGATCGGCAGGCATCACACGAACTACAACGTCATCTTTAAAGCCGAACCATGGCGTCGTAGCGGTCGCCTCGATACGGCCCTGGTCCTGATTACTGTCCACGATCTGCCACCCCATTGCCCGGGCCGTCTCTAAGGCTTTGGGGAACGCTTCCTTCGGAGGCGCGTTCAGGATAAGTGGTCGGAGATCGGGGTAGGCCTTCTGTTGTTGGGCGGCCACCCCTGGACCGCCGTACTGGGCGGGATTGGGCGCATCCCTCCTCAACGGCAGGATCGCCACAAAAGCCGGCGGGTTCTCCGTATCGGTCGTGATGTCATGAATAGGTGGGACGTACTGGGCCCGTTGTTTCATCTGCCAGGGGATGCCACTCACGAGAGCACCAAGCACGATCGTCACGAGAGCCAGAAGGACCACCCTCTGCGATGAGCGGTCCAGGATAAGGGCAACCAGGCCGAGGAGGGCTGCGGTCAATCCTCCATACACAGCCCAGGTCAAGATGGTAAAGCCGGTTCTGAAGTGCCACGCTCCCCATCTCGTGCCCAGACCGGCCGCAACGGCACCACCGGCGCAAAGAACCGCCAGCGCGAATGCGCTGACCCTCAACACGTAAACGTACCGCATCTAATAATTATATGCTCCGTCGTTGAGCACTGCCGTTCCATGCTCCCCTTTCTCAGTTCTCGATCCAGGCCGCTTCTAACATAGGACCTGGACGGTTTACAGGGGGTAGCCAAGTTAAGGCTCGACCGATAAGTGCTGACATAAAGCACCCTCTCCTTTCGTGATGTTGAAAAACTCCGCGGCAGTTGCCTCCCCGAACCGTACCCTTTGCGAACGATCCGATTTGAGATGTCCCGAACCGCAGTCTAGTTTAAAAATTAGACGCTTAGCCTATCAAAGACACGAGGTTTTTGAAAACGCTCCTCCTACCCCACTCCAGCCTGTCCAAATTTAGGTGGGACACAACAACCCAAATAAAAAGGCGCAACTGCCGTTCCCTCACTCCGGGAACTCCCGGTTGCGCCTTCAACTTGTAGTACAGTCCGAGCAAAGGCTCGGACAGATCCCTGATCCGTATGACGCCTATGGGGATGAAGACGTCACCACGGCCAAGCTATGCGCCCCGCCTCCTGCAATAAAGAGCCCACCTGTAAGACCGTTCACTTGGACAGGCACCGGACTGGACGTGAAACTGCCTGTCCCCAGCTGCCCGGTGAAGTTATTGCCCCACGCCCAAGCCGTGCCATCTGACTTCAGGGCCAAGCTATGAATACCGCCCGCACCCAGCTCGATGACCCCGGTCAGTCCCTGTACGAGGATGGGGGTGCTTCGGATCGTGAAGACGGTGCCGTCCCCAAGCTGCCCATAGGTATTAGCGCCCCAGGCATGGACTGTTCCATCTGTGCTCCGCGCTAAGCTGTGGGCCAAACCCGTCACAATCTTTGTGATGTTGCTCAGCCCGGTCACTTGCACAGGTAGGGGACTGTTGCCGCCCGCAGTGCCGTGGCCCAGCTGGCCCAGGTGGTTATCGCCCCAGGCCCAGACCGTCCCATCTGCCTTCAGCGCCAGCGTATGCGCGCCGAAGCTGGCAATCGCCGTCACGTTGGAAAGGCCAATTACCTGCCCAGGCGTGGCACTCGCACCACCTGACGTTCCCCTCCCTAACGTTCCCCTCCCTAACTGGCCCGTGTGATTGTCGCCCCATGTGTAGACGGTCCCGTCGGTTTTCAGCGCCACGCTATGGCCCAAGCCAGCCGTCACCGCCTTCACGCCTGCAAGACTAGTAATTTGCACTGGCGTCAGCTGATCTCCACCGAGCGTGCCGAGCCCCAACTGGCCCAGGTGGTTATCGCCCCAGGCCCAGACCGTCCCGTCTTTCTTGACCGCCAAGCTGTGGGCACCGCCAGCCGCCACCGCACTCAGTTGGGTCAGGCCACTAACCGCGACCGGCACATTACTGATGATAGAGGTGCCGTTGCCTAACTGTCCGCGGTCATTATCGCCCCAGGCCCAGGCAGAGCCGTCGGCCTTGACCGCCAAACTGTGAGCAGCCCCTCCCGAGATGGCGGAGACTTGGCTGAGATTACTGACCGATGTGGGTGTGTTACTGATGCCAAACGTACCATTCCCAAGCTGACCCACAAGATTGTTGCCCCAGGCGCGGGTATCACCACTAAGAGACTGGGTAGTGTTCAGGAGGATCGAGACGTTGGTGCTGCCCACATTCGTCGTGGCCAAGTCGGGCTTCCCATCGCCATTGAGGTCCCCGATTGCGACGGAGTGCGGGAACGGCCCCACGGCGAAGTTCGTGGCGGCGCCGAAGGAGCCGGTGCCGGCCCCGAGGAGGATCGAGACCGTGTTGCTGCCCTGATTCACCACGGCGAGGTCGAGCTTCCCATCGCCATTGAGGTCCCTGATTGCGACGGAGAGCGGGTTCGACCCTACGGCGAAGTTCGTGGCGGCGCCGAAGGAGCCGGTGCCGGTGCCGAGCAGGATCGAGACGGTGTTGCTGCCCACATTCGCCGTGGCCAAGTCAGGCTTCCCATCGCCATTGAGATCCCCGATCGCGACGGAGAGCGGGGTCAACCCCACGGCGAAATCGGTGGCCGCCCCAAAGGAGCCGGTGCCGGTGCCGAGCAGGATCGAGACGGTGTTGCTGCCCACATTCGCCGTGGCCAGGTCAGGCTTTCCATCGCCATTGAGATCCCCGATCGCGACGGAGTACGGGTTCGACCCCACGGCGAAATCGGTGGCCGCCTCAAAGGAGCCGGTGCCGGTGCCGAGCAGGATCGAGACGGTGTGGCTGAAGGCATTCGCCACGGCGAGGTCGGGCTTCCCATCGCCATTGAGATCCCCGATCGCGACGGAGGTCGGTTCAGATCCTACGGCGAAGTACGTGGCCGATCCGAAGGCACCGGTGCCGTCGCCCAGGAGGATCGAGACGGCGTTGCTGCCGCAGGCGATCGCCACGGCCAAGTCGAGCTTCCCATCGCCGTTGAGATCCCCGATCGCGACGGACTCCGGGCACGGGTTCACGTGGACCCTGGTGGCCGATCCGAAGGCGCCGGTGCCGGTGTTGAGGAGGATCGAGACGGATTCGTCGCCATCATTCGACACGGCCAGGTCGGGCTTCCCATCGCCATTGAGATCCCCGATCACGACGGAGTGCGGGCGCGACCCCACGGCGAAGTTCGTGGCGGGGCTGAAGGACACAGTTTGAGCGAAACTGGTGGCGACCGGGAGAAGGACTGCCAGGCTGACAGCGATAAGGGTAAATAATGCGGTCTTTTTGTTAAGGTATTTAGTCCTGTTATTTTTAAATGTCATAGCGTTCATCTTTCTGTAGTGGGGAGGTCACGGCCAACGGTGACACACCACTTGTAAGCCAGGCTCAAGGGCCAACCCATCTGAAACTTTCCATGGACCCTCCGAGACATGGAGGTAATTGGAAGCACAGCTATGCTAGCACTCAAGCAAGGGCCATGCAATCCAATCTCTTAAGTACTGGGGTCTCTTAAGTACTGGGGTTGCCCCTTGAAAGTAGGGGGCAGTTTGTTGAAGCACAGAAGACGTACCCCATACCTCTTGGAGTGCCGTCAAAAAGCCACCATGAACCCGTAGGTTCTGGTCAGGAACTGGCCTCTTTATGATTTCAACATCAGTAAGGATATTCGTAGAATGTCCAACCGCTACCAACACCTCGGCGCGGGCTACCTCCAGGAAGTCCGGCAAGCGCTCGAACGGCACCGCCAGAGCACCGCGACCCCCGCTCAAGTCGCTAAGTGATGGTGTCCCCAACGGGATTTGAACCCGTGTTGCGGCCTTGAAAGGGCCGCGTCCTAGGCCAGGCTAGACGATGGGGACAACCGTTTCGTGCGTGGAAGTTATGGTGAGCCGGCTGGGACTCGAACCCAGGGCCCTCGCCTTAAAAGGGCGATGCTCTACCTACTGAGCTACCGGCTCACCGTGACGAATGGCACACGCTGAGCCGCACTCTAACACACTGTACAAAAAGCGTTCAAGAAAGAGCCACACTCACGCGACCGGGCGAGCGCCCGACCGCCGGCGGGACTGGAGCAGCGGATTGCGGAGCACGATCGTCTGCTCCCGCTTGGACCCTGTCGAAACGAGATCGATGGGGCACTCGGCCAGCTCTTCGAGCCGCGCCAAGTAGCGCCGAGCCTCGACGGGCAAGGCACGGTAGGCCGTGATCCCCGTGGTAGACCGTTTCCAGCCTGGCCAGGTTTCGTAAACCGGATTGCAGGCAGAGAGGATGGCCATCTCTTGCGGGATCTCGTCGAGGCGACGACCCTTGAACTTGTACCCCGTGCAGGTTCGGATCTCGTCGAGGTGATCGAGCACGTCCAGCTTGGTGATGGCCAGGGAGGTGAGACCATTGACGCGGACGGCGCAGCGGACCAGCACGGCATCGTACCAGCCACAGCGTCTGGCCCGTCCGGTCGTGGCGCCAAACTCGTTCCCCTGCTTCTGCAACATCGCCCCGACTTCATTGGACAGCTCCGTGGGAAACGGTCCACTGCCAACGCGCGTGGTATAGGCCTTGGCGACCCCGAGCACGGCGTCGATGACGGTGGGCCCGATCCCAACGCCGGTGCAGGCCCCGCCGGCCGAAGCGCTCGAGGAGGTCACGTACGGATAGGTCCCGTGGTCCACGTCCAGGTGCGTGCCCTGCGCCCCCTCCAGGAGCACCCGCTTGCCCTTCGTGATGGCCTTGTCGACGAGCAGGCCGGTATCCACGATCATGCTGCGCAGACGTTCGGCATAGCGCAAATACTCCTGGAAAATCTTCTCCGCGTGAAATCCCGGCGCGTGATAGAGCGCCTGCAGCAAGGCGTTCGTCTCGGCCACGTTGTCCTCGAGCTTCTGGCGAAAATAGGGCGGGTCCAGCAGATCGCCCATGCGGATGCCGATGCGGGCCATCTTGTCCACGTAGGCCGGCCCGATGCCGCGTCCCGTGGTACCGATGCGGCGCCCGCCTTTCTGCGTCTCGCTCGCCTTCTCGATCGCCTTGTGGTACGGCATGATCACGTGGGCCGCCTGGCTCACGAAGAGGTTGCCCTCGGTGCGCACGCCTTTCGCCCGGAGGCCATCCAGCTCCTCGATCAGGGCTGCCGGGTCCACCACCACCCCGTTCCCGATCACGCAGGTCGTGCCCCGGTACAGGATCCCCGACGGGACGAGGTGGAAGACGAAGGTCGTCTCCCCCTTGACGACCGTGTGGCCGGCATTCGAGCCACCCTGATACCGAACCACCATGTCGGCATCGCGGGCGAGGAGATCCACGATCTTCCCCTTGCCCTCGTCCCCCCACTGGGTGCCGACCACCGCCAATGCGCCCATGGCTACCCCGCCCTCTCAACATGAAAAGGAGCCCTGGCCTGATTTGGCGAGAGCTCCCACAGGGCTTCCAGTCTAGGACCCCACCACCGTATTGTCAACAAACAACGTCTTAAGAAGCGTGCGAGCGAATGTTAACCCGGATCATTGATAAATGTCGTAACGAGGCGGCTGAGGCCGAAGCCCGCCGTGGCTGCTCGGAGTGAGGACGACGCAGGTGTACCCACAGCGGTACGTCGAGGAGGCCGATCGAGAACAGCCGCGCCGGGCGAGAGCATCGGCCGACGTAGTAGACATTTAGGAATGATCCGGGTTAATATTCGCCCGTGGGGCTGTAGCGCAGTTGGGAGCGCGTCAGACTGGCAGTCTGAAGGTCGCGGGTTCAATCCCCGCCAGCTCCACCAATTTCTTCCACTGACTTCCTACTATCAGCCTCATCACAGCTCGACAGATCCCGCAGGGTGGCCTAGCCTTGGCCTACCAGAAGATGGTGGGACAACAACTGGGGCAGGTCAATCTACTGTCAGATAATGGAGTCAGCGTCTGACTCCTGTTTTTTCAGTTGGGCTATGGTTCTGTGAAAAGCATCTTTTCTTCCATAGGCAGTCTCTCAAACTCCGATTCGAGCACGTATACCAATTCGTGGCTTCCGATTCCTCTCAGCTCTACTTTTTTGAGGACGAAACACGCCAATTTGCTTTGGGGACTCAAGTCAATGCCGCGCCGAGAAACTGCGAACGAAAGAGTACTGAGTTTCTGAAGCCGCGAGGCGAGGTTCAAACACGACCCAACGAAGTCATCGCCGCTACCCACAGATACGACTTGACCACGTGCAATACCGCATCGCAGTCGGCTTGGAGGCTTGCTGACATGTAGCCCGATTGTTTTGAGAAAGTCCCTCCTGTATTCTCGAGTTAGGGAGAGAAGTTTTCTTACAATGTTGCGTATGCTGCTTTCTCCTCCGGAATATGCCGTGTCCCACAGAAACATCACGCCGTCACCTAGGAACTTGGCGTAAAACGGCAAACTACCCCATATTCTCACTCTATCTTCGCTCTTTCCCTCCGTAAAAAACTCCGCGGTTTTCGCAAAAAGCCATGGCAAATACCGGTTAAGGAATTCGGGGATTACTAAGTGAGAGTCAACCTGATTGGCGAAGTCCGTGAACCCCTCAAGGTCTAAAAACGCGGCAAGTGCATGAGTGTAATTGCCCCTCAGAGAGAGGTCCCCTAGACCTAGGATTGACTCGTTAAATTGTTGAAACTCGTGATGAGTGAGCGAATTGAGGGCGAATCCCTTTCCGTATTTGGATTCATCCGCTGCAATGAGTTTGTAAGGAAGATGAAGCCGACCCATAGAGATTTCTTTTCTGTGGCCTAATTATTGCGTTGACTGCTCCCAACCCTTGCTGGCCATATCTTGAAACCTTCCCAATAGCGAAGCCAGGATCCCTTTACATTGTTTACAATTTCCAACGGGTGAGTCAAGCACGATTTGCCGAGGCCGTCGGTGCGGTTTGAGCGGCGCTCGTCTGTCAACACGACGAACTGGCGGGACCTGCCGGTTGCCAAGGCATCCTAGAGGAGCATGTCCTAGGGTGGTACGACAACCAGGGGCAGGTCAGTGGCTAAGCCAAGCTGTCACGGATGTCTGCGCCAGTCTGGCGGCGGCGTCTCAACATCCCAGTAATTTCCTGGAGTGTCAAATTCCACCCCGACTATCCACTGCGTAGCTTGTGCTGCCGGCCCAACTGGAATCGACCGAATAACATGCGCCCTGATGTGACGATTATTGGAAGGAGTGGAAAGGGCCAACAAGGTCTCGTGCTTGAAGGGGCGCGGTGCGATGAACTGGCAGCCGTGATAGCTCACAACAGTGACAAAGACCACGCAGGGGTCCCTGATTTCGAGATAGGGATCCAAGCTCACAACGATCAGTGGAATTTTCAGTGGAATCCGTTGGCTACGCCGTCGGTCCACGCTTTCAGGAGGAGTCGCTACTCTATCACTCTTCTCAAGGGCCATAGGGTTCTACTGTATTCTAAGCGGAGGTCGATATGCCTGGAGGGGAAAGAAGGCATCGTAGGTGCACCGTTTGTACCTCGATCTCATGGAGCTTCCAGCAGAACAGCAAACCAAGAATGGCCAGTAGGCTGGGCAATCCTTCAGGAAGAACCAGTATGAACTCAAAGGCGTTCACGCGACACCGTTACGTAAAAGTTACCTTAAATAGTGAGCAAAGAGGGTGCCCGAAGGCAGTTATGTCCCATTGCAAAACTGATCCTATAGAATTAACATGGGTTTTATCTGATTTGTGCGGGTGAGAGACTAGGCATACTGCATCCCTAACCCGGATTTTCAAGACCAACGCTACACTTTTGTGACTGCACTTTTGTATAGGGTCGTCATGCCCTTCCTGACCGAGCCCGAACAGTTGCGTGGGCCTGTGAGCTTGGCGCAGACGGACAGCGACCTTGCTCACGCCATTCAAGAGAGCCCCGTGTGGCGGGAGGGATCGTCTCAAGGGACCGCCGCCCGGTAGGGTGACATGAATGACAGCGTAGTGGCGGGTGGCTACGCGGTTGTGCCTGGGTTGCGGATTAGCGGACAGGTGGCCCGCTCCTGCCCGCTTAGTTCCTTGCAATCCGTGCTATTCGCGGGTAGTATCATCCACTGTGTCAACTGTATACCGAAATTGGAGGTGCACTATGAGCATATTTGCGGGTGAGAAAGCAGGGAAGATGGAAGTCAATGTGATGCGTTGGATTAAAGGGATTTTACTTGCGTTAATTCTGATGCTCTGGGGCTACATCGGGATCGAGATGTCCGCCACCAAGCTAGATTGGCTACAGGCAGGGCTTGGTGCCACTCTTGCATATTTTGTATTGCAGCTTTATATCCTAGAAGCCAAGCTCGACACGTTCTTAGAAAGGACAGCCGCGAAGTAATCGGCGTCCTGCATTCAAACAAAGCATGCTGGGCGGTATAACTTCCCGGGTGAAGACTATGTACGACCTGCCCTAGATCGGGGAACGCCATGAAAAAGATCTTCGCGTTCGCATGTTGTGTCATGTTCATTCCGTTCGTGTCCGCGCATGCGGATCAGGGTGGTTTCACGAACTCGGGCGGCTCGTTGTCGGCAGGAAGCAGCGTAGCGAACCCGTCGGGCACGCTGACGATCGCCGGCAGCGCCCTGAGGTTCCTATCCACGGACGGGACGACAGCGATCAACGCTACCTTTTCGGAGAGTTCGACTGTGAAGAGTTGCTCGGGCGGCGGCCGAGGCGGCCATGTGACCTGCAGCTTTACCTTCACGGGGACCTTCAGCGGCACGCTGACGATGAACGGAGCGACGCAGGCGATCAACGGCTCGACTTTCCAGATCTACAGAACCAACGGCGTCGTTGCCACGGGCTCGACCGGCTACAATTCTGCGTACACGCCGTTCTATTTCTCAAACACCGGCCAGATTCTCCGCTCCGATGACTTGAACGGCACGAACCTGATCTCGTACGGAACACAGGGCAGCGATGTTGGACAGTTTTACGGTGCCTACGGGATCGCGGTGGATTCGGCCGGCAGAATCTACGTGGCCGATACGTACAACGCGCGCATCGTCCGCATCGACGATATGAACGGCACCAACTGGACCAGCTTCGGCACCTATGGTTCGGCCGTCGGACAATTCAGCAATCCTTCGGGCATCAGCATCGATCCGGCCGGCAGGATCTACGTGATGGACACGGGCAATAACCAGCTGGTCCGAATGGACGACATGAACGGCACGAACTGGACCACGTTTAGCGGGATCGGATCTGGTGACGGCCAGTTTGCGCAATACGTCGGGCCCGTCGCGTTCGACGCGAGCGGACGGATTTACGTCGCGGATACCGGGAACAGACGGATCGTGCGCATGGACGATATGCACGGCACCAACTGGATTACGTTGACGCAGTCCTCGGTCATTGGCATGTACATTTTCTCCTTCGGATCTCCCATTGGAGTTGTCGTGGACGCGGCCGGCAGGATCTACGTCGCCGACGCCTATCAACCCACGGTGATTCGCGTCGACGATATGACGGGGACCAATTGGACGTCCATAAGCCTCGGTTCCAGCGCTAACCCTCACAGCATTGCCGTCGACTCGAGTGGAATGGTTCTTGTTGGGGGCGGCGGCGCACAAATTGTGGATAACATGGCGGGGGTTCTCACCTCATCCAGCGCGTTGACTGCCTATTATGGACCCTACTACGTCTTTGGCGCGACTCCCGTTCCGCTGCCCACTCCGCCTCCCTCGGCGATCAGCTTTTCGCCTCCGACGTTGACATTCTCGCAGAACCTGGGAACCACGAGCGCTGCCCAGACGATCACCATCACCAACTTCGGGGGCAGCCCGCTGAACGGATTGACTCTTTCAACGAGCGACGGTTTCTCGGAAACGAACGACTGTCCGGCGGCTCTGTTGGCGGGATCCAACTGCACGGTGTCCGTCACGTTCACGCCGCAGGCCGCTGGTTCGGTGACCGGGGCGCTGAATGTCAGCGACGACTCCGGAAACTTGGGTTCCACACAAGTGGTCACGCTCAACGGCACGGGAATCTAACCGGCCGCAACCGCGATCCCATAGACGGTGTCCTTCGCATCGCAAGTTAGTGGGCACGAGCAGGGACAGCGAGGAGCATCGCGCTAGATCGGCGAGCACGTGAGCGGGTTGTCGGCGGGATTGCTGCCGTCGGGATTGATGCGCGCTGGTCGCTCGAGTGGTCCGCGTCATCCCCTGTATTCTCAAGCACTACGAGGTGTCTCGCTGTCATCGAGTGGAATTGGCAGTCTGAAGGTGGGGGGTTCAATCCCCGCCAGCTCCACCAAATTCTTCCACGGACTTCTAACTGTCAGCCTCATCACAGCTTGACAGATCCCGAAGGGTGGCCTAGCCTTCCCTTTCGATTGCAGGAGGACGACCACTGAGGGCAGGTCACTGGGAACAAGCTTGTCATGTACTCACTAGAAAAGCGCCCTCGCCTTGTGACTGGCATGCTCGTGGTGATGACCGCCGGGACTTTTCTCCTCGACCTATTGGAGCCCTTAGGGGTTTATGATTGGGCGCTATATTTCATTCCACTGTTCTTTACGTTCTGGTTAAAAGGCCGGCACTACACGATGCTGGTTGCAGCCAGTTGCACTGTACTAAGCTATTTGAGCCTGGCCTTCTCCAATCCAAGTATTTCGTTCACGATTGCGACCATCAATCGTTCATTGGGTGCGGTAGTCTTCTGGATCATGGCGCTGATCTTGTTACAGCGCAGACAAGGCGAAGAGGAACGAGAGAAGTTGATTGGTGAACTCCAAGCTGCCCTCGCCAAAATTAAGGTCCTGGGCGGCCTGTTGCGCATCTGCTCGCACTGCAAGAAGATCCGCGATGACAAAAACGAATGGCACGCCGTGGAAGCCTACGTGAGTCAGCATACCGAGGCCGATTTCGCCCATGGGATTTGCCCCGAATGCCTCAATAAATATTATTCCGGACATACTACATGAGAGTCGGCACAGCCGGACTGCAATCGGAAGAGGCAGAGCCTCCGGTCATCTTTAGCTGACTCAATCAACAGAAATCACTCTCAATGCTCCAACTCGAATCGGTCACCAAGCACTTTGCGACCAAGACGATCCTCAAGGAGGCCTCAGCCCACCTGCGCCCAGGGAGCCGCGTCGGGTTGGTCGGTCCCAACGGCATCGGCAAGACGACGCTGCTGCGACTGATTTTGGGCGAGCAGACACTGGACGGCGGGCGGATCCGCAAGCGCCCTCGCCTGCAAATCGGCTACCTTCCCCAGGACCTCGAGCACATCCCCGGCACGACGGTACTGGACGCCACCCATCGCGGGCAACATCCGGAGCACGAGGCCAAACGCATCCTCTCCGGCCTTGGTTTCTCTCAGGAGGACTTCACCCGGCCGCTCGCGGAGCTCTCCGGTGGATTTCGCATGCGGGTCGCCCTGGCGCACATCCTGCTGTCCGCCCCCGACGTCCTCCTGCTGGACGAACCGACGAACCACCTCGACAAGGCGACGCAACGCTGGTTCGAGGACTTCCTCCTGAAGTCCTCCTTCACGATGCTGGTCATCAGCCACGACACCGCCTTTCTCGACCGCATCGCGACGCACATCTGGGAGATCCGCCACCACCGGATCTTAGAGTCCACGGGCAACTACACGAAGTACCTCGCCTGGCGGGAGGCGTACGAGGCGGCGCAGCAAGTCGCCGCCGACCGCCAGGACAAGGAGATCGCGCGCGTGCAGAAGTTCGTGGACCGGTTCCGGTATCAAGCCACCAGGGCTCGCCAGGTGCAATCCCGCCTCAAGCAACTGGAGAAAATCAAGCGGGTCGAACGGACCCGCGATCCCAAGCGCGTGCGCTTCCGATTTCCCGTCCCTTCCGCCTCCGGCCGGCATGTGCTGGAGCTTAAGGGCGTCGCCAAGGCCTATGGCGACAACGTCGTCTATCGATCGCTCGATTTCGCAGTGGAGCGCGGCCAGCGCGTCGCTCTGGTGGGCGAAAACGGCGCCGGCAAGAGTACCCTGCTCAAGATGCTGGCGGGCGTCCTCCCACCTGATGCCGGCGTCCGGACGGTCGGCCACGGCGCGACCCTCCACTACTTCGCCCAGCACCAAGCCGATATCCTGAACGCCGAGCACACCGTGCTGGAGTCCGTCGCGGAAGCGGACGACGGTGCCGACATGAACTTCATCCGCGCCATCGCCGGCGCATTCCTGTTCGAAGGCGCGAATCAGAAAAAGCTGATCAAGGTGCTGAGCGGCGGCGAACGCAACCGCGTGGCCCTGGCCCGGATGCTCGTCAAGCCGGCGAATACTCTCTTGCTGGACGAGCCGACGAATCACCTCGACCCCGCCTCGGTGGATGTTCTCACCGACGCGCTCGTGGCGTTTCCTGGCACCATGGTCTTCATCTCCCATGACCCGGTGTTCCTCACGCGTGTCGCCACCCGCGTGGTGGAGATCGAAAACGGGCAAGCCCGCGACTACCACGGAGACTACGAGTATTACTTGTGGAAAACGATGCAGGAGGTCGAACCTATCAAGGGGGTGCCCGAGTTCGCATCCAAGCCGTCCAAGGCGCCCAGCGAACCCACGGCAGCCCCGACTGCCGCACCCCGGTCACGTGCCGGCAACACCAGCGCCCTCAAGGAGCGGCGAGAACTCACAAAAACCTTGGCCCGCGTCGAGCGGCAGATCGCCAAGCTCGAAGCAGAAATCGCCGCCGGTGATGACAGGATCAAGGCCCGTGACAAGGAGTTGGCGAGCCAGGAACTCTACCAAGACCACGAACGGTGGACGGTCTTGATGAAGGAGCGGGAAAACTGGGTGAGGGATCAGTCCGTCCTGACTTCCCAGTGGGCCGAGCTCTGCGAGAAGGCGGAGCAGCTTCGGGCAAGCTTGAAAAGCCTGGAGAGCGAGAGCCGTTAATCGTTATTCGTTATGCGTTATTCGTTATTTAGGAAGTCCCCACGTTTCACGTTTAACGATTAACGTTTAACCTTTCCCCGACTCGCCGTGTCTTATTGACAAGAACGGCTGAGCGGCTTACTCTTCCCACGCGGCGGCGGAGGTGGCATGGATCAGGAACTGGTTCAATACCTGGATGAAC
>Ga0209577_10002042_pt1 | contig 19608 bp, 17 predicted proteins | sample GraSoiAngelo_109_FD_185874 | JGI IMG/M metagenome (GOLD analysis project Ga0209577, IMG submission 185874) | Grasslands soil microbial communities from the Angelo Coastal Reserve, California, USA - 14_0903_12_20cm (SPAdes) (version 2) | ecosystem: Environmental > Terrestrial > Soil > Grasslands...
CTTCTACATCAACGTGCCGATCGGGATCGCGGCCGCGGCCCTCACCATGACCAAGCTCGCCGAGTCGCGCGACCCTGCACAGTCCCGCGTCGATTGGATCGGGACGGTCACGTTCACCGCCGCGTTGTTCACGCTCGTGCTGGCGATCATCCGCGGCAACCCCGATGGCTGGGGGAGCACGAAGATCGTGACGCTGTTCGCGATCTCCGGGGTGATGATGATCTTGTTCGTGATCTCGCAGGTGGTTCAGAAGCAGCCGATGTTCGACCTCCAGCTGTTCCGCAAGCCGACCTTCGACGGCGCCTCGATCGTCGCGCTCACGATGTCGGCCGCGATGTTCGCGATGTTCCTGTACATCACCCTCTACATCCAGACCCTGCTCGGGTACTCGCCGCTCCAGACGGGTCTGCGGTTTCTCCCCTTCACCGTGGTGTCGTTCGTCGCGGCGATCGCCTCCGGCAGCCTGTCCGACCGGATCCCGACTCGCTTCCTGCTGGGCGGCGGCCTGGTGATGGTCGGGCTCGGCCTGTTCCTGATGCGGGGCATCACCCCAACTTCGAGCTGGACCGAGCTGCTCCCTGGCTTCATCGTCGCCGGCGCGGGCGTCGGCTTCGTCAACCCGGCGCTCGCATCGGCCGCGATCGGCGTGGTCCCGCCGCAGCGCAGCGGCATGGCGTCCGGGATCAACAACACCTTCCGCCAGGTCGGCACGGCCACCGGCATCGCCGTGCTCGGCGCGATCTTCGAGAGCCGGATCTCGGGCAGCCTCGCGCCGAAGCTCACCGGCACGCCCGCCGCGGGCCACACCTCCCAGATCGCGCACGCCGTTGCGGCCGGCGGAACTCCTCGGGTGCTGGCCGCGACCCCTGCGGCGGCCCGCCACCAGGCCGCGGTGGCGATCCATGCCTCGTTCACCGGCGCGATGAACGACATCTTCCTGGTGGCCGGTGTGATCGCCCTGACCGGCGGAATCCTCGCGCTGCTGCTCGTCCGCGCGAGGGACTTCGCGACCTACGGCGTAGGCGAGCCGGCGGCCGCCGCGGCAGCCGGCGGCTAGGGACCTTGTACACGATGTATAGATAAAAGGTCCGCCCCGAGGGGAACAATCCAGCTGGCCGCCCAGCGCTCACGGATGATCCAGCCCCTCTTCGAACACCGTCTGGAACTCGCCGGCTACGAGACTCGGGTACTCGAGCTCGAGGGGGACGGAGTCCCGCTCCTGATGTTCCACGGCTACGCCGACAGCGCCGACACATGGCGGCAATCACTGGCGATGCTCGGCCACCGGGGGCGGCGTGCGATCGCAGTCGACCTCCCGGGTTTCGGTACCGCCGATCCGCTCACCGACGATCCGGTCCTCCCGCAGCTCGACGCTTTCGCCGGCGCCGCGACCCGGTACCTGGCCGGAAGCCGCCGCCGGCCGGTGATCGCGGTCGGCAACTCGCTGGGCGGCTGCGTGTCCCTCCGCCTGGCCGAGCGAATGGGCGATCTGCTCGAGGGAGTGGTCGCGGTGGCTCCGGCAGGGCTCGAGATGAGCCGGCTGCTCACCCTGGTCGAGCGCGATCCGCTGCTTCGCTCGCTGCTCGCGCTACCCGCGCCGGTGCCGCCGATGGTGATCCGCGCCGCGGTGGCCCGCCTGTACCGGCAGCTCGCGTTCGCGGTGCCGAGCGCGATCGACCCGGCGGTCGTCTCGACGTTCTGCGCCCACCACCGCGACCGGGCGACGGTGGCCGCCTACCTGGAGACGGCCCGGCGCCTGATCCGCGAGCTCCGGGCACCGTTCCAGCTCGACCGGATCTCCGCCCGGGTGCTGCTCGTATGGGGAGACCGCGACCGGCTCGTGTTCCATCGCGGGGCACAGCGGATCCTCGACGCGGTGCCGGGCGCCCGGCTGGAGCTGCTGCACGGGATCGGGCACTGCCCGCAGGTCGAGGTGCCCGAGCGCTTCACGCAGCTCGTGCTCGAGTTCAGCTCCGAGCCGGAGGCCGCCGCGGCGTAGCGGCCTTACCGGGCGAACTGCCCGTGAAAGCCGAACGGGATGTGGTGCGGCACCTCCGCCCGCGCCAGCTCCTCGAGCGAGGCGGCGTCGAGCACGAGCAGAAACGAGCGCCCGGTGCGGGCGTCGAGCACGACCGACAGCAGCGCGCCGTCGTCCTCGTCCTCGGCGCCCGGTCTCGACACGAACACCGGCTCGCCGGGGAAGCACCCGTCCTCCGAGAAGACAGTCGTGCTGCGCTCCTCGACGTCGCCCTTGACGATCCCGTCGAGCCATCCCGATCGAGCGCCGACGCCCCAGACGTAGCGGTACGGGCGCTCGTTGCAGCGCATGTAGTTGATACGCGCGAGCTCCATCGGTTCGTCCAGCAGCCGCTCGACGCCCACCTCTCCGGTGTCCGGGGCGATCCGGAACCGCTCGAGGTGCGCGGCGTGGATGGGCTTGCCCTCCCGCAACCGCTCGAGGTACAGGTCCTCGACCACGGTCGGATCCGGATAGGTGCAGACGTCGACCACGACCTCGTCCCCCTCCTCGTAGGCGTTGACGTGGTGGAACGCGAATCTTGCATCCGCGGAGAACGGCCCCGCCACCTGGCCGCTCGAGCGATCGAACAGGTGAAAGCGTGTCCCCAGCTCCGGCTTCCAGCGGTAGTTCTCGATGTACGGCCGTCCGCTCAGGGCGAGCGACAGCGGGTTGACGACGAACGGGAATTCCGCCAGCACCAGCCAGCGCGGGGTCAGGCCGAAGGAGTGCATGTACGCGGGCTCGCGGATCGGCATCGAGCCGAGCAACTCGGGCGACTGCGATCCCGGGCGCAGCAGGAAGAACCTGTAGCTGCTCCGCGGGCCGAGCTTGGCGGCGTAGTTGAGCATGCCCTTCGTCGGGCGATCCATGTGCGGGTGGGCCGTGGTCAGCATCCCCGGCGCCCTGTACGCGACGCCGGCCGTGGCCAGCGTTTCGGGGTCGAACTGGACCGGGATCGGCGTCTCGGTCATGGCCACGAATCGCTCGCCCAGCTTCACCAGGTTGACGTTGGCGTTGTCTGAGATCTTGGGCGAGAACATCGTGCTGACGCGCTGGAACAGCGATCGGCACGGATCGGTGGCGAACTCCGAGTAGGAGATCCGGCCGCGCTCGCGCGAGGCGCGATAGGCGCGGGTCTCGAGGAAGCGGTTCGCATACGAGACGGATCCATCCGCGAACGAGAAGCGGTGGAGCATCGCCAGGCCGTCGAACCAGTGGTTCATCGTCCGCTCGCCCACCTCCCACTTCGACGGGCCAGTCCGGATCAGCGAGCCCTGCAGCCACGCCGGAACCTTGCCTTGCACGGGCAGCGAATCGATCCGGGTCTCCTCCTCGAGTGACTCAAAGCCTTTGCTCGCAGCGCTGGTGGGGGCGGCGATCGTCTCCATCATTTCCTCCGCATCATTCGGTTAGAACGATTCAAACCGTACTGTATGCTCAAGCGCGTGTCAACCCCTCGCCTCACCGACACCTCCTACGCGGTGCTGGGCCTGATCGAGCGCTTCCAGCCGATCACCCCCTACCAGCTCAAGCAGGTGGCGCAGGTGAGCATCCTTCACTTCTGGTCGATCCCCCACACCCAGATCTACACCGAATGCGGGCGGCTCTCGGAGGCGGGCCTGCTCGAGGAGCGCCGGGAGAAGACCGGCCGCCGGCGCCGCGTCTACCGGCTCTCCGGCGCCGGCCGGGACGCGCTGGAGCGCTGGCGCGAGGACCCCTCGACCGACCTCTACGAGCTGCGCGACCCGGGCCTGCTGAAGCTGTTCTGCGGCGCCGATCCCGCGCGTCTCGCCGAGTCCCAGCTCGAGCTGCACGAACGGCGGCTCGCGCTGTACCTCTCTCTAAATGAGCAGCCGGAGATGCCCGACAGCATGCGCCTCGCGCTCGAGGGCGGGATCGGCCACGAGCACGAGTACGTCAGGTTCTGGAGCCGGCTGAGGGACGGCGCCGGCGCAGACCGGGCCGGTCAGTCGTCGAACTCGCCCGCGTAGAGCGCGGACACCGCGCCCTGCGGATCCTGGACGATCGCGATCTGACCCGGCCCGATCGACATCGGGCCCGCGAGCTTCGAGCCGCCCAGCTCCTCGACCTTGGCGACCCCCGCCTCGGCATCGTCGATCCCGAAGTAGACGAGCCAGTAAGGTGGCTCCTGCTCCATCTGCGGCCTGATCCCGCCGTTCGAACGCCCGTCCGGCGTCTTGATCACCAGGTAGGGGAACGGCCCGCCCTCCATCCGGTCCGTCGTCCACCCGAACAGCTCGCCGTAGAAGCTCGCCGAGGCATCGATGTCAGGGGAGGCGAGCTCGTTCCAGGATAACGCGCCCGGGACGTTGACCAAGGCGGCGCCGATGTGGCTCTTGGGCTCCCAGACCAGGAAATAGGCTCCCTGGGGATCCTGGACCACGCCCATCCGGCCGACCTCCATCACGTCGAACGCGTCAGCGTGTACGGTCGCCCCGAGCTCCTTCGCGCGCGCCAGCGCGGCGTCGGCGCTGTCCACTGTGATGTACGAGTTCCAGCTCGGCGGCGCACCCGCGTCGCGCTGCTGCTGGGGCTGGAGCGAGATCGCGGCGACGTCCTTGCCGTTCAGCTTCATCAGCGAGTACACGAAGCCGTCGCCCACCGGTTGGTCGTCCGCCTCCCAGCCGTATAGGGCGCCGTAGAACTGCTTGGCCGTATCTTGATCGGTGGTGCTCAGGTCGGCCCAGGAGAACACCCCGTGTGCGTACTTCGTTCGTTCACCCATGGGGCCACCCTACCAGCGTCGATTCGGCGGATGGGGCCGCCGAGTGAACGTGAATAGACTCACCGGCGATGCCCGGTTTCTCGATCGCGAACCTGAAGGAGATCGAGGACGCCGCCGCCAACCGCGGCCCTGACATCGAGGCCCGGTTCGCGCGCAAGCACCTCGATTCAGAGCACCTCGGCGTCAGCTACTTCCGGTACGGGGCTGGGTACCGCTCCCAGATCGGCCACCGCCACCGTGAGCAGGAGGAGGCATACGTGGTCGTGTCGGGCTCCGGCCGGGTGCGGCTCGACGACGAGATCGTCGAGCTGCGCCAGTGGGACGTCATCCGCGTCGCGCCCAGCGTGGTCCGGTCCTTCGAGGGCGGCCCAGACGGGCTCGAGGTGATCGCGATCGGCTCCGACCGGCCCGAGGGCGGGGACGGTGAGATGGTTCCCGACCACTGGAGCGAGTAGCGGCAAACCTTCGCCAGATTCGGTCGCTCAGCGTCCAGATCTGGCGAACCTTTGCGCTAGGCCCCCGCGGAAAGCCCCCCGCCGCCCGGGGAAAGCCCCGGCCACCGCCGCTCTACAGCCCGCAGAGGCGATCGCTCAGCTCGTGCAGCAGCCGCCGCGCGAGGGGATCGTGCGCCTGGGGATCGGGTTCCGCCTCGCGCCCGTGGAAGTAGCGCCCGGTGACGCCGTCGAGCTCCGGCTCGGCGACGAGCCGCCGGGTCGCACGCATACCCTCCTCCAGGGCCGTGACCGGGCTCACCCCGGCGGCCCGCACCATCTTCGTCGGCATGTACGTCCCCGGGTGTAGGCAGTTCGCGGTGAGGAGATCGGGCTCGAGCTCCTCGGCCAGGTCGAACGTGAACATCACCTGGGCGAGCTTGCTCTGGCAGTAGGCCTGCACGCCGCTGTAGCCCCGCTCGAGCATCACGTCGTCGAAGTCGATCGGCGCCTGTCCGGCCGAGCTGACGCTGACGATCCGCGCAGGCCCCGAGCGCATCAGCAGCGGCATCAGCATCCGGGTCAGCAGATAGCCGGCCAGGTAGTTGACCGCGAATCGCAGCTCGTAGCCGTCGCGGCTCTCCATCCGCTGCCCGTCGCCGGGCAGCGTCGTCCCGATTCCGGCGTTGTTGACCAGGACGTGCAGCTCGTCGTACTCCGCGATCACCTGGTCGGCCAGGCCCCGCACCTCATCGAGCGACGCGAGATCGGCCCGCAGCCAGTGGACGTGCTCGTTTCCGGTCGCGTCCCGGATCTCCCCCACGGTCGCGAGCCCGCGCTCATCGTCGCGGCCATGGGCCAGCACCCGTGCCCCGGCGCCCGCCAGCTCGGCGGCGAGGGCTCGGCCGAGCCCGTCGGTGGCGCCCGTGATCAGGATCGTCTGCCGCTCAAGAGGCTGCACGGCGCTTGATCATGACTACTCTTGGGCGCCGATGCGATTGCTGATCACCGGCGCCGCCGGGATGCTCGGCCAGGACGTCGCGGCCGTCGCAACCGCGGCGGGCCTGGAGACGGTGGCCCTCTCCCGCGCCGAGCTCGACGTCACCGACGCCGGGGCCGTCGGCGACGCGGTCTCGAGCGCGCGCCCCCGAGCGGTGGTGAACTGCGCGGCTTGGACCGACGTCGACGGCGCCGAGTCAGACGAGGCTGAGGCGCTTGCGGTCAACGGCGCCGGAGCCGGGAACGTGGCCCGCGCCGCCGCGCAGGCGGGGGCCTGGACGATCCACGTGTCGAGCGACTACGTGTTCGACGGCACCAAGCGCGAGCCCTACGTCGAATCGGATCACACCAACCCGCTGTCGGCGTACGGCCGGACCAAGCTCGAGGGCGAACGCGAGCTCGAGCGCCACGCGCCACGGGCCCACACGATCGTCCGCTCCTCGTGGCTGTTCGGCGCCGGCGGGCCGTGCTTCCCCGCGACGATCCTTCGGCTCGCGTCCGAGCGCGACGAGCTGCAGGTGGTTGACGACCAGGTGGGCCGCCCCACGTTTACTGGGCATCTCGCCACCGCGCTCGTGGAGCTGGCAGTCGACGACCGCCGGCCTCCCGGGATCGTGCATCTGGCCGGCGGCGGCTTCTGCTCCTGGTTCGAGTTCGCGCGCCGGATCGTCGAGCTCGCCGGGCTGGACTGCCAGGTGAAGCCGTGCACCACGGCCGAGATGCCGCGCCCGGCCGTCAGGCCGGCGTACAGCGTGCTCGGCACCGAGCGCCGGGACCAGCTCCCGAGCCTCCCGGGATGGGAGGAGGGGCTCGAGCAGTACCTGGCCGCGAGGGCTCCGGCGCGATGAAGCTGCTGGTGTGCGGCGGCGCCGGGTTCATCGGCTCGACGTTCGTCCGGCTCCGGCTCCGCGAGCACGGGGACGAGGTCACGGTGCTCGACAAGCTCACCTACGCGGGGCGCAAGGAGAACCTGCACGACGTGATCGACCGGATCCGCTTCGTCCATGGCGCGATCGAGGATCCGGTCGCCGTCGCCGCCGCGGCCGAGGGGTGCGATGCGATCGTCAACTTCGCCGCCGAGACGCACGTCGACCGCTCGATCTCCGGGCCGGAGGCGTTCATCATGACCAACATGCAGGGCACCCACGTCCTGCTGGAGGCCGCCCGGGAGCGGGGCATCAGATACCTGCAGGTCTCGACCGACGAGGTGTACGGCTCGATCGAGCAGGGATCGTTCACCGAGGCCTCGCCGCTTCGCCCCTCGAGCCCCTACAGCGCCACCAAGACGGGCGGGGACCTGCTGGTCGGCGCCTACTTCCATACCTACGGCCTCGAGACCACGATCTGCCGCGGGTCGAACAACTACGGCCCGTACCAGTACCCGGAGAAGATGATCCCGCTGATGATCCTGAACGCGATGGCGGGCGACCCGCTCCCGGTGTACGGCGACGGCTTGAACGTGCGCAACTGGATCTACACGGAGGACTTCTCGCGCGGGATCGGCCACGCGCTCGAGCACGGGGTGCCCGGCGAGGTCTACAACTGCGGCGGGCCCGACGAGTGCGCGAACATCGAGGTCGTCAAGCGGATCCTCGAGTTGTGCGGCGCGAGCGAGTCGCTGATCGAGTTCGTCGCCGACCGCCCCGGACACGACCGCCGCTATTCGCTCTCCTCGGAGAAGCTGAGGGCGCTCGGCTGGGAGCCCCGCGTCCGCTTCGGCGACGGGCTGGAGCGAACCGTCCGGTGGTATCGCGAGAACGCCTGGTGGTGGGAGCCGATCCGCTCGGGCGCGTACCGCGACTACTACGAGCGCCACTACGGCCGCGCGCTCAAGGCCTGATCGCCCGATGAGCGCGGGCCTTGCGGACCTGAACCGCGAGGTGATCGCCTGCCGTCGCTGCCCCCGGCTGGTGGCGTGGCGCGAGGAGGTGGCGCGGGTCAAGCGCGCCGCATACGCCGGCGAGGAGTACTGGGGGCGGCCGCTGCCGGGGTTCGGCGACCCGCGCGCGCGGCTGCTGATCCTGGGCCTCGCGCCCGCGGCTCACGGCGGCAACCGCACCGGGCGGATCTTCACCGGCGACCGCTCGGGCGACTGGCTGTTCGCGGCGCTGTGGAGGACCGGCTACGCGAACCAGCCGGAGTCGGTCTCGCGCGAGGACGGGCTCGCGCTCCGCGACTGCTACGTCACCGCCTCCGTCCGCTGCGCGCCGCCCGCCAACCGGCCGCTCACCTCCGAGCGCGACAACTGCCTGCCCTACCTGGAGCGCGAGCTGACGCTGCTCGCCGGAGTCCAGGTGATCATGTGCCTCGGAGGATTTGCCTGGGACGCGGCGCTGCGGACCGCCCTCGCCCTCGGGGAGACGATCCCCCGGCCTCGGCCGCGCTTCGCCCACGGACGGACGGCGGCACTCGGCCCCTGGACGATGCTCGGCTGCTACCACCCCAGCCAGCAGAACACCTTTACTGGACGTTTGACCGAGGGTATGCTCGACGAAGCCCTGTTTACGGCAAGGAAACTAGTCCGATCCGAGTAATCTAATCGCGTGATGAAGGGCAAGGACCTCGATGGGACAAGCCCGTTGGGGGGAGATGGCACGGACGCCGGAGCGATCCGCTCGCTGCGCGAGCTCGACCAACGTCTGGGGGCGGCACACAGCCTGACCGAGGTTCTCGACTCGCTGGCCGAGGCGATCACGATCCGGGATCCCAGCAACCGGATCGTGTACGCGAACCGGGCCGCCGTCGAGCAGATGGGCTTCGGCTCCCGCGAGGAGTTGCTGGGGCGCCCGCCGCAGTCGATCTTCGACGACTACGTCGTGCGGGGCGAGGACGGCCGCGAGCTCAAGATGGAGGACATCCCGTCGGTCCGCCTGCTGGCGGGAGATCGGGTCGAGCCGCTGCTGATGCGGACCGTCCAGCGGTCGACGGGCATCGTCAAGTGGAACCTGCTCAAGGCGGCGGCGATCCGGGACTCCGAGGGCAACGCGGTGGCCGCGGTGACGATCATCGAGGACGTCACGAGCGAGAAGGTCGCCGAGCTGCGCGAGCGGTTCCTGGCCCAGGCCACCGAGACGCTGATGTCCTCGATCGATTATCAGGAGACCCTGGGCAACGTCGCGTGGCTGGCGGTTCCCGAGATCGCCGACTGGTGCGCGGTCGACCTGATCGCCGAGGACGGCGCCCGCGAGCAGGTCGTGGTCGCCCACCGCGACCCGAGGAAGATCGAGCTCGCCGAGCAGCTCCGCCGCTACGAGCCCCAGGTGCCGGATCCCGATCGCGGCCTCGGACGGGTGCTGCGCACCGGCGTCGGCGAGCTCTACCAGGACATCACCGACGAGATGCTCGTCGAGGGGGCCGCCGACGAGGAGCATCTGCGCCTGCTGCGCGAGGTGGGATTCCGCTCGGCGCTGATAATGCCGCTGCGCGCGAGGGGCCGTACCTTGGGGGTGCTGACGCTCGTGACCGCCGAGTCGCTACGGCGCTTCGACGACAGCGACCGTGAGTTCGCCGAGCAGCTCGCGGATCGCGCGGCGATCGCGGTCGACAACGCGAAGCTCGCCACGGCCCGCCGGGAGATCGCCGAGACACTGCAGCGGAGCCTGCTCCCCGACGCGGTTCCCTCGATTCCGGGCTGGGAGATCGCGACCATGTATCGCCCGGCGAGCACCTTCGACGAGGTCGAGGTCGGGGGCGACTTCTACGACTTCTTCGAGACTCCGGAGGGATGGATCGTGCTGCTCGGCGACGTGACCGGCCGAGGCGTCGACGCGGCGGCGATGACGTCGCTGGTCCGCCACGGCGCCCGCTTCCTGGCAAAGCACGAGCACGGCCCGAGCCGGATCCTGGCCAACCTCGACGAGACGCTGCGCGAGCAGCCGGGGGTGTCGCTCTGCAGCGCGGCGTGCCTGAGGCTCGAGCCGGACCGGGTCGTTGCGAGCTCGGCCGGCCACCCCTCGCCGCTGATCGTTCGCGACGACGGCCGGATCAGGGAGATCGGGGGGCCTGGACCGATCCTGGGCGGCTGGCACGGGAGCTCCTGGACCGATCGAACCGTCGAGATCGGCCCCGACGAAACCCTGCTGCTCTACACCGATGGCGTCACCGACACGCGCGGCCCGGACGAGCGCTTCGGCAGAGGCCGGCTCCGCGAGTTCCTGGCCGAGCACGCGGGCTTCTCGCCGGCGGAGATGCTCGTGTCGCTCGACCGCCTGCTCGAGCGCTTTCAGGCCGTGGGCCACTCCGACGACACCGGAGCCGTGGCGCTCAGGCCGGTCGGGGGCGAGCGGGCCCCCTCGGAGGATCGCCACCTGACCGACGTGGGAGGTCGGGTCGGGTGAGCGCGGTGGAAGATGCGGGCTTCGGCGAGCGCTTCGCCATCGAGAGCTCCGCCTCTGATGGCTCGCGCACGATCAAGGTCACCGGCGAGCTCGACAGCGGCACGTGCGACGCGCTGGTCGAGGCGTTCGAGCGTGCCGTCGCCGACGAGGACCAGGCTCCGCTGTCGCTGGACCTCAGCGACGTCGCGTTCATCGACTCGAGCGGCATGCGCTCGATGATCCAGATCGAGCGTGCCGCCCAGGACCGCGAGATCCCGCTCGTCCTGATCCCCCCGCCTGAGGACGTCACGGAGCTCCTGCGAACCGCGGGGATCACGGACCGGATGAAGCTGGCGAGCGGCGCCGGCCCGCTCGGCGCCGAGTTCCTGGACCGGGTCGACATCGAGCTCCCGCGTGAGCCGATGGCGCCCAGCCGGGCCCGCACCGAGATCCGCGAGGCGCTCGCCGGCCGGCTGGACGACGCCGAGATCGCGACGGTAGTGCTGCTCACCTCCGAGCTGGTCACCAACGCGGTGATCCACCCCGAGGCCGCCGAGGGCTCAACCCTCGAGCTGCGGATCTGGGTGTACCGGGACGGGGTGAAGGTGGAGGTCGAGGACCCGGGCAAAGGATTCGACCCGGCCGATCGTTCCTCGAGCTCGCGCCACGGCGGACGGGGCCTGTTCCTGGTCGACCGCTGCTCGGCGAGCTGGGGGGCGCGCCGCGCCGAGGACGAGCGGGGCCGCCGCTTCTGCGTGTGGTTCGAGTTCATGAGCGGCGCGCCCGAGCCCGCGGCCGCCTCCGGGTGACGCCGGCCGTTCCTGCGTGAGCCGCCCCGAGCTCGTATCGCTCGCGCTTTCGGACCCGCCCGAGCGCTGGCGCGGGCTCGGGTTCTCGATCGCCGACTCGAGCCTCCGGGTGGGCGACGTCGGCCTCGAGCTCGGCGCGCCGGGCGAGGGCATCGTGGGTTGGCGGGTGCGCGGCGCCGAGTCCTCGGAGGAGATCGACGGCCTGCCGTGGAGCGACTCCCGCGCCGATCCGTCGCAGTGGCAGGCCTCGCATCCGAACGGCGCCGTCGGGATCGACCACGTGGTCGTGGCGACCCCGGACTTCGACAGGACCGCGGCGGCGCTCGATCGGGCGGGTCTCGGCCTGCGCCGCGTGCGCGACGCGGGCGGCTTCCGCCAGGGCTTTCGCAGGCTGGGCGCGGCGATCCTGGAGATCGTCGAGGCCCGAGGAGCTCCCGCCGAGGAGCCGGCGCGCTTCTGGGGGCTGGTCGTGGTCGTCGAGGACCTCGAGGCGCTGGCGGATCGGCTGGGCGAGCACCTCGGTGAGGTCAAGCCTGCCGTCCAGCCCGGGCGGCGGATCGCGACCCTGCGCGACTCCGCCGGACTGGGCACCAAGCTGGCGTTCATGGACCCCGAGTAGCCCCGGAGCCGAGCGCTACGCTCGGTCGCGGATGCCGCTCGAGCTCTTCAGCCCACGCACGCGCGCATGGTTCGAGGGCGCCTTCGACCGTCCCACCGCCGCTCAGGATCAGGCGTGGCCCGCGATCGCCTCGGGCGAGCACGTGCTGATCTCCGCGCCAACCGGCTCCGGGAAGACGCTGGCCGCGTTCCTGTACGGGATCGACAGGCTGAGCGCCGAGCCGGCCGAGACCCGGGCCGAGCGCGGCATCGGCCTGGTCTACGTCTCCCCGCTGAAGGCCCTGTCCTACGACATCGATCGCAACCTGCGCGCGCCGCTGCGGGGGATCGGGGCCGACCTGAAGGTCGGGGTGCGCACCGGAGACACTCCGCAGAAAGAGCGCCAGGCGATGCTCCGCGAGCCGCCGGACATCCTGATCACGACGCCCGAATCGCTCTACCTGATGCTGACTTCGCGAGCCCAGGAGCTGTTCGAGGGCGCGCGCTGGTGCATCGTCGACGAGATCCACGCGGTCGCGGCGACCAAGCGCGGCGCCCACCTGGCGCTGACGCTCGAGCGTCTGACCGAGGCCACGGGGAACCCGGCTCTTCAGCGGATCGCCCTCTCGGCGACCCAGAAGCCGCTCGAGGAGATCGGGCGGTTCCTGGTCGGCCCGAGCCGAGAGTGCAGGATCGTCGACACCGGCGTCCGCAAGCAGCTCGACCTCGAGATCCGCGTGCCGGTCGAGTCGATGATCGAGCCCGATGACGGCCGCGCGCCGGACCTGGATCCGGTCGCCGGCGCCGAGTCCACCCGGCGCTCGATCTGGCCCGCGATGTATCCCGAGCTGCTCGAGCTGATCACCTCGCACCGCTCGACGATCGTGTTCGTCAACAATCGCCGCGCGGCCGAGCGGCTGGCTCTGCGGCTGAACGAGCTGGCGGAGCGTGAGATCGCGCGCGCCCACCACGGCTCGCTCGCCCGCGAGGAGCGCCTGGTGGTCGAGGAGATGCTGAAGGCCGGCCAGCTTCCGTGCCTGGTCGCCACCTCGTCGCTCGAGCTGGGGATCGACATGGGGGCGGTGGATCTGGTGATCCAGGTCGAGTCGCCCAAGTCCGTCGCCCGCGGCCTGCAGCGGATCGGCCGCGCCGGGCACACCGTCGAGGCCACCAGCGAGGGACGGATCTTCCCCAAGTTCCGCGCCGACCTGCTCGAGTGCGCCGTCGTCGCCAAGCGCATGCGCGAGGGCGACATCGAGACCACGGTCGTGCCGAAGAACGCGCTCGACGTGCTCGCCCAGCAGATCGTGGCCATCGCCGCCGCGGCGCCGGAGGAGGCGCCCGTCTCGGTGGACCGGCTGCACGAGCTCGTCACGCGCACCCACTCCTACGCCACCCTCACCCGCACCCAGCTCGAGAACGTGCTCGACATGCTCGACGGCCGCTACCCGTCCTCGGAGTTCAAGGAGCTTCGGCCGCGCGTCGTCTGGGACCGGATCAAGGGCACGATCCGGCCCCGGCCCGGCGCCCGTCAGCTCGCGATCACGAGCGGCGGCACGATCCCCGACCGCGGCCTGTACGCCGTCACCCTGCCCGACGGCCGGCGCGTCGGCGAGCTCGACGAGGAGATGGTCTACGAGGCGCGGCCCGGCTACACGTTCCTGCTCGGCGCCACCACCTGGCGGATCGAGGAGATCACCCGCGACCGGGTGATCGTGACGCCCGCGCCCGGTCTTCCGGGGGCGGTCCCGTTCTGGAAGGGCGACGGGGTCGGCCGGCCCAAGGAGCTGGGCGAGGCGATCGGCGCGTTCGCGCGATGGGCGGTTGAGCAGGACCCCGCGACGCTCGAACGCGACTACGACCTCGAGCGCCGCGCCGCCGCCAATCTGGTCGAGTTCCTCTCCGAGCAGCAGGCCGCCACCCGAGTCGTCCCGTCCGATCGCGCGATCGTGATCGAGCGCTTCCGCGACGAGATCGGCGACTGGCGGCTGTGCGTGCTCTCGCCGTTCGGCGGCCGGGTCCACGCCGCCTGGGGCCTCGCGCTGAGCGCGCGGATCCGGGAGGAGCTCGGGCTCGAGTCCGACGCGATCTGGTCCGACGACGGGATCATCGTCCACCTCCCCGACGCCGAAGAGCCGCCGTCGGCCGAGCTGGCGATGATCGAGCCCGATGAGGTCCAGGACCGCGTCGTCGACGAGCTCGCCTCCTCCGCGCTGTTCGGCGCCCGCTTTCGCGAGAACGCGAGCCGGGCACTCCTGATCCCGCGAGCCCGCCCCGGGAAGCGCACTCCGCTCTGGCAGCAGCGACTGAAGGCCCAGTCGCTGCTCGAGGTGGCCCGCAAGTACGACGACTTCCCGATCGTGCTCGAGACCTACAGAGAGTGCCTGCGCGATGTGCTCGACCTCCCGGGGCTCGTCGACCTGCTGGCCAAGCTCCAGCGGCGCGAGATCTCCCTGGTCGAGGTCGAGACACCCAGCGCCTCGCCGATGGCCTCGAGCCTGCTGTTCGACTACGTCGCGACGTACATGTACGAGGGCGACACGCCCAACGCGGAGCGCCGCGCCGCGGCGCTGTCGCTCGACCGCGACCTGCTGCGCGAGCTGCTCGGCCAGGAGGAGCTCCGCGACCTGATCGATCCCGGGGCGCTGGCGCAGGTGGAGGAGGAGCTCCAGTTCCTCTCGGACATGCGGCGGGCCACAGGGCGAGACCAGCTCCACGACGTGCTCCGGAGCATCGGCGATTTGAGTGAAGAGGAGTGTCGCGCGCGCGTGGTCGAAGGTCTGGACGTCCGTCGCATGCTCTGTGAGCTCCAGGACGAGCGCCGGGCGATCGTCGTCCGCCTCGGTGGCGAGCGGCGCTGGATCGACGCCGGCGACGCCGGCCTGTATCGCGATGCGCTCGGGGTCGCGCCGCCGGGCGGGTTGCCCGCGGCGTTCCTCGAGGACGTGCCCGAGGCGCTGTCGCGGCTGGTCCGCCGGTACGCGTCGTCGCACGGGCCGTTCACGGTCGATGACCTGCGCGCGCGCTATCGGGTCGACTGCTCGGCGGTGCTCAGCGAGCTCCGGCCCGGCGGGACCGAGCGCGAGTGGTGCGACCCGGAGGTGCTTCGCCGTCTGCGCCGCGCCTCGCTCGCGGTGCTGCGCAAGGAGGTCGAGCCGGTCGACCAGCGGGCGCTCGCGCGCTTCGAACCCACCTGGCAGAACGTCGACCGCCATCCCGCCACGGGAGCCGGCATCGACCGCCTGCGCGAGGCGCTCGTCCCGCTCCAGGCCCTGGCGCTGCCCGCCGAGGTGTGGGAGCGCGACGTGCTGCCGCGGCGGACCGGCGCGTACTCGCCCACCTGGATGGACCAGCTGTGCGCGGCCGGCGAGGTGGTATGGATCGGCGCGGGCGCGCTCGGGCGCCACTCCGGGCGCGTGGCCTTGTACTTCCGCGAGGACCTGGCGCTGCTCGGGCCGCCGCCCCTCCGGGGCGCCGCGGAGCCGCCCGACGCGGATCCTCACCGGCTGGTGCGCGAGCGGCTCTCCACCGGCGCCTGCTTCTTCACCGACCTGCTGGTCGACGTCGAGCTGGCGCCCGAGGAGCTCCAGGACGCGCTGTGGGATCTGGCCTGGGCGGGCGAGGTGACCAACGACGCGTTCGCGCCGCTGCGGGCGCCGCGGCTCACGCTGGCCCGCGCGCAGCGCGATCTGGTCCGCCGCGCCGGGCGGTTCTCGGCCCGCCGGCGGAGCGGGGCCGCGGCCCAGGTACAGGGGCGCTGGTCGCTGACCGCGGCGCTGCTGGGCGGCCAGGTCGATCCCTCCTCGCGACGGCGGGCGATCGCCGAGCTGCTGCTCGAGCGCTACGGCGTCCTCACGCGCGAACAGGTCCTGGCGGAGGGAGTTCCCGGTGGCTTCTCCGCGCTCTACCCCGAGCTCTCCCAGCTCGAGACGCTCGGCGTGGCGCGCCGGGGTTACTTCGTCGAGGGCCTCGGCGGGGCGCAGTTCGCGCTCCCGGGAGCGGTCGAGCGGCTGCGCTCGCCGCCGGCCGGTCAGGGCGCTCCGGTGGTGCTCTCGGCCGTCGACCCCGCCCAGCCGTATGGTGCCGCGCTGCCGTGGCCGGAGCTGGAGCGCCGCCCCCAGCGGGTCGCGGGCGCGTACGTCGTGCTGACCGACGGCGAGCCGGTGATGTATCTGGAGCGCGGCGGCCGCGGGCTGCAGACGCTCGTCGCGGCGGATGACCCGCGCGTCGAGCCGGCGCTGGCCGCGATCGTCGAGCAGGTGCGGGCGGGCAGGATCAAGCGGCTGGCGCTCGAGAAGATCGACGGCGAGCCGGCGCTCGGCTCGCCGCTCTCATCCGTGCTGGTGGCGCTGGGGTTCCAGGAGGGCCCGCGCCGGATCACGCTCAGTGCCTGAGGGCGACACGATCGCCTGGACGGCGAACCGGATCCGCCCGGTGCTCGAGGGACGGGTGCCCGACGAGATCACGAGCCCTCGCAATCCCCGCTGGCCGCGGCGCCTGGCCGGGCAGGCGGTGACCGGCGTCGATACGCACGGCAAGAACCTGTTCATTCGGTTCGAGGGCCGGCTGGTGCTGCACTCGCACCTCGGCATGCGCGGATCCTGGGTCGTGGCCCGACAGCCCCGCTCGTGGCGCCGCGCCTGGATCGTGCTCCGGGTCGGGGATCGCTGGGTAGTAGAGCTCGACGGCCCGACGCTCGAGCTGATGACCGAGGGCCGGGTGCGCTTCGACCAGCGCCTCGCCGGTCTGGGGCCCGACGTGCTCGCGGGCGAGTTCGACGCCGATCGCTTCCTGGCGCGGCTGCGCGATGACGATCCCACTCGCCCGTTCGGCGACGCGCTGCTCGACCAGCGCAACGTGGCCGGGATCGGGAACATCTGGAAGGCGGAGGGGTGCTGGGAGGCGCAGGTCGATCCCTGGCGATCGGTGTCCGACGTGTCCAACCAGGAAGCTATGCGCGTGATCGACAGAGTTAGGCCGCGGATGATGCGCTCGGCCGTCGGAGGGCCTCGGGCGATCGAGGCTCGGATCTACAACCGGGCGGGCCGGCCGTGCCCGCGGTGTGGTGGACGGATAGCGGCTCGCGGCCAGGGCGACGCCAACCGCACGACGTACTGGTGCGCGGGGTGCCAGCGCTGATCCGCGTCGGTCACAAGGGCGCGGACCTGATCGCACCCGGGAACACGATCGCGAGCTTCGACGCCGCGCTCGACGCCGGCGTCGACATGATCGAGTTCGACGTGCTGCGCACCCGTACTCGGATCGTGCTCGCCCACGATTTCGGCGACGTCTCCAGGCGCCCGCCGCTGACGCTCGGCGAGGGCCTGGCCTATCTCGCCTCGCCGGCGTTCGCGCGGCTCGGCTTCGTCGTCGACCTGAAGCTCCCGGGGTACGAGCTCGAGGTCCTCGACGCGCTCCGCGCCCACGAGCTGGCGGGACGGTCGCTGATCTCGACCCAGTACCGGGAGAGCCTGGCGGTGATCCGCGAGGCCGAGCCGGCGGTGCGGGTGGGATGGACCGTGCCCAAGGTTCGGCGCGACCCGTTCCGTTCCTGGACCACGCGGGTCCCGGCCTACGCGGCGCTTCAGACCATGCGCATGACCCTGCCCGGGCAGGCCGCCGACGCGATCCGCGCGAGGCGGTGCGACGCGCTGATGGCGCACTGGCGCCTGGTCACCCCCCGGCTCGTCCGGCGCGTCCGCGAGGCGGGCGGCGAGCTGTACGTGTGGACGGTCGACGAGCTCTCCCATATCCGCGCGCTCGAGGCGCTCGGAGTCACGGGCGTGATCACGAACGATCCGCGCCTGTTCGCGGCGCTGGCCTGAGGGCCGTCGCCAATCAGCTCAGCGGCCGAGCCGCACGGCCGCCCCGACGAGCTCGGCGTTGTCGGCGGCCGAGCGACCGTCCGGAAGGGTGAGCACGTCCTCGAGCCCGACACGGACGTCGATCCCGGCGCTCTGAGCGGTGCTCAGCACCTCCCAGGTGCGCTCGTCGTAGCCGTGCCACAGCTGCGGTATCCCCTCGGGTATTCGCTCCGCGATCGCTCGCGCTCCTTCTACGCCGTCTTCCACCTCGACCAGCGCTCGCACCAGTTGGTGGGTGAACGAGCTGCGGCCGAGCGCTTCCGCGTCGGCCGGGCTGGCGAGCCCGGCTTCGACGCCGATGCCGGCGTGCAGCGCCGCCCGGACGATCCCCGCCCAGCCGAGCTCGGAGAGGTTTACCGAGACGAAGTCCGGCCGCTGCTTCCAGGCGCTCAGCGCGGCTGCCCGCGCGAACGGATCGGGATCGATCGCCTCCGAGGTCGAGAGCCCGACCGGCAGGCCGGGGGCTGCGGCGCGGATCGCTGCCACAGCGGCGTCGCAGGCCGATCGCGCCAATGTCTGTTCACCGCCTGGGCCTCGGGGATGCACGTGCACCGCGAAGGCGCCGGCTCGGCGGACCGCCACCGCATCGGCCGCGAGCTCGGCGGGCGTCTGGGGCACCGCGGGGTGCTCGACCTTGGTACGCGCGCCGTTCAAGCAAGCCTTGACAGCCACCGAGCCGACCCTAGCCGTTGGCGGAGCTCGCAGCATCCGCGTCGCGCCGCCACGGCCGTGTGATATCCCTGCACGCATGGCGGCGACCAGCGAGGACACCACCCTCCTGCTGCGCCAGGTCGCCCTGTTCTCGGCGCTCCCCGACGATGATCTGGCCCAGGTGGTCGAGCTCGCGGTTCCGCGCACGTTCGCGGCCGGAGAGGTGGTGTTCCGCGAGGGTGACGCCAGCGACACCTGCTACGTGCTCCGCTCGGGTCACGCCCGGGCGGTGCTCGAGCACCCCGACGGCCGCTCGATCACGCTCGCCCGGTTCGGGCCCGGGGAGATCTTCGGGGAGCTCGCGATGCTCAGCGGCGAGCCGCGCTCCGCGACCGTGGAGATGCTCGAGGACACCGAGGCGGTCGCGATCCTCGGGCCGGACATGCGACGGCTGCTGCGCGAGCACCCGGACATCTCGATAAAGCTGATCGCCTCGCTCGGGCGGCGGCTCCGCGAGGCCAACGACCGGCTCTCCCGGCAGTCGTTCCAGACGGTGCCGAGCCGCGTGGCCACGGTGCTCTCGCAGCTGGTGCAGGACGCCCGGGACGAGGGGGCCCAGGACGGAGACGTGCTGATCACCGCGACGCAGGCGGACCTGGCGCAGCTCGCCGGATCATCGCGCGAGTCGGCGAGTCGCTTCCTCGCCGTGCTTGAGCGCGCTGGGATAATCACCCAGGGCCGCGGGAGGCTCACCGTTCACGACCCTGCGGCGCTGGAGCGTTACGTCTATTAGCAAGCGCACGGATTTCTCCGCGGGTGGCGTGGTCGTCCGCGGTGACGAGGTGATCGTGATCGTGCCGGCCAAGAGCCGGTCGGCCAGCGTGCTCGCGCTTCCCAAGGGGCATCCGGACGGCGACGAGAGCCCGCTCGAGGCGGCCGTGCGCGAGGTGCGCGAGGAGACTGGGGTCGAGGCGGAGCCGATCGAGAAGCTGGGGGAGATCGAGTACACGTACGAGCGCAAGGGCGGCGCGGTCGACAAGCGCGTGGCTTTCTGGCTGTTCGAGTACCGATCGGGCGAGCTCGCGCCGGATCACGAGATCGCCGACGCGCGCTGGATCTCGCTCGAGGAGGCGGCTCGATCGCTGACCTACGAGGGCGAGCGGGAGATGGCCCGG
>Ga0209577_10002044_pt1 | contig 19605 bp, 17 predicted proteins | sample GraSoiAngelo_109_FD_185874 | JGI IMG/M metagenome (GOLD analysis project Ga0209577, IMG submission 185874) | Grasslands soil microbial communities from the Angelo Coastal Reserve, California, USA - 14_0903_12_20cm (SPAdes) (version 2) | ecosystem: Environmental > Terrestrial > Soil > Grasslands...
TTCAACGCGATGGTGGTGACGCTGGTCGAGCATGGCCTCACGCCGAGCGCGCTCGCCGCGCGGCTCACGTACCTCGGCGCGCCCGAAGCCCTGCAAGCGGCCGTCGCAGCCGGTCTGTGCGGGCTGGGGAGCGTGTTCGTGGGCTCGACCGAGGGCTGCGCGAAGCTGCTGTCCGAAGCCGTGGCGCGGGGCGATGACGCGAAGAAAATCGTCGCCGAGCACAAGAGAATCCCAGGCCTCGGCCATCCACTGCACAAGCCGGTTGATCCGCGCACCGTGCGCCTGTTCGAGATCGCCCGCGAAACCGGCTACTACGGCAGGTACTGCAAGCTGATCGAGGAAGTGGCAAAGCTCAAGAACATTACGCTGAACGCGACCGGGGCAATCGGGGCGCTCGCGTGCGAGCTCGGCCTCGACTGGAAGGTGTGCCGCGGGCTCGGCGTGATGGCGCGCGCGGTCGGGCTGGTCGGGCACCTGCTCGAGGAGTCGCGCTCGCCGATCGCCGAGGAGATCTGGCTGCGTATCGACGAGGAAGCTTCAGCCCATCTCAAGCCGAAGAAATGAACCTCGGCCGCGACAACCACCCGGAGCTGCGCGACGCGGTGCGCGCGCTTTGCACCCAGTACGACTCGGCCTACTGGCAGGGCATCGACGACAAGCGCGTCTACCCCGAGGCGTTCGTCGACGCTCTCACCAAGGCCGGCTGGATGTCGGCGCTCATTCCAGAGGAATACGGCGGCTCGGGCCTCACGCTCACCGAGGCGAGCGTGATCATGGAAGAGGTGACGCGCTCGGGCGGCAATGCCGGTTGCTGCCACGGCCAGATGTACAACATGAACACGCTCCTGCGCCACGGCTCGGAGACGCAGAAAAAGAAATACCTGCCGAAGATCGCCACCGGCGAGCTGCGCCTGCAGGCGATGGGTGTCACCGAGCCCGGCGCCGGTACCGATACCACCGGGATCAAGACCGTCGCGGTGAGGAAGGGCGACCGCTACGTGGTGAACGGCCAGAAGGTGTGGACTTCGCGGCTGCAGCACTCCGAGCTGATGATCCTCCTCGCAAGAACTTCTCCGATCGATCAAGTTCAAAAAAAATCCGACGGCATGTCCATATTCCTGGTCGACGCCAAGGCCGCCTGGGGCAAGGCGCTCGACGTGAGGCCGATCCGCAATATGGTGAACCACGAGACCAACCAGGTGTTCATCGACAACCTGGAGATCCCGGCCGAGAACCTGATCGGCCAGGAAGGCAAGGGGTTTCGCTACATCCTCGACGGGCTCAACGCCGAGCGCATCCTGATCGCGGCGGAGTGCATCGGGGATGGGTATTGGTTCATAGAAAAGGCCTCCCGATACGCGAACGAGCGCGTCGTCTTCGACCGGCCGATCGGGCAGAACCAGGGCATCCAGTTCCCGATCGCCGAGAGCTACATGGAGATCGAGGCGGCGAACCTGATGCGCTACAGGGCTGCTTCGCTCTTTGACAAGAAGCTGCACTGCGGTGCACAGGCGAACATGGCGAAGCACCTCGCGGCGAAGGCGTCCTGGGAGGCGGCCAACGTGTGCCTGCAGACCTACGGCGGGTTCGGCTTCGCCGCCGAGTACGACGTCGAACGCAAATTCCGCGAGACGCGCCTGTACCTGGTCGCGCCGATCTCGACCAACCTCATCCTTTCGTACCTCGCGGAGCACGTTCTGGGCTTGCCGCGATCGTTTTGACATGCTCAGGACGAATTCCTAGGCCGATCAGCCGGCCCGCAATGCGGCGCAGCCACGGATAGCGCGCGAGCAGGCGCAGGAACAGCGGTGGCGTAAGCCGCTCGCCGGTGCCAAGGACGCGCGCGATCACGCGCTGCTGCACCATGAGCTGCAGCCGCTGCGTGACGCGCACCGGCCATTCGCGCCGCTTCTGCACCCGGCGCAGATCGTCGGTCGAGAGGCTGCCTTCGCGCAGCGGCCGCCAGAGAATGTTGGCCGCAGCGACCGCGTCCTGGATGGCGAGGTTGATTCCCACGCCTGCGACCGGCGACATGGCGTGAGCGGCATCGCCGATGCACAGCAGGCCCGGCCGGTACCACCGCCGCAGCCTGTCGACGCGAACCGTGAGCAGCTTGATCCGCTCCCAGTCGATGAGCTCTTCGACGCAATCGGCGAGAAAGGGCAGCAGCGTTGCGATGCCGGCACGCAACGCCGGCAGACCGCTGCGACGCACCTCTTCGGCCGCGCCTTTTGCAATGACATACCCGCATTGCCAGTAGTCGCCGCGGTAAATGAGGATCAGGATGCGGCCGGCGTCGAACACCCCCATGGTGGCTTCGGGATCGCAGGCGCGGCGCGACAGCCTGAACCACAGGACGTCCATCGGCGCGCCGAACTCTTCCACCTGGAGACCGGAGTGCGCTCGCACGCTCGAGTGCCTCCCGTCTGCACCGACGACCAGTTCCGCATCGACCTCGTCATCCTTTACTCGCACCCCGGCAATGCGTCCGTCGCGCTCGATGAGCGAAGTCACCTCGGCACTCATGCGCAGCTCGAAGTGCGGCGAGCGCTGAGCTTCCTCGGCGAGAAAGGCAAGGAAGTCCCACTGCGGCATCATCGCGATGAAGCGACAACGAGTCGGCAAATGGCTCAGATCGGCCACCGCGATCTCGCGCTCGCCGAACTTCGCCGCAAATCGCGGGACCTCCTGGTGCGGCAGCCGCAGCAGGCCCTCGAGCAGCCCGAGCTCGTGCATCACCTCCAGCGTCGAGGGGTGAATCGTGTCGCCGCGGAAGTCACGCAGAAAATCGGCGTGCTTCTCCAGCACGAGCGTGCGCACGCCGGTGCGGGCGAGCAGCAGCCCGAGCATCATGCCCGCCGGGCCGCCGCCGGCAATGCAGACCTGGCGGGTCAGGCGCGCGATAGCGCTGCTTTCACTCTCTCCGCGTTGAGCGGCGCCTTGCGCAGGCGCACGCCCGTGGCGTCGAAGACCGCGTTCGCCACGGCGGCAGGGACCACCCGCATCGTCGGCTCGCCGGCGCCCGATGGTGCAACCTCCGGCCGGTTGATCAGCACCACCTCGATCGCCGCCGGAGCGTCCTGTATCTCCAGGATCGGGTAGCTCGCCCAGTCGACGCTGTTGACCGAATCGCGATCGAACTGGACCTGCTCGTAAACTGCGCGCGAGATGCCTTGCACGACATTGCCCTCTATCGTGTAGCGCAAGCCCTGCGGATTGATGACCAGGCCGCAATCGTGCGCGACCACCACGCGGCGCGCCCAGACCCGCCCCGTATTGCGCTCGACCTCGACCTCGGCCACGGCGGCCACCGCAGTGCCGTTGCGCTCGGCGAAGGCGATGCCGCGCCCTTTCAGCAGCTCGCCGCCGCGCTCGCGCTGCGGCGAAGTTCGCGCCTGCCACTGCGCCTTCTCCGCCGCCGCCTTGACGACGGCGGCATGGCGCGCCTCGGTGAGGTACCTCAGGCGGAACGCGACCGGATCTTCGCCCACCGCAGCGGCCAGCTCGTCGATGAACTGCTCGGCTCCGAAGTGGATCTCGGGTCCGACCGGATCGCGCATATGCGCGGTGCGCAAGGGCGAGCAGTTGTCCACCAGCGGCGCGATCGTCTCCCAGGCGAGCAGCTTGTTCTCGAAGCCGTAGGATTCCGCCGGCACGCCGAAGATCTGCGTTCCCTTCGCCGGGATGCCGGTGGCCTGGCCGACCAGGCTATCGGCCGGGTCCGACTCGTTGGTCGCGATGTGCTGGCGCGAGAAGCCCTTGGAGACGAACTCGTACGCGAGCACCTTGCCGGTGGCATCGATCGCCGCGCGCGCACGATGCACGCACGCCGGGCCCTTCGGGTCCCACGCCGTGCCGTCGGAGCGCATGCCCTGCACCCGCACCGGCTTGCCGGTCGCCTTCGACAGGAACGCCGCGTCGAGCGCAGCGTCGCCGGCGTCGTTGCGCCCGTAGGAGCCCGGCCCGGGGACCCAGATCGCTCGCACTTTCTCAGGCGCCATGCCGAGCAGCTTAGCCACCCCGTCGCGTACGTAGTGGGGCTTCTGCGACCCCGTCCACACCGTGCAGTGGTCGGCCCCGGCCTCTGCAACCGCGCAGCCCGGACCCATGCTGGCATGCGACTGGAACGGCCACTCGTACTGCGCTTCGACGATGCGCACGCCAGGCGCGCTGAAGGCCGCTGCCAGGTCGCCCTTCTTCACGGGCTCTTCGCGCTTCACGACCTTGGCGCCTCGGATGTGCTCGTGCAGCTGATCCATCGCCGGAAACGCGCCGTCGAGCGCATGCCAGTCGACCTTCAGCCTCTGCGCCGCTCGTACTGCGTCCCACTCGCGCGGCGCGACCACCGCGACGAAATCCTTCTCGCGCACGACGCGCGCGCCGCGGATCGACTTAATCGAGGCTTCGTCCACGCTGCGTACCTTGCACGCGGCGCGCGTCGGCCGGATGACCCGCGCGTGGAGCATGCCTTTCAGGCGCACGTCGGTGACGAACCGGTCGGTGCCATAAACCTTCCAGGCGACGTCGCGGCGCGCGAAGGGCTTGCCCACCACCCTGTACTCCTGGGACGTCTTGGGCTTCGCCTGGACCTTGATGTCCATCGCGTTGCCGACTTGCTTGTTCCACTCGATCTGGTGATGGAAGTACTTCCCGCCGACCAGCTCGCTATAGGCAACTTTCCTTCCGTCCTGGGAAAGTATAGTTCCGTCTTCAACGCGCAACTGCTCAGCTGGCACACCGAGCCGCTTCGAGCCGTTCTCCAACAACAATCGCCGCGCCTCGGCTGCGGCGTTGCGCAGCGGTCGCCCGCCATTCGACACGCCGGTGCTGCCCGAGGCGCCGCCCTGGTTGCAAGAGGTGCCGGTGTCGCCCATCAGTACCTCTACCTTGTCGAAGGCGACATCGAGCTCGTCGGCGACGATCTGCGCGATCGCGACCTCGAGGCTCTGCCCCATGTCCATCTTGCCGAAGAAGGCCTGCACGCGGCCATCCGGCAGCACTGCGACCCAGGAGTCGAGCTCAGTTGGCACGAGCGCAGGCTTGCCGGCGGCGACTTGCGCCAGCGCCCCGGTGATCGGCGGCGCGCTGAACGAAACGACCAGCGCCCCGGAGCTCTTCAGGAATTCGCGGCGAGTCAGAGTCGTCATGGTGTTCTCCTCACGCCAGGCCGGCTTGCGCGCGCTTGATGGCGCGCAGGATGGCCACGTGCGTTCCGCAGCGGCACTTGAGCCCGGCGAGCGCGTCGCGCAGCTGCGCGTCGCTCGCCTTCGGGTTCTTCTTGAGGTAAGCCGCGGCGGTCATCACCCAGCCGTTGATGCAGTAGCCGCACTGCGGCACCTGCTCCTCGACATACGCCGCCTGCAGCGGATGCGGCTTCTCCGGCGTGCCGAGGCCCTTGATGGTGGTGACTGTCTTGCCGCTCGCGGCGGAGACCGGCAGCACGCACGAGCGCACCGGCTCGCCGTCAAGGTGCACGGTGCAAGCGCCGCATTGCGCGAGGCCGCAGCCGAAGTGCGGATTGTCGAGACCGAGATCGTTGCGAAGGGCGTACAGCAGGGGCATCTCCGGCTCGGCGCTGACGGAGACGCGCTTGCCGTCGACGGTGAATCTGAAGCTCGCCATAACTCCTCCTAATGGCTTATCGCCGGCAGCCAGGTGGCAAGCGGCGGGAATGTAATGATCAGCCCGATCAACAGGAGAACGCAAGCGATGAAAGGCATGCCGGCGACGTAGATGTCTTTCATCGTCGTGCCCGGCGGCGCGACGCCCTTCATCACGAACAGCAGCAGGCCGAACGGGGGCGTCGTATAGCCGATCTCCAGCGCGAGCAGCATGATGAGGCCGAACCACGTGAGATCGAAGCCGAGCGTCTTGGCGAGCGGGAAGAAGATCGGCGCGGTGAGCAGCATCATGGACAGCTGGTCCATGAAGCAGCCGAGGAACAAGATCACGCCGATCATGACGAACATCATGCCGAGCGGCGTCACCTTGAAGCCGAGCGCCCAGTGCATGAGGCCGCTCGAGGCACCCGTGAACGCGAGCACCTGCGCGAAGGTCGCCGAGCCGAAGATGATGAGAAAGGCCATGACCGTGACGCGCAGCGCCCCGTTGAGCGACTTGACGAAGGCCTTCCAGGTCATCTCGCCATAGCAGGCGGCGAGCACGACGACCGACAGGGCGCCGAGCGCCGCCGCCTCGGTCGGCGTGCACCAGCCGACGATCATGATGATCACCGAGAAGACGATGATCGCCACCATCGGAATGACGTCGAAGAAAAACAGGCGAATCTTTTCCCGCCGTGGCACCGGTTCGGTCGCATAGGCCGGCGCCGCATCGGGCTGCACTACCGTCCAGCCCCAGATCAGCACGCCGTACATCACGGCCAGCATGAGGCCCGGGATGACGCCGGCGATCAGCAGGTCCGCCACGTCGGTGCGGCCAAGGGTCGCCAGCAGCACCGTGAGCGCCGAGGGCGGAATGATGACCGCCAGGCCACCGACCCCCATGATCGGCCCGATCGACAGGTACTTGCTGTAGCCCCGGCGCATCATCTCCGGCACCATCAGCGAGCCGAGCAGCGCGCAGGCTCCCATGCTCGAGCCCGCCGGGCCGGCGAACGCCGTGCCGCCGATCAGCGTCACGTACGCGAGGCGCCCGCGGATGTTGCCGAGCAGCTTGTCGGCAGCATTGAAGCACTTCGTCGCGAGCCCGGTGTGATAGAACAGCTCGCCCATCAGCAGAAACATCGGGATCGGCACCAGCGCGAAGCTGGTCATCGCACCGAAGCCGTTGTTGATCACCTGCACGATGCCGGGGCCGCCGCCCATGAACAGCGCCGCGGCGACGATGTTGGTGGCGAAGAAGGCGATCGCCACTGGAATTCCGAGCATCATCAGCCCGATCCCGAGGCCAAAGAGGATCAGCGCAGCCCAGTACCACTCCATGGCTGGGTCCTACTCCGGCTGCCCGCCGAGGCTGCCGAGGAAATTCTCGCGCCGCACGAGAAAGCGCAGGAACTCGATGCCCATCATGGCAAAGGCTAGTGGAATGAAGCCAACCACCATCCAGCGCGGCATGTCGAGCGAGCGCACGTCCTTCTCGTTGTCCAGGAAGTCGCGCAGCGTGACTTCGAAGCCGTACCAGGCGAGGATCGCGCACACTGCGATGCACATGGCACCGATGACGTAGGTGAGGACCGCGCGCGGGCGGGGCTTCAGGGCCATCAGCAGGATCTCGACGTAGATGTGTCCCTTCTCGCGCACCAGCCAGGGAGCGCCGAGGCAGGGCACGGCGAGAAGCGCGTACTCGGTGAAAGTGAAGAAGTGGGCCGAGCTCTGGTATCCCAGGTTGCGCAGCACCACGTCGAGGCAGATGACGACCATCATCGCCGCCATCAGGAAGCCGGCGGCGATCGCCATGCCGTAGAGGACGGCGTCGTACGCCTTGACTACATAGCGCAGGGGATCAGCCCGGGGTGAAGAGCTGCACAACCCGCTCGTAGTTCTCCATGCCGCCCGCCTTTTCCGTGCGCTCCTTCATGCGCGCCAGGCTCGCGGCGCGGGCGCCGGCCACGAAGCGCCTGGACGCCTCCGGCGACTGGGCCAGCGTCTTGATGCCGCGCTGGGCGAGCTCCGCCTGCTCCTTCTTCCATAGGTCCTGCAGCGACTGCAGACTGGCAGACTCGTGCTCGATGGCAGTCCGCTGCAGGATCTCGCGCGTCTTCGCCGAGAGTGAGCTCCACTTCTTCTGGTTCATGATGATCATCAGATCGGTCTCGAAGAAGTCGGGCAGGATGCGGTACTTGATGTAGCGGTCCCAGTTGAGGTCCATCAGGCCGATCTGCGTCCACGCCGTGATGTCCACCGTGCCGCGCTCGAGCGCCGTGTACAGCTCGGAAGAGTTGATGTTGATGACCTGCGCACCGAGATAGTTGGTGAGGAACGCGTTGTAGATCGGGTTGCCGCGTACCTTGAAGCCCTTGATGTCGATGTGCCCGCCACTGTCGAACTTCGGCTCCTTGGTCGACCACAGGGTGAAGCGGATGCCGCTGTCCACCCATCCGAGCAGAACCACGCCCATGCGTTTTTGATGGATCTGGTTAAGGAGGTCGATGCCGCCATTCTTGCGCGCCGTCGGCCCGTCGACGGTGCTGGCGCTTACCGCGTCGCACTCGGGCACGACCGCGGCGTAGAACGCGCACGGCGAGTAGACCATGTCGACGACGCCGCTGCGCACCGCGCCCGGCTGCTCCATCATGCCGATCGCTTCCGGCCCGCCGCGCACCTGGATCGTGAACTCACCCTTGCCCGCCTCGTTGGCCTTCTTCACGAACTCGAGGAAGCTGCGCGAGTAGATGAGCGAGGCCGGAAACACGTGTGTCGCCGAAATGCTGTCCGCCGAGAGCACGGGCGCGCCGAGCGCGAGCCCCAGGGCAAGAGCAAAAATCCTCTTCAACATGGCCTCCTCCCGTTGTCCGAACGACGCGCGGCATCTTACCATCCGCAAAGTGACGACGGTCTTTTCGGCGTTCGAGCAAACTGCCCGCGCGCACGGCGCCAAGCCATTCCTGCGGGTCTTGCCTGAAAAGCTGCAGCTGAGCTACGCCGCGGCGCTCGAGCGGGTGATGGACATCGCCGCGCGCTACCGCGCGCGCGGCTACGGCGCCGGGCACCGCGTCGCGCTGCGCCTCGAGAACCGCCCCGAGTTCCTGCTGCACTTTCTCGCCCTCAACTCGATCGGCGCGAGCGTGGTGCCGATCAATCCCGACTACCGTGCAGCCGAGCTGGAATATGTCCTGGGCCATTGCGAAGCAAGCCTCGCCCTCACCGGGGAAATGCTTGACGGGGATTTCCCGGTTGCCCCCAAACCGGGTCATGCAAGCGAGTGCGCCCTGCTCTATACCTCGGGCACCACCGGCAAGCCCAAGGGCTGCCTGCTGAGCAACTTCTACTTTCTCAACCTCGGTCGGCGCTATGTCGCCGAGGGCGGACTGTGCGCGTTGCGCGAGGGCGAGGAGCGGCTCATCACGCCGCTGCCCTTGTTTCACATGAACGCGCTCGCGGTGTCGACGACCGCGATGATCCTCACCGCGGGATGCATCGTCCAGCTCGACCGCTTTCATCCGAAAACCTGGTGGCGCGACGTTGCCGAGTCCGGCGCCACCATCGTGCACTACCTGGGAGTCATGCCCGCCGTTCTGTTGAAAATGGCGTCAGGTCCTCATGATCGCGCGCACGGCGTGCGCTTCGGCTACGGCGCGAATGCCAATCCCAGGGACCACGCCGCGTTCGAGGAGCGCTTCGGCTTTCCGCTGATCGAGGCCTGGGCGATGACCGAAACCGGGGGCGGCGCGCTGATCGCGGCGAGCCGCGAGCCGCGCCATGTCGGCACGCGCTGCATCGGCCGCCCGCCGCCGGGATTGGAAATTTTGATCGAGGAAGGGACTTCGGAGCTTCTGGTGCGGCAAGCCGGGCCCGATCCGCGCCGCGGCTTCTTCTGCGGCTACCTCAAGGATCCCGAGGCCACGGCCGCCGCCTGGCGCGGCGGCTGGTTCCACACCGGCGACGTGGTGCGCCGAGGGCCCGACGGCATGCTGCATTTCATCGATCGCCTCAAGAACGTCATCCGCCGCGCCGGCGAGAACATCGCGGCGCTCGAGGTCGAGGCGGCGCTCGCCGGCCATCCCGCAGTGGGCGAGGTGGCCGTGATTGCAGCGCCCGACCCGGTGCGCGACGAGGAAGTCATGGCCTGCGTCGTCCTCAACAAGAACAACGCGGTGAGCCGCGAGACAGCGATCTCCATCCAGAATTGGTGCCTCGAGCGACTCGCCTACTTCAAGGCGCCGGGCTATGTCGCCTTCCTCGAGCGGCTTCCCGTCACCTCGACCAACAAGGTGCAAAAAGCGAAGCTGGCAGACTTCGCTCTCAATCCAACCGACTGCTTCGACGTCCGCGAGCGCAAGCGCCGGCCATGACTCGCAAGGGTTACGAAGGCGTCGCCGTCGCCGTGCCGGTGAGCGTGCCGTATGTGCGCTACTCGATCCGCGCCGCCCATTGGTGGTTAGCAAGATGCTTTTCCGAGATCCTCAAGGCTGCCGGGTTGAAGAAGGACGCGATCGACGGACTCAGCGTCTCGAGCTTCACGCTGGCGCCCGACACGGCGATCGGCCTCACGCAGCACCTCGGCGTGTCGCCGCGCTGGCTCGACCACGTGCCGCTCGGCGGCGCGAGCGCCGTGGTTGCCTTGCGGCGCGCCGCGCGCGCGGTGCAGGCGGGCGACGCGGACATCGTCGCGTGCATCGCCGGCGACACCAATCACGTCGACTCCTTTCGCCTGACGCTCGCCAATTTCAGCCAGTTCGCCCGCGATGCGGTCTATCCCTACGGCGCGGGAGGCCCGAACGCGAGCTTCGCTTTTCTCACGGCGTACTACATGCGCGTGTACGGCGCGACGCGCGAGGATTTCGGCAAGCTGTGCGTGGCGCAGCGCGCCAACGCGCTGGAATATTCGCCCGCGCTTTTCAAAAAGCCGCTGACGCTCGAAGAGTACCTGTCGGCGCGGCCGATCGCCGAGCCATTGCATCTGTTCGACTGCGTCATGCCGTGCGCGGGCGCCGAAGGGTTTCTGGTGTTGAGTGAAGAGCGTGCCAAGGCGCTCGGCGTCGCGTTCGCATCCCTCATGGGGACCATCGAGAGGCACAACGCCTTTGCCTCCGACCCGGTGCAGATGCGCGCCGGCTGGGCGCTCGATCGCGAAGAGCTCTACGCGCAGGCCGGCGCCGGCCCGCTCGACATGGACTTCGTGCAGACCTACGACGACTACCCGGTGGTCTCGCTCATGCAGCTCGAAGACCTCGGCTTCTGCGGCAAAGGCGAAGCGCCGGCGTTCGTGCGCAGGCACAGTTTCACGCACAACGGCAGCTTTCCGCTCAATACGAGCGGCGGGCAGCTCTCGGTCGGACAGGCCGGAGCAGCGGGCGGCTTCCTCGGCATGGTGGAGGCATTGCGCCAGCTGACCGGTCAGGCTCAGGCACGGCAGGTGAAGGATGCGAAACTCGGCCTCGTCAGCGGCTTCGGCATGATCAACTTCGACCGTGGTCTGGGCTGCGGCGCGGCGATCCTGAGATGCTAGAAAAACCCAGGCGCAAAAACCCGGTGTTGCGCACGCGGCTGCCGACGCTGCCGCCGGCCGCGCGCAGCCGCGTCGCGCTCGGGCTGACCGCCGCGGCTGCCCTCGGCCGCTTCGAGCTGCAGCAATGCCGCGACTGCGCCATGGTGCAATACCCGCCCAGGGAAGCTTGCCAGCAGTGCCTTTCGGTGCATCTCCCATGGAGTCCTCAGTCGGGGGAGGGCGAACTGCTCTCGAGCACCGTTTTACATCACAGCAACGATCTTTTTTTCCGCGAGCGGCTGCCGTGGCGCCTCGGCCTCGTGCACCTCGACTGCGGCCCTACAGTGGTGGCGCATCTGCATGGCGCCGTGCCGCCGGCGCCTGCGCGAGTGCGCGTGGCCGCCCGGCTTGACCGTGCCGGGCAGGCAGTGCTCGTCGCGCTTCCCGAGAAGGAGACTTCCAACATGGCAGACGACCGGCAATTGCGCGAATTCACCTGCGATCCGAGATTGCGCAAGGTCCTGGTGACCGACGGCAAAACCGCAGTCGGCCAGGCGCTCGTGCAGGCGCTCGCGGCCGCGGGCGCAGAGCTCATCTGGGTGGGATATGCCGAGCCGTGGAAGAAATTTCCGGGTTTTGATGAATTGAACAGGATCTCCCAGGCAACGCTGCTGCCGCTCGATGTCACCGATTCGAAAAACGTCCGCGAGCTGGCGGCCGAGATCGGCGGCAAAGTCGATATCCTCGTCAACAACGCCGAGTACCACCGCGCTTTCGGCATCGGCAACCGCTCGGGCGTCGAGACCGCTCGCGCCGAGATGGACGTCAACTACTTCGGACTGCTGCGCCTGGCGCAGGAATTCGGCCCGGCCATGCGGCTGCGCGGCGCCGACGGCCTGGCGAGCGCGGTCGCCTGGGTGAATGTGCTGTCGATCTACGCGCTCGCCAATTTCCCGCCGCACGGCACCTTTTCCGCCTCGAAGGCGGCGGCGCACTCGCTCGCACAGTGCCTGCGCGCCGAAATGCGACCTGCGGGGGTGCGCGTGGTCAATGTCTTCCCCGGGCCGATCGACGACGAATGGAACCAGCTCGTGCCGCCGCCCAAAGTCGCCGCGGCCGCTCTGGCGAACGCCATCGTCGGCGCGCTGCGCGATGGCATCGAGGACGTGTATCCCGGCGACGTCGCGCAGGAATGGCTCGCGCGCTGGCGCGACAATCCGAAGGCGCTCGAAAGGGAATTGTCCTGATGAGCATACTCAATAGTTTCATTCGCGAATTGACCGCGGGCAGAATCCGGGTCGTCGACCTCACGCAGACGCTTTCCCCCGAGTTCCCGCAGATCTCGCTGCCGCCGGAGATGGGCCAGGCCTGGCCGTTCCGCATCGAGGAAGTGTCGCGCTACGACGAGCGCGGTCCCGCCTGGTACTGGAACAATTTTTCCTGCGGCGAGCACACCGGCACGCATTTCGACGCGCCGATCCACTGGGTGTCCGGAAAGGACCTGCCCCATAACGCGACCGACAGCATTCCGCCGCAGCGCTTCATCGGTCCTGCCTGCGTTCTGGACTGCAGCCGCGAGGCCGCTGCCGATGCGGACTTTCTGCTGACCGTAAAGTGGATCAAAGGCTGGGAAAAAAAGCACGGGCGCATCCCCCCGCGCGCCTGGGTGCTCATGCGCACCGACTGGTCCAAACGCAGCGCCGACCCGCTCGAGTACCAGAACTATGACGAGACGGGCCAGCACACGCCCGGCCCGGACACCGACGCGATGAAATTCCTGGTCGCCGAGCGCAACCTGCTCGGCTTCGGCACCGAGTCGATCGGCACGGACGCCGGCCAGGCGTATCACCTGCGCCCGCCCTACCCCTGCCACTACTACATTCACGGCGCCGGCCGCTACGGCCTGCAATGCCTCACCAACCTGGACCAGCTGCCGCCGACCGGCGCGGTGGTGGTGGCGGCGCCATTGAAGATCCGCAACGGCAGCGGCAGCCCGCTGCGCGTGCTTGCCCTCATGGAGAGCAAATGAGCCAATACAAAATCTGGTTTCAGGGCGCGACCGACCGCGTGGAGCATGCCCCCTACATCAGCAGGGTGGAGCCGCACCTGAAGGCGATTCTCGACCCCGGGTTCACCGGCACCTTCAATACGACTACGCCACCGGCCACGACGACCCACGCCGTCACCGAGTTCCGCATCGCGCGCAATTTCATCCGCAACGCGCTCGAGGCCGAGCGCCAGGGCTATGACGCAGTGGCCATCACGCATTTCCAGGACGCGGGCCTCGCCGAGGCGAAGTCGGTGCTCGACATCCCGGTCCTCGGGCTTGGCGAGACGACGCTTTTCCATGCGTGCACGCTCGGGCGCAAGCTCGGCCTGGTGACCATCAACCCGGCGTTCATCCCCTGGCACGAGGACCAGGTGACCCGCTACGGGCTGCAGCAGCGCGTGATCGGGGTGCGCGCGGTCGACGCCAGGGTGAGCGACTTCATGGAGGCCTTTTCCTCCGAGGAAGGCTATCGCCGGCTTTATCCCAAGTGGGAGCGCGAATGCCACGCCCTGCTCGACGCCGGCGCCGACGTCATCGTCCCCGCGGGGGGGCTGCCAATGATGCTGTACGCCGCGCAGCCGGGGGCCAACATGGAGGGCGCGCCGATCGTCAATGGCATCACCCTCATCGCGAAGGCCGCGGAGATGGCCATAAAACTCAGAAAGCTTTCCGGCACTGGCGTCAGCAGGCGCTCCAATTTCGCGAAGCCGCCGGAGAAATCGCTGAAGGAATTTCTCGAGCACGGATGAACCAGACCCTCGCCCAGAAGCTCGTCGCGCGGGCAGCGGGCCGCAGCTCGGTCACGCCGGGGGAGATCGTCACCTGCAGGGTCGACCTGGCGATGATGCACGACTCGAGCGGGCCGCGGCGCGTGAAGCCGATGCTCGAGCAGCTGCGCGCGAAGGTCTGGGATCCGAGCAAGGTGGTGGTGATCACCGATCACTACCTCCCGGCCTACGACGACGAAAGCCGAAAGATCATCCGCATCGCCCGGCAATGGACGCGCGAAGCCGGCATCGAGAGCTTCTACGACGCGCAGGGCATCTGCCACATCGTGCTGCCCGAGCGCGGGCATCTCCGGCCGGGCATGTTCGCCGTCGGCGGCGATAGCCATTCGCCGACCGGCGGCGCATTCGCTGCCTACATGTTCGGCATCGGCGCCACGGAAATGGTCGGCGTGCTGGTCACCGGCGAGATCTGGCTGAAAGTGCCGCACACGATCGCCATGGAGTTCGACGGCGCCTTCGGTGACGGCGTGGCGGCGAAGGACGTGATGCTGTTCCTCATCGGCCGCTTCGGCATGGACGGCGGCCAGTACCAGGCCGTCGAATACCGCGGGGATGCGATCCGCAAGCTGTCGATGCAGGAGCGCATGACCCTGTGCAACATGACCGCCGAGCTCGGCGGGCAGGTCGGACTCATTGCATCGGATTCGGTGACGCGTGATTTTCTGAAGACCGAAATTGAAACATGGCAGGGCGACGCGGACGCTCCGCTGCTGGCTCACCATCGCTTCAATGCGAACGAGCTTGCGCCTCAGGTTGCCGCGCCGCACAGTCCTGCCAATGCCCGGTCCGTCGATCAGTACAAGGATGTTTGCATTGACCTTGCCTATATCGGAGCGTGCACGGGCGCCAAGCTCGAGGATCTGCGCATGGCCGCCCGCGTATTGCGCGGCAGGAAATCCGCGGTGAAGCTGCTCGTCGCGCCTGCGAGCCTGCGCGACCAGCAGAGCGCCGAGCGCGAAGGCACGCTGCAGGTGCTGCTCGATGCGGGCGCTGAGCTGCTGGCGAACTCCTGCGGCATGTGCGCGGGCTTCGGCGAGCGCCTGCTGCCCGAGAATGCGGTGGCGATCTCGACCACGGCGCGAAACTTCAAGGGCCGCATGGGAGCGGCGTCTGCGCAGGTTTACCTCGCCTCGCCGTATACCGTGGCGGCCTCGGCGGTCGCCGGCCGCGTGTGCGATCCGCGGGAGATGCTCGCATGAGGGCGTGGGTATTCGGCGACAACGTCGATACGGACGTGCTCGCCCCGGGGCGCTACATGAAGCTCCCGATCGAGGAGATGGCCAAGCACTGCCTCGAAACACTGGACCCGTCGTTCGCCGCCTCGGTGCGGCCGGGCGACATCGTCGTGGCGGGGCGCAATTTCGGCGCGGGCTCCTCGCGCGAGCAGGCGCCCGCGGCGCTCAAGCACCTCGGCATCGTCGCCCTGGTCGCGCAGTCCTTCGCCGGCCTCTTTTACCGCAACGCCCTCAACCTCGGCCTTCCGGCAGTGGTCTGCAATGACGCGACGCGGATTCGTAACGGGGACCGCCTGCGAGTAGACCCCGAGGCCGGAAAGATCGAAAACCTCAGCAGCGGCGAGACGCTCGCCTGCGAAGCCATCCCGGCGCATCTGATGGCGATGGTCCGCGACGGCGGTTTGCTCGCGCATCTGCAGAAAAGATGCAATACGATCTCATCGTAAAGAATGTGCGCGTGGTGCGGCCGAACGAGCATTCGGCGCGCCTGGCCGATATCGCCATCGTCGGCGAGAAATTCGCCAAGGTCAAAGAAAATATCCCGCCAGAGGAATCGAAAAGCATCTACGACGGCAAAGGATGGCTCGCCTTTCCCGGCGTGGTCGACGCCCATATGCACACCGGCATCTACGCGCCACTTGCCGAGGATGCGGTAAGCGAGAGCCGCGCCGCGGCGCAGGGCGGCGTCACCTCCAGCCTCAATTATTTTCGCAGCGGACAGTACTATCTCAACAAGGGCGGACCGTACCGGCAGTTCTTTCCCGAAGTGCTGGAGCTCTCCGCGGGGCGCTTCCACGTCGACTACGGCTACCACCTCGCGCCGATGGATTCGACGCACATCGCCGAGATCCCCGAGCTCATCGAGCGCCACGGCGTCGCGTCGTTCAAGATCTTCATGTTCTACGGCTCGCACGGTCTGCACGGGCGCTCGGACGCCCAGCGCGAGTTCCTGATGATCGGGCCTGAGGAGCGCTACGACTACGCGCACTTCGAGTTCATCATGCGCGGCGTGCAGGCGGCGCGCGAGCGCTTCGCCGACAAGGCGCAGCAGATCAGCCTGTCGCTGCATTGCGAGACGGCGGAAATCATGACCGCGTATACAAAAATCGTTGAGTCTCAAAAAAACCTTGAAGGCCTGGCCGCCTATCACGCCGCGCGGCCGCCGCACTCCGAGGGGCTCGCGGTGTTCGTCGCGGCCTATCTCGCCAACGAGACCGCCCTTTCGGCGATCAATCTGCTGCATCTTTCCTCCAGGAAGGCGCTCGAGGCGGCGCTGCAGATGCAGGAGCTGTTTGCGCACATCGATTTCCGGCGCGAGGTGACCATCGGCCACTTGATGCTCGACACCGATTCGAAAGCCGGCGTGCTCGCCAAGGTCAATCCGCCGATCCGGCCGCGTGAAGACGTCGAGTTCCTGTGGGAGAAGCTGCTCGAGGGCAAGGTCGACTGGGTGGTGAGCGACCATGCCTGCTGCCGCCACGAGACCAAGGCGGCAAGGCAGGCCTTCGGCAACATCTGGCTCGCCAAGTCGGGATTCGGCGGCACCGAATACCTGCTGCCGGCGCTGGTTTCCGAAGGCGCGAGGCGCGGCCTTTCCTACAACCGCATGGCGCGCCTGTCGAGCTGGAATCCGGCGCGCCGCTTCGGCCTCAATTCCAAGGGCGACATTGCCGAGGGCCTCGACGCCGACCTGGCGCTGGTCGATCCGCGCGAGAGCTGGACGGTGCGCGCGAGGCAATCCGCGTCGACGCAAGGCTACACCCCGTTCGAAGGCATCGAACTCGGCGCGCGGGTCAAGGCGACGTTCCTGCGCGGCGCGCTGGTCTGCGAGAATGGCAACCCCGTCGGCAAGCCGCGCGGGCGCTACCTCCACCGGCCGACCGCCTAGGAGGGCACCATGGATCTGGGATTGAAAGGCAAGAGCGTGTTGATCACCGGCGGCTCCAAGGGCATCGGCCTCGCTTGCGCCATGTCCTTTGCCGCCGAGGGCTGCGAGCTGCACCTGGCGGCGCGAAACCGCGAGCTGCTGGAGGCGGTGCGCCGCACGATTCGCGAGGCCCATGGCGTCGACGTGAGCCTGCACGCGGTGGACCTGCGCGAGCGCGCTGCGCTGCACGACCTCGCCAACGCGTGCGCAGACAGCGACATCCTGGTCAATAATGCGGGCGACATCCCCGGCGGCACCATCGAGTCGCTCGATGAGAACCAATGGCGGCACGCCTGGGAATTGAAGGTGTTCGGCTATATCAACCTGACGCGCGCGCTGTTCGGCCGCATGAAGGCGCGCAAGCGCGGCGTCATCGTCAACGTCATCGGCATGGCGGCGGAAAACCCGAGCTTCGAGTACCTCTGCGGCGCCGCCGCCAACGCCGGGCTGGCGGCCTTCACCAAGGGCATGGGCAAGGGCTCGCGCGAGCACGGCGTGCGCGTGCTCGGCGTGCACCCGCCCAATACGCGCACCGAGCGCATCGTCACCCTCATGAAAGCGCAGGCGAAGGCCAAGTTCGGCGATGAAAGCCGCTACGCGGAGCTGATGGGCAACGTGATCGAGCCGCAACAGGTCGGCGACACCGTGGCGTTCCTCGCCTCAGCGCGTGCCGGGCAGCTTTCAGGCATCGTCTTGAATCTTGGATACTAAGATTCGAGACGGCTTCGTCGGCGCCGTCGGCAATACGCCGCTCATCCGGCTGCGCGGCGCGTCGCAGCTCACCGGTTGCAACATCCTCGGCAAGGCGGAGTTCCTTAACCCGGGCGGCTCGGTGAAGGACCGCGCCGCGCTCTACATCATCCTCGACGCCAAGAGGCGCGGTGCGCTCAAGCCCGGCGGCGTGATCGTCGAAGGCACCGCCGGCAACACCGGCATCGGCCTCGCGCTCGCGGGCAACGCACTTGGCTACCGCACCGTGATCGTCATCCCCGACACGCAGAGCCAGGAAAAAAAGGACATGCTGCGGCTCTGCGGCGCGGAGTTGAGGCAGGTGCCCGCGGTGCCCTACAAGGATCCCAATCACTACGTCCACGTGTCCGAGCGGCTGGCAAAAGAGCTCGGCGCTTTCTGGGCCAACCAGTGGGACAACACGGCGAACCGCGACGGCCACTACCGCAGCACAGGGCCGGAAATCTGGGAGCAGACCGACGGCAAGGTGGACGGCTTCGCCTGCTCGATCGGAACCGGCGGCACGCTTTGCGGAGTGGGCAGATTTTTGAAGGAGCGAAAGAAGACCATTCGTGTGGCGCTCGCCGATCCCATGGGGGCGGCGATGTACCACTGGTTCAAGCACGGCGTGCTGAAGGCAGAGGGCTCGTCGGTCACCGAAGGCATCGGCCAGGGACGCGTCACGAAGAACATCGAGGGCGCGCCGGTGGACGATGCGTACCAGATCCCTGATGCGGAGGCTCTTGCGCTCGTCTTTGATTTACTGAAGAGGGAAGGCTTGTGCCTGGGAGGCTCGAGCGGCATCAACGCCGCGGGCGCGATTCGCCTCGCGAAGGACCTCGGCCCGGGGCACACCGTGGTGACGATCCTCGCCGACTCCGGCACGCGCTACCACTCGAAGCTCTTCAATCCGGAGTTCCTGCGCGAAAAGGGACTGCCCGCCCCCGACTGGCTGTGAGCTAGAGCGCTCGGCCGATGAGGCGCGCGATCTCGCCGATCACGCCGCGCCGGAAGCTGAGCACGCAGAGCACGAAGATCGCGCCTTGCGTGACGCTCACCCAGGCGCCGAGCTGCGCGAGGTAGTTCTCCATGGCGACGAGCGCCAGCGCGCCGAGCACCGGGCCGAACACGGTGCCGAGGCCCCCGAGCAGCGTCATCAGCACCACTTCGCCCGACATGCTCCAGTGCACATCGGTGAGCGAGGCAAGCTGGAACACCAGGGCCTTCGTGCCGCCCGCGAGCCCGGAGAGCGTGGCGGAGAGGACGTAGGCGAGAAACTTGTAGCGCACCGTGTCGTAGCCGAGCGAGACGGCGCGCGGCTCGTTCTCGCGGATCGCCTTCAGCACCTGGCCGAACGGCGAATGGACCACGCGGTAGACGAGCACGAAGCCGCCGACGAACACGACGAGCACCGTGGCGTACATCGCCCAGATGTTCGACAGGTCGATCAAGCCGAAGAGCTTGCCGCGCGGCACGCCCTGGATGCCGTCCTCGCCGCCGGTAAAGGGCGCCTGCACGTAGAAGAAGTAGATCATCTGCGCGAGGGCGAGGGTGATCATCGCGAAGTAGATGCCCTGGCGCCGGATCGCCAGCAGCCCGGTCACCACGCCAAGCAGCGCCGCGGCGCCGGTGGCGAGCACGATGGCGAGCTCGGGCGGGAACCCCCACAGCTTCGCCGAGTACGCCGCGGCGTAGCCCGCGGTGCCGAGGAACATCGCGTGGCCGAACGACAGCAGGCCGCCGAAGCCGATCAGCAGGTTGAACGCG
>Ga0209577_10002045_pt1 | contig 19603 bp, 20 predicted proteins | sample GraSoiAngelo_109_FD_185874 | JGI IMG/M metagenome (GOLD analysis project Ga0209577, IMG submission 185874) | Grasslands soil microbial communities from the Angelo Coastal Reserve, California, USA - 14_0903_12_20cm (SPAdes) (version 2) | ecosystem: Environmental > Terrestrial > Soil > Grasslands...
CCCACGGGCACCATCACCAGCACTGGGCGGCCGAAGGCGAAACCAAGCTGGCCAACCTCTACTTGCTCTGTGCCTATCACCACCGCCTGGTTCACGAGGGCGGCTGGCGCCTGGTCCGCGAGGACGACGGCTCGCTCCAGGCCATACCGCCGCCTGCCGGCCGCCGCCGGCCGATGGCCACCGTCGGGGCGTCGCGACCGGTGGAGGCTGCCGCCCGCTCGACGTGAATCTAACGGGCGGTCTATCCACAGGCTTCCCACAGCTTGTGGATAACTCAGGCATTGACAACAATATGTGGTGGCCTCTAGTCTGAACGCCGGCATGGAGACAGGAGTCGACGTCCAGCTCCTGACCCATACCCCCGACCCGATCCGGGTCATGTACGTCGCCTTTAGGACCTGCTACTCGCGCTTCAGCCCGCAGCAGCTCTGGGCCGACATCGAGTCGGGCAAGATCAGCGAGGAGAAGATGAAGACCTTCATCTTCGACAAGCTCAAGAGCGGCCATTCCTCGCCCCGGACCCAGGTCTACTTCACCTTCGCGGTCAGCGGGCTCTCGCGCTCCGCCAGCCATCAGCTGGTCCGGCACAACAACGGGATCACCTTCGACCAGCAGTCGCAGCGTTACTACGCCTTCAAGGAAGGTGACTTCCCCTTCGTGGTGCCGGAGAGCTGGGAGAATGCCGGCCTGCGCGAGCGGTACCTGGACTTCATGCGCGCCGTCGGCCAGCTCTACGACGAGGCGCTCAAGGCTGGTGTCCCGGCCGAGGACGCGCGCTTCCTGCTCCCTAACGCCGCGGCCACCAACCTCACCTTCACCGTCAACTACGAGGAGTTCCTCCACATCGCGGACCTGCGCCTCTGCTGGCGCGCCCAGTGGGAGATCCGCCACACCTGGGCGCGGGCCCGCAACGCGCTCAAGGCCCGCTTCCCGGAGCTGGCCCGCCCCATCCAGCCCAAGTGCGGCGACCAGCGGATGGGCTACTGCGACGAGCCCATGGCCGAGTACCTGAAGTGCCCGCTGGGCCAGAAACGGGTGCGCCTGCACAAGGACGAGATAGTCGCCGCCGCCAAAGAAGGCCGCAACCTGGACTCGAAGCCGCTGACCGAGGCCGAGATCGCGCTTCTCACGCAGTCGGACTCACCGCGACAGCAGGTTGCAGTTGAGTCGCCCTTGACCGCCTGACCTCCTAGGACGCCGACGCTTATCTGAGCGTTTGCGCTCAGTTTGCCCTCATCAGGTCGTTAGGAGTGCGGAGGGCAAGATTGCAGCCCAGAAAGTTGGAAAGCAGTGGTTAGTACGGAGCGACGCCATTGCCAACCTCAAGGCACGGGCACTGCCGCGCTCGCCCGCTGCATCGCTTGGCGTAGATCTTCGGGCAGCGCTTCGTCATATCAGGTCCATCGACCTTTCGGACCGGGACATAATGATCCCCGACATCCTGCGGTTTCAGGACCAATTGGTTGACTCCGTGTCACTTCTTGGTTCGGCCGCTCAGGTACTTTCGGGTGAGATCGAGCTCAGCCCCGCCCCCGAAGTAGAGCTTCCCAAATCGCCGTTCTTTACGCGGACTGTGCTGATGTTGTCGCTTGAGGATCGCGTGGCCTACCAAGCGGCTGTCGCATCCTTTGCCGATCGCGCCGATCGCAACATCCCGGCCAACGTATACGGTGGGAGGCGTTCAAACGATCCAGATCTGTTTCTTAAGGATGGAGTGACTCAATGGCTAGCCTGGAAGGAGCGCGTCAAGACTGACCTAGAGAACTACCCGTGGATGATCAAGACGGACATCACCGCATATTTTGATGCGCTACAGCACTCCGTGCTTTTCGGAGCAATCGAAGCTCACAACCCCGACCCACGGATCCTTGAAGCTCTACGTCGAATGCTCAGGGCTTGGACTGTGGCGCCATCGCAGGGTATTCCGCAAGGACCGAATGCCTCGCGCTTTTTGCAGAACGTCTACTTTCTCCCGATCGATCAGGAGATGATAGCTGGCCCGTGGCGCTATTACCGGTTTATCGACGACATTCGAATCCTGGGACACACGCGTGCGGAAGCAAAAGCGGGCCTCAAAATTCTTGAGAGGGAATGCAAGAGGCGAGGTCTGGTGCTTTCGGTGCAGAAGACAAAACTACTTGAGGGAGAGGACGCCGTCCGCGATTGGGACGACGCTGAGATTGATGCGGCAAGTTATCTCATGCGGGTCGGGAGGCAGAAGGAAGCGAGGCGTCATCTGCGTCGGATACTCTCACGTGCCATCCGAGGACGGGGCGATCTAGACGGGCGGCAGGCGCGATTCAGTCTATGGCGGCTTATGATTCTTCGCGATGACCGCGCTCTGAGGACGGTCCTTTCCGATATCGAAGATCTGGGGCCGCTGAGTTCTCGCCTAGCTCTGTACTTGAAGCCGTTTCTCGGCCGCAAAGTGGTTCAGGATGCCCTTAAAGCCTTCCTGCAAGATGGTGACACCAACACCTCTCCGTTTCTCGCGTGCTGGCTTTATGCTGCGCTACTTGACCATTCGGAACGGCCGCCTGACAGCCTTGTGCCACACCTTCGTAAGGTGGCGCGCAACCGAAATCTACCGGCCTACCTCCGCGTATTCGCCGCCAACGTTCTAGCGCGTGCACGGATGCGTGTCGACCTCGACTGGATTCGACTGGAGGTGCGCAGTGAGTACGATCCTGAACTCGTTCGCGGCTACCTTGTCGCCCTGGCCAGAACGGGCGCTCTCGATGGGGCGACCGCCGCTCGCGCCGCACAACGTGTTCCGCATCTGAAGCGAACCATTCGGTATCTACGCGGTCGTTCGGATCTGCCGAGCGTTCTGACTGGCCGTGGCCGGATGCCAGTTGAAGCTTGACGGATAGTCCGTTATGACCGTCTTCGGAAGGCGGTTCCGTAGGCGCGAAGAGGGGCCCTCCACCGTTTTGTGCCGTCCGCACAATTTGTGTATACTCCTCGTATGGACGACCGGCTGGTCGTCTGGGACGCCGCAAACCGAAGACATCTCGGTCAGGACCACCCTGAGCGGGGAATCTCTCTCGAAGACATCGAAGAGGCCCTGAGCGACGTTGGCCGCATAGAAACGTATCTTCACCTACGCCGGGCATACCAGGTTCTGGGACGAACGTCCGCAGGTCGGTGGTTGGTCGTGATATGGATCGACCAACCTGAGGGAAGGTATCCGATTCACGCGCGAGAGGCGTCAAGACGAATCATTCGGAGGATCAGTCAGTGAAGACCAGGCCGACTCGAAATCCCCTCTATGACCCGTTCGACGATCTGAGCGACGAGCAATTCGAGCGCGAGGTTCTCGAGTCGCTTGATCAGGCGACGACCAAGATCTCGCTACGCGTTGCAACGGAACTGCTCGTTCGAACCAAAGAGGCCGCACAGCGGCGGGGCGTGCCATACCAGTCGCTTATGAAAGTCCTCATCGACCAGGGTGTCCGGCGGCTGGAGCGCAACCGGCCCGGTCAGCGCGGGACGACGCGGCGCCAGAGGGGCGGGTAGTCGATGACCAGGCCCTCGAGGTCGACGGACAGGTCGGCGCAGAACCCGCTCTCGACGCTCTCGTAGCGGTAGACCTCGTTTCCGGCCAGCGGCGCTAGCGCCGTGTAACGCTGCCGGGCCGGCTCCACGATCAGCTCGGGCACGTCGACGTAGGCCACGTTGATCTCGGCCGTGTCGCCCTCATTCAGTCTCAGCCTCCGTATGGGCAGGGTGTTGGTGAAGGGAGTGGCCGCGATGTCGACGTCGAAGCAGCCGTGGAGCCGGGTGAAGGGCTGGCCGCCGCGCAGCCAGCGCCCCTCGCCGTCGCTCTCCAGGTCGAGCGTCATAAGGCGGTCGCCGCTCCGGCAGTCCGCGCGCAGGCTCCGGACGTGCCAGCGCAGGTCCCATCGGAGCAGGTAGGTCAGGGCGTATGGACGCCCCTCGGCGATCCCGATCACCGTCCCGTGCGCCTGCAGCGCGGCATCGTCGTCGAGCAGCCGCAGGTACTCGAGACCTGGGCTGTCGAGGCGAGCCCAGACCGCCTCACGGACCATCGGTCGGATTCTAGATAGGATGAAGCTGCAGCTCAGGCATCCGACCCCTCAAGGAGTGGCGCATGCAAGCACGAACCTCGTCGATGACCCTGGCCCGCGTGGTGGTGCCGGAGCGGTCGGTCCTGGCCGAGGCCGCGCTCGCGGTCCTGTTCGCGCTCTTCACCGCGCTGATGGCCCAGCTCGTCATCCCGCTGCCCTTCACGCCGGTGCCGATCACCGGCCAGACCTTCGCCGTGCTCCTGACCGGTGCCCTGCTGGGGAGCCGCCTGGGAGCCGTGTCCATGGTCCTCTACGTCACCCTGGGCGCGGTCGGACTACCCTTCTACGCCGGCGGCGCGCACGGGATGCAGGTCGTCTTCGGGGCGACCGGAGGATATCTGCTCGGGTTCATCGTGGCCGACTTCGTGGTCGGCCGGCTGGCCGAGCTGCGCTGGGACCGGAGCCTGCAGCGGTCGCTGCCCGCGATGGCCGCCGGGCAGGCGGTCATCTACGCCCTGGGCCTGATCGGCCTCGGCCTCGCCCTGCACTGGCCCGCGAACCTGCTTCAGCTGGGATTGACACCCTTCCTCATCGGCGACGCGATCAAGCTGGTCGCGGCCGCCCTGCTGCTGCCTGCGGCGTGGCGCATACTCCCGGCCCCGTGATCGCCTTCTGCTCCGACTGCGGCGGCAGGACGCAGCCGCGGCTGGTCGGGACCCGTACCCTCGACGCCTGCCCGCGCTGCGAGCGGATCTTCTTCCGCGATCCGAAGCTGGTCGTCACCGCGCTGATCGAGCACGACGGCCGGGTCCTGCTGGTCCGGCGTGACATCGAGCCGGGCCGCGGGCTGTGGGGCATGCCCGGCGGCTACGTGGACTGGGACGAGCACCCCGAGGCGGCGATGGCGCGTGAGTGCCGCGAGGAGACGGGGGTGGAGGTCGCCGCCGAGGGGCTGGTCGGCGTCCAGCACGTGACCCTGGCCGAGGGCGAGGGCGCGGTCGTGCTCAGCTATCGGGCCCGCATCCTCCGCGGCGAGGCCGCGGCCGGGGACGAGACCCAGGAGGTGGGCTGGTTCAGCCCGCGCGAGCTGCCACGGCTCGCCTTCGCCAGCCACGGCGCCGTGCTCCAGGACTGGGCGCGTGACGTCCAGTCCCGCGGCGCCGCCTGAAGCCTGTCCTCCAGAGTGCCCCGCAAGAGCATCGTCACCAGGGGAGGAGACGGCGGCGAGACCGGCCTCCTGTACGGAGGCCGGGTGCGCAAGACCGATTCGCGCACCGAGGCCTACGGCGCGGTCGACGAGGCGATCTCCGCGCTCGGCCTGGCCCGGGCCCAGGTCCGCGACCGCGGTCGCGCCGCCGCCATCCTGCGCCTGCAGGAGGAGCTGTTCACGGTCGGAGCCGAGCTGGCCACCGACCCGGCGGAGTACGAGACCCTGCGCAAGCACTTCCTGGTCATCACCCCCGCCCACACCCAGCGGCTGGAAGAGGAGGTCCACGCGCTGGAGGCGGCGGTCGCGCTGCCCGACGCCTTCGTGGTCCCGGGCGGGTCGGTCGCCGGCGCCTCGCTCGACCTGGCGCGCACCGTCGTCCGCCGCGCCGAGCGCCGGATCGTGGCCCTGGCCGACCGTGCCGCGCTCCCCAACCCGGAGCTGCTGCGCTACGTCAACCGCCTTTCCGACCTGGTCTTCATGCTGGCCCGGGCGGAGGAGGGCTCGGCGCAGCGGGCGCTGCGAGGACGACGAGTGGTCCGCAGGCCTGCAGCGCCAGATCGCATTCCGCCAGCGCGAAAGGATCGCTCTCGGCGCTGATCGCCGCCTCCAGGTGATGCCGGGCGGCGGCTCCGCCCAGGCGGCCCAGCGCCCAGGCGGCATGGCCCCGGACGATCGGGTCCGGGTCGCCAAGCGTCGCCGCCAGGGCCGGGACGCTGGACCGGTCGCCCACGTTTCCCAGCGCCACGCAGACGTTGCGCAGCAGGCCGCCGCGCCGCGTGCGCCAGATCGCGCTGCCCCGAAAGCGGGTCCGGAAGGCGGGCTCGTCGAGGCCGAGCAGCTCCTCCAGGACCGGCCGCGAATCGGGGCGCTGGCGGTAGGCCTGCAGCGGGGCGGGATCGGGTTCAGCCCGCCGGGGGTAGGCGTTGATCGGACAGACCTCCTGGCAGAGGTCGCAGCCGAAGACCCAGTCACCGATCAAGGGCCGGATCTCGAGCGGGATGGGGCCGCGATGCTCGATCGTCCAGAAGGAGATGCAGCGGCGGTTGTCGAGCACGCCCGGGGCGACCAGGGCGCCCGTGGGACAGACTCGCAGGCAGGCGTCGCAGGCGCCGCAGCTCTTGTGCAGCGGCGCGTCGGGCTCCAGCTCCGCCGAGGTTACGATCTCACTGAGGAAGACGTAGGAGCCCACGCCCGGCAGCAGCAGGTTGGTGTTCTTGCCCAGCCATCCCAGGCCGGCCCGGGCCGCCGCGGCCCGGTCCAGGAGCCAGCCATGGTCCACGTAGGTCCGGGCAGAATGCCCGGCCTGCCTCAGCATCTCAGCCAGCGGCGCCATCCGGGCGGCCAGCGTGTCGTGGTAGTCGGGACCCAGGGCGTAGGCCGCGACCCTGCCGCGGGTCCGCCCGTCCGGGGCAGGCTCGGGAGGCGGCGCCTCGTAGGGAAAGGCCAGGGCGACCAGGCTGCGAGCCGAGGGGCTCGACCGGCGCGGGTCGGCGCTGACCTCCACCCGGCGGGCCGACCACCAGGGCAGGCCGTCCATCAGGCCCTCCCGCGTCCGCTCCAGGGCCGCCCGGCCCGCCTCCGCAAACGGCTCGGCCGAGGTGATGCCGGCGGCGCGGAAGCCGAGCTCCGCCGCCCGCTCGGCCAGGTCCTCTTTCAAGCCCACGTCCCGATGGTAAGGCCCAGCCGATGGCTTGAAAGCGCGGGTGGGTGCGGGGTAGCATATAGGTGTGCAGGGGACGCAGGTCTGGAGGGAGCTGCAGCTCCTCTTGAGCCTGAACCTGCCGGAAACGGCCTGGTACCTGTGGCAGGCCACCGCTGTCTGCTGCGTCTGCGACGCCCAGCGGCTCGTGATCGGTGCGCCCACCGAGCAGTCCGCGCGCCAGCTTGTCCAGGCCTACCTTCCCGTCGTCCGGCGCACCCTGCGAGCCATCCCCGACGCGCCCTCCGACGTGAGCGTCGTGGTGGCCGCCGGTGTCCGGTAAGGACGGTCGCCGCCGCCTCAAGGCGGAAATCTTCGGACAGGTGCAGGGCGTCGGCTTCCGCGTTTTTGCCGAGTCGCAGGCCCGGCGCCTGGGCGTACACGGCTTCGCGAGGAACCGCTACGATGGGTCGGTGGAGGTCGAGGCGGAGGGTGAGGCCGACGCGCTCGAACGGTTTCTGACCGCGCTGCGGCAGGGTCCGCGCGCCGCCCGCATCAGCGACGTACGCGCCACCTGGTCCGCCTACTCGGGGGAGCTCGGACCGTTCGGAGTCCGAGGATGAGCCTGCGTTTCGCCGAGCGCATGGATACGCTCGGCACCGAGACCGCCTTCGAGGTGCTGGCCAAGGCCCGAGGGCTGGAGGCCAAGGGGCGCGATATCGTCCACCTGGAGATCGGAGAGCCGGACTTTCCCACGCCTGCCAACATCGTGGAAGCCGCCGAGCGGGCGATCCGCGACGGCTTCACCCATTACACGCCGTCCGGCGGCCTGATGCCCGCGCGACAGGCGGTCGCCGACTGGATCCGGCGCTGGTACGAGGTCGAGGTCAAGCCGCAGCAGGTGGTCCTGGTTCCGGGCTCCAAGAACATCATCCTCTTCACCTCGCTGGCGCTGGTCGAACGTGGGGTGGAGGTGATCCTGCCCGACCCGGGCTACCCGATCTACGAGTCACTTGTACGCCTGGCGGGCGGGACGCCGGTGCCAGTCCCCCTGCGCGAGCGCAACCAGTTCCGCCTCGACATCGAGGAGCTGAAGAGCAAGATCACGCCGCGCACCCGGCTGATCATCATCAACACGCCCCAGAATCCCACCGGCGGCGTGCTCTCGGTGCGTGACCTGGAGCAGATCGGGCAGCTCGCCATCGAGCACGACCTCTACGTGCTCAGCGACGAGGTCTACGGCCAGATCACCTACGACGGGCACCATGCCTCGCTGCTGACCGTGCCCGGGATGCTGGAGCGCACCATCTACTCGGATGGGCTGAGCAAGGCCTACTCCATGTGTGGATGGCGGTTGGGCTTCGCGGTGGCGCCGCTTCAGATCGCCCAGAAGATGGAAACGCTGATGATCAATACCAGCTCCTGCGCCGCCGCCTTCACCCAGATGGCGGCGATCGAAGCGCTCAGCTCGCCCCAGTCGGACCGCGCCGTGGAGGCGATGGTGGCCGAGTTCAAGCGCCGCCGGGACGTGATCGTCGACCTGCTCAACGCCATGCCGGGCGTGCGCTGCCACCGTCCGCTCGGTTCCTTCTACGTCTTCCCCAACATCACCGGGACCGGCCTGGACGAGCGCCGGCTCGCCGATCGACTCCTCTACGAGGCCGGGGTGGCGGCACTGCCCGGTACCTCCTTCGGAGAGGGTGGCAAGGGCTTCATGCGCTTTTCCTATGCCAACTCGATTCCCCAGATCGAAGAGGGGATGCGCCGCCTCAAGGGCGTTCTCGAGGGAGCCGCCGCCAGAGCCTGACCGGGCTCGCCATTTCAGATGACAGCCCAGGTTGCTCCGGTCCTGGCCCGGATAGTGGAGCGCCGCCGCCACTGGGTCGCCGCCGTCAGCCCCGCCGAGCGGGCGCGGCTGATCGAGGAGGCAGTGACGGCTCCGCCGGCGCGCGACTTCGCCTCGGCGCTGACCGGCCAGGGTGTGGCGATCATCGCGGAGTGCAAGGCGCGCTCCCCCTCGGCCGGGGTGCTCCAGGACCCCTACGACCCGGCGGCCATCGCCCGCCGCTTCGAGGCGGGTGGCGCCGACGCTCTCTCCGTGCTGACCGAGCCCGAGTCTTTCGGCGGTGCCTTCGAGCATCTGCGGCAGGTCCGGGCCGCGGTCGCTCTGCCCCTCCTGTGCAAGGACTTCATCGTCGACGAGCTCCAGCTCGCCTGCGCCCGCGCCATGGGCGCCGACGCGGTGCTCCTGATCGTCGCCGTCCTGGACCAACCCGGCCTTCGCCGGCTGCGCGACGCCGCGGCGGAGCTGGGCATGCAGGCGCTGGTCGAGGTCCACACCGAGTCCGAGCTGGAGCGGAGCCTCGCGCTGGGGGCCCGCCTGATCGGCATCAACAACCGGGACCTCAATACCATGCGAACCGATTTCCAGACCACGGCACGGCTGAGGCCGCTGATTCCGGCGGGTCCGGTGCTGGTCAGCGAGAGCGGTATCCGGTCGGGCTCGGAGATCGAGGCGCTTGCGGCCCTGGGCATCGATGCCGCCCTGGTAGGGGAGTCGCTGCTCAGCTCGCCAGATCCCGAAGCCCAGCTGCGCCGGCTGCGAGGACCATGACCAGGATCAAGATCTGCGGCAACACCGAGGCGGCGGGGGTGGAGCGGGCGGTCGAGCTCGGTGTCGACCTGCTCGGCTTCATCTTCACCCGCAGTCCGCGCCGGGTCAGCCTGGACCAGGCGCGCCGGCTCTGCGCCCTGGTCCCGCAGACGGTGGGCCGGGTCGGGGTCTTCATCGATGAGCCCGCGCGGGAGATCGGCCCTCTGGTCGAGGCCTGCGGCCTGACCGCGGTCCAGGTCTACCGTCCGCTCACCCCGGCAGACCGGGCCCTGCCGGTGGAGTGGATCCAGGCCGCGCGCATGCGCGACGGCCGGCTGGACCCGCCGCTCCAGCCTGGCTCCGCCGAACTGCTCCTGGTCGACACCTGGACCGCCGGCTCCGACGGTGGCGGCAGCGGCAGGGCCTGGGACTGGGCGGGCGCTCGGGAGCTGGCCAGCCGGCATCGCCTCCTGCTCTCCGGCGGCCTCCGTCCACAGACGGTGCGGCAGGGGATCGAGACCCTGCGCCCCTGGGGAGTGGACGTCTCTAGCGGCGTCGAATCGCGGCCCGGGGTCAAGGACCTCGATCTCCTGGAGCGTTTCGTCGAGGCGGTGCGCGAGGTGGACGGGTGAGCGTGGACCTGCCTTCTCATCCCCCAGGACCTGACGCCGGGGGGCGCTTCGGGCCCTTCGGCGGCCAGTTCGTGCCCGAGACCTTGATGGCCGCGCTGGACGAGCTGGTCGAGACCTTCGCGGCGAGCCAGCGCGACCGGGAGTTCGGCGCCGAGCTGGAGCGCCTTTCCCACACCTTCGCCGGAAGGCCCACGCCGCTCTATCACGCGCAGCGCCTGACCCAGGCGGCCCAGGGCGCTCAGATCTGGTTCAAGCGCGAGGACCTCTGCCACACCGGGGCCCACAAGATCAACAACGCGCTGGGGCAGGTGCTGCTCGCCCGGCGCATGGGCAAGCGGCGGATCATCGCCGAGACCGGGGCCGGTCAGCACGGCGTGGCGGTGGCCACGGTCTGCGCCCGCTTCGGCCTGGAGTGCGTCGTCTACATGGGGAGCGAGGACATGGCCCGCCAGGCAAGCAACGTCTACCGGATGCATCTCCTCGGGACTCAGGTACGGCCGGTGGAGACCGGGAGCAGGACGCTCAAGGACGCGACCAACGAGGCGATCCGCGATTGGGTCACCAACGTGCGTGACACCCACTACGTGATCGGCTCGGCGGTCGGCCCCCATCCCTACCCGATGATGGTCCGCGCCTTCCAGTCGGTCATCGGCCGCGAGGCGCGGGCCCAGATGCTGGAGGCGACCGGCCGCCTGCCGGAAATCGTGGTCGCCTGCGTCGGCGGCGGAAGCAACGCGATCGGGATCTTCAGCGCCTTCTACGACGACCCGGTCCGGCTCCTCGGGGTGGAGGCTCTGGGCCGCGGGCTGTCCAGCGGAGCCCACGCCGCCTCCATCGTGGGCGGGCGTCCCGGAGTCCTGCACGGCTCCTACAGCTACCTGCTCCAGGACCAGGACGGCCAGGTGCTGGCCACCCACTCCATCTCGGCCGGCCTCGACTACCCCGGCGTCGGACCGGAACACGCCTTTCTCCACGACCGGGGCCGTGCCGAGTACGTGGGCATCGACGACGCGGCTGCGCTGCGGGCCTTCCATCGCTGCGCCCGGATGGAGGGAATCATCCCCGCGCTGGAGAGCGCCCACGCGGTCGCGCAGGCGATGGTGCTGGCGCCATCCCTCGACACCACGGCGCAGGTGTTGGTCTGCCTCTCCGGCCGGGGCGACAAGGACCTCGACATCGTGCGCGCCGCCGAGGTCGATGACGGGCGTCCCGCCGGCGGAGCATGAGCCGGATCCAGGCCGCCCTGGCCGATCGCGGCGGCCGGCTGGCCCTGATCGCCTACGTGACCGTCGGCTATCCCACCCTGGAGGCGACGCCCGGGCTGGTGCGGAGCCTGAGCCGGGCGGGGGTGGACATGATCGAGCTGGGCATCCCTTTTTCCGATCCGCTCGCCGATGGGCCGACGATCCAGGCGGCGTCGCAGGCCGCCCTGCGCCAGGGGGTGACGGTTTCGCACGCCATCCTGGCCGCCCGCGCCGCGCGTGGCCTGAGCCAGCTCCCGATCCTCTTCATGAGCTACCTCAATCCCATTCTGGCTTTCGGCATCGAGCGCTTCTGCCAGGAGGCGGTGGAGGCTGGGGTCGACGGCCTGATCGTGCCCGACCTGCCACCTCGTGACGCCGGCGAGCTGCGCCAGGCGGCCCTGGCGGCCGGGCTCGACCTGGTCTTCTTCGTCTCGCCGCTGAGCCCGGTGGAGCGGATCGAAGAGGCGGGCGAAGCCTCGACCGCTTTCGTCTACTGCCTGGCTGTGACCGGCATCACCGGCGCCCGCGCGCAGCTCGATCCCGGTGTGCTGCCCATGATCGAGCGCGTGCGTGCGCTCACCACCCGGCCGGTGGTGGTGGGCTTCGGGATCTCCCGGCCGGAGCACCTGCAGGCGCTGGCCGGCAAGGCGGATGGGGCGATCGTGGCCAGCGCGCTGCTCGACGCCATCGCCCGGGCGCCGGATGATCCGGAGCAGGCGGCCCGCGATTTCGTCATGCACCTGAGACAACCGGCTCCACGCTGAGGCCTGGGCGCCGGAGCCGACGCAAGCCCCACTCGGCGGACGCGTCACAAGGGGGTGAGGGAGCCGGCAGCCAACCCCGAGCCATTCGAGGGGGACGCTGAAGAGCGCCGCCTGATCGATCGCAGTGCGCAGGGTGACCAGGACGCGTTCCGCCAGCTGGTACAGCGCTACCACCGGCTCGTGATCAGCGTCGCCTTCCGGGCGCTGGGGGACATGGGGCGTGCCGAGGACGTGGCCCAGGAGGTCTTCCTCAAGGTCTACCGCGGCCTGCCCGGCTACCGCCACGAGAAGCCCTTCGTTCACTGGCTGCACCGGGTGGCAGGCAACGCCGTCACCGATGCCGTCCGCCGGGTCAAGCCGATCATCTCCCTGGACGGCCTGGAGCAGCCGCCGCCCAGCCGCGAGGCCGATCCCCAGGACATGGTCGCGCGCCACGACCTCCAGCGCGCGGTCCGTCACGAGATCGCGAAGCTGCCGCCACACTACCGTGACGCGGTCGCCCTGCAGGTCTTCGCCGAGCTCAGCTACGAGGAGATTGCCCGGACGCTCGAGATCCCGCTCGGTACCGTGATGTCCCGGCTGAACTCGGCCAAGCGCCTGCTCCGCGACCGGCTCGGGCCCCTGGTGGCGGAGAGCCAGCCCTCGATGCCACCGAATACGCGCCCCGATCGGGCCGTTCCCTTTCACAGAGGCCAAAGATGAGCACCCATGGCATGGCCCTGGACCGGCTGGCTCCCTACGCCGACGACGCCCTCTCGCTCGAGGAGCGGGCGGCGGTGCAGCGCCACGTCCAGGGATGCGCCCGCTGCATGCTCGAGCTGAAGCGACTGCTCGAGCTGAACGCCGTGCTGCGGGCCCTCGCCCCGGCGCCGCCGGCCAGCTCCGCCGCCTTCTGGCTCCGGCTGCGGGCGCGCCTGCCCCGGCCGGCCAGCTTTCTGCGGGTGGGCGGGTTCAGGCCCGGACGCCGCCCCGCGCTCGCCTTCGCCCTGGCCTGCGTCCTGGCCCTGACGCTGGGGACCGGCGCCTTCGCCGCCGGCACGTCGCTTCCCGACAGCCCGCTGTATCCCCTCAAGCGGATGGAGGAGCGGCTCCAGCTCGACCTGGCTTTCGCGCCGCAGGCCCGCTTCCAGATCGAGGTCCAGCTCGCCAACGAGCGGCTGCGCGAGGCACGGGCCATGAGCGGCCTGGGCAAGACGATGCTGGCCGCCGCCTCGCTCCGCGACTTCAATCAGCTCCTGAGCCGGATCGCGCCTCGGCTCAGCAACGACGACCTGGCCGCCTTCCAGCTCCAGCTGACCGCGCTCCAGCAGGTCTCGAACGTGCACCGCGACGACGCCAGCGGGCTGATCGCTTCCCAGCTGGGCCTCTCCGGTGAGCCCACGCCGTCGACCGCGCAGGCCGGCGACTCCCAGGGCCTGGGCAACGGCGGCACGGACGACGGCCAGGGCAACGGCGGTGTGCCCGGCGATGGCCACGCCTACGGCAAGGGTCACGGCAAAGGCCCAGTCCAAAAGCCGAACTGAGCCGCTCTCGCGGCACGCGCGGACGTACACTCGACGGCATGGCGCGCGAAGACGTCCTGGTCGTGCCTCGCGAACTGCTGTTCCCGGACGGCGAGTGGGCGGGCTTTCGCGAGCACGGGCTGGACCCGCTGGTGGAGCGGATCCGGGCCGGCTATCGCTTCCGGCCGCGCCGCGAGGTGGAGGCCGACCCCTCGCAGCCGCAGATCATCCCCTACGTCGTCTTCCGCCACGACGACCGCTATTTCCTGACCCACAGGCTGCGGCGCTCCAGCGAGCGCCGGCTGCGCCACCTGTACTCCCTGGGAGTCGGCGGCCACATCAACCCCGAGGACGTCCAGGGCGCCGCCGATCCGATCGACGCGGGCCTGCGGCGCGAGTGGGAGGAGGAGGTCGTCTACCAGGGGCGGGTCGCTTACCGCCTGATCGGCGCCATCAACGACGCCTCCACCGAGGTGGGACGTGTCCACCTGGGCCTGATCTACATGCTCGAGGGCGACCAATCCGGGATCCGGATCCGCGAGGTCGACAAGCTGGCCGGGGCCCTGCTTCCGCTGGAGGCCATGCGCAGCTACTACCTGGACATGGAGTCCTGGTCGCAGCTGATCTTCGACCACCTGGTCCGTATCCCCCAAAGGGCATAACGCGGTGGACTTTACATCCTCGAATTGAGGATGTAAAATCCAGGAATGCTGGATCCGGGCTCGCTCGAGGCGGCCCTAGATGCGCTTGGTCGCGTCCTGGCGGCTCGAGGCCTCGCTTACGAGCTCGTCACTGTCGGCGGCAGCAGTCTCATGCTCCTCGGTCTCCTTCGGCCGCTCGCTGGGCTGTAACACATGATCCCTCCGCGCCCTTCCGAAGTGAACTGACTGCCGCCCTCGCAGCTCTGGGAATGGGTGATGCCGACGTCCATTTCTAAGGTAAGCCTGCGAGCGCTTGCCCTGGACCTAGCGTGGAGCTTGTGGGCCGAACTCGGCGTAAGTGGGTGGACGCGCCGTCATCGGAACGTGGCCCTCGATCTCGAGCCGTTGATCATCGCGACAGCTTATCTAGGGGCGCTGGATTCGCGTCTGCTCGAGGAGTCATTCGACTGGTGCGTGACGAACGCACGGTTCATCTCTGCGGTCAGGCTGAAGAATCTGCTTCCATCCTTTGAGCTTCCAGTCAAGAAGGCGTTCGGCAGCTTCGCTGCAGCTGTTAAGAAACACAGGTCCGTCAGCTGGCCAGGTGACGGTAAGCCGTTGCGAGTGTTGCGGACGGGCCGCTCGACCATTCCCGACCTGCACCGCCCCGCCCTCGTGCAGCTTCGGCTGCGTGCCGTGTTCGGCGTATCCGCCCGGGCGGAGATCGTAAAGCGGATGCTGCCTGAGCCCGATCGACCTTTCGGTGTTTCAGAGCTCGCCATGTACACGGCGTACGGGAAGGACAACTTGTCGGATGCGCTGGATCTTCTCTCCTTAGCGGGCTTCGTATCCCGCAACGTAATGACCAAAGCCGGCAACGTGTACGTCTTCCAGTCCTCCGCCGCGGGACGGCTGAGCGCACTTCTGGGCGAACTTCCCGCCCGAGACGGCTATCCATATTGGGCGGCGCGGTTCCGAGTGTTGCTCGCTCTTATCTACTTCGCAGAAGGGGCGTCCACGGATGCCGCCGTGCGAGCAGCCGAAATCCAGCGATTCACCGGCCAGATGAAGTTGGACCTTCGGTGGCTCACGACTTACCCACGCTTGCGGCGGGGTGTCGATGCGGTCAACGAGGATTTCGACAAATGGGCCTTCGGGTTACTCCGGAGGTGGGCGGGGACCACAGTCGATGGTGATTAGGGCTGTAGGGCCAGGGTGACAGGCTAGCGACCCATGCCCCCGGGCGACGCCTCGGCGATCAGCCGACCGGGCGCTCGCGCTCGGCCGGGAAGATGCCGAGCAGCTCCTCACGCTCCTCGACCACGCCCGTCATCCAGGGCGGAACGTAGCGCAGCTTTCGTGGAGGCTTGTCGGGCGGCCGCCCGGTCTTGGGGTCGATCACGTGGGACGGCCTGACCACAGGCGGCGGCAGCCGCGGCTGCCCGGCGATGCGTATCACGTAGGTGCTGCCGCCGAGGACCCGCTCGCCGGCGACCTGCTGGACCTGGAAGCGGTGCTCGGTTCCGGGCGCAAGGCGGCCGCCGTTCTCGATCACCATCAGCGCGGCGGCAGCCCCATGGCGCGCGAGGCGCACCCCGCGAACGGAGACCAGGGACGCGGGCCGGGCTCGATAGAGGGGCGGGGTGAACTTCACCTGTGGATGCCGCGGGTGGCGGCGGCGCCCGAGGCCGCGGGCGTCCTCGTCAGCTTCATCGCCGCTCTCCAGGCGATCCTCGGCCCGGTCCAGCCAGCGGTCGAGCCAGCGCAGGATCTCCTCGCCGCCCTCGATCCCGACCAGCAGCGCCTTCTTCGCCGCCTCCAGTGGACCGCGGCGATGGACCGCCGAGATCCCGGTCATCGAATCCTCCAGGGGCGCCACGGTGTCCAGCTCGCTCAGGCGCAGCCACATCTGCAGCTCGGGCGGCAGCGGGCGCAGGTCGAAGACCAGGTCCACGACGCGCGACGCCGGCCCGGGGTTGTGAAACTCGACGTACTCGCGCATTCGCGCCGCCCCGCCCCCCGGTCCTCCGCCGGGGCCGGACCCTCCACCTCCAGCTCCGCCGCCCGCGGGAAGGGGTCCCACGACGTGCAGGTTCTTCTGTCCGATCTGCGGGTTGGACGGAGTGATGGCATCCACGTCGAAGTTCTTGCTCTCGCCGATCGAGCTGGCCGCGCTGTGCAGGAAGGCGACCATGCAGTAGTGGCCGGGATCGCCTGACGCCAGCAGGGGCACGGTCCAGGACCATGACGCCACCTGAGGATGGGCCGCGTCGATTCCGGAGAGCACCACAGGAGCGCCAACCGACGTCCAGGGGCTGTCGGCCGGCAGGCTGGGAACGATGGCGCCACCCGGTTGGAACTGGCTCCAGAACGGGAACGCGTCGCCCTGCGACGGGCTCCGGTCCAGCCCGGGGACGCCCGCGGCGGCGCTGGCGTAGACGGCCCAGACGTTGACTCCGCTGAGCGCCGTGCCGCTTCGGTTGTGGACCTGGACGTGGACCATCGCCGAGTCGGATCCCGGAAGGTTATCGCTGTTGTCGTTCAGCTGGTCGAAGAGCACGTGCGATAGGGGAAGGGTGCCCTCGGGATCGGTCTGGTTGAAGGGCGGCGACCCAGGCTGCTGGGCATCGACCTTGAGGTCCGCGCATTGATAGTGGAAGACGCTGACACCGTCGCCCGGACGGAAGGGATTGACCAGGCCGTCCGGTGACGGAATGAGCCAGCCCTGGTCGAGGAAATGATCGCGGACGTAGGGGCGGGCTGGCGGATCGGTCGCCCCGGCCGTCACCTCCGTCTCCCACATGCCCCGGCTGGCGACCGCCGCTCGGAGCAGCACGCGCGCTGGGCCGGAGGCGGCGATGTTTCCGATCCACAGGTCCTGGATCTGGGGGCCGGGCAGCCCGGATCCGACCTCGGTCCAGGTCCAGACGCCGGCGCTCAGGGAGAGCCTGAAGACCCTCCCCGCAGCGGCCGCGTAAAGGGTGTTGGCGGCGACCGGGTCGGCGGCCAGCGGCCCGAAGGGGCCGGCGGGCAGGCCGCTGCTCGCCTGCGCGGTCCAGGCGCCGCCCGAGATCCGGTACAGGGGCGTCGCGCTCCCGCCAGGAACGTCGGTGACCAGCGCGTAGACGTTGCCGGCGGAGTCGATCGCCACCGCGCTGACCGTCGGGGTCCCCGGCTTTCCGGTTGTGGCCTCGCTCCAGACTGTGCCCGGCCCCAGCGCCACGCCGCTGGTGCTGAAGACACGGTCCCGCGCGGCGCAGCAGAACAGGGTGGGATCGGAGGGGCTCGCCGCGACCACCGTGGGCGCGGGAAACCCGATCACCTGGCTGATCTGGGTCGCCGCGCCAGCCTGGTCGACCTTGACCACGAAGCCCTGGAAGACCTCCACGTACACGGACGCCCCGTGCGGCTGGGCGAAGGTGGCGGTGAAGGTGGTGGCGGTGGTGGAGCTGACTGTGACCACCTCCTGGAAGGTGGGATCGGCGTCCACGATCAGGAGCGAGCCGGTGGTTATGAAGGCCATCGACGCCGGCGTCACCGTCCGGACTCCGGCCGCGATGGCTGCGGGGCCGGTGTTGGTAAGGGGGTTGGCCCCGGTGACGCAGCTGCGATCGATCGTGAGCACGTGGTTACTGGTGCTGTTGATCCCGCCGCCGCCGGGCAGCAGGATGTTCGCGGTCAGGGGGGCGAAGTCGCCGCGGTCCGTGGCCAGGAAGGTGCTGAATGGGGAACCGATCTGGGTCCAGACCTTGACCCCGTCGCTTCCCGGGGTGGTGGCGACGCCGATGCCGTCGGCGTCGAACAGGCCGCGCCAGCCCAGCGCGCTGGTGTGGCCTGAGACTCCGGTGTCCTGGCAGCCGATGTAGCCGATGGCGCTGACCGCCGGGTCGGCGTGATAGTGGCGGAGCGCCGTGCTCAGCTTGCCGTGGTTCCAGTTCTGCGCCACGCCCGACGGCGTGTAGGTGGCGCCGTCGTCGAAATCGGTGGGCGCCGTCCCGAAGGCGTAGCTGGGGTCGGCGTAGCCGGACGAGGCCGCCAGGCCGCCATCGCATCCGACCAGCGTGGTGGGGATGGTGCCGGCCGGCGGGCCGACGGGGGTGAAGGCGAAGGCGTGCTGGTCGGCGTGGAACCAGTCTCCGGAAAGCGTCCAGTTCCGTCCGGCATCGGTGGAGCGAAAGAGGCCCACCGAGGCGAAGAAGAGGATGTCGTTCAGGCCGTCGCCCGGTGAGTTGGGGGCGGCGGCCAGCGCGAAGGAATAGGTGCCCTGGCCGGGGGAGGGCAAGGAGGTAGAGACCACCTGGCTCCATCCCGTCGGGCCCGCCCCGCTGCTGTACAGCCTGGAGTTACCGCCACCGCTGGTCGCGAACCAGGCGTAGACCCGGCTGGGATTCGCCCGGCAGAGGTCGAGGCGCATCTCGTCGAAGCTCCCTGCCGCCGGCAGCGTGCCGCTGATCGGGTTCCAGGGCCCGGCCGGGTCGGTGGCATGGAAGATGCCGGTGGACATGATGGCTACGTAGAAATCGGCTGTGCCGCTGGAGGGCATCGAGAAGGCCATCGAAGAGACCCAGCCCGGGAGCAGGGCCGGGCCGAAGGTGGACCCTCCGTTGGTCGACCGGAAAAGGCCGCCGGCCCAGGTGCCCGCGTAGAGGACGGTGGTCGCGGCGCTCGCGGCGCCTCTCGGATCGACGATGACCTGTACCACCTTGTTGGAGGCGAGGTTTACGGGCGGCCCCCAGGTTGCCCCGCTGCTGCTCGAGGCGTAGACGTTTCCCTGGCTGGTACCCAGGTAGACGTTGTTGCCGAGCAGGGGATGGACGGCGATGCAGGTCGGGGTGAGCGCGGGATCGGCCTGCTGCAGCGAGTCGCTGATCGAGGTCCAGGAGTGACCGCCGTCGTCGCTGCGGAAGGCTCCACTGCCGCCCGCGACCGGGGCGTCGACCGTGTAGACGACGTTCGGATTGCTGGGGTCGACCGCGATCGCGTAGACCATCGATTGCCGGCCGTTCTCGTTGCGTCTGGAAAGGCGCTGCGCGAGCGCGGGATCACGGGGGGCGTAGACCATGTCCGGGCCGATGGGAAACCAGGTCATCGCATCGTCCGCCGGCAGTGCCCCCTCATCCCGATCAGCGGGTCAGGTCGCGGGCCATCTCCTTGAAGTTGTCGACGTAGCGGAGTACGTCCTCCTCGGTGTGCTGGACCGAGAGCGTCCAGTTCTCCTCCGCTCCCGGGGCCATCATCACTCCACGGTTGCACTGGTAGAGCCAGCTCAGATAGGCCCACTTCTTGTCGACCTGGAGGTAGTCGCGGTAGTGGCGGATCCGCTCCGGCCAGTAGGTCACGCCGCCCC
>Ga0209577_10002046_pt1 | contig 19599 bp, 18 predicted proteins | sample GraSoiAngelo_109_FD_185874 | JGI IMG/M metagenome (GOLD analysis project Ga0209577, IMG submission 185874) | Grasslands soil microbial communities from the Angelo Coastal Reserve, California, USA - 14_0903_12_20cm (SPAdes) (version 2) | ecosystem: Environmental > Terrestrial > Soil > Grasslands...
ACGATTTATTCGGCCACGGAGCCGGACGAAGGCCCGGAGGACTTGCCGGGGCGCGAAGTTGACCTCGACAAGATCGAGCGGGGCGTCCGCCTCATCCTCGAAGGCGTGGGCGAAGACACGGGGCGCGCCGGCCTGCAAAGGACTCCGCGGCGTGTGGCGGAGATGTACGCCGAGCTGACGGCGGGGATGCGCGAAGACGCGCGCGAGCACGTCCGGGCGCTTCCGGGCGACAAGCACGACGAGATGGTCATCGTCAAAGACATCAGCTTCGCCTCGCTCTGCGAGCACCACCTCGCGCCCTTCGTCGGCAAGTGCCACGTCGCGTACATCCCGAAGGCGGGGCGCATCGTCGGATTGTCGAAGCTGGCGCGGCTGGTCGAGACTTTCGCGCGGCGCTTGCAGGTTCAGGAGCGCCTGACCTCCGAGATTGCCGACACGCTCTTCGACGGACTCAAGCCGGTCGGCGTGATGGTCGTCATGGAGGCCGAGCACACCTGCATGACCATTCGCGGCGTGAAGAAGCCCGGCGCGATCACCATCACCTCGGCCATACGCGGCGGCTTCCGCAAAGACTCGCGCACGCGCGCCGAGGCGATGGCCCTGATTCGGGAGAAGGAGTGAAATTCGTAAACCGTAAACCCTAAACCGTGACAAGATGAAAGCCATTCCCTGTGGCCCTCAGGATTCGCTGTCACGACTTTTCTTGTCACGGTTTACGGTTTACGGTTCACGGCTCTTATGAAATCTTTCTACGTCACAACGCCGATCTACTACGCGAACAGCCTGCCGCACTTCGGCCACCTGTACACGACCGTCGTGGCCGACTGCCTGAAGCGTCACTACGGGCAGCGCGGCTTCGAGACCTGTTTCCTGACGGGGACGGACGAGCACGGCCTGAACATACAGCGCACGGCGGCGCGCCTGGGCCGCACGCCTCAAGAGCACGTTGACTACGTCGTCGTCGAGGGCAAGAAGTTCTTCGCCGCCTTCTGGCTTGACGAGGCGCACGGCGGCTACGACATCTGGATGCGCACGTCCGAGGCGTTTCATTACGAGGGCGCACAGGAGTTCTGGCGTCGCGTCGCCGCCCAGCCGACGCCCAAGGGGCGCGAGAGCATCTTCAAAGGGTTTTACGAGGGCTGGTTCTGCGCCCCCTGTGGGACTTACAAGACGCAGGACGAGCTGTCGAAGCCCGCGGGCGAGAGTGACCCGCCGCGCTGCCTGATACACGAACTGCCGGTTGATCGCGTCTCCGAAGAGAGCTACTTCTTCCGCCTCTCCGACTACGACGAGGCGCTGCTCAGGCTCTACGAAGAGCGACCGGAACTCGTAGTGCCGGACGCGCGGCGCAACGAGGTCAAGAGCTTCGTGCGCGGCGGGCTGCAAGACATCTCGATCAGCCGCCTGAAGTCTTCCGTCGCCTGGGGCATCCCCGTCCCCGGAGACCCCGACCACACGATCTACATCTGGTTCGACGCGCTTTTGAACTACATCACCGCGCTCGGCTTCGGGAGTGAACGGCGGCGCAGGGAAGTCGGCGCGAAGGTGTTCGAGAAGTTCTGGCCGGGCGTCCACCTCATCGGCAAAGACATACTCCGACAGCACGCGGTACTCTGGCCCGCGATGCTTTTGGCCGCCGGGGTCGAGCAGCCGCGCGCCGTCGTCGCGCACGGCATGTGGCTCGACCCGCAGGGGCGCAAGGTCTCGAAGACGCTCGGCAACATGATTGACATCGAACTCGTGCGCCGCCACACCTCTGCGGACGTTGTGCGCTACGTGCTTTTGCGCGAGAAGGCTTTCTGGCAGGACGGGCGGCTCGGCTACGAGATCATCTTCGACCGCGCCAACAGCGACCTCGCGAGCGGCCTCGGCAACCTCGTGAGCCGCACGCTGACGATGATCCGGCGCTACTTCGACGGCGTCGTCCCTTCGCCAGACATCCCGGAGGGCCGCCGACTCGCGGCCAAGCGCGCGGGCGTTGACTCGGACGCGCTGGCGCTCTCAAGCAGCCTCGAACTCGCGCGCGACCAGTTCGTGCAGGGCGTCGAAGGATACGAGTTCAACCACGCGCTCGAAGCCCTTTGGGCGATGATCGCGCGCGTGGACAAGTTCATCTCAGACGTGAAGCCCTGGGAGCTTGCCAAGTCGGAGGAGCAGCGCGAGACGCTCGGCGCGGTGCTCTATCGCTCGGCGGAGACGATCCGCTGGCTCGCTGTTCTGCTCCACCCCTTCATGCCCGAATCGTCCTTGGCGATTGCCCGCCAGCTAGGGCTTGCGGACGAATTGGAGGGGAGCGACCCGTCGCAACTGAAGTGGGGAGGCTTAAAACAGGGGACGCGCATCGGCGAAGTCGCGCCGCTGTTCCCGCGCATTGATAAGGTAAAGGTCATGGCAGAGATCGAAAAAGAGTTGGCGGAAAAAGAAAAGGGCGAGCAGGCCGGGAAGTCTCGGAACGAACAGCAGGCCGCGCCCTCCGGCGCGCACGCGACGCAGGCCGCCGTGCCCGGCGCTCCGACGGCGACGGACGTGAAGTCTGCGCCGCCTGTGCAGGGCGCGACCGAGGCGCAAGCCCCGCCCGTCACGAATACGCAAGCCGCGCAGACGCAGGCGTCGGCGGCCCAGCCCGAAGGCGTCGCGAGCTTCATCACGATTGAAGACTTCGCCAAAGTCGAGATGCGCGTCGGCGAAGTCCTCACGGCGGAGCGCGTGCCGAAGTCTGATAAGCTCCTCCGGTTCACCGTTGACCTCGGCGAAGCGGAGCCGCGCCAGATTCTCGCCGGCATCGCCGAATACTACGAGCCGGAGAAACTCGTCGGGCGCAAAGTAGTCGTCGTCTCCAACCTCAAGCCGCGCAAGCTCCGCGGCTTCGAGTCGCAGGGCATGGTGCTCGCCGCCTCCGTCGGCGACGAAGGCCGCCCGGTGCTGGCGACTTTCACGGAGGACGTGCCGAACGGGGCAAGGCTGAAATAGCTGTTAGCTGTTAGCGATTAGCTGTTAGCTTTCCCGCACTCTTCGGTTGAGTCGTTAACGGAAAGCTGCGCTTCCCGCATAGAACAAAGCTAACAGCTAACAGCTAACAGCTAACAGCTTCTTTATGTTCGTTGACTCTCACGCGCACATAGACGGCGAGGAGTTCGACGCCGACCGCGACGAGGTGGTCGCGCGAGCGCGCGCCGCCGGCGTGCGCGCGATCCTGAATGTGGGGACGGGCGACCCGCACGCCGGGAACCTTGAGAGGGCGGTCGCCGTGGCGTTGAAGTACGAGGGCGTCTATGCAGCCGTCGGCGTCCACCCGCACGACGCGAGGCTCTACGACCACGACGCCGAGCGTCGTCTCCTGGAAATCGTGCGCCGCGGCCCGCCCGTCGTCGCGTGGGGCGAGATCGGCCTCGACTATCATTACGACAACTCGCCGCGCGACGTGCAGCGGGGCATCTTCGTCACGCAGTTGCGCCTGGCGCGCTCCGAGGGCTTGCCCGTCATCATCCATTCGCGCGAGGCGGACGACGACACGGTCTTCTTCCTGCGCCGCGAGTGGGCGGGGGCCCGGACGGGCGGCGTCATGCACTGCTTCGGCGGCGGTCTGCCGCTGGCCGAGGCCGCGCTCGAACTCGGCTTCATGATCTCCTTCGCAGGGAACGTCACCTTCAAGAAGGCGGAGAATCTGCGCGAGGTCGCGCGCGCAGTCCCGCTCGAACGCCTGCTCGTCGAGACGGACTGCCCGTTCCTCGCGCCCGTGCCGTTGCGCGGTCGCCGCAACGAGCCGGCCTACGTCGTCGAGACGGCGCGCTTCCTCGCGGGCTTGCGCGGCGTCGGCACGGAAGAGTTCGGGCGCGTCACGTCCGAGAACTTCGCGCGCCTCTTCGGCCTCGACTCAACCTGAAGGTGAGACCGTCTCGCCCGGCGTTCAGCTTTTCAACTCTCCCCGGCGGCGAACTTTCCGACGCGCACGCCGCGACCGAACTTTTCCTCACGGCCCTTAAATGTTATAAGAGCCGTGAACCGTGAACCGTGATAAGTGGATTCGTCTTGTCTGGTATAGTTCACGGTTGACGGCTTGCTCTGGTCACGGTTTACGGTTCACGGTTCACGGCTCTTATGGCTCAGCAGAACTCATTCGACATCGTTTCGCAGGTGGACATCTCGGAGGTCAAGAACGCCCTCGACCAGACCATGAAGGAGGTCAGGCAGCGCTTCGACTTCAAGGGAAGCCGCGCCGAGGTGCGGCTCGAAGAGGGCGAGCTGATCCTCGCGGCTGAGGATGAGACGAAGCTGCGCAACATGAACGACATCCTCCAGCAGAAACTCGTGCGCCGCGGCGTGCCCCTCAAGGCCCTCTCCTACGGTCGCGTCGAGCCTGCCGCGGGCGGCACGGTTCGCCAGCACGTCCCCGTCCAGCAGGGCATCCCTTCGGACAAGGCCAAAGAGATCGTCAAGTTCATCAAGGACGCGAAGCTGAAGGTTCAGGCCGCGATTCAGGGCGACACGGTGCGCGTCTCTGGCCGCGACCGCGACACGCTGCAAGACGTGATCGCCAGGCTCAAGGCCAGAGACTTCGGCATCAACATGCAGTACACGAACTACCGCTCGAATTAGTGATGAGTGATGAGTGAGGAGTGATGAGTTAAAAACTCTTTCACTTATCACGCATCTCTCATCACTCATCACTTATGCATCCATCCGGCAACACTGCGGCGGTCGAAGAGCCGCTACTGACGGCGCGGCGCATCTTCGGCCTCGTCGCGCATGAACTCGCGCTCGTCGAGGAGGAGTTTGAGCGGCAGGCGCGCTCGAACATACAGGTCATCGCCTACATCGGCGACTACCTGCGCGCCTCGGGCGGCAAGCGCGTCAGGCCCGCGCTCACGCTCCTTTCGACGCGGGCCGCGGGCGGCGACGCCTCGCGCCCGAACGTCGTGCGCATGGCGACCGTCATGGAGTTTCTGCACACGGCCACGCTCGTCCACGACGACATCATTGACAACGCCGAGACGCGCCGCAACCGCCCCTCGATCAACAGCCGCTTCGGCAACCAGACCGCCGTGCTCATGGGCGACTGGCTCTACATGTCGGCCTTCGAGACGAGCCTGCAAGAGCGCTCGCTCCAAGTCCTCGACATCCTCACAGCGGTCACGCGCAGGATGACTGAGGGCGAGCTGTTACAGCTCACACTCATCGGGCGCGCCGACGTGTCGGAGGAGCAGTATTTCGACATCCTCCGCCGCAAGACCGCCTACCTCTTCAGCGCGTGCTGCGAGATCGGGGCGATACTTGGCGGCTGCGGCGAAGACGAGCGCGGCGCTCTGCGCGACTACGGCATGAGCCTCGGCATGGCCTTCCAGCTAGTGGACGACCTGCTCGACTTCACCTCCGACGAAGGCGCGCTCGGCAAGGCCGCGGGCGTTGACCTCTTAGAAGGCAAGGTGACGCTCCCGCTCATCTACCTGCTCGAAGAAGAGCCGGGAATGAAGTCCGCCGTGCAGTCCGTGGTGCGTGAAGGGAGCTACCGCGAGTTCACGCGCGAACTCTTCCTGCGCGAGGCCGAGCGGGCGGGCACGCTCGAACGCGCACGCGCGCGCGCCGCCGCTTACGCCGAGGCAGCCGCGCACGCGCTCGAACGCGTCAGGCCCTCGAAGTACGCCGACGCCCTCCGCTCGATTACGTCTTACATCCTCCGGCGGGAGATGTGAGTGAAAAGCCGTCGGCGTTCAGCTTTTTTCTTTCATCGCTCGGCTTTCAGTTTTTTTGCTTCCCTTTATTACTCTCGAATGATAAAACTTGATGTCCCACCGCGGACAAAGCTTAGCTGAAAGCTGAATGCTGACCGCTGATCGCTACTAAGATGCCTGACGAAAATCTTCTCTCCACGCTGGAGCAGGGCTTGAGGCATTCGCGCGCGACGCGCTCGCGCCTCGCCGCGCGCCTCGCAGACCTCGAAGCCGAGGCCGAGCGCGTCCGCACCGAGCTGAACGAGATGGACGCGATCATCAGTCAGACCGAGGCCGCGATGTTTCGCATCCTCTCCTCCTCGTTCAGCGCGCAGGCCGGCCACGCCTCGGACGCGGAGATCGAGTACGCGCTGCGTCGTGATTCGGTAGTCAACGCCTCCCGCCCCGTCCAGCCGCAGACGCATGCCGCTTACGCGCCGCCCCCGCCCGCGCCGCCGCAGGATTACGTCTTCCGCCACCAAATCCCGCCGATCCGCGCGGGCGTCGAGCAGAAGAGTGACCGCTTCTTCGAGCGAACCATCCCGCAGGCGACCGCAGTTCTCCTGCGCGAGTCGGGCGGGCCGCTCCACGTCAACGAGATTTACAACCGCCTGCTCGAAGGCGGCTTCCAGTTCACGGGCCACAACCCGACCATCAGCATCGCCGTCTCGCTCAACCGCAACCGACGCTTCCGCAAAGTCGCGCCCGGAACCTTCGACCTCGTCATACGCGACGCGGCGCAGGCGTCCTGAATTTCCCCCGGCACGCGGGCGATCCAGTCTCCTTCAACCAATCCACCCGCGAAAAACAACTGCCCGTCCGTCGCCGGGCGATGCCGGCCTCCGAACGAGCAGTTAATCTTTCCACTAGGTCGCCCTTAAATTCCCGCACGCCTCTTCGCCTGGGGCGGATGCGAGAGAGGGGCACGACCGCGACCGATGAAGGAAGTCGTGCCCCTCTTCAGTTGTGGGCCGCCCACGCGAAGTGTCCGGCCCACAAGCCTGTGCTATTCAGCGAACCCGAGCTTCAAAGGGAGAAGGCCCGCTGCCCTCGATCCAGAGTGCCTGAGGCTTACTTAGGTGCGTTGGCGAGGCACTGCTTCTCGTCTGACTTGGCCTTCGCCTTGGCAGCCGTGCGCTCCTTGCCCTTCAGCTTGTTGGCGGCGGCGTTGGCGGCGGCGTAGTCGTCGTGGCACTTCTTGACCGCGGCATTGTGCTCCGCGCTGTGCTTCGGCTTCTTGGGCTTGGCGAACGCGGCGGGGGCGCTCAGGGAGAGAGCCAGCGCCAGGGTAATGGCAGACTTGGTCAGAATGTTCTTCATCATGTTGCTCCTCTGAAGAGTTGGGTTGGATTCCGCTCAGCCTTCTATAGCTTCGCGCCGAAGAAGGTTGGCAAGAGACGCGCCATAAACCGCGCGGGGCGCGGGCCGGGCCGACCGCGCGTTTTCATTGACAATTCGGGCGCTGTGGCGGGCGGGCCGTCGCCTGAGGAGTCTGGAAAACTGTGGCGTTTTTGTCGGCCCCGGCATTTTAGCCACGCGCCAACATCCGTCGCCCTCGGCGGCGTCCACCTCGACGCGGCAGTCGGATTTTAAAAGCCAAGGACACCCCATCCGTTTCGGTCATGCGCGTCCGACATCTTTTCAGACGCGCCCGAACCTGTGGTAAGTTCTCTCAAATTCGTTCCGCCGACTCGGTCGTAGAAAGATGAGGCTTTGGACGGCACATGCGTGCGATGATTCTAGCAGCGGGCTACGGGACGCGCCTCTGGCCTCTGACGATTGACCGCGCGAAACCCGCGATCCCTTTCATGGGGCGACCGCTCGTCGGCTACGTCGCCGAGTATCTCGCGCGCTACGGCTTCCGAGACATCGTCGTCAACCTACACCACCGACCAGAATCCGTCCGCGCCGCGCTCGACGACGGCACGCGCTTCGGCGTGCACTTCCATTACGTTGAAGAGCCGACCATCCTCGGCACGGGCGGCGCGCTCGACAATGCGCGCGCGCTTCTGGACGGGGACACGTTCGTCGTCGTCAACGGCAAGATTGCGACCGACATCAACCTCGACGCCGCGCTCCAAACGCATAGGCGCAGGCGCGCCCTGGCGACGCTCGTGCTGCGCGCAAACGTGGAGCGCGAGCGATACAGCAGCGTTCACGTGAAGGATGGTCTTATCACCGGCTTCGGCGGCAACCCCGCGTCCGATAACACCGGCAGTGCGGTCAGCACTGCTCAAACTGCTGAGGAAGAGCGACCAACGCTGATGTTCACGGGCATACAAGTTCTCGACCCGCGAATCTTCGAGTTCATCCCGCGCGGCGTCTTCTCGCACACGGTGACGGACGTTTACGTCCCGGCAACCGCGCGCGGCGAGACCGTCGCCGCACACGTGGCCGAGGGTTACTGGTACGAGCTTTCGACCGTCAGACGTTATCTTGAGACCAGCGTCGCTTTGATGAAAAGGGAAGGACGCGGCGTTGAGGCCGGTGAAGGGTCTGTGGTCGAAGACGGCGCTGAGGTCGTTGAGAGCGTACTGTGGGAGAACGTTCGCGTGGATGCGGGAGCGCGAGTCAGACGCGCGGTGCTCGGCGCGGGCGTCCGCGTCGAGGCGGGCGAAGTATTTGAGGACGTAGCGGTCGTCCGCGCCGAACTCGTCCGCGGCGTCGAGCGCCCACCGAAGGGTTTGCGTGGAGAGCTTCGCGGCTCAAATTTTGTCGCGTCAATCCCGGAGTGATACAATCCGTCCGAGCCTCTTTAAACTGTTCAGCAGAACGCTTCTTGTGGCCGCGGAGACTTCCGCCGTTTCGTCCGATGCACCACCCTTCGCAGATCACTCAGCACGCCTTCCGCGCTCCGGCGCGCGAGCGTCTGGCGGAGTACGTCTTGCGCGCGGGCGGCGACGCGGAGAAGATCGTCGCGCTCACGCCCGACGCCTCGACGCGCGAATACTTCCGAATCCCCTGGAAGAACTCCAACGCCGTCGCAGCCGTCTATCCCGAACCGTTCGACCCGGAAGTGCACCCGTTCCTCGACGTGACGCGGCTCTTTTCCGAAGCGGGACTGCCCGTGCCCGAAATCCTCCACGTGGACGCGCTCGCCGGCATCATCGTTCAGGAGGACTTCGGCGACCGGCAGTTGCGCCGCGCCTTAGAGTCGGCGTCCGACGACGAGCGGGAGGCTTACTTCGAGCAGGCCGTGGGCCTCATCGCCGACGTGCAGGCCGCGACGCGCCTGGCCTTCGAGCGCAACTCCATCGCCAGCCGCCTCGCCTTCGACGAGGCCAAGCTCTCCTGGGAACTCGACTACTTCATGGAGCATTACTTCGGAAGCCTGCGCGGTGAGCAGTTGAAGCACGGCGACGAGGCGCAACTGCGCGCCGAGCTGAACGACGTTTCGGCGGAGCTGGCCGCGCGACCGCGCACCCTCTGCCACCGTGACTTTCACCCGTCGAATCTGATGGTGGACGCCGCGGGGCGTCTGCGAATCATAGACTACCAGGACGCGCGCATGGGGCCTGCGAGCTACGACCTCGTCTCGCTCCTGCTCGACCGGCGGACGACTCTGCCGTCGCTCGCCGAGGTGCGCGAACGCCGCCTCTTCTTCCTCGAAGAGCGTCGGGGCCGCGGCCTCGAAGGGGTTGACCCGGACGAGTTCGCATACGAGTTCCGCCTGATGGCCGTCCAGCGCTGCCTGAAGGCCGTCGGCACGTTCTCGTACCAGACCGCCGTGTTGGGGCGTGGCGAGACTTACGCGCAGTTCATCAACCCCATGCTCAAGATCGTCGCCCAGGCGGCTGAGTGGCTCGACCGCTTCCCGCTGCTCCGGGCCACGCTCCGCGAGCGCTTCGATGACGCGGCCCGGCCCGGCCCGAAGGCGGAATGATTGATTCTCATTTTTGAACGGGGGCGTCGGCGGCGTTGAGTCACGTTTGCGCCGAACGTCGCAGCGATAAAGCAGGACATGCAACAGGTCTACATCAAGCAGATTTCACGCCACGTCGGCGAAGAGGTGACGATTCGCGGCTGGCTCTACAACACGCGTTCGAGCGGCAAGCTCATGTTCCCGCAACTGCGCGACGGGACGGGCGTCGTACAGTGCGTCGTCTTCAAAAAGGCGGTCGCAACGGAAGTCTGGGACGCGCTCGAACATCTCGGCCAGGAGTCCGCGCTCGTGGTGCGCGGCACGGTACGCGCCGACGAGCGCGCGCCGGGCGGCTACGAAATAGACTTGAGCGACGCGCAGGTCTGGCAGCGTGTGGAGGGCTACCCGATCACGCCGAAGGAGCACGGCACGGAGTTCCTGATGGATCACCGCCACCTCTGGCTGCGCTCGCGCCGCCAGCACGCGATCCTTCTGGTGCGCCACACGATCATCAACGCCGTCCGCGACTTCCTCAACCGCGACGGCTTCGTCCTCTGCGACACGCCGATCCTGACGCCCGCGGCCTGCGAGGGCACGACGACTCTCTTCGAGGTTGACTACTTCGAGGACGAGAAGGCGTACCTCTCGCAGTCCGGCCAGCTCTACAACGAAGCCACGGCAGCGGCCTTCGGCAAAGTCTATTGCTTCGGCCCGACCTTCCGCGCCGAGCGCTCGAAGACGCGCCGACACCTCACGGAGTTCTGGATGGTCGAGCCGGAGATGGCCTACGCCACGCTCGAAGACGTGTTGGACTTGAGCGAGCGCTTCCTCTCTTTCATAGCCGCGCGCGTGCTCGAAGAGCGGCGGGAGGAGTTGAAAATCTTAGGGCGCGACACTTCAAAGCTCGAACAGATCACGCCGCCCTTCCCACGCCTGCACTACGACGAGGCCGTGCGCATGCTCCAGAAGGGGCACGAGCGCGGCGAGCTTGAGCAGCGCTTCGAGTGGGGCGGCGACTTCGGCTCGCCCGACGAGACGTACATTTCGGGCCACTTCGACAAACCGGTCATGGTTCACCGCTACCCGGCGGCGGTGAAAGCCTTCTACATGAAGCGCGACCCCGAACGCGTGGAACTCGCGCTCGGCGTTGACGTGCTCGCGCCCGAAGGCTACGGCGAGGTCATCGGCGGCGGCGAGCGCGCCACCTCGCTCGAATTCCTGGAAGAACAGTTAAAAGAACACGACCTGCCGCGCGAGGCCTTCGAGTGGTACTTAGACCTACGCCGCTACGGCAGCGTCCCGCACGCGGGCTTCGGCATGGGCGTGGAGCGCTGCGTCGCATGGATGTGCGGCATCGAGCACATACGCGAGACCATCCCATTCCCGCGCATGCTCTACAGGCTGAGACCCTGAAGAGAAGTGTTGAGTGATGAGTTAAGAGCTTTTCAACTCATCACTCATCACTCATTACTCAACACTTTCTTATGGAAAGAATCGTTACCATCTTCGGCGGCTCGAAGTGCGTTGAGGGCAGCGAGGAGTACGGGCAGGCGCGACGCGTCGGCCAGCTCCTCGCCGAGAAGGGGTTCACAATCTGCACGGGCGGTTACCTCGGCGTGATGGAGGCGGCCAGCCGCGGCGCGCACGAGCGCGGGGGGCGCGTGCTCGGCGTCCTGATGAACCAGTTCAAGTCCGAGCCGAACCGCTACCTCACAGAAAAGGTCGCGAGCGCGCACTTCTACGAGAGATTGCAGAACCTCATCCAGCGCTCGGTCGGCTTCATCGCCATACGCGGCGGCGCAGGAACCGTCACGGAACTCTCGCTCGTCTGGAACAAGCTCCAGACGAAAGTCATCGAGCCGCGCCCGCTCGTCCTCCTCGGCGACTGCTGGCCGCCCGTCATCGAGACCTTCCGCAAGCACCTCGTCGTGAGCGAGCAGGACGTTTCGCTACTCGACTTCGTCCGAACCCCCGAAGAGGCCGTGCGGGTCATCGTCGAAAAGGCGGAAGGAGTTCGTCTATAATTCCCGACGTTCGTCTATAATTCCTGATCAGGTTATCCGCCTCGAATCTCCCTCGACCTGTTTTTCTCGACATGAGCGGACTTCTTACAGAGCAGCGGACGGCGGCGACGAGCGGCAGGCCCGGCGTTGGGCGGCGCGTCCGAATCATCGGCGCGCCGTGCGGTTTCGGCGCGAGCATCGCGGGCGTCGACCTCGGCCCGGCGGCGATGCGCGTGGCGGGCCTGCGCCGGCGCGTCGAGCAACTCGGCTACGAGGTTCGAGACCTCGGCGACCTGCACGTCGAGTGTCCTTCAGTCCCGCCCGCGCCCGGCGAGAAACTTCGTTTCCTGAAAGAGATCAGCAAGGCGTGTGAGCAGTTGGCGCGGGACGTGTCGAAAGTTCTTGAGAGCGGGGAACTGCCCGTCGTCCTCGGCGGCGACCACTCCGTCGCCATCGGCTCGGTCGCGGGCGTGACCTCCTTCTACCGGAGTCGCGGCGAGACGGTCGGCCTCATCTGGTTCGACGCGCACGCCGACATGAACACGCCTGAGACGACCCCTTCCGGCAACATCCACGGCATGCCGCTCGCCGTCCTCCTCGGCCACGGCGCGCCGGAGCTGACCGGCATCGAAGGCTTCTCGCCCAAACTCGACCCGCGCCTCTGCGCGCACATCGGCGCGCGCGACGTTGACCCCGGCGAGCGCGAGTTGATAAAAAAACTCGGGATACGATTCTTCACCATGCGCGAGATAGACGAGCGCGGGATGAGCGCGTGTATGGACGAGGCCGTCTCGATTGCGTCGAAGGCTACTGCAGGCTTCCACGTCACGCTCGACGTTGACGCCCTCGACCCAGGCGACGCGCCCGGCTCCGGCACGATCGTCCGCGGCGGCTTGACCTATCGCGAGGCGCATCTCGCGATGGAAAAAATCGCCGAGGCCGGCGGCGCGCTCTCGCTCGAAGTGGTCGAGATCAACACCGCGCTCGACATCAACAACCGGACGGCTGAGCTCGGCGTCGAGTTGATTCTTTCGGCCCTGGGGAAGACGATACTGTAGGGCGTTTGGGATTGACGTAATCTCTGAGGCCCGAAGTCCGAAGTTGCTGGCGCGCCGGGCTTTGGGCTTTAGAATTTTCACGCAAAACAAGGCTTATGACGAGCAAGATTCATGTCGGAGTAATTTTCGGCGGACGTTCAGGCGAGCACGAAGTCTCCGTGCGCTCCGCGCGCTCTGTGATAGAAGCATTTGACCGTGATAAGTATGAGGTCGTCCCCATCGCGATTACGAAGGAAGGGCGCTGGCTCTCCCCCGCCGAGTCGGCGGCGTTGCTGCCCGAAGCGACTCGGAGCCTCCTGCCGGAGACGGTGAACGGCGCGGGCGAGGCGCTCACAATCGTCGGAGACCCTTCGCGCAAGGGGTTGCTCCGGCTCGAAAGCGACGGCCCCGCGACCGCGCAACGCCTCGACGTGGTCTTCCCCGTGATGCACGGGACTTACGGGGAGGACGGGACCATCCAGGGACTTCTCGAAATGGCCGGAACCCCTTACGTCGGCTGCGGCGTCCTCGCGTCGAGCTGCGGGATGGACAAGGTGACGATGAAGGCGCTGTTTCGGCAGGCCGGGCTTCCCATATGCAAGTACGTCTGGTTCCTGCGCTCGGAATGGGAGCGTGAGCAGCGGGCGATTCTCGAACGCGTGAAGAGCGAGATCGGTTTTCAATGTTTCGTCAAGCCCGCGAACCTCGGCTCTTCCGTCGGCATTTCGCGCGCCTCGGACGCGGAATCGCTCAAGGCCGCGATAGACCTCGCCGCGCGCTTTGACAGGAAGGTGATTGTGGAGGAGGACTTGGACGTTCGCGAGATCGAGTGCGCGGTTTTGGGTAACGACGAGCCGGAGGCGAGCCTTCCGGGCGAATACGTCGTGCACGACGAGCGTGCGAAGTTCCTCGACTACACGGAGAAGTATTCGAGCACGGGGCACGTCGAGTTCGTCGTCCCGGCCCCGATCCCGAAGCGCCTGGCGAAGCGCATACAGGCGTTAGCCGTCCGGGCCTTCAAGTCTGTGGACGGCGCGGGCTTCGCGCGAGTAGATTTCTTTCTGAGTCGCGACAGGAATAGACTGCTCGTCAACGAACTGAACACCATTCCGGGCCTGACCGACGTGTCCGGCTTCCCGAAAATGTGGGCTGCCTCAGGTTTACCTTTCACGGAAGTGATTGACCGCCTCGTCGAACTCGCCTTCGAGCGCCACAAAGAAAAATCGCGGAACCTGACCAGCATCTGAAAACTTCAGAACTTCGGGGCGCGCTGTAAGCAGGCGGGAATAATGCGGCACTGGCGGCAAAAAGGGTTCAAGTATTACCTCAGCCCGCGCGTTAAGTTTTTGGCGCGCGGTAGCCGTTACGCGTCCGCGCGTCTAAATCGTCGCGTGATAGTTTAAGCTCAATCGAGCGCCAGCGACCGTCGCGCGCCTGGTTGCCCGGTCGGTAGCCGAGCGTGTATTGGTTGCTCAGTTCGCCCAGAATCCCCGCGAACGCTTCGTCCAGAGCCTGCCCGCCCGGCGAAGAGACGTAACGCCCCCCGCTCTTGCCCGCAAAATACCTCAGAGCACCCGCGCCCTTCGCACGCTCGGCGGCACCCGTCAAAGGGTCTGTCATATCTACAGTGTAGATGGTCACGTTCGCCGCCAGCGCAGTGTGAAGTGCCTTTTCGGTGGTCGCGGCACTTTTAGTGTCCATGCCGTCGGTGAGAAGGATGATGGCGCGGCGCTTCTCCGGTCGTTTGGAGAGGTCTTTCGCGGCCCGAACAATCGCGTCGTTAAGTGTCGTCATCCCCTTCGATTTCAGGCCGTAGGCCAACGGCGGCAGGTCGCGGCCCGGCGAAAAGTCCTGTAGCTGCTCGACCTCCGAGTCGAAGTGATAGACCGACGCCACGTCTTCTTCGCGCAGGCCTTCGAGAAAGCGTATGGCCGCGGCGCGCGCGAGCGTGATGCGGCTCTCCATGCTGCCGGAGGTGTCGAGGAGGATCGCCGCGGCGAAGGGGGTCTCTTCGACGGAGAAAAAACTGACCTGCTGCTCGCGCCCGTCCTCGAAGACTTTGAAGTCTGGGCGCGTGAGCTTGTGTACGTAGCGCCCGCGCTTGTCCGTCACGGTGACGTTCAAGACCACGAGGTCAGTTTCGACTCGGACTACATCTTCGTCCGTCTCCTTTTGCTGTGCCCGGACGGTCTCGGCGCAGAGGAACAGAAGTGTCAGTGAGAAGGCGAAAAAGAGAGAGAAGGCAGAAAAGTCTCTCAAGTGAGCGGGGAAGAGATGGGCTTGTTCCGGCGAGGTTTTCATGGGTGCGGAAGGCTCTTGACGCGGCGTATAAGGCCGAGCAGCTCGTTAGAGTTTTTGATGACCGCGGCGGAAATCACGAGGCGGGATGTTTTTTGGACGTTCTTGTTAAGAATGTCAGAGACTTCGGCGAGACGTTTGACCGCCTCTTCCAACAGGCCGGGAGATTTCTCCGACTCCTCCTCGTCGTCGGAGGCCCCGGCGCTGCTGCGAATCTTGCGGGCGAGCTTCTCCATGCGTTCGAGCTTCTTGAGGTCGTCCCGGCTCAGAGACTTGCTTTTATTGAAGGAATCAAGAATCTCATTGCCGATCTGGGCCATCTCGCCGGCGCGCTCGACCAACTCTTTGTGCGAGTCCTCCTCATGCTTGATCTGCGCGCGTCGCAGCATCTCCTCTTCCGGCGTGCCCAAGTCCGGCCCCTGCTTCTGCGACGCGTCCCCGGGCCTTCTATCCTGTGCATCCGCCTTCGTCTGTGCGGGAGCGTCCGCGCAGAGAAGCAACACGGATGAAGTGAAGACGAGTAATAAAACCTTCAGCATGGATACGACCTTACGGGGCAGACGCCGAAGCCCCGACAAAACTCAAAGCGTTTTCGTCCGGGCGGACGACTGTATGACGCGAGTAATGAAAATACGGGTTGTCTTTGCCCCGGCGGTTTAGGTTGTCTAACCGAATGTTTCACATAAGCTTTGTCGACGCGCCGACTCTTCAAGCTTCACATGAAAGTGGCGTCTCAAGGAACCTTGATCGGATTATCGGGCGTGTTAATAAATTCATTGCCGTTCGAACGAGATTTCTGCCGCGGGGAAGGGGCTGTGGCCTTCGTCTCAGGAAATTTTTCCGGGGGCCGTTTCGCGCCCGGCAGGATGTTGAATGCGACCTCCCGCCTGCTTGCGCCGCTGCGAAGGGCGACGACGCGCGAGCCGCTCCATTCGTCGGAAAGAACTTTAAGTGTGTACTTACCCTCCTCGCCTGGGGCCAAGTCGCTTGGCTCGACAGATGCCTCTCGCCTTTCGACGCTTCCGCCCACGCGTCTTCTCAATTCGATTTCGACCGAAAGCTTTTCGAGCTTCTCCGAGCCTCTGTTACTGACCGTGCCGCCGATTATCGCATAGGGTTTGGCCAGCATGGCCTCGTTAGCGAAGATGTCTGCCTCACGGGATGCGGAAACTTTCGACATCCTGCCGGAGTCAGATGGTAAAACTTGATCGGCGACTGGAGGTGTATGCGTCTGGCAGCCGGAAAATATGAGTGGCGTTAGAAGGGAAAGGGCTATGGAGAGTTGCCGAGCGGCAAGACGAAAAGAGATCAACTGCGCCGTCGGAATGTCTCTATTTCTGAGGCTTATTCTTTTCGAGAAAAGCATTCGCGTTCGTGAGCTATCAAATGCTTAGGGGTTGACAGTTAAAGAATCTTATCAAGTAGGGGGCCAGGGGTAAGAAACCCCTTGACGTTAAAACTGCTCGTGTCCGGGAGGCGGCCCGCCTGTAACCTTCTCGACGAGCGCTGTCAAAAACTCCTGTTCGGCTATCCCGTTACTCCTAAGGGTTAGCCATTCCGCGCCCAAAACGTCATCGCTACGACCTTCGATCCGTGCGTTGACAGAGACGTTGGTGGTACTACTATCAATCGGTTGAACTTCGACAATGAGCGTGTAGCGTCCGCGCGTCCAGGTGCGCACGTCCGTCTGCGGAATATCGGCTACGCGGTTCAACTCGGACGAGGTGACGACTGAGCCTTTGGTGAAGGTGTAGGGCTGCGAGACGAGCAGCCCCTTTTCCGGATGTGAGGCCGTGTCGTCGAGAATCAGTTTCCGCTCGCGCATCAACTCCTCGACGGCCTTCGTCAGTACGTCATTAGGCACTTGGAGGCGGTAGGGATTCGGGACGGGCGGCGGCATAGGCGTTCGCCCCTTGCCGAAATCCATGCCGCGTCCGACGCCCGTGTCCGTCTTGCGCCCGTTGACGGCGGGTTGCCGGTTGTTGCCGCCGTCGCGTATGCGGTCATTCTGCTGGTCAACCCCTTTCTCCTGGGCCTGCGCAATGCCGAAGGCAACAATGAGAAGCAATAGAGCGATGATGGACTTCATAACTTTCTACCCTCCGCCTGGTCGCCGCCCACGAAGTAAAACGGGGAGAACATATGCGAGCATAAAGCAACGACCCGTCGAATTCAAGAAAGGAGTTGAGGGTGAAGTCTTAAATGTTCTGCTACGGAGATGATTGTGTTTGCGTTTGCGAGAAAGTGCCTTCAGACGGCGCCGGCGTGGCAAGCACATTCGCATTGCGGGAGCGCTCCCAATCGCGCAGGGCCTGTACGCCGCGTTGGAATTCGGATTCGCTGTTGTAGAAATTGTGTGCGCCGTCGCCGCGCGAAGGCTCGCGGACGTAGTAGAGGTATTCGGTTTGCGCGGGGTTGAGCGCGGCCTGGAGCGAGCGAGCGCCGGGCGAGGCGACGGGGCCGGGCGGTAGCCCCCGGACTTTGCGCGTGTTGTATGGAGAGTCTCGCTCGATGTCGCTCTGATAAACCTTGCCGTCATTTTTCCATCTGCCCGCGAGCTTCGACGCGTAGATGACTGTGGAGTCAATGCCGAGCGGAATGTCCCTCCTCAGCCGGTTATAAATGACGGACGCGACGAGCGGCCTCTCTTCGGGGAGCTTCGCTTCCGTCTCCACGAGGGAAGCGATGGTGACGACCTCCCTGGGACTCCTGTACGGCGGCACAGGGTTATTGGCCGTTAGCTCTCCCCACACCTGCCGGAAGCGTCTGACCAAAGTATCTATGACCAGCTTCGGCGTGGCGTCGGGCGGGAAGCTGTACGTGTCTGGGAAAAGGTAGCCTTCGAGATTTTTCGCGTCCGGGTCAATGTCTTTAATGAGCCTGGTGTCGTCCATCAGCGACAGGGCCTCGTCCGCGCTACGGAGCTTGAGTTCCGGAATCCTCGCGAGTTGCGCCGCGATGTCCCAGCGAGTCCAGCCCTCGATTATCGTCAGACGGCCCAGACGCTGTTCACCCTCCTGAAGTTTTTTCAGAACCTCCAGGGACGAGATGGGAGAAGGGAAACGGTACTCGCCCGCCTTCAGGCGTGACCCGGAGTCGGAGAGGCGGACGTAGAGACGCAAGAGCCAGCCGTGTCTGATAATGCCCAGGTCGCCGAGGCGGTTGATTATTTCGTCAGGGGTCGAGCCACGTGGTATTTCAACGTACTGGCCCTCCTGAGCGTGTAGGACGGGAATCTGAAGTTCGTACCAGGCCCAGATGAAGAGGGCAATAAAAGCCAGGATCAAAAAGATAAGGGAAGGGAAGATCAGGCGTTTCCTTTTCATAAATTACCCACTTGGACTTAAAGTAAATCCTCGCCTCCTAATCCGCGTTCCAGCTCTTCATTCGGCAGCGCAAGGTAATCACTGAGGAAGATTGCGGCTGATTCGCTGTCGACGCAATCCGCGAACACCTTCCCATGAAGACCTTCATTTCGCAGGGACGCCTCGGCAGCCTTAGAAGTGAGGCGCTCGTCCTGTAAGGCGATGGGCAGCTTGAGCGAGATGCCCAGGTTCCGTGCGACTCTTCTGGTCTCAAGGGCGGCGTCACCCTCGCTTCCGTCCAGACGGAGCGGCAAACCTAAAACGACCACACGCACGTCAAACTCCGTGCAGAGTTCGGCGAGGTCTTTGACCAGACGCTTCCAGGGCGTGCGTCTGAGCGCCGGCAGCGGACGTGCGGTCAGGCGTAGTTCGTCTGAAATTGCGACGCCGACGCGCTTCGACCCGATGTCGAGCGCGAGGACGCGCCCTCGCGCTCGAAGCTCTTCCCGGCACTCTGAGTTAGAGAATTTCCTTGACAAATTTTCGCGCCTTTTCCGGTCGAAAAGTATAACGCAACCCTTCGAGGCCTCGCCACTTAAGTGGCTTGCGCGGGGTCTGGGCGGTGCTGTATCATCCGTCGAAGGGTTCAAGGTCGGGGCCGGCGCTAGGTCGTTCGGCCCGCTTTACGGGTAGCGGTGAAACTCTGAGGTGCTCAGATGTCTTTTCGCGGTAAGTTTCTTCTCGTCGTTTTATCCGCCACGCTGGCGCTCTACGCCGTCGTCGGCGGGTGGATGTCAATCAGCGCGCAACAGCAGCAGAACGATCCGGGCGCACAGCTCAGAATATTCGAGAGCGTCCTGAAACACATACAGGATGACTACGTTGACGAGCCTGACTTGAACAAGGTTCGTGCGGGGGCGCTCCGAGGCCTCGCCTACGGCCTCGACCCGTACTCGACCTACCTCAACGCGGATCAGGTTCGAGACTTCCGCGCGGGGGCATCGAGCGGCAAGGTCGGCATCGGCGCGGAGCTTTCGCAGTTCGCCTCGTACCTGTACGTCATCGCGCCGGTGAAGGGAGGGCCTGCCGAACAGGCGGGGCTTCAGGCGGGGGACATCATCGAGTACATTGACGGCAAGGCGACGCGCGACATCTCCCTGTACGACGCGCGCCAGTTGCTCAACGGCGCTCCGGGCAGCGAGGTCAAGCTGCGAGTCCTGCGCGCGGGCACGCGCCCGTTCGTCGTGGGCGTCCGACGCAGCGCGGCGCAGGTGCCCGCGGCGGAGGCGCGCATGGAGGCGGGCCGAATCGGCGTCATCAAGGTGAACAGCCTCGCGGACGGCGAGTCGGCGGACGTGAAGACGCGCCTGCAGGAGCTCTTGAAGC
>Ga0209577_10002047_pt1 | contig 19597 bp, 17 predicted proteins | sample GraSoiAngelo_109_FD_185874 | JGI IMG/M metagenome (GOLD analysis project Ga0209577, IMG submission 185874) | Grasslands soil microbial communities from the Angelo Coastal Reserve, California, USA - 14_0903_12_20cm (SPAdes) (version 2) | ecosystem: Environmental > Terrestrial > Soil > Grasslands...
CGGGCCGCGCGCGTTCAGGGCGTTCAGGTTCGCCGTCGCGTCCTCGTCGGACTGGCCGCCCGAGAGGAAGACGATCCCCGGGACCGCCGCCGGGACGTGGCGCCGGAAGCAGCGCAGCGTCTGCTCTGCAACCTCGTCGTGCGAGGCCTGCTGCGGGGCCGAGTAGCCCGAGAGCACCATGTTCGGCTTGAGGAGGATGCCTTCGAAGTGGACGCGCTGGTCGCGGAGCTCCGTGAAGACCGCGTGCAGCACCCGCGAGGTCGCCTCGAAGCTGCGCTCGATCGAGTGGTCGCCGTCCATCAGCACCTCGGGCTCGACGATCGGGACGAGCCCCGCCTCCTGCGACAGCGCCGCGTAGCGCGCGAGGGCGTGCGCGTTCGTCCAGACGCAGTACTCGCTCGGGATGCCGTCGCCGATCGAGTACGTCGCGCGCCACTTCGCGAACCGTGCGCCGAGCCCGCGGTACTCCTCGAACCGCGCGCGCAACCCGTCCAGCCCTTCGGTGATCGTCTCGCCCGGCGCGTTCGCGAGCGGCTTGGCGCCCTTGTCGACCTTGATCCCGGGGATGATCCCGCGCCGCTCGAGCAGATGTGGGAACGGCGTCCCGTCGCTCGAGCTCTGGCGGATCGTCTCGTCGAAGAGGATGACGCCGCTGATGAACTCCTCGACGCCCTCGGTGGTGAAGAGCAGGTCGCGGTAGGCGCGCCGGTTCTCCTCCGTCGACTCGACTCCGATTGAGTCGAAGCGTTTCTTGATCGTCCCGTCGCTCTCGTCCGCGGCGAGGATTCCCTTTTTGTCGGCGACCAGCGCGCGGGCGGTCGACTCGAGGTCCTGTGCAGCCATTTCCCACCCTCCAGAAGCTTGCTTGTGCCTCGAATTATTAGCCGTCGTCCTCTTCCGCCGCGCCGTCCACGCCGGAGAGGAGCAGACGAAGGCGCCGGAGCTCCTCCGCCGAGGCCGGCACGATCGTTCCCGAGCTGATCGCCCACGCGGGGTGGATCTCGCGCCAGCCGTGGGCCGTGTCGTCGACGAGCGGCCCGACCGCGCTCACGCGCGAGCCGACCCGTGGGATCGGGACGCGGACGCGGTCGAGCGGGACGATCTCGAGGAGGAGGTTGCCTGCGAGCCGTGCGTTCCCACGCGAGAGGAGCCCGTCCTGCCCGGGATCGAGTCGCAGCTCGACGTGGACGTCGCCGTCGTAGGCCTCGAGGCGCACGACCTCGACGGTGCCGACCGCGATCCGGCAGCGGCTCTTCACGACAAGCCGCGAGGGATGGTAGACGCCCGCGAGCGGATCGCCGGAGCGGCAGTACGGCGACGGCGGAGGGCCCGCGCGGTGGATCCCGATTCGGCAGCCGGCGAGCGCGGCGACGAGGATCATCCCGGTGACGAGCGCGCGCGTCCGCACGCCGTCGATCGTGCCGGGCCACCCGCGCGGGCGGGGCGGAGTGTACGAAAAGGTCGCAGTTTGGTTGCACTTTCGACACAGGCCCCTTCTCATCCGCGGCCCGCGTCATAGACTCGTCCGCGGCCAAGGTTCGCCTTTGCGGGCAGCACGGCGAGCCGGTTTTCCACAGTTTCCACAGGCAGGTGTGGAACCGCTTTCGGCTGGACCGCTTGGCCTTGACCTTGGTTTGTGCCCCTTTGCGGGGATAGGGCGACCCTCGAAAACGCCGATCTTCGTGACGGCTGTGACTATTGGGACGTACTCCGATCCACCTGTGCCGCTCCGCATGCGGCCGCTCCTCGGCACGATCCTCGCCGAGCGAGGGCTGATCGATCCCGAACGGCTGGCCGAGGCGCTCGCCGAGGCGCAGGCGACGAATCAGCGGGTCGGCGAGGTCCTCCTGCGGCGGGGCTGGATCTACGAGCAGGAGCTCGCTCGCGCGCTCGCGCACCAGTACGAGCTCGAGTACGTCGACCTCGAGACGGCGTGCCTGAACCCGCGCGACGCTGCGCTCCTCGACCCGGAGGTCGGCCGGCGTTGCCGCGCCGTCCCGATCTGCGTCGCCGGCGACGAGCTCGTCGTCGCGATCGCCGACCCCGCGCCGGACCTCGTCGACGAGGTGCGCGCGCGCCTTCCGTACCCGCTGCGACTCGTCGTCGCCGAGCCGACGCTCGTCCAGCACGTCTGGGACGAGCTCCTCGCCGGTCGCGGTGGCTACTAAGGGGCGAGGGGAGCCCGCGGCCGCAAGCGCGGGCCCCATGAGAGAAGACCCGCGTGGGCCGCGAAACCCTGCACGGCAGGAACCGAGCGGCGCCGAACGAACCTCCAGACGGGTGATGAACCGTCCGTCGCACTCCCTACGATCCTTTGAAGGTGGATAAGACGACCAGGCTGATCAGACGAGTAGGCGCCGGCTGGGCTCGGCGCCTCGCCGCGGGAGGGCTTGTCGCGCTCGCGATGGTCGCGCTGGCCACGATCGGCTACGCGAGCGGCCGCGGCCTGCTCGGCTACACGTACGGCTACCAATACTGCTCGACCCCCGGGCAGTACCAGTACTGCTCGACGTCGACCACTACGACGACTACGACGACGACCACGACCACCACGGCGTCGACCACGACCTCCACGACGACGCACTCCACGACCCACTCCACCTCGTCCTCCTCCTCGACGGCGACGACGACCACGTCGACCCCGACGACGACGTCGACCGGCTCCACGTCGTCGTCCTCCACGTCGACCGGAACGACCACGACGACGCCGTCGAGCTCGTCGACGACCACCCGCTCGACGAGCACGCGCCACACGACCACGACGCACACGACGACGACCGGCCACAAGAAAAAGAAGAAGCACAAGAAGAAGACCGGAACCGGCGTCCACGGCGCGGGCCTGCGCGTCACGCACGGCCGGCCGAACCTGACCGGCTGACGTGCGCCGCGCGGTAATCGCGGCCGGCTGCGCTGCTCTGATGGCGGCCTCCGTCGGCGCGGAGAGCGCCCGCGCGCACACCCAGCCCGGCGTCGGGCCGAGCGTGCGCCAGGCCGTCTTCGTCGCCTACGCGCGGGTCCCGCACGTCTCGGTCTACGGCTCGGAAGCCTCGAGCCGCGTCCGGGAGACGCTCACCAGCCCGACCGACGACGGCACGCTGCTCTCCTTCCTGGTGCGCTCGCTCCACCGGCGCCGCGCGCTCGTCTCCCTGCCGACGCGTCCCAACGGGAGCAGCGGCTGGGTTTCCCGCTCACAGGTGCGGATCTACAGGGACCAGTACCGCGTGAAGATCGACCTCCGCGGCCACCGGCTCACGGTGTGGCGCGAAGGCTCCGCCGTCGTCCGCGCCCCAATCGGCGTAGGTCGCGCGGTGACCCCGACGCCGGCGGGCACGTACTACATCGTCTCGAGAATCCGTCCGCCCGACCCCGGCAGCGTGTACGGCGCGTTCGCGTTCGGCCTCTCGGCGCACTCGAACGTGTTCACGCGCTTCGGCTTCGGCGGCGACGGCCGCATCGGTCTGCACGGCACGAACGACCCGTCCGGCGTCGGCCACGACGTCAGCCACGGCTGCATCCGGATGACGAACCGCACGATCCTGCGCCTCTCACGCATGCTCCCGCTCGGCACGCCGGTCACGATCACGCACACCTGAGCCGGCTCTCTGGCGCGAGCCGAGGCGGCGGGCTGTCCACAGCGGCCGGTGATCGCGGCTACCTTGTCGCTCAATGGGGGAGGACGTCATCGCGGGGCCGCCGGGGCAGGGGTCGCTGGAAGAGCCGTGCATCGATGTGGACGCCCGCGCCGCGCTCGGAGCGCCTGAGGTCTCGACGGATTCGCTGCAGCTGTTCCTCACGGCGATCCGCAAGGTCGCGCTGCTGACGGCGGCGCAGGAGGTCGCGCTGGCGAAGCGGATCGAGCGCGGCGACCAGCGGGCGAAGCACGAGCTGGTGGAGGCGAACCTGCGTCTGGTGGTCTCGATCGCCAAGCGCTACCGCAAGCAGGGCCTGCCCTTTCTCGACCTGATCCAGGAGGGCACGATCGGGCTGGTGCGTGCGGCGGAGAAGTTCGACCACCGCCGCGGCTTCAAGTTCTCGACTTACGCGACCTGGTGGATCCGGCAGGCGGTGGCGCGGGCGCTCGCCGACAAGGCGCGCACGATCCGCCTGCCCGTCAACGTCGTCGACAAGCTGAGCAAGATCGTGCGCAGCGAGGGAACGCTCCGCGCCCAGCTCGGCCGCGAGCCCTCCTCGGCGGAGATCGCGCTTGACCTCGAGCTCAAGCTCGAGCAAGTGGATCGGATCCGCCGCAGCTCCGAGACGTCGGTCTCGCTCGAGCAGCCGGTCGGTGACCAAGAGGAGTCGGAACTCGGGCACCTTCTCAGTGACGAGTCGGTGCTCCTGCCGGAGGAGGCGGCGGAGACGACGCTGCGCAACGAGCAGCTGCGCAGGAGTCTTTCGGCGCTCGGTGAGCGCGAGCGGCGCGTGCTCGAGCTCCGCTACGGGCTCGAGGGCCGGCACCCGCACACGCTCGACGAGCTCGGCCGCACGTTCAACGTGACCCGCGAGCGGATCCGGCAAATCGAGAACCAGTGCCTGAACAAGTTGCGCGCGCTTGCGGACATCGACCGCCTCCGCGACATCGCCTAACCGGCGACTCCGCCTCGAACAACGCCTCCCGCGTCTCCGCCCAAGACAGGTTGATCCTGATCGGCGCTGACACTGCCTTGTCCTTCGCAGCTCGACCGCCTCGCCGCTTGACCTACTCGGCGCGACGCATCGCCCTGTAGACCGCATCCCAATGAGAGGAGACTTCCTCTAAGGCGCGGGCAGTCGTGAGGGCTACCGCCTCCAGACGCTTGATCACCGCTTCGACTTCGGTCACGCGCGCGTCAAGAGTGAGAATCTTGCTCCCAACGCTGTCCAGCTCTCGCGCGAGTAGCTCGCTCTCGCTGTCTACCTTCGCCATCGGTGTTCTACGGATAGATGCTCGGCGTTTCGCCAATCGAAACGCGAACCCCTCCGACCAGCGCTGCGGGCCGAATCGGGCGCCGAAGCGCGTTTCAGAGGAATCAGACGGGGCGTCGGGATACGTAGTACTGTTCGTGACGTCTTCTGACTCAGTTTCCTCGGCCCGCTAGCCGACCGCCCGCTCAAGAGGCCGTTCGCTTTTAGGTCGGCTTCGTCAGGAGCATCCACATGAAGGAGGCCATTGTGGCCAACACCATGCCTGAGTCGCGGACCCGGACCGTTGGGGACCGCCGAGCGACCGTCCTTGCTCGCTTCACCGCCCCTAAGGTGACGACCGAGCAGTACGACGAGACGATCCGTCGACTCGAGGGGTCGGGCGAATGGCCGCCCGACGGGCTTGCCTACCACGTCGCCTTCAGCTCGGAGGGCAAGTTCCGGGTCAGCGAGATCTGGGACTCTCGCGAGCAGTTCGACGCGTTCGGTCAGCGTCTGATGCCCGTGCTGAGCGACGTCGGGATCGAGCTCTCGGGCGAGCCCGAGATGCTCGAGGTCCACAACATCATCCAGCGCTAAGGCTTGCCGACTAGAGCCGCCTCGGCGAAATCGTGCGGCTCGGAGCGCCTCTACGAGGCGAGAGTCCGCTTCGGCGGACTCTCGCCCGGGGCCGAACCCAAAGGAGCCAGTCATGGCCGCAGTCGAACCGCATCCCGATCGCAACGGGATTCCGCCCACGCCCACACCCGCCCTCGCGGAGAGGCGCGAGAAATTCGAGCAGCTGCTCGCGACCAAACTCGAGCAGGGCTACGACGTCGAGTCGCAAGGCGAGACCGAGGCGGTAGTCGTGACCCGCGGCCGGCGACGCCGCTTCCGCTCCGAGACGGTGGGGAACCGCCAGCGGATCGGCATCGACGAGCAGGGTCGCGTAACCACCGACGGCCTCGAGCGGCGGGCGAGGAGCGCCTGAGGTAGGCAGCGGGCGCGGCATAGCAAGACAGCGTTACCGCCTTCCCTCGACGGGGATAAGGCCGACCGCGCTGTGAGTCGGGCGAACGGTATGGTTGCGCGCAAACGCGGACGTAGCTCAGTTGGTAGAGCATCAGCTTCCCAAGCTGAGGGTCGCGGGTTCGATCCCCGTCGTCCGCTTCGCAGCCGGTCACCCTCACCCTTCGCCCGTTTCGCGCCGACGAGTTCGACGTCGTCTGGGAGGCGCGGAAGCTCCGCGCCAGCCCGACCTCGCCGATCACGCCCGGCGCGAGGCGCTCGATCCAGCGGCAGATCGAGCGCTCCGGGCGGCTCTACGACGGCTTCCTGAAGCTCGCTATCGACGTCGACGGACGGCTCGTCGGCGAGATCGACGCGCGCTGCCCCTCGAACGCGTTCCCGCCCGGCGTCTTCGAGGTCGGGATCGAGCTCTACGCCGACGGGGACCGGGGGCGAGGCTACGGCGTCGAGGCGGTCCGGCAGCTCGTCGACCGGCTCTTCGCCCGCGAGGGCGCGGAGCGCGTGCAGGCCTCGACGGCGGCGGACAACATCGCGATGCGCCGCGTGCTCGAGAAGCTCGGCTTCGTGTACGAGGGCACGCTCCGCAGCTTCATGCCGGCCGGCGAGGGGCGCGACGACTACGTGCTCTACGCCGTCACTCGGTCCGACTGGGCCACGCAGCGCTGAGCTTCCGCCGCGTCTCGGCCAGGTGCTCCGGCAGGACCTTCACGTCGGCGAGGACCGGCATGAAGTTCGTGTCGCCCGACCAGCGCGGGACCACGTGGAGGTGGACGTGGTCGACGATCCCGGCGCCCGCGACTCGGCCGAGGTTCCAGCCCAGGTTGTGGCCGTCGGGCCGGTAGGTCGCGGCCAGCGCCTCGAGCGCCTCCCCGGCGAGCCGGTGCATCTCGAGAGCCTCGTCGTCGTGGAGGTCGGCGAACTGCGCACGGTGCCGGAACGGCGCCACCATCAGGTGGCCCGACGAGTAGGGGAACTTGTTCAGCAGCACGAACGCGCGCCGCCCGCGGTGGACGACGAGCTTCTCCTCGTCGTCGCCATCCGCCGCGAGGCAGAAGACGCAGCCCTCCTGCTCGTCGGCCGCCTGGATGTACTCGAGGCGCCACGGCGCCCATAGCGGCTTCGTCACGACCGGGTCTTCTACCAAGATTCGGCGGTGCGCACCCTTCGGGCGTCCTCGGCGCTGCCCTGGCTCGGCCTGCTCGTCGGCGTCTCGACGCTCGCGCGCTTCTGGGCGGCGACGCGCATCCCCACGCCCTGGATCGCGCCGGACGAGCTCATCTACGCGGAGCTCTCGCGCAGCCTCTGGGAGCACGGGACGCTCCACCTGCTCGGCCGGCCGACGAGCTTCTTCAGCTTCGTGTACCCGGCGCTCGCGGGCGGGCCGCTCAGCCTGCCCGACGTCCACCTCGGCTACACGCTCCTGAAGGCCATGCAGGCGTTGCTCGTGTCGCTGACGGCGCTGCCGGTCTACCTGTGGGGGCGGAGCTTCCTGTCGGCGCGCCTGGCTCTCGTCGCGGCCGCCCTCGCCTTGGCCATTCCGGACCTGGCCTATTCCGGCTTGATCCTGACCGACGTGGCGCTCTACCCGGTGCTCGTGCTCGCGGCCTGGGCGATGGCGGCGACCCTCGTCCGGCCGACGCTCACACGGCAGGGCCTCCTCCTCGCCGCGATCGCGCTCGCCTCGGCGACCCGGCTCCAGGCGGTCGTCCTGGCGCCGGCGTTCGTGACGGCGGTCGGGGTCAAGGCGCTCCTCGATCGCGAGCTTCGCTGGGCCGCGCGCCTGTGGCCGAGCGCCGCCGGCTTCGCCGCGCTGGGAGCGGGGTGGGCGGGCTGGCAGCTGCGGAACGGCGGGCCCGCGAGCAAGCTCTTCGGCGCCTACCAGGCGGCCGGCGAGGTGCACTACACGCTCGGCGACGCGCTCCGGTTCTGCCTCTACCACGCCGCGGACGTGCTGCTCTTCACCGGCGTCGCGCCGGTCTGCGCGCTCGTCGTGCTGCTCGCCGTGCGGCCGGCCGGCGCGGAGGCGCGCGCCTACCTCGCGGTGGCCGCGTCGGTGACCGTCTGGCTCGTCGCCGAGGTCGGCGTCTTCGCCTCGCGCCACGTCGGGCACCTCGCCGAGCGGAACCTCTTCGCCCTCGCGCCGATTCTCTTCCCCGCGCTCGCGCTCTGGCTCGACCGCGGCGCTCCGCGCCCCCGGGTCGCCATGGGAGTGGCCGTCGCGGGAGCGCTCCTCCTGGTTGCCTACCTGCCGACGGCGCGCTTCGTCAGCGCCGCGACGATCCCCGACGCGCTCACGCTCGTCCCGTTCCACCGGCTGCACGTCCACGCGCCCGGCCTGAGCCTCCGGCTCGTCGTTCTCGTGGTGATGGGGATCGCGGCGGCTGCGTTCGCCTTGCTGCCGCGGCGGCTCGCCTGGCTTCTCCCGGTTGCGCTCCTCGTCGTCTTCGCCAGCGCCTCGGTGAACGTGAGCCGCGTCGTCGCCGCCGAGGCGTCGCTCGTCCAGCCGGGAACGGTCGGCGCCCGTCCGCGCTGGATCGACGCGAGCGCTCGCGGGCCCGTCGCCTACCTCTACACCGGCGACGTCTATTGGAACTCGGTGTGGGAGAACCTGTTCTGGAACCGCCGGCTCGACCGCGTCTACGACCTCTTGCTGGCCGCCGTGCCGGGCGGCATCCCGCAGGACTCGCTCGGCCCCTACGAGGACGGCCGGCTCGTGGACAAGTTCGGTCATGGCCCGAATGTGCGGTACGTCGTCGCCTCCGACTCGCTCCTCTTCGCCGGGCGGAGGATCGCCGACGCCGGGAACGGCATCAGCCTCTGGCAGATCGACCCGCCCTTCCGCCTTCGCCAGTGGACCGAGAACGTCCGCTTCGACGGCACCGTCGAGCGGCACGCGAAGCTCGTCGTCTACGCCTGCCGCGGCGGCACGCTCCGTCTGTCGCTGCGCTTGGCGCGGCCGACCGGAATCCGGCTGTTACGGAATGAGCGTCCGGTGCGCTTCTACGCGTTCACGCTGGGGGACACGACCACGATCTCGCTCGCGGCGAAGCCGCCCCGCCCGCTCGGCAAGCACCTGTGCACCTTCGACCTTCTCACCCGGAAGCCGGTGAAGGTCGAGCGGTTCAGCTTCGTCAGAGCCAGCGCTTGAAGCGGAAGAACGCGACGAGCCCGATCCCGGTCGCGGCCATGAAGCCGACGACCGCCCAGAACGCGGCCGCGGTGCCGAAGCCGGGGAAGTGGACGTTCATCCCGAAGATCCCGGTGATGAGCGTGAGCGGCAGGAGGACGACGCTGAAGACGGTGAGGATGCGCAGGACGTCGTTCTGCCGGTGCGAGATCACCGACTCGTTCGTGTCCTCGAGCCCGTCGACGACCTCCTTGTAGTTGTCGAGGAGGTCCCAGATCCGCTCCGCGGAGTCGACGATGTCGTCGAAGTAGAGCTCGAGCTCCTCCGGCAGGAACCGCTCGACGCGACGCTCCAGCAGGCGCAGCGTCGAGCGCTCGGGCTTGATGATCTTGCGGTAGCTGATGATCTCCTGCTTGACGTTCGAGATGTCGCGGACGACGTCTTCGGCCCGCTCCTCGAACATCGCGTCCTCGATCGAGTCGAGCTTGTGCGCGATCTTGTCGAGGATCGGGAAGCAGTAGTCGAAGAGGTCGTCGAGCACCTCGTAGAGGAGGCGGCCCGAGCCCTTCGAGAAGAGCCGGTCGCGGAGCTCCTCGTCCTCCTCGCAGCGACGGAAGAGCCTCGTGACGGGAAGGAGCTCGACCGCCGGGAGGGTGACGAGGTAGTCGGGCCCGAGGAAGAGGTCGAGCTCGCCCGCGTTCAGCCGCTGGATCGCCTTGTCGTAGACCGGGAAGTGCAGGACGGCGAAGAGGTAGCCGTCGTCCGCGTACTCGTCGATCTTCGGGCGCTGGCGCTTGGAGAGGACGTCCTCGATGTCGAGCGGATGCCAGCCGAAGCGGTCGGCGAGCATGTTCGCCTCGTCGACGGTGGGCGCGTCGAGGTGGATCCAGGTCAGGCCGCCGGCCTGGAGCTCAGCGAGACGCGGCTCGGCGCGCGCGGCGGCCTCGCCCACCGTGGAGCGCGGCCGGGTGCGCTTGATGCGGGGCAGGCTTGGCATCGGTACTCAGAGGGTCGTCCACGCGCGTCGCCATCTTCGCCATGCTACCCCGAAAGGCCTGCGCCTAGACCTGCCGCCCACCTTCCGCCTCCGGCCGCTCGACCCGTCGGTCATTGCGGGGGCGGAGGGGTCTCCGCCCCCGCGTGGCCGCAAGTTACGGGCCGACTGTCAGCTCGGCGCAGGTTGGCCGCGAGGGCAGCCAGCGAGAGCAGCAGGAGAACACACTGCGCCCAGATCCGTGAAGGCATGAGTCACCTCCTTTCGAGGCATGCCTGAGCGCCCGGCCGGTGCCGGGCTTTACTGGGCGGCATCAAGCGATCGACGGCCATCCGTTGTCAAGCACCACGCTTGTCAAGCGGACTGGAGCAGGTTGACGCCGATGCAGGTCATCAACGAAGATGCGGGCGGCGACGATGAGCGTGGGCGAATCGATCGGGCAGCGCCTGCGGCGATTGCGCCTCGAGAAGGGCCTGTCGCAGCGCGAGCTCGCGGGCCCGGGCGTCAGCTACGCGTACGTCTCACGCATCGAAGGCGGCCAGCGACGCCCGTCGCTTCGCGCGATCAGGGTGCTCGCCCGGAAGCTCGGCGTATCGGCGCAGTACCTCGAGACCGGCTCGATGACGACGAGCGAGGAGGACCGCGAGATCCGGCTCTCGGACGCGGAGCTTCGGCTCAGGCTCGGCGAGTCCGTCGCCGGCGCCGAGGAGGCCTTCCACGACGTCCTGCGCGAGGCGAGCGAGGCTGGAGACGTCGACGCGGCGATCCGGGCCGAGCTCGGGCTCGGCCTCGCCGCCGCGCGGGCGGGGCGAAACGAGGAGGCCGTCGAGCACCTCGAGCGGTCGGTCGAGTCGCCGCGCGTCTCGCCGACCTCGCACCCGGACGTCTACATCACGCTCGGCAACACGTACCTCGACCTCGACCGGCCGGAGCAGGCGGCCGAGCTCTACGAGCGCTGCCTCGACGAGCTGTCCGCCCAGGATCAGGACGACACGAGCGCGCGCGTGCGCTTCGGGACGCACCTGAGCTACGCGCTGTCGAACCTCGGGCGGTTCGTGGAGGCGCGCGAGGTCCTCACCGACCTCACCTCGCGCGCGAGCGCGATCGTCGACCCGTACGCGCGCATCAGGCTCTACTGGTCGCTCGCGCGCCTGGCCGCGATGGAGGGCCACGGACGGGCGGCGCTCCGCCACCTCCGTCGTGCGATCGCGCTCCTCGAGGCGACGGAGGACACGCTCCACCTCGCGCGGGCGCACCTGCTCTCGAGCGAGATCCTCATCCTCGACGGCCTGGCCGAGGACGCGGCGCCGCACCTCGAGGCGGCGGAGCGGCTGTTCGACCTCGGCGGCGACGCGCGCGACCTCGGCGCGGTACGAGCCCAGCAGGCGAAGCGGGCCGCGCTCCTCGGCGACCACGAGGAGGCGACGCGGCGCGCGACCCAGTCGCTCGAGCTCACCGGCGACGCGCCGCTCGGGAGCGCGCACTTCGCGCTGGCGCAGGCGCACGCGCTGCGCGGCGAAGTCGACGAGGCGAACGGCAGCTTCCGCACAGCCGTCGAGCTCCTCGGCCAGGGAGGCGACTGGCGCGAAGCGGTGCAGGCCTGCCGTGCGTGGGCGGAGCTCCTCCGCGAGGCGGGCCGGACCGCGGAGGCCTTCGAGGTGCTGGAGCAGGCCGCCGACCTCGCCGAGAAAGCCTCGGCGGCGCCGCCCGCGATCCTCTAGGCAGCGCCTTCCAGCCGCGGCAAGATGGCCGCAGGATGCCTCGGGTTGCTGCGCCTCTCCACCTCGCGCTGCGTCGGTTGCGCGAGCGGCTGTTCGTCGTGGCTGCCACGGCGGCCGCCGTCGGCGGCGCGGGAGCGCTCATCGGGTGGAGCAGCCTCGCCGCCGCGGACGCCCAGGAGCGGAACGTCCACCTCCACCTGCGCGCGCTGCCGCCTGCGAAACGGGCGGTCCGCGTCGTCTACACGACGGCGCCGCTCCAGGCAGATCGCCACTCTGCGCCGGTCCAGAGCGCCCTCGCGGAGCTTCGGGACGTCACGGAGCCGTCTCGTGTCGTCCGCGTTTGGCACCCGCTTGCCCCGGCGGACGAGCGGGGGACGCGGGTGGTCGTCGCCGGTCGCCCGCGCCGCGACGTGAAGGTCGACGCCGGGCGCCTTCCGCGGGCGCCGTGCGCGAACGACGTCTGCGAGGGGCTTTCACTCACGGGCCGTCACCGCGTCGGCGAGCGCGTTCGGCTCGGGCCGATCACGGTCGTGGTCGTCGGCCGCGGCTCGCTCGACCCGGCGGCGCTCGCGGATCGCTCGCTGCTCGGCGAGCGCGCCGTGCTTCTGCGCTCGATGCCCCGGTCGCTCCGGCTGTTCGCCCAGGCCCGCGTCGGGACGAGCGTCGTCGCGACGTCGCCGCTCGATCCGGAACGCGTGCACGGCTCCGAGCTGCGGGCGCTCGTCGAGCGGCTGCGCCGCGAGATCGTCCGCCTCGATCGCAGCGACTCACCGGGTGTCGTCACTGCGACGGCGCCTCTCCCGTTCTTGACCGCGCTCGCCGACCGGGGCTCGGTCGCCCGGCGACGCCTGCTGCTCGTCGCAAGCGAGGGGGCGGCGCTCGTCCTCGCGTTCGCGGCGTTCACCGCCACCGCCCGCCGCCGCGAGGTCGCTGTCCTCGAGGAGCAGCTCGCGACCCTGGGCGCGTCTCGCGGCCAGATCTGGCTCGCGCGGGCGACGGAGGCGCTCGTTCCGAGCGCGGCGGGGCTCGTCCTCACGCTCGGCGGGCTCCTCGCCGCCGGCCACGTGCCGCTCGGCACGATGCTCGCGATTGTCGTGACGACGGCCGTCGCCGCTCTGCTCCTCGTCGCGGCCGGCGCGCCGCGCCCACCTCGCCTGCGTTTCGTCGGGCCGCTCGAGACGGGTGCTCTCGCCGCCCTCGGCGTCATCGTCTGGCAGACGGCGTCGACCGGCTCGCTCGACCCCGCGCAGATCGCGGCCGCGCACCGGGCGAGCCCCATCCTCCTGCTCGTTCCGGCGCTCGCGTTCTTCGCCTCGGCCGTCCTCCTCCTTCGGCTGCTGCCCATCCTGCTCCGGCTCGCAGAGCGGGCCGCGCGAACCGGCTCGATCGGAGTGCGTCTGGCCGCGCTCGGCGCCGCCCGGCGACCCGCACAGGCGGCGGCGGTGACGACGTTCCTGGCCGTCGCGCTCGGCGCCGCCCTCTTCAGCCTGGACTACCGGGCGACGCTCGACCGCAACGCTCGCGACCAAGCCGAGTTCGCTGCGGGCGCGGCGTGGCGCGTCGTCGGCGCTCGGTCCGTGCTCGCCGGGGCGCCCGCGTTGCGGTTCCAGGCGGACGTGGCCCCGGCGCTCCCCTCGTCGTCGGACCTGCCCGTCGCCTTGCTGGGCGTGGGGGCGGGACGACTGCCGGAGGTTCGCGGCTGGCGGGCCGGCTTCTCGCCGCTCGCGCGAAGCGAGATCGCGCACCGCCTGCGCCCGCGGCCGATCGAGCTCCGCGGTCCGAAGCCCGCGGAGGACGCCACCGCGCTTCGGGTGTGGATTCGCGCGGACACGCAGTACCCGCGCATCGTCGTACTCCACCTGCTTCTGCGCGGCCGCACCTTCGCGCACGTCCGGGCGGGAGTCGCCTGGACGCGCTGGCGCCGGCTCGAGATTCCTCTCCTGGCCGCTCTGCGCGGCGCCCAGCTCGTCGGGGTCGAGTTCCTGCCGACCTTCGTCCCGCTGAACCACGAGCTCGACCTCTCCGGCTCCGTCGAGCTGGGTCGGCTCGAGGAGCGGCGCGCCGGCGTCTGGTCGCCGCTCCCGCCGCTTCGGACCTGGACAGCGGCGGCGGGCGACTCTGGCGGGGGCTACCTCATCACGGAGGCGCCCTTCGAGCCGGGGGCGCCGGTCCGCCAGGGCCTCCAGCTCTCGCTGAACGGCACGGCGACGCCGCTCATCCGGCCCGCGGTCGGCCTGCCTCGGGCCCTTCCCGCGCTCGTGAGCCCCTCCGTCGCGGCGCAGGCCGTGGACGGCGAGCTGACGGTCGACCTGGAGGGGCGGGAGCTCCCGGTTCGCGTCGCCGCCGTCGCGACTCGCTTCCCGACCGTCCTCCGCACGCCCGACGACTTCGTCGTCCTCGACTACGACACGCTCTTCGCGGCGCTGAACGCCGACCGGCCCGGCTTCGCGTCTCCGACCGAGGCGTGGTTCTTCGGTGCGCGTCCGCGGCCGGCGGGCACGCACGTCGTCGGAGCGGAGCCTCTCCGCAGGGAGCTGCTCGGCGACCCGCTCGCGCGCGGCACCCGCGACGTCCTCGACGTCACGGCGCTCGTCGCCGCCGCGCTCGCAATCCTCGGGCTCCTCGTCGGCGTCCGCTCGACGCTCGGCTCGGAGCGCATGCTCTCCGCGGAGTACGAGGCGCTCGGCGTGCCGCCGAGCACCCTCGTCCGGAGCGTCCAGCTCCGGCTCCTGCTCCTCTCGGTGCTCGGAATCGGGGCGGGACTCCTCGGCGGCGTGCTCGCCGTTCGCCTGGTGGGCGCGCTCGTCGCGGTCACGGCGGGCGGCCGGGCGCCGCTGCCGTCGATCGTCCCGGTCACGGCGTTGATCCCGGCAGCCGCCCTGCTCGCCGCCGTCGGAGCGGTCGCGCTCGCCGCGGCGCTCGTGCTCGCCCGGGGCGCCTTCCGTGGCCCCGCGGCGAGGAGGTTGACGGCCTGATGGCCGCCGTCCGGGCCACCGACCTCTTCTACCTCTACCGGGCCTCGCACGGCGACGTCGCCGCGTTGCGCGGGCTCTCCCTCGAGGTCGCCGAGGGCGAAGCCGTGTCGGTGCTCGGGCCGAGCGGCGCCGGCAAGACGACGCTCCTCGCGCTCCTCGCCGGGTTCGCCCGGCCGGCGAGCGGCGAGCTGACGGTGCTCGACCGCCCGCTCGAGCGCGCGTCGGCGCGGGAGCTCGCACGTCTTCGCCGGACCTCGATCGGAATCGTCCGGCAGCACTACCATCGCGCGCTGCCGCGGGAGCTGACGGCGGAGGAGATCGTCGCGCTTCCGCTCCGGCTCGTCGGCTCGCACTGGCGGGACGCGCGCCGCCGCGTCGCGAGCCTGCTCCGGGCCGCAGGCCTCGCCGAGCGCGCGCGAGCCCGGCCCGCCGAGCTCTCGGGCGGCGAGCAGCAGCGCGTGGCGGTGTGCGCCGCGCTGGCGAAGGCGCCGCGCCTCGTGCTCGCGGACGAGCCGACGGGCGAGCTCGACGCGAAGGCGAGCGAGACCGTCGTCGACCTGCTGCTCGAGCTCGCGGGGGAGGCGGGCGCCGCCGCGCTCCTCGTCACGCACGACCCGGCCGTCAGCGCCGCAACCTCGAGGACGATCCACATCCGCGACGGCCGGCTCGCGGCCGAGGGGACGACGCGGCCGGTCCTGATCCTCGACCCGCAGGGGTGGCTGCGGCTGCCGGAGGGGCTGCGCGACCGCGCCGGGATCCACGAGCGGGCACGCGCCCGCGCGAGCTGGGGCAAGATCGAGCTCCTCGCTGAGGGCACGGGGCCGGCGCTTCCGGCCGCGCAGGCCCCGGCGGCTCCGGCGCCGCGCGAGAAGCGCTACGAGACGGAGGTGGCGCTCGCGCACGTCGCGAAGGCGTACGGGGCTCGCCGGCTCTTCTCCGACCTGTCCTGGACGTTCGGGCCGGAGCGCCTGCACGTCGTCGCCGGCCCGTCGGGAAGCGGGAAGACGACGCTGGTGAACCTCGTGGCCGCGCTCGACTACCCGGACGCGGGACAGGTGTGGGTCGGAGGCGAGCGCGTCGACGGCCTGAGCGCCGACGAGGCGGCGCGCTGGCGGCAGCGGGTGCTCGGCTACGTCTCGCAGCACTCGACGCTCGTCGACTTCCTGTCGGCCCGGGAGAACGTCGAGCTCGCGCTTCGCCTGCGGCGCTTCGAGCGCCACGAGGCACGGCGACGCGCCGTGCGCTGGCTCGACTGGGTCGGCCTGGCGAAGCTCGCCGAGCGGCGCGCGGATCAGCTCTCGGGCGGAGAGCAGCGCCGCGTCGCGCTCGCCCGGGCGCTCGCGCCGGCGCCGCGGGTCCTGCTCGCCGACGAGCCGACGGCACATCTCGACCGGTTCTCCGGACGGCTCGTGATCCGCCTGCTGGAGAAGGCAGTGGAGGAGGGGGCGACGGTCGTCGCAGCCACGCACGACCCAGACCTGATCGGCGCCGCGGACACGACGCTCACGCTGCCGATCGGGATCGCGGCGACGGCAAGCTAGCGTTCCGTCGTGCTGGAGAAGCTGATCCGCTCCTGGGACGGCGAGGAGGTCGTCGTCCGCTTCGATCAGCCGACCGGGACGTGGATGTTCGTGTGCATCCACTCGACGTTGCGCGGGCCGGCCGGCGGCGGAACGCGGATGAAGACGTACGCGGAGCCGGCCGATGCGCTGGCGGACGGGATGCGGCTGGCGGCGGCAATGACGCTCAAGATGGCGGCGGTCGACATGGCGTTCGGCGGGGGCAAGGCGGTCCTCGCCGTCCCCGAGCTCATCGAGGGCGAAGCCCGTCGCGGTCTCCTCCTTCGGTACGCCGATCTCGTCGCCTCGCTGCGCGGAACGTTCAACACGGGCCCCGACGTGAACACGTCCGTTGCGGACATGGACGTGATCGGCGAGCGGTGCCCGTACGTCTTCTGCCGCAGCGAGGAACACGGCGGCTCGGGCGACCCCGGCCCGCACACCGCCCGCGGCGTCTTCCACGGGATCCGCGCGAGTGTGCGCCACGTCTTCGGCACGGACTCGCTGGAGGGCCGCGTCGTCGTGGTCCAGGGCCTCGGCAGCGTCGGCGGCCCACTGGCGGAGGAGCTCTTGGCGGCGGGCGCGCGCGTTCTTGCGAGCGACGTCGTGCCGGGTCGGGCCGAACGCCTAGGCGCCGAGGTCGTCCCGGCCGAGGAAGTGATCGGCACCGAGTGCGACGTGTACGCGCCGTGCGCCCTTGGAGGAACGCTGAACGCAGAGACGATCCCGCAGCTTCGGTGCCGGATCGTCGCCGGCTCAGCGAACAACCAGCTCGCCGAGCCTGAAGACGCCGAATGCCTGCGCGAAGCCGGGATCCTCTACGCACCCGACTTCGTGATCAACGCCGGAGGAGTCTTGAACTCCCTGGGCGCGGAACACCTCGGCTGGACGAGGGAGCAGATCGAAGAGCGGCTCGGGGGGATCGGCGGCACGCTCGAAGAGATCCACTCGAAGGCGGAAGCCGATGCGATCACGACTGAAGCCGCCGCCGAAGACCTTGCTCGCAGTCGCCTGATGTGAGATGAGGTTTAAATAGTCCGGACGATCCGTGTGAAACCGGCGACGACGATCGTCGAGAGGATCCAGCCAAGGAGGATCACCAGCCACTCGACCCAGCTAACCCAGCCGCTCGCGGTCCATCGACTCGCCTGGCCGAAGTCGATGACGGGCAGGAACTTGTCGGCCGCGTAAACGATTGGTTGTGGCGCTCCATGCACACCCTTAGCAGCCGTGAAGTGGCTATCTCCGGCTCGCCATACGACGATTGCAAAAGCGCCGATGATCACTGCTGCCCATGGGATCGCGCGAGATGGGCGGTACCCGTGACCGATGGTAGCGCGCAGGACCCAACCGCCCGTCTTCTGATGACGTCGGAGGCTCGCGCGCGAGAGTCTATCGTTTTGCATCGCAATACCCGTCTTGATCGCATCGTCTTCGAAGCCGTGTGCGCGATAAACCTGAATTAGCTGCGACCAGGTTGCGGGTTGGAATTCAGAAGTTCGCTTGATCCACCGATGCCGAGCTCCCGGACTCCACGTTGAGGTGTCTGCGAACTGCGCGTACGAGAAGCCCTCGAGAACGAGTGGGGATGCTCCGTGCCAGCTGCCCAGGCCACCTTCGAGACCAAGATCGTCGTCGAGCGTGACGATCTGCGCGCGGTAAAGATCGATACCACCGGATATCCCCGAACTCCGCAGGTAGAGCGTTGTCACGGTCGCGTGACGAAGGATCAGGGCATAGCCTCCACGATTGGTCAATGTTGCACCGACACAGACCAAGCTGCCTCCGACCTTCGCTCCCGGCGCTCGTACTTCCCCTGACACCTTGGACGCGGTCAACACAACACTGCCGCCGATCTCGGCTCCGTTAAGCACGAGAGCGCGGCCCTTAGGGCTCTCAAGAGTGGCACCGGCGCAGGAAAGCTGCCCTTTAATCCCGGTGCCGAACGCTCGTACCTCCCCTCTTGCCTGGAAGTCTTCATCGAGAAAGACGCTGCTGCCGATCTGGGCTCGTTCGAGCGAGAGCGCAACGCCGTCTTGGTTATCGAAGACGGCTCCTTTACAGACGAGGGGTCCCTTGATTACCGCGTCGACTGCTCTCACCTCCCCCCGAGCATGGAAACCCTGGTCAAGGAAGACGGCGCCGATCTCGGCGCGGTCGAGTGAGAGCGCGTTGCGGCTCGGACTGTCCAGCGTAGCTCCTCGACAGGAGAGCTGTCCTTCAATTACTGCGCTTATCGCCTGCACCTCTCCTCTGGCCTGAAAGTCTTTATCGAGATAGACGCTGCCGCCAATCTGCGCTCGTCCAAGTGTGAGCGCAGTGCCCTCGCGATTATCTAAAACGGAACTCGCACAGGAAAGCGAGCCTTTGATTCTCGTATCTTCGGTTCTTACTTCTCCTTTAGCCTGGAGATCTTGGAGAAAGACAGCGCCGATTTCGGCGCGGTCGAGTGAGAGTGCCGTGCCCTCGGGCTTGTTAAACGTAACGGCCTTAGCGCCGAAGATGCCGTTGATTTTTGCGTCTAGCGCTCTCACCTCCCCATTTGCCTCGAAGCGCTCGTGTAGATACACATCCCCGATGACGGCTCCGTCAAGGAGGAGCGCGTAGCCCTCGGGGTTGTTGAGGGTGGCGCCTCTGCAATTGAGCGTTCCACGGATCTTGGCCCTGCCGAGGACAACCGGACCAGAAATCGTCACGCCATTCAGCAAGAGGTCGTGATCGATGACGGTTCCGAGCCCACTGAGACCCACGAGCGTACAGTCCTGCAACTCGAACGCTGGAAGCCGGGCGTCCTCTAAAACGATGTCGTCCTCGAACGTGGTCTCGGTAAACGAGAGTGGCCATTGGCATACCACAAAAGCAAGATCAAGGACATCCCGGACGCGTGCGCCCCGAAGCCGAAGTCCCCGAGGGTCGCCGTCCGCGCCGTTAAGCACGAGCTCCCGGATGAAGGGGGCCCGGACTACAGCGTCGTCATCTTCGAGATCTTCGAACGTTATGAGTTCGCCCGACACGCCTCGTTCACGTAGCCGCTGCTCGGCCAGCGTCAAGCTGTCCATCGGACGATGCTACGTTTCCCCTTACCAGCGGTCAACGCGCCGCCGCCGCAGCCGGCATGGCGGCTGCGGCTCACAGACGCTCTCCAGAGGAGCCCCCGAGGAAGTCGTCATGGCCCCCGAAAGGGGGCCGGACTTCCGAGGGGAGTGCGCCCGGCAGGAATCGAACCTGCGACCTCGCGCTCCGGAGGCGCGCGCTCTATCCCCTGAGCTACGGGCGCGGGGGTGCGTAGTGTACCGCCGTGCAGGTCTCGG
>Ga0209577_10002048_pt1 | contig 19591 bp, 14 predicted proteins | sample GraSoiAngelo_109_FD_185874 | JGI IMG/M metagenome (GOLD analysis project Ga0209577, IMG submission 185874) | Grasslands soil microbial communities from the Angelo Coastal Reserve, California, USA - 14_0903_12_20cm (SPAdes) (version 2) | ecosystem: Environmental > Terrestrial > Soil > Grasslands...
TGTTCTTTCGCGAAGCTCACTACCAGGATGCTGTTGGCGGTGGCCACTCCGACGCACATGATCGATCCGGTAAGCGCGGGCACACTGACCGTCGTGCCGGTCACAAACAAGAACCAAACGATCCCGGCGAGGGTCGCAGGAAGGGCGGTCAGGATAATGAATGGGTCGAGCCACGATTGAAAATTCACGACAATAAGGAGGTAAACCAGAATGATGGCGAACGCGAGCCCGGTCAGCAGTCCCAAGAAAGACGACTTCATCGTCTGGATCTGGCCACGTACGATGATCTTTGAGCCCCGGGGAAGCTCCTTTTGACTCGTGTTCAGAATGGAGAAAATATCCCGCGAAACAGATCCCAGGTCGCGGCCCTGGACGGAACCGAATATGTCGATAACCGGGGACACGTTGTAATGAGAAACGACGCTCAACTCGGAATTGCGGCTGAACGAGGCGAGACTAGCAAGTATCGAAGGGGGAGCCGTGCCAGCGCCCGTAACCGGAATGTTCTCCAAATCCTGGAGTGATTCAACCCTGTATTGTGGAGTTTGCGTCGCGATCTGATAGCTCACGTTGTTCTTGGGGTCCAGCCAGAAAGTCGGCGAAGTCTGGGAGCTACCGCTCAGAGTTATCAGGAGATTGTTCGCAACCTCACGCTGGGTGAAACCGATTTCGCTAGCCTTTGTGCGATCCACAGTGACGTGAAGCTTCGGCTGGTCAAAGGTTTGCTGAATCCGGAGGTCCGTTGTTCCAGAAACGTACTTCACCTTCTCCAGTAGCGTGTCTGCGAATTGCCGGTTTGCCTGCAGATTATTTCCGACAATTTGAATATCGATTGGCGCAGGAAGGCCAAAGTTCAAGATTTGAGTCACCATATCCGAGGGCAGGAAATAGAAAGTAACTCCGGGAAAATCCTGTGCCAGCTTCAGCCTTAAGTCATGCACGTAGCCTGCGGTCGGCCGATGCTTCGGGGCCAGCGCGACCATAATGTCCGCATCTTCCGTCCCGATTGGCGCCGAACTGCTGTAGGAAAGGTTGATGCCGCTGTAGGGCAGTCCGATGTTGTCGATAATTCCGCCAAACTCGGTTGGCGGTATTTGGTTGCGAATCTCGGCTTCCACGCGGTCACACAAAGCGGCCGTCTCTTCAATACGCATGCCGGTCGGAGCACGAAGATGCAGTGTGAATTCGCCACTGTCTACGGATGGGAAGAAGTCCTGTCCCAACCACGGGTAGAGCCCAAAGGAGAGTACGCATGCGGCAAGAAATGAGCCGGCAAAAACACGGCGGTGACGGACGCAAGCTTCGAGCAACCCGCGGTAGGCGGCTCGGATCTTCTCAAAGCTGCGTTCAAACCAGGCTTGAAACAGCACAAGAGGATTCTTGCTCGGGGCGTGCCAGCCTTCTTCGGCATGAGCTCTGAGAAGATATTTGGCCATGGTTGGTATGAGGGTCCGCGAAAGCACGTAGGAAGCCAGCATCGCGAAGACGACCGCCTCCGCCATTGGCACAAAGAGATAGCGGGCGACCCCGGTGAGCAAGAACATGGGGACGAAGACGATGCAGATGCTCAGTGTTGAAACCAGCGCCGGCACTGCGATCTGCTCCGCACCAAGAAGAATGGCCTCTTCCGTCGGCTTGCCCTTACTCAGAAAACCATGAATGTTCTCGATCGTGACCGTGGCGTCGTCGACCAGGATGCCGACAGCCAGCGCCAGCCCCCCAAGAGTCATGATGTTGATGGTTTCTCCCAGGGCGCTGAGAAGGATGATTGAAGTCAAAATGGAAAGAGGAATCGATGTAGCGATAATCAGCGTACTGCGCCAGCTTCCAAGAAACAGAAGAATCATGACTGCCGTAAGGCAGGCCGCGATGAGCGCCTCCCTCAAAACGCCGGAAATGGCACCGCGGACGAAGACGGATTGGTCCGCGAGCAGACGAATTTGAAGGTCTGACGGAAGCGTTGTCTTCACACTTGGCAACAGCTTCTTGATCGTCGTGATGATGTCTAAGGTGGACGCGTTCCCGATTTTTTGGATGGTCATCAGAGTTGATCGCCGGCCGTCGACGCGAACGATATTGGTTTGAGGCGGAAATCCATCGCGAACGTTAGCAACGTCGCGAATATAAATCGTCGTGCCTCCCACGGCTTTGATGGGAAGGTTGTTCAGCCCGGCGATGGTCGTAGGGCTCCCATTCATGTCCACGTTGTATTCAAATTTCCCGATCTTGGCCGTCCCGGACGGGAGAATGAGGTTCTGAGCGCTGATGGCGTTCACTACGTCGAGAGGAGACAAGCCTTTCGATTGGAGTGCCGCGGTGTTTAGATCCACCTGAACCTGGCGCTGCTTGCCGCCATACGGATACGGGACAGCCGTACCCGGTACCGAAGTGAGCTGGGGCCGGATGAAATTCAAACCAAGATCATTTAACTGTTGCTCAGAAAGCGTAGGGCCAGAGAGAGCCATCTGGAGAATGGGCACGCTCGAGGCGCTGAAGGTGATGATTAATGGCGGCGTGGTACCGGCCGGCAACTGCTTGAGCTGGGTTTGGGATTGGCCTGCAATTTGCGCAATCGCCATGCTGATATTCACGCCTGGATGGAAAAACACTTTTATCACCGCGATGCCGTTCAATGACTGCGATTCGATATGCTCAATGTCGTTTACAATCGTCGTTAAGTTACGCTCCTGAAGAGTGATGATCCGGTTGGACATCTCCGTCGGTGAGAGCCCCGTGTAGTTCCAAATGATGCTCACGACAGGAATGTTGATGTTTGGAAAGATGTCTGTTGGGGTGCGAAAAATCGACAGCGTTCCAAGAATTAAAATCAGGATAGCCAGCACTACGAACGTGTACGGCCGTTTCAGCGCGACTCTAACAATCCACATAGTTCACGCCCCCAATTCCTTGACTAGCTTTTCTTGCTTCGGAACTAGATGATGCAGCCTGGATGCCACCGGGGAGAGTGCGCGAGAGTTTCCGGAAGTGGTTGAAAACAAAACCCTTAACAAGATAAGTCTGAAATTAGGCACAAGCGCTGAGGGCCGAAGAGTCCAGCGCATTGGATGGTTGTCAACGCGCTGGCAGCGTGTCTTTCAGGATGGAATGTGGATGGAGGCGTCTGCCCCAGCCTAAGGTCTCGCAGGACTTAAAGTCCTCCTGTCGCGGAATGTTTACGAGCTCACAGTCGAAGAGCTGTCGAAATCGCATTTGACCACGAGAATGGTTACATCATCGTTGAAGGTATCGCCGCAAAAATCTGCCGCAGCGTTATAGATGTTGCTCATAAGGTCCTCGGCGGAGAGCGAAGAACCACTGCGCACTGTTGTGAAGAGGCGCTCCATACCGAATTCTTCGCCAAGCCGGTTCTCCGCCTCAGTGACCCCATCGGTATAGAAAACCAAAACATCGCCGGCCAAGAGGTCTTCCGAGGCCAGTTCACAAATCTCTTCTGGAGATAATCCGATGGGTGGACAAGAAGAGTTCATGAGCGTGAGGGTGCCTGTCTTTGCTCGAAACAAAAGGGCGGGATTGTGGCCACAGTTGACATAGCGAAGCGTCCGTTTCTGAGCGTCAATCTCGGCAACGAGCAGTGTCACGTAGCGGTCGGAGTCCGACACGGAGTGGATTCCCGTGTTCAATTGTTCCACTTGCTCGAGCATGTTTCGATCATGGTTTGCCTCAAGCCGCATGGCTGCCGCCGTCGCGGACATTAAGAGGGCGGCGGGAACACCTTTTCCGGCCACGTCGGCAATGACGATCTGAGTGGTGTGCGCGTTGATGGGGAAATAGTCGTAGTAATCGCCACCGACGCCCTGCGCGGGGAGCATCTTGCCAGCCAATTCGAGCCCGGCAATGGCTGGCCTGCCCGAGGGAAGAAACAAGCGCTGGACCTGTGCAGCCAGCTCTACGTCCTTGAGGAGGTCATCACGCTGCCGCTGAATGGTCTTGGCAAGCGCTTCTCTCTGTTCCATATACCGCTGGATGACAAAGACAACAAAGGCGAAACACAACATCGCGGAAACATTGTGGAAGATTCGAAGTCCCGGATTCATACCCCTCGGAGAGTAATAATCATGGAACAAGACACAAACGACGATAAGGCTGTAGCTGATTTCCTTACGCAGGAAAATCGCGCCGAGAACAAGGGGGAGTAAATAGAGGTAGACAAGCGAAATCGAAACAACGAGGTGGTCGGCATACGCGACTGCGCTAACGGCCCCCAAGACCAGCGAGAGGGGCAGCCATGTAGGCCCACTTAAAGCCACATCCTTCCGCAAAACAGACAGCAACGGAACTGCTTCGCGAAGACCGCGCAACAGTGCGGGCTTCGATTCTCGGATGGCAGAATGCACGATCTCATTCATTCGAAGAGGACCTTCGCCATCATTCCCTTGTCTTCGTGATTGAGAAGATGGCAGTGAAAGACGGACATTCCCCTGATTACCGGGTCAGTGAAATCCATAATGACGTCGACGGAACCGCCGAATGGAACATTCACTGTGTCCAGCCACATTGGTTCGGCAACTGGCCGGTTGTTTTCGGCGTACGCCAGGAAGTGGACTTGATGAATGTGCATGGGATGCAGTTCCCGGGTGGCATTGACAATCCTCCAATGCTGAAAAGTGCCAACCTTTGCGCGCACCATGGGAGCCGCAGACGGCGTGAATTTTTCTCCGTTGATGTAAAAGCCGTTTTTGTCCTCTGTGAACGTCACGATGAATCGAGGAGGCGCTTTTTCTTCTGCCGCGAAGTTCAGCGTCTTGAGAGCAGGTTTGAGTGGGCTTTCAGAAATTCTACTTATGGCATCCGCTGAGGAGCGCGAAACGATGTCGGCTAATACCATCGCAGGATTCGGATCGCCGTCCGGACCGGTATCCACGCAACGTGAGATTAAACGCCTCGGTATGCCAGCTGATGGACCGGTGACAATGGCCTCAAGCCTGCCTGCCGGAGGCAACAGGACGTGATCAACGATGCGCGTTCGGTGATTGGGATTGTGCAAGGCGATGGGCATCCCGTCCATGGCAACGATTTCAAATGGCTGCCCTTCAAGCTGTAAATCGAGATAGCGATCCGCGGAAGCATTCACAAGACGCCAAAACTGACGCTCACCAGGAGCGATTTCAATTTGCGGCCGCACGGATCCGTTCACCGTGAAGATCTCTTCAGGCGTCTCCGGCTCCGCACCACAAATATCCGAACTGAGTTCAACGCGGTGCTTAAAATCAGCAGACTGAGGATCGTTCACAATGTAGCGGCCACGCACCACCAGGACGCGTTCGCGCAGGCCGACCAGGGACGGAAAGTAAGATTCAATCCCTTCGATCACGAGCGCTCCGGACATGCCGTCAAGCGCTTGTCGGTGGCTCTCTCCATGAGGATGCGTGTGATACCAATACAAGCCGGGCGGATGGTCTTGCGGAATCGCGACGGTGTAGCGGAGTGATTGTCCAGGCATGGCCATCATGTCCAAGACGTCGTCCTGGGGAGCGTCTGGAGAAACCGTTAGGCCGTGAAAATGTAAATTTGTCATGTCCATGCACGGAGAAATCGCGCAACTCTCCTTCGGCTTGGCGGGAAGATCATTGAGGTAATTAATCTTCAGCTGGTCTCCCGGTGAAATTCGTAGGGTTGGAGCGTTTGGCTGGCCGTCAAAATAGAAGGAGTTCTTTCCATCCGTTGTGATGCCGGCATGCAGAGTAAGCGATAGTGTGTGCTTTTTTGCACGGAGCTCCGGAGGATTCGAAAGCGTGCCTGGCGGCTTCCCCGACAGTTCGAGCAAACAGGAAACCGCTGCCGCCGCGATGGCGATGGCCGCGGCAGCGATTCGTGGAACGGGTACAAGGCGGGACATTGAAAGCTTCCAAGCCATCGCTCATTCCACCTGGTGCCAGGTGGAATCTAGGTCGTAGACGGTCATCGCTTGCGCAAGCTTTGTTGTCTCGGGGCCAAGGTCTTCTTCGTAAATGGCGCCCGATTCGTCGACAATGAAAGTCATCACACCCGAGGAGCGGTAATCGACAGGGTAGGCGACAAAGGCGAATCCTCCGCTCATCTTCCCGTCTACGATGTAGTTCTTGGCTCCGCCCGGCGTATGTGGTCCTTGGCTCGTGAGAATCCGGAACATATACCCATTGAACGGAACATGCTCGCCAACTTGGTCTTGTGGAAGATTCTGGCGTGCGTAAGCGATGAGAGGGTTGATCGGGCTATCGAACTCATCACTAGCGCCGTGCCAGTACAGACCATTGTGCTGGCCCTCATCGCTGACTAGTTTCTGCGCGAATTGATTGGGGAGATGAGCCGGCGGGCGTGCAAAATATTGCTTTTGCGCATCGACCAACTCGCGCAATGAATCCATAGCCGCAAGTTCGTTCTTGCCGATGCGACGGAATATGATCTCGTCTTTGCCTGCCGGCGTGTCGAAATACCACGAACCGTGGTTGTTCTTCAGGGGAATCGGAAACGGCCAGTTTTCGGCGCCGATAATTAGGGTTACCGCCCCGTTCGCCTCTGTGAAAAACCGATGCATCTCCTGGTATTTGACGGCGAAGCTGACCCGAGCATCCAAATCTTCCTCTGGGTCGCCGGACGAAAGGACATCCTTGCCGGCTAGTCCGAGGATGCTCAAGGGAGCTTGCTCATCCTGTGCTTCCATCGCGTCATAGAGAGCGCGGCCAGCATCTTCGGTGGAGGCAAAGGTTTGCTGCCCCGCCTCCTGGGCGAACATTGGTGTTGACGAGCACACCAACATAAGTGCGAACAGAACAGACATTGCGAGTCGAACAAAGCACTTGCCTTCAGATTGAACAAAAATCGAAATCTCGTGCAGCATGGTATTCCTTTCTATTCTTGAATTCTTGCTACGCTTTACGGCCGGTGCATGCGATCAGTGATGTCGTCCACCACCGCCACCATGGAAACCACCTCCGCGGGAGCCACCTTCAAAACTCGACCGCCCGCGCGAGGAAAAGCCTCGGACATTGCCACCGTGATCAAAGCCACTGAACGCCCCCGAGCGCGTTCCTGGCTGAAAGTGAGGAGCCGAAGATCCGTGGAACGCGTTGCCATGGTTGAGGTTGCCGTGGTTGAAGTTGTTATGGCTGAAATTGTTGCGATTAATGATCGTCCGGCTGTGGGAGATATAGGTGTTGTGGTTGTAAATCACCCGATGGCCATGCCAGTCGCATCCCCAGTGATGCCAGCCCCAACCATATCCTCCGAAGAAACCGACGCCGAACCCGATTCCAAATCCGATCCCCGCTCCGGCAAGGAAGATTCCCGGGACGGGGTACCAGCCTGGATATGCGACGATTGGCTCGCCATACACGAGCCAGGGATCATAGGCAGGCACATAGACAACCTCACGATTGGCCGGTTCGATGATGATTGCGTTCCCTTGACTCGTTACCTTCTCCTGTTCATTGCTATTGAGGTGGCCGGCCTTGCGAGCCTGGTGACGCATTGTCTGGACGGCATCTGTCACATCCTGCTGTTGGTTGGCGTACGCGTCGCCAAGAGACGAAGTCCAAGAGAGGTTCTTGTCCATGTTTTCAAGAACCGCAGGAAATTGTGTGAGGGCCTTAACGCTTGGGTCCCAGGGCTGCTTGTCGATTTCTTTTGCCAGCTCTTCACCCTTGAGTTTGGAATGGCCCTGCATCCACCGGTCCGCCTCGACAATCTCAGCGGGATAGGTGGAAGCGGCGAGAATCTGCGCAACGAGTGCGTCCGGGTATAAGGCGATCGGGGCGACTAGTTGCTGCAGCTCTTGAGGGGAAGGTTGCACGGGCGGTTGCTGCTCGTTGGATTGGCCCGTAGGACCGAAAGAATCGGCTTGCGCAGTGAATCGCACAAGCGAAAAACAGAGAAGTAGGATTAACACCTGCTTGGACAACTTCATGGCATATTCTCCAGTACAAAATTGAAATCATTCCCTTGCTATCAAACCAATGCTCCAAGATCTTCATAAGCCCTCGACAACAGCGCCGGCTAAGCTCACTGGCCCCGAAGGATGCCTGGCGGGATGTCATTGCGGCGGGCCACTTCTTCCAGTGCATCGAGCTCCGATTGTGTTTCGCTCACGCGCTGCTGAAGGATTTCAATGCCGGCTTCGGGAGTGATCCCTATGTCGCCGTCATCGAGATTTATGCCGCCTGTCATCGTCTTAAGGCTCCTTGCATCTTCGATCGCTCGACGGTACCCGCCGAGCTGAGCCTTTTTTCGTTCGAGTTCATCGCGCAGTCTCGCCGCCTGCTCGGCATACCACTCAAGATCCTGTGTCTTCAGGTAAAGCGGAGGCAGGGCAGCGGCTGTTGCGCCTTCTGGGATGTTTGGTTGACCGACGATTGAAATGACGCCCAGAGGTCGAAGTTTCTCAAGGCCTTCGTTCGTCCATAGCGCAGTGGTTTTTCCTGTCTTCCCCGCGCGCGGCTTGTTTGCCGCGCGCAAGGGAATGGCCAGCGCACTCAGGGTCATCGAGATAGCGAGTGAAAAGGTTAGATGGCGATTCATCTCGCTCTCCTTAGTGCTTGGTCGACGAGGCGGGAGGAAAATGCTGGAACATTTTATTCACGCCTTTGTCGAGGTTCTTTGTGTTCTTGTCTGCGTTATCCGAGAGCGTATCGCTCGATGAGCTTCGCCAGATCAACTTCTCTGTTTTTGCGTCGAAGAGATCGATCACTAAGGTCCCTACTTTATAGGTTTCAACCGTTGTGGTGGCGTCGCCAAATCCCCCGAATCCCCCCCAACGTCGACCTCCTCCGAAACCGTTATAGAAGGTGTCCAGGGTTTGTTGATTCTGAGTCGTCTCAATGGCAAAGACCTCGACGTCGCCTCCCGAAGGAACTTCCGTCCAGCCCTTTGCTGCGAGAGCGCTGTTCACTGCGCTCTTGATGCGGTCGACCATGAGCGGGTCTTTTGTCCGGACCTTTTCCCAAGAGTAGGTCTTGTATTGGCCAAAGTTTGCACTGTGGTCGTAGTCGGTTTTAACGTGTTGAGCGAATGAAACAGTCGCCAAAACTAGCGTTAATCCAACTGTGGTTGCGATTCTTGATATGAACGTCATACTTCCTCCTATTGTTTCTTTTGATTTGTCGGTGTTTCTCTAAATGCTTTACTAACGACCATGCCAGCGACGGGCGCTTCACTGGCGTTTGCCTGGACTTCAATTCGCCCCCAGACGCGTTACTCGCTGCCTTCAACTCTTTTTTTCCGCTCCGCAACTGTGGTTAGTCTGATCACGGCGGCGGCGGCGGTACAGCGCGCCACCCCGTTTTTGTCAGATAATGCCGGGACAATCGCGTTAAGGAACTCGGGATCTCCGCGTTTGGCAATGGCGAGAAGTGCCGATGCTCGGACAATCCAATTCTTGTCCGAGACGGCTCGGACCAGCGCTTGACCAACGCGTGGGTCTTGATCGTTGATGAGGGCCCTGGCCGCCGCTGCCCGCACGGGCGATGTATCGTCTTTCCTTATGGCCTTTACCGCCGAGAAACCGATGTCTGCATAAGGAATGAACCCGAGGCCTTCCTCGAGGCTAAGCTCCGCCATCTTTTTTCCATCTTTCAGTGCTTGCATCTGTTGGGCGACTAGACCGTCCGCGGACTTGCGCTCGCCAGTAAGCACTTCGTAATAAACCTGATAGCCTGCTGGGTCGTTAAGAACCTGTAGGGCATGGGCTGCAGCCATCGCCACCGCGGGTTTTTTGTCTGCGAGCACCTTCTTCAATTCTGGAGAGGACTCTTTCGATCCCATCAGCCCCAATGCGGTTGCAGCGGCGGCCCGGACTTCGGGCTTGCGATCTTGCAAAGCCGTCTGCGCCATTCTCGTAGCTTCGGGGTTGCCCGGGAGAAGTCGTAGCGCACGGACAGCTTGGGTTCGCTTGCCGGTGCTCTTCTGATTCACGCCTATTCGCAGGATGTCCCAGGCCTGCTGCTGGGGAGTCCGGGCAAGCAACGCCCCAGCGTGGGCCATGAGAACTAAGAGCACCGCAGACCTTGTATAAGTCTTGTTAATCACTTCAATGAACGAGGTCATTTGTCCCCGTTTCTGTCGCCACGAAGTTTCAGTGCGTTGAACCACACGACTGGAAGGGGCAAAACGATTGCCAAAACAATCATTGCGTAAGTGACTGAAAGTAGAGGCCGGCACGGACAAAAGTGCGGTGCGCGATGCCAGCCCGCTAGACGCGACTCCGCATGCTGACAGGCCAGTGTGGTTGTCTATCTGATTGTGTTTTAGACAGCTTCGGATTGAGCTCGACTGGAGATGTGATCGCCGTTACGTCTGCTGACTAATGTGTGGGCTGTATCAATCGAGTGGAGGTTCGATCCTCGCATGATAGCGACTCTGCTACGAAGAAAGTGGATCCTTGTTGGTACGTGAGATGCCCAGCTTTTGCATCCTGAAGTAAAGGGTGGACCTCTTGATTCCCAAACGTGCGGCGGCCCCGTTTGGACCGGAGACAATCCAGCGGGTCTGTTCGAGGGTCTTGCGAATGTGGTCTCGCTCCGCGTCCTCCATGGTAATCGGTCCAAGGGATTGCGCTTCGGCGGCATTCCTCAAGCTCGCAAGAGGGGACTCCAGGACGTTGCCCGAAGTAAGGATCACGCTCCGCTCAATGAAATTCTGAAGTTCGCGAATGTTGCCCGGCCACGGGTACGACGTCAATTCAGACATCGTTTCCGGGGAAATCTGGTCTATTTGTCTACCCATCCGACGAGAATAAATCTCAACAAAATGCTCCACAAGAGCCGGAATGTCTTCACGGCGCGCCCGCAGCGGCGGCAGCGGGACCGGAAATACATTCAAACGATAGTAGAGATCGCTGCGAAATTCGTTTTGCTTCACCATTTCAACCAAATTTCGGTGGGTCGCAGCTACAAGGCGAACGTCCACTTGGTGAGTCCGGCCGCTGCCCAAGCGCTCGAATTCCTGCTCTTGCAGGACACGCAGCAGTTTTGGCTGCAGTGGCAACGGAATGTCGCCCACCTCGTCCAGGAATAGCGTCCCTTTGTCAGCCAATTCGAAACGTCCAATCTTTTGCGCGATTGCGCCCGTAAAAGCGCCTTTCTCGTGGCCAAATAGCTCGCTTTCCAGTAGATCGAACGGAATGGCGGCGCAATTCAGCTTTATGAAGGGCCGTCCGCACCGCGAGCTGAGATTGTGAATCGCGCGCGCGATCAGCTCTTTGCCAGTGCCTGTTTCTCCCTGGACAAGAACGGTGGAATCCGTAGGCGCGACGCGCTCGACTTGTTCGAGCACTGATTCCAGAGCATGACTGTTGCCTATAATCTGCTCGAATCTGCGCGGATTAGCATCCTGGTCGGCGGATCCGAATCTTGCAACAGCTGCCACGGAAGACCTCCTTGCGCAACCCCAAGCCCAGTTCTACTTGCCGACTTAGCTTTCCAGAGCCGCCCGCACACTCTCGAGCAACGCTTCGTCATCGAACGGTTTTGCCATGAACTCCACAGCACCCGCTCGCAAAGCTTGCATCCGCATTTTTTCGTCGCCGTGCGCTGTGATGAAGATGATGGGAATCTTGCAACGTTCGGCATTCAGATGTGCTTGCAGTTCGAGACCAGACATTCCTGGCATGCGGATATCGGCGATTAAACAGCCAGCCTGGCGTTGTTGGCCGGATTTCAGGAACTCCTCCGCCGACGCAAACGCTTGCGCCGGTAAGCCAACTGCCTTCAGCAAGCCCTGTAGCGCGCTGCGCATTAAATCATCATCATCCACAATCGCAACCATTTTGGTCTTCTCCAAAGCGGCCATAGCTGCAATCTAGCGCCGCCCTCAATAGCAGCGCAATTATACTTTGGTATGAGAGCCCGAGTATTGCGCCGATCGGAGAGGCACGGGCGATCTTGGGAGGCTTGAGAAAACAGCCGCTAGAATGGGACGGCTGCAAACTAACAAGCTGTATTGCGGGACAGTTGCGCGTTGGTATTAGGCTACTTTTTGCCGGGTGGAGGCTCCAGTTTCGACGCCATTCTAACCAATTCTGCCAGGGACTCGGCCTGCATTTTCCGCATCACGTGGCCGCGATGAATCTTCACGGTGATCTCGCTGATCCCGAGCTCAAAAGCTATCTGCTTATTGAGCATACCCGAAACCACCAGGCCCATAACCTCGCGCTCGCGCTCGCTCAGGGCTTCGTAGCATTTTCGCAGCGCGGCAAAGTTACCCTGCTGACGGCGCGTCACACGGTCGCGATCCAAAGCCTGTCGGATCGCATTCAGCAAGTCCTGGTCGTCAAAAGGCTTGGTGAGAAACTCCACAGCACCCGATTTCATGGCCCTCACCGTCATCGGAATATCCCCATGACCGGTGATGAAAATGATGGGAATGTAGACTCCTGCATCAGCCAACTGGCGCTGCAAGTCGAGACCGTTGGCTCCGGGAAGGCTCACGTCCAGGACAAGACAGCTTGGCCCGTCCGCCGGCTTGTTGCGCAGGAATTCTTCCGCGGTCCCGAAGGATGCGCAACGTAACCTCGCCGATTTCAGCAGTCCTTGGATGGACGCACGCACACTGGCATCGTCATCAACGACGAACACCGTTGGAGCGTCAGCGGCCGTCATTCATGCGCCTTGGCATTGGTGGGCAGAGTGAAATAAAAGCGTGCGCCGCGCGGGGAGTTGGCGGCAGCGCACAGGCGGCCACCATGTGATTCGATGATGGAGCGGCTGATGCGAAGTCCCATGCCGGTACCGTGCGGCTTGGTAGTAAAGAACGCATTGAAGATCTGTTCCGTCTGCTGTGGGGGCAGCCCCACGCCGCTGTCAGTGACAGACACCACGACTTCTTCGTTTTGTATTCGCTGCGACCTGATGGCGAGCTCGCGCGTCCCATCCGCATCCTTCATCGCTTCGATGCCATTGATCATGAGGTTCATCAGCACCTGCTGCAATTGCACACGGTCGGCCATGACCTGGGGAAGATCTGCCGCAAGGTCCGTCCCGACTAATATGTTGTATCGCGTGGTCTCGCCGCGCAGAAGAACGATCATCTCTCGAATTATCTCGTTCATATCCACGAGCTCCCGTTGCGAAGTACCTTTCTTGAAGAGCTGGCGGATCCGGCTGATAATTTCCCCCGCGCGCTTTCCGTCTTTCATGATTCTCGTGGCAGCCGCGCGCGCCTCTTCGATGTTTGGAGTGTCGCCCGCGAGCCAGCGCAAGCAGGTATTAGCGTTGGTGCTAGCTGCGGCGATTGGTTGATTCACTTCGTGCGCCAGGGAAGCGGTCAGCTCTCCCATGGTGGTCACTCGATTGACGCGGGCGAGATCCGCTTGCGCCTCGCGCAATCTTTCGCGCTCTTCCTCCGCCCGCTTGCGTTCGGTCACGTCGATCGATGTGCCCACGTATTCAATGAGATCGCCGGACAAGTTGCGAACGGGATGCCCTGTCGAGCGAACGTACTTAATCGCTCCCCCTGGAAGAACAATTCGGAAATCCACGTCGAAGTGCGAGCCTTCATTCGGGTTTTCAAGAAAAACTTTTCTGCGCACCCGATCTCGATCCTCTCGATGAATGCGCTCGTAAAACGCCTCGTCTGACGGTATACCCTCTTCAGGATCGAAGCCAAAAAGGCGGTAATTTTCCTGTGACCAGTAGACGCTACGTCTACTGGCAACGTTCCACGCCCAGCTCCCGGTGCCGGTCAACGCCTGTGCTTCCGCTAAGTAACCCTCGCTTCGCCGTAGCGTTTCTTCCGCTTGCTTGCGCTCGATGGCGATACTCGCGAGATGGGTGATCCGCTCTACGACACTGCGCTCTTGCGAACTCGGGCCACGCGGTTCGCAATAGTAGGTCGCGAAGGTCCCTAACACGCTACCCGCGGAGGAAAGTATCGGTGTCGACCAGCACGCTCGCAGTCCATGCGCCAAGGCCAGATCGCGGAAATTGGCCCACAGCGGATCCGCGGCGATGTCGGAGACGATCACGGGCTCTGCCCGGTACGCGGCCGTGCCACAGGAACCCACAGACGGGCCGATGACGATACCATCGATTGCCTCAGTGTAGGTTTTTGGCAAGCTAGGCACTGCGCCGTGCCTGAGACAGTTGGCGTTGGGATCAAACAAAAGGATCGAACACAGAGAACCACTGGCCAGTTCTTCGACCAGCAGGCATGCGCCCTCGAGGATGAGCTCGCGAGAATCGCCCCGGGCTATCATCTCGAGAAGCCGTTTCTCGCCGGCCAGCAACAACTCGGCCTGTTTTCGCTCGGTGATGTCTGTTGCGCTACCCACGAATTCCGTCAAATCCCCAGATGTGTCCAAAACAGGATGGCCGACAGTGTGGATATATTTGACCGTGCCGTCCGGGAGAAGGATCCGAAATTCTGCTTCGTAATCCGACTTTTCACCGATTGCTTGATCGATTGCCCCTTGCCACTTGGCTCGGTCCTCCGGATGGACACGCTTGAGTCGTTCCTCCCAAGCCGGCATGCCCTTTTCTGGATCGAAGCCATATATGCGATACCATTCCTCGGACAGATATAAAGCGTTTCTTCCCGCTACGCGCCAGGTCCAACTTCCCGTGTGCGTGAGCCTTTGCGCTTCCGCCAGATTACCCTCGCTTCGCCGTAACGCTTCTTCCGCACGCTCGCGGTTGCTGACGTCCATTACCGCTCCGACAAACTCAATGCCGTCCGATTCATCATTTAAGGCGTGCGCCACAACATGGACGTGCTTGATCGCACCATCCGGCATGACCAAACGATATTGATGCTCAAAGTCCTTTCCATCCTGAGACGCCCGCTCGATGGTCTGTCTCACCAAGGCCGCGTCTTCCGGATGGACCCGTTGGAGGATAAGTTCGACGGTCGGTGTCGTCGTTCGGTCGTATTGGAAGATTCGAAGGGTTTCCTCTGACCAGAAGATCTCTCCAGTGGAGAGCCTCCAGCCGAAACTCCCCGTCTGACTGAGCCTTTGCGCTTCCGCCAAGTACGCCTCGCTTCGACGCTCGGCACGCTGGCGGGCAATGAGAATGCTCGTAGCATTCTGCAGGGCAACCGATCGCAGCAGCTCGTTTTCGTCGCCCTTTGTGGTCACAAGGCACCTCCGATAAGTTTCTCCGCGAGTTTGGTGCCCAGCACACGCGCGCGGATCTTGGCAAAGGCAGTTTCACGGCTCGTGGAAGTGTCATCGCTGAAAGGTGAGAATCCGCAGTCGTCGGTGGTACCAAGGTGCTCGACCGGTATGTACTCAGAGGCTTCCAGCACCTTGTCCCGCACTTCTTCCGGGGTTTCGATGCGGGGGTCGGCTGGAGCGGTGACTCCCACGAAAACCCGCTGACCCGGTTTCCGGTATTTGCGAATGATTTTCAGCGCGTGGCGGCGGTCCCGCTCACCGGCCATCGCGACGTAGAAATTGCACGCCTTCAACTCAAACAAGCTGGGCAGCAACTCTGCGTAATCTACATCGGCGCTGTGCGTCGAATCGAAATCATTCCCCGGGCAGGTATGGACTCCTATCCTCCTGCGCTCTTCCGAAGAAAACCGCGCCAGCGCGAGATTGTTTAAGTCAATGAAGCTGTTGAGCAGATCCCCAGAGGGATCGATCTTCACGGCCAGCCGTCCTTCGGTGAAATCCACCTGAACCTTATGTGCGCCCTTTTTCAGGCAGCGCCGTATCTCTGTCTCGTGCTCACTCAACAGATCGGCGATGAATTGCTCGCGCGAATAGTCCGGAATCTTTTCGGCCGGGTACATCAGGCTCAAGGCGGAAGGCGATATCACCGCCTGCTTGAGCGGGACGTGCGCATAGCGCATGGCGACATCCAGATAACAATCTGCGTACCGCCGGTAACGGAAAGGTCCGCGCGTGAGCCGCGACAGGCGGCGCGTATGACCGTCCCTGAACGGAATTATGAAACCATCCGGGGCCATGTTCGGAAGGCCATGCACGCAATACGTACAGAAATTATGATACTTCCTCTGTTCGCCATCGGTAACGACCGGGGAACCTACCGCTTCAAACCGTTCAATGGTGTCTCGAATCGCATCTTCATAGAGAGGGTCGAGGCTGGGATCCTCGCTGTCGCTCTTTGCAATTCTTTCGAGGAGATCGACGGGCCTTGGGATACTGCCGATTGGCTCCGTGGGTATCGTGACTGGCGCAGACTTGGCCATACTTACTGCCTTGCTCAAAGCCTAATTGAGCTCTCCGGTGTGAACAATAAACAAAAGTTCGAGTAACTTTGCCATTTTCATCCAGCAACGGCGCCTCAGGGACGCTCCCATAGAACTCCGAGCCGTCTCCGCGATGGATCTTCACGGCGATTTCGCTGCTACCGAACTCAGAAGTCAATTGCTATGGAGCATGCCGAGTACCCTGGGAGCGCTTGTCGGGCCATTCCTTTGCCTCGATTTTCGTCGGTAAAGCGAAATGAAAATTTGCGCCGCGCGGAGAGTTGCCGGCCGCCCACAAGCGGCCGCCATGCGATTCAAGAATGGAGCGGCTGATGCGAAGTCCCATGCCGATGCCGTGAGGTTTCGTTGTAAAAAACGCGTTGAAGACCTGGTCCGTCTGCTGCGGGGGAAGCCCTACGCCTGTATCGCTGACGGACACCAGAACCTCTTCCCTCTCCGTTCTCTGCGACTTGACGACCAAGTCGCGCGGCCCATCCACTTCCTTCATCGCATCGATGCTGTTCACGATGAGGTTCATCAGCACCTGTTGCAATTGCACACGATCTCCCAAGATCCGGGGAAGATCTGCGGCTAGCTCCATCCGGACTGTTATCTTGTATCGCGTTGCCTCGCTACGCAAGAGGACGATCATCTCTCGAATGGCTTCGTTTACGTCCACCAGCTCACGTTGCGGAGTACCCTTCTTGAAGAGCAGGCGGACCCGACTGATGATGCCGGCTGCACGGGTTGCATCTTCGACGATTCTCGATGCAGCCTCGCGCGCTTCTTCGAGATCGGGGTGATCGCGCGTAAGCCAGCGCAAGCAGGTATTGGCGTTAGTCACGGCAGCAGCAATCGGTTGATTCACCTCGTGCGCCAGGGAAGCGGTCAGCTCTCCCATGGTGGTCACCCGGCTGACGCGTGCCAGTTCCGCCTGCGCCTCGCGCCGCGCTTCTTCCGCATGCTTGCGCTCAAGACTCTCTGCTTGCAACGCTTCGTTGGCGCTCTGGAGTTCTTGAACGGTTCTTTTTAGGTCATCGCGCGCGCGCCTAAGCGATTCCGTGGCGCTCCTTTGGGCAACACTCAGGGCCCCCACAAACAGGGCTGACACCATGAAGACGACAAGGCGTGGTATTTCTCCGGGCTTGACACCCAATGAATGGATGGGAGGCAGGAAGTAGTAATAGAAAGAGAGAACGGATAGGGCTGTCGCGAGCAATCCCGGCCCGACTCCACCAAACCAGGCACTCAACACTACCGCGCAAAGAAACAGTGATACGGGAGCAGCCTCTAAATGAAGCGCTGGCAACTGTGAAATGATCAAGGCTGCGCCAACCGAAAGGACAGCAATCCCATAGCTCCAAGTCGCAGGCGGCTTAGGCCACAGAAGAGGATTGGACCTGGGCATACTTCTGCTCCGTTCGAAGCAAGGATGTTCCTTCCAGCGGTCAAAATCTTAACATCAGAACCCGTTCCGCACAGGCGAGGTCGGCCATGCGGCCCCACATCAAGGTACCCGGCGAGACGTGGCCCCTCGACTCATCTAGCCTGATGGACGGAATGCCAACACTCTGACAGGTCGGTGTGTCGGCTGCCGTCTCTAGGCCCTCATGAATCGATGTATCTCCCGCACTGCCAACCACTTCCACTTGTTTTCGTCACACGCACTCTCTGGCACAGACATTGCTTTGTTTAGTGGCGTCTGACGTCGTCCCGGTGAATAGGATTCGCTGCGACGAACCGTCAACGTGACAGCGACGCCAGACCGGGAGACGGGACACACAAGGAGTACAACGATGAAACCTCTATCCATTCTCGACTGGTATCGCATTCTGCGCGCTCACCACCAGTGGGCGATATTCGAGTCCATTCGATATGCGCTGTGGCTTGCGCGCTAGTTCGTTTCTCTTACTTTATTCCGCAGTGGCGGTGGAGGATCGGATTCATGAAGACGTCTTATACAACCAGCACAAACAAAGACTCCGACGGCGCGCTGGTGGCAGCCGCAAAGCGCGGAGACACGCAAGCCTTCGAGCAATTGGTTCTTCGCCATAGGCAGAGAGTTCTCGCTGTCGCGCAACGCATTACGAATAACCGGGAGGACGCCGAGGATGTGGCGCAGGAGAGTTTTCACAAGGCCTTCCTTCATCTCGATGCCTTTCAAGAGAAGTCGCGGTTCTCCACTTGGTTGACACGCATCGCCATGAATGAAGCGTTTATGTTGCTGCGCCGACGGCGGGGAGTTTTCGAAGTCTTGCCCGAAAGCCCTGACAATCACGCGGAGTCCTGGTCGGAAGCATTCGTTGACCAGAGTCCCAATCCCGAAGAGTCATGTTGGCAGCGCGAGTGCACGCAACTCTTAACCGAAGCGATCAATCGCTTGCGTCCGAGCGTTCGAAGGACGATCCTGCTCCGCGACATCGAAGAGAGATCTTCCCACGAGACCGCTCGGATTCTACGCACCTCAATTGCCGCCGTGAAAGCACGCGTTTTCCAAGGACGGCGCAAGTTACATAGGACCCTGAATCATGCATTTCTGCGCGGAATCTACACTGCTGGTCGAGCGGAGGCACAGCGCTGTTAGGAAAGGCGAGCGCTTCGTGAGGCGATGGGTCGGGTATGGTCTTTGCCGACGCTACTGCTCTCACCAAGCGAATTCGCAGCCGCGTGAGGTCGTTCACAGAAAGCTTTCCTTGCGCCAGCTTCACTGCGAACGGACTTGCCGTAGCAACCGCATGAAAATGTCACGCTTATCAGGCTCCAGACCAATTCCGGCATACGCCACTTGGATCAGGGGAACATTCTTCCTCTGGGGGTCCCGAAAGAACGGAAATGGACTCGGCGCGCCCACCGCCCAGAAGAAATCCGCCTGCGCACCTTGCATTTCGTCGGGCAAGTTGAAGTGCTTCACCGTCGCCAAATCAAGCCGCGTACGACCCTGCGCCTCAAACACCTAAAACGTCAGCCCGTTCGCCTCCACCTTTTCCATCGAGGCCAGATAGAAATCCGGGTAGATTCCGCCTGCGCGCTCCCCTCCATTGCTCGCTTGAAACAAGACCCCCCGGGCTCAACTGCCTCGAATAAAACCCTTCCAGCGTAGGAGCGTGTCTGCAATCTGTGCGAATACTCAAATCCGGCGAAACCGCAGCCTGATCCGGCGATTCTACCTGCCTCTTTGCTTTCTTGTAGGCCTGCGAGCCTCCATCCAAACAATCCCGGGGTGGCGAAAAGAAAAAGGGCTCTGTAGCAGAATCTATGGGTAAAAGGGCCGTGGAAAAAGACGCTGCGTGGAAAAGTCCAAAGGCGGGACTTTCCCACTCAGCTTGGAAATCCCGCAAAGGCGGCGGGATTCCCACTTTTCCCACCGCCCCAGCCGCAACTATTGATTTTCTGATTTTCTGAATTCGACCCGGCAAAAAAAGAATAAAAGAATAGCTGAACTCCAGCG
>Ga0209577_10002049_pt1 | contig 19584 bp, 14 predicted proteins | sample GraSoiAngelo_109_FD_185874 | JGI IMG/M metagenome (GOLD analysis project Ga0209577, IMG submission 185874) | Grasslands soil microbial communities from the Angelo Coastal Reserve, California, USA - 14_0903_12_20cm (SPAdes) (version 2) | ecosystem: Environmental > Terrestrial > Soil > Grasslands...
AAGGCAAGTAGGGCGTTATCCAAGCTCTCCGACCTGGCGTTGCAACAGCGCCGGCGTGGACTCGCCAAGATGCTACCACCGGCCGAGGAGACCCTGAGGGGGTCGTTGATCGAGCGCTATCTCACCTGCGGAAATCCATCTTGCAAGTGTGCACGCGGCGAGCGGCATGGTCCGGTATGGTATCTGACCATCACCTTGGGTCCGGGCCGGACGACCAGCGCGGTGGTGCCGTCGGAACTTCTGGAACGGGTGCGCCACTGGATTGAGAACTACCGTAAGGTCAAGGGCGATCTGGAGAAGATCTCGGAAATCAACCGCGAACTGCTGCGCCGCGAGCGGAAGAAGAAACCCAGAGATTAAACGGAGGGCCGATCCGGAAGGGCTGTTTTTGTGGATTGCATATCTTACAGTTATTAGAATGTACGATAGACCAAGCCACACGTTGCCATCTTTCGACGCCTATGTCGACAAGGTCTTCCATCTTCGAGAGGCCCTCCCTGCGCTCCGCGATGCCCGCCAGGATCCTGAGATCCCTCCCGCCGCGGTGTTCCGGGCGCTGTTCTACGGCTTCGTCTTCCGCTTGCGCAGCTTCAAAGAACTCGAGGCCGATCTCGCTCAGCCCCAGCTCCAACAACACATCGGGGCCCCCCGTTCGTTTCGCGACGACGCCTTGCGCTACAGCCTGGCCAGCTTCGCCACCGAGCCGCTCGAACAGATGCTGGTGGCGGTCAATCGCCAGCTGAAGCGCAATAAGGCCTTGGATCCCGGGCGGGTGCAAGGCCATCTGGTCGCCGCCCTGGATGGCATCGAGGTCCTTTCCAGTTTCAGCCGTTGCTGTTCCGACTGTTTGCAGCGGCGCGTCACCTGCACGGGCGCCGATGGTCAGCCGGTCGAGCGCATCCAGTATTACCATCGTGCCGTCGGCTGCCAGATGGTCAGCAGTCCGGTCAAAGCCTTTCTCGGCCTGGAGTGGGTGGCGCCCGGAGAAGGCGAAGACAAAGCCGCGCTCCGTCTGCTGGCACGCCTGCCGGACCTCTTACGGTAGCCGCTTCTTCGACATCTTGTTGCTGGATTCCCTCTACGCCCAGGCCCCGGTCCTGAATCTGGCCCAGGAAGTGGGTTGGAGTTTGGTCCTCACGCTGAAACAAGAAAACCGCGACCTCTACCAGGATGCCTTCGTACTGTTCTCGACCCGAGAGGCCGAAGATCGTTTCACAGAACAGCACCCGGGCCAGAGACGCGAGGTGCAACTTTGGAGCGAGTCCAACCTTCCTTTTACCCAGGAGTGCCCCCAGCCCGTCCGTGTGGTCCACTCCCAAGAAGCGGTCACTGAAAATCATTACCGCCGGGGCCAACGGCAGCCGGAAACCACCTTCCAGGAATGGGTGTGGATCGACACGCTGAACCCACAGATGTTTTCCCCCCGCGCCGTGTGGCGACTCGGACATAGTCGGTGGAAGCTGGAGAATAACGGCTGGAACGATCTAACTCAGAATTGGGCGCTGAAACATGGCTTCCTGCACGCCTGCAAACACCGCCCGAAACAGCCTACCGCTGAGGACCGTGCGAAGTTGGTCCCCAATCGAGGGTTGGCCGCAGTCACGCTGGTTCTGCTGCTGGCGTTCACCCTCTGTTCGGCCTTTTGCCTGCTCGCTATCATGTTTCACTGCGCGAGGTCGCCCGGCAGTTGTACCGCTCTCTGTGCCAGCAGCCGCCCGCCCGTGCACCTTAGTGTCGCTTCCCAGCCACCCCTCTCCATCTTGCTCTTTCTTTCCCTTATCCCTGTGAGTCCGGCCGCGTATCCCCTTTCGCCGACTGGTTGGCCCGCTCCAGCCCTGGGCATGTTGCTTGTGGCACGAAAAACGCAGTGCGAATCTACCCGACAGCACCTGCGGTGTCTGAGTGCCGTCTCCACAGACCTATGAATGACCACCGAGACGCGCTATGCGAAGTTTCTGCTGCAGTAGAGACGCGCCTCGAATTTTCAAAGCTAGTCCGGCTATAATTGACCCCGCCATTTTTCTAATGAGCTCCACATGCTGGGTAGGTGCAAGCGTTGGAAGGCAGCAAGTGAACGCACTGTTCTGGTGCAACTGCATTCGTTCTCCGATCACGACCAAAAATGCATCTGCTGCGGCAAGGCTCCGTCGCGTCCCATATGGTTTTACGGGGGAACCCGAACGCGCTTCGAACGCCTGTGTAACGATTGCGGGTCCCGCGTTGGCGTCGCCTGGTCAACTTCGTATCGTCGTGCCCCGCAAGGTGCTGAGTCCTTGCAATTTTCAAGTTTAATTTGTCCAACTGCCCTGAAGAGCTTGACCAGTGAGCCGAGGATGCGATAGATACTCCGCTCATCGGGCACGGTGACGGCTGTTTACTCTGGGAGGTCCAAGTCTCACGGTGCCTTGTATCGAGGGCAGGGAGAAGCGTCGGGAGTTCCAGTTTAAGTGTGGGAGGTCTGGCGCAATCTCGGTCCTTTAAAAGAGAAAAAGGAGAAAGACGATGAAAGTTAAGACGTCATCAGTATTGGCTCTCGTGGCAGCGTTCGCTTTTGGTGCAGTGATTCTCAAGGCCGCAAACATGACTCTGACCGGTGAGGTGAGCGACGCAATGTGCGGCGTCAATCATCCGATAAAGGACGCAGCTGCCTGCACCAGGGTTTGCTTAGGTAAGGGGTCTGGCTATGCGCTCGTTGTCAAGGACAAGGCTTACACGCTGAAAGCGAGCGATAAGGAGAAGACCGAACTCGATAAGCTCGCCGGCAAGATGGCCATGATTACCGGCGATGTGAACGGCACGACCATCACGGTTACATCCGTCAAGATGGCAGCCCACTAAATATCCTCAATATTCGGTCGAGTTGTCTGACGGCGGCGGGGCCTATATTGCGGTTCTTCGTCGAAACCGAGGTCCATGGCTTGGTCAGCACCTTTGGATCCTACAATAGCCTAGACTCTCCGTTCCAAGCTTTGGAATGAGTGCGCTCCGGTGCTTCGCGGTGGTTGCGTAGCAAGGCGAGCCAACGTTTGGCGAGCTCAGGGTCTCTCGGTGCATCCAACGTGAGATGCATCTCTCGGACACATCGAAACCGAGCATGAGAAGTTCGCCATGAATACCCGGTGCGCCCTAGGTTGGGTTCTCCGTGACCCTCCGAAAGGTCAGATCGCGGACTTCCCTGGAAATCCTTCTCCGGCCAACGATCCGGCGGGGGCTAGATATCGCTCACCATAATGAGAGCCTGTTTCCATCCAGACCACAACCTCCGCGCCAAAATCCAGAGGAGCTTATCGAATGCTTCGAGCCTTGGCCGCGGATGTCTTCGCTTCAGTGCCGCGAGTTGTTGGCGATCCCTCGCAGTTTCAGCTCAGCGAAGTCAGGCAAGTCTATGCTGTTGCCAACGAGATGCCAAATATTCTTGCACAGCAGCCATGCTATTGTCGGCGGTATTACATAGCCTGCTTGATTGCTTTACAAATCTGGAAGCCACAAATTGCGAAATATCGGTTGACGAGGTGCGGCTTGTCACGCAATTGTATCGTCGAGGCAAGACCGCGTCGGAAATTCGTGCTGGTTCAGCAGTACGGAGTTATGTCGGCACGACCGGACAGACAACTCATCAGTGTTCCGGCTTTCGAACACAACCCCTCATTTCCATTCGCATCTATGCTAACATTCACGATCTCTGGCGGGTATCCCTTGCAGTTCTCGTTGAATGATGAGACGCGGACAACGACAAGGTCGTAATCGGCTCCATTTTGCGTGCCTTAGCGCCGCTATGTTGGCCGTTCTGCTGTTGGCCATCGGCGCTGGTTTCTGGCACCAGGATGCCCCGCGTTCCGAAGCTACCTGTTCCATTTGTCACCTTGCGCACCTGACGCCGGCGCTGGGTTCTCTCCTCGCCGGCCTCTCGGCTCCGCTGGTCATCGCTTGGCATTTACCCGCTGACACGCACGTCACACAATCAGCCCCGACCGCCCTGAGCGCGCCTCCTCGCGCTCCGCCAGCCTAGAGACATCCGCCGCCGGCAACCGGTTTTCGCTCAGCCTCATTCGCCTCTCTTCTTACCGACCCGGTAACCACTACCCGCGGAGCTGCTCGGGGGACATCCCGCACGCTTCGCTTGGCTTCGAGGAGGCCACATGCTACGCAAGCGGTTTTCAAGTCTTGGGATTTTGGTTTTATCTGCGGTCATGGGGGCGTTGTCTCTCGCCGCACCTTCCACATTAAGTGCCCAGTCCAATTCGGGCATCATTCAAGGCATGATCACAGATCCTTCGAAGGCCGCGATACCGGGTGCCAAAGTGCACTTGGAAAATCCGGTCAGCCATCACGTCAATGACGTGGAAACCGATACGGACGGAAACTTTCGAATTCCGAACGTTCCCTTCAATCCGTACCATCTCACCGTAACGGCGCAGGGCTTTGCTACCTCCGCGCAAGACGTTGATGTGCGCTCGACCGTTCCAATTACTTTGAACATAACTCTGACGATTGGCAGCGCCACCACCAGTATCACCGTCACTGAGAGTGCCTCCGACCTCGTTGAAGAAGACGCCAATTTTCACACCGACATTGACCGGGGACTCTTCGATAAACTGCCGCTCGAGAGTCCGTCCTCTTCCGTGAGTTCGCTGATAACCCTCTCCTCACCCGGAGTCGTTGCGGATTCTAATGGCCTTTTCCATGGACTTGGCGATCACGCCGAGAATTCATTTTCTATTGATGGCCAGCCCATCACCGATCAGCAGAGCAAGATCTTTTCCAATCAGATTCCCGCCGACGCCATCCAGTCGATTGAAGTCATCTCTGGTGCGCCGCCCGCCGAATACGGTGATAAGACCAGCCTGGTCATTAACGTAACCACGCGTTCGGGCCTCGGAGAAACACGGCCGCACGGCAGCGTCACAGGATCATACGGCTCATTCCACACCAGCAACGTCGGTTTTGACCTCGGTGTCGGAGGCTCCAAGTGGGGGAACTTTATTGCCGCCAACGGGCTCAACTCCGACCGTTTTCTTGATCCGCCGGAACTTCAGGTGTTCCATTCAAAAGGCAACGAAGAAAATATTTTCGATCGAGTCGATTTCAAGCTGAGCAATGTTGATACGATTTCGGTCAATGGCCAGTTCACGCGTTCCTGGTTTCAGACGCCCAACTCCTACGACAGCCTGAATAGCGGCGCTACCGATCCGATAACTGGCAATCCGCTTGGCCCCCAGGACCAGCGCGCGGAAATCAAGACCTTCGACGTCGCGCCATCCTGGTCGCACCTTTTTGGCGCATCCGCTGTCTACACGCTCGGCGCCTTTGTGCGGCAAGATCAGTTCTTCTATTTCCCGAGCCGCAACCATTTCGCAGACTTGGGCGACTCGCTCACTCAGAAGCGTAAACTTACGAACCTAGGTCTTCGCACCGACCTCGCCTATACAAAGGGTATCCACAATTTAAAATTCGGAGTCACCTACCAGCAGACGCTTCTTACCGAGAACTTCGCGATCGGAATAACGGATCCTACGTTTCTCGGTTCTTTAACTGACGTGAACGGTTTCTCCTGCGTAAATGCCGCCGGCGCCCCCATTGCTTCCCCCTGCACAGATCTCGCTCCGTTTGACTTGACGAGGGGAGGGAGCCCGTTTCCCTTTCAGGGGCACAAGCCGATCAAGGAGCTCGCCCTTTATGTCCAGGATACGATCACGAAGGCTAACTGGACCTTTAACCTCGGGATTCGCGGAGACTTCTATGCCGGTTTCGTCACGGACCGGCAAGCCGAACCCCGCCTGGGGATTGCTTACAACATTAAGCCGAGCAATACCGTGCTTCGCGTTTCCTATGCGCGCGTTATGGAAACTCCTTTCAATGAAAACTTAATCCTGGCCAGCACCGCGAGCCCCATCATCGCCGATATCCTCGGCTTTCCGCCGGTGCCATCGCCGGTGACTCCGGGCCATCGCAACGAATTTCACGCCGGAATCGAGCAGGCATTTGGGCGACATTTGGTTGTAGACACTGACTACATGTGGAAATACACGCATGGCGCTTATGATTTCAGTGCCCTGACCGCCACGACCCCAATTTTCTTCCCGATCGAATGGCACAACTCGAAAATCACCGGCGTCTCTGCGCGTATAAACGTGCCCAATTACCATGGTCTGAGTGCATTCGTGGTTATGGGCAGCGTGGCCGCGCGTTTCTTCAATCCTCAAATTGGTGGCCTCGGTGCCGTCCTCGGAAACGGTAACGCCGTATTCCGCATCGACCACGATCAGAAGTTCCAACAGACAACACACCTTCAATACCAGCCCTTTACACGCTTGCCGTGGATCGGATTTAACTGGCGGTACGATAGCGGCCTCGTTGCGGGCGCGCTGCCTTTCGCCGTCGATGCAACGACACCCGTAGACGCAAGCGGTCTTACTCCCGATCAGCAGTTCGAAGCGGGCCTATTCTGCGGAAGCGTAGCCGCTACGCCGACGACGCCCATTAGCTCTGCTCTCGGTCCTGACCTCTGCCCTCCCTCGCAGTACGGCTCCACGTTACTGAAAGTTCCGGCTCCCGGAACCGAGAATGACGACCATAATCCGCCCCGCGTTGCCCCGAGGCACCTGTTCGATCTCAGTATCGGGGACGATGATGTGCTTCACTTTCACGCCGAGCGGTATAAGGTCAGCCTGCGTTTCACGGTCATCAACCTGACCAACGAGGTGGCGCTCTACAACTTCCTGTCCACGTTCAGTGGCACGCATTACGTCACGCCGCGAACCACCACCGGCGAAATCGGCTTCCACTTCTAAACGGGCTGATGGGTGCTGGTCCCGGCCCCCACCGCCACTAGTGGAATGGAACGCTCCGGTGAGAGTGCTTAGCCAACTTGGGTTAGGTTCAGCCAAGTTCGCAACGCTAGGCGTGTGCTCGATATGAAGGGCCGTACCGCCGCGGCGTTTATAGAAATAGCTTATGGGGATCTTCGCAAGGGCGAACGGGTGGATGCGATCGTTCCGCTCCGGCATATAATTATAAGCCGTCCACAGCAACTCATCGCCTTGGCCCAGCGCCGCGGCAGGAAACTGGCAAATCAATCCGCGGCCTGTATCTGAATCCGCCCGAGCATGCGCTCGTGCTGTCATTGGTCGAGAAGGGCCAGATCCAACCTCTTGACCGTACCCAGCCCGGTCTGCCCATGAAAAAGGGCCGTGCTCATACGATGACGCATGATTACAAAGCGGCATGGAACCACCACGTTGTTTGCCGCTCTCAACACGCTCGACGGCAGTGTGATGGCCACTTGCGAGGAGCGTCATCGCTATCAAGAATGGCTGAAGTTCCTGTGTCTCATCGATCGCCAAACGCCCGCCGACAAACAGCTCCACCTTATCCCACCCACAAACACCCGGCGGTTCTGCTCTGGGCGGCACGCCACAAGCGCTTTCATTTCCACTTCACGCCCACCAGCAGCAGTTGGCTCAACATGGTCGAACGATTCTTCCGCGACCTCACCGAGAATCAGCTCCGGCGCGGCGTCCTTACCAGCGTCGAAGCTCTCCAAGAACGCATTCTCGCTGATATCCAAGAACATAATCGCCAACCCAAACCCTTTATCTGGACCGCAAAGGCCAATGACATTCTCGAAAAAGTTAAACGCGCCAAGGCTAAGTAACAGGCTACCTGCGTGATGCAGTGCTCTAGCTTGGATATCCGATTACTTCATCAAACATCCTGACGATCGAAGATCTGATTCTCCGTTGTTGAACCCACATTCACTCGGTTTTGTCTCGAGACTGAAAGCCCACGCGTTGGAGTTGTCCCCAACCCCAATCACCTCGGAGGTATTGCCACAATCCCCAGAAACGCCAAAACATTTGGAGTTGGCGATAGGGAAAATGGTCCAGGAAGCAGAAAAGAATTAAGGTTGTAACATCGCGCCAGTCGTTATACCGGCGATAAGTGATTTCCTCTTGGAGCACGGAGCCAATGGAGATCACCGTGGCAAACGCGTAGCCGAACAGTAGGAAGTCTAAAAAGAAATGCCGACTAAGCACACCGAGCAGAGCAGCGGCGATGAGTGTGGTATACCCCAACAGCTCGATGACGGGCGCGAGCAGCTCAAAAATCCACAGATAGGGCAGCGCCAGCCAACCAATTCGCCCGTACCGTGGATTGAACAACATGTCGCGGTTTCGCCAGAGCACATCGAAGAGGCCCTTCTGCCAGCGCGCCCGTTGCCGGCCGAGCGATCGCAGGTCAGACGGCGCCTCTGTCCAGCAGACCGGATCGGGGACGAAATTGATGTGGTAGGGCTGGTTCGTCTCTTGTAAGAGGCGGTGCAGGCGGGTCACGAGGTCGATATCTTCACCGACTGTATCCGTGCGATACCCGCCTACCTGTTTCACTAAGTCGCGTCGAAAGACGCCAAATGCCCCAGAGATGATCATCAGCAAATTGAATTGCGCCCAACCCTCGCGACCCACTAGAAACGCCCGTAGGTATTCGATGACTTGCAAAATTTCCAGCGGGCGATGCGGCAGGCGGATCTCGCGCAGCTGGCCCCCCGCGACTACCGAACCGTTCACCACTCGTACGATCCCTCCACTTGCCACAACGTGATGTACCTCAGTGAGCGAAGGAATCATAATGCGCAGCAATGCATCCTTTTCGAGCACTGCATCCGCATCCACCACACAGATATAAGGGCTAGAGGCAGCATTTACGCCTGCATTTATGCAATCTGCTTTGCTGTGCCCCCATTCCTTATCCAATACCAGCAGCCGGCCGTCGTCTGGGCTTACATAAATTCGACGCATAATCTGCGTCGGGATTTCCGGAACGTAGAAAAGGTCGGTCTCGAGCAAATGAAACTCTTCAATTAGCTCTTCGAGGGTCCGATCTGTCGAGCCGTCATTAATGACAATGACCTCGAGCCCGGGGTAATCCAGCTCGAGCAGTGAATGCACGGACTCGACAATGGACTTCTCCTCGTTTCGTGCGGGTACGAGCAAAGCAACCGGGGGAGTAAGCGGTGAACTCATCAGGCGCGTCATTGGCATGCCAGCGAGATGCCGTTGGTGGACCGTGCTAGTCCACACCGCCGCGATCAAGAGCACCACGTAAATGAGATTCGACAGGAGGTAATAAGCGAACAACGTGTCATTAGAAATCTCTATGAACCGGAAGATCACGCGGTCACCCCATCGGCTGTGGGACGGGACTCTCGCGTAACTGTTGGAGAACCCAGCGAGTCACGCATTGGCCGCGCCACGAGGGCGCGGAGGCAGCGAGCTGTTCCAGTGTTGGAATCAGCCGAATTTCGCCCGAACGTGCAAGTACTCGGGCTACGGCAATCCTGACGTGCAAGTCCACGTGATGCGCGAGTATGTCAACCAGGAACCGTTCTGCGCCGGCGCGGAACGCTGTGAGCAAGAGGCACTCCGTAGACTGATAGCTCGCGTCATTCGGCAACGATTCAACCAAATGCAAAAGCGCACCGGAACGTTCAAGTTCGGCGACTAGTGCCTGCATGGCGTATCGATCATGCTTCTGCCTCACCAATCCGAAAATCTCTTCGAGCTGTGCATCAAAACGGGCCAGCGCTGCCGCCGATCGTAAACGGACGTGGCGGTTGGAATCACATAAGCCTTCAACCATAAGCGGGATGGACTGCGCGTCGTGCAAGCGACCGAGAGCCGCGATTGCCCGGAGCCGTACAAACCATTCCTCGTCGTGCACGAGGTTAGCAAGAGCGCTCAGCCCCAAGGCCGGTGCGGCTTCGCCTAGCGCCCGCGCGGCGGAGGCACGTACATCTGCTAGAGGATCGGAGGCCAAAAGCAGTAAATCCTCGCCGAGTTCTTGTGACGCAACCTCACCCAGCACTCGGGCCAATAGAGGTCGCACGCTGTCCTCGGCCCGGAGCACGTAGGAAAGCAAGAGCGAAGGGCGCAGACGGCAGCAATTGAGGAGTGCGTTCTGGAGGGGTGCCGCTGGCACTTGTAGGTCTCCCAAAACCACCCGTTCAAGAATGGGCGCGGAAGCTTCAGGCAACCCGACGCTGCCTAGTCCCCGGAGGGCGGCCAAACGTACCTTCGCATCGGGATCACCGAGGGCCTCCGCGAGAGCAGGGATAGCTTCCGCAGCATGCATCCTCCCCAAGCAAACCAACGCGCGCCGACGCTGCCAGCCGCTGCAATGACCCGCCTCATAGATACGTATATCGAGAAGGCCACTGGAACGTAGACAGTGCATTAGCCTTTCCGCTTCTCCGGAGGGGGCCAAGTCCAACCGATCGAGCAGGATGGCCTCAACGATGTCACGGTCGAGTGAGTCGAATCGCCAGGCCTCCGGTGGCACGTTACCGCTCACTATAGCGTCCCATCGCTTGCGAATGGCAAGCGTCCGTTCATCCCGTCTGCGGAAGTAGCGACGCCGAGAGGCACGCCGTATGAAAATAAATCCAAGAAGAGAGCCGACCGCAATCGCAAAGTCAAGAATTGCTAATATGACATGGTTCTCTGGATCTAGGCGCCAAATCCAGCTAAAAATGGATCGCATAGCTGAATCCAAAACTCGTTTGAGTTTGGCCCTGCGACCGGTTTTGCTTGAAGACGTAGTTGGTGAGTTCCTGACGCGAGCTCAAGGAGTATTTAAGCCCGCCACCAAACGTGCGCGCCGAAAATCGCCCAATCTGATCGACCATCGCGAAGTTTTCTGTGCCGACGCCGAACAAGAAGTTCCCCGAGAGGGAGCGGTAAAGGGGGAAATTCAAATGAATCGAGCCCGAAGGTTGCCACTCCGCACCTAAACCTGACAAGTGGCTCCGCGCGGCCGTGCCCTCAAACGAGAAGGTCCAATCCCGAGAGAAATACAAGACAATGCCCGGAGTAAGCACAAGCACACGAGCGTTTTGATACCAGAACCAGTGCTGGTGATAAGTTACTTCCACTCCACGCACCGGCGCCGACTCACCGAAGCTTAAGCCTCGGCCATATTCGAAAAAGCTCTCGCTCTTGGGAACGACGGCCTGGTGGTTAGCCACGGCACCGCCCAAGGTAAGGGAATCGTGCGCCGTGAGTCGATAAGTGGCACTCCCGAGAAACCTGCCTGCCGTTTGGCCAAAGAGCTGTTGACTAATACCGGAGATGTCGGTGGACCATCGCGGGCTCATTCGAATGCTGAGTCTGGTGGTAAATGCCTCAGCAGTACGGATGTAGTTGAAGGTGTCGATATCGGTATTGAAATGAAGAACGTAACGTGTTTCGTCATCAAGGGAGGCCAAACCTGCCCGTGCATCTGCGTTGGAGGGCTGTAAAACGAGTGCCTGCTTGAATGCCACGCGAGCCTGTTCGGTGCGACCCAACCCTCGGAGGGCTTGTCCTTTACTAAGATAGAGGTCGGATCGGTTGGGATCGATTTGCGTAGCATTTTCAAGGAGCGAGAGAGATTCTTCATACTGGTGTTTCCAAGTCAGCAAACTCGCCAAGCCAACTAGTACGTCGACGTCGCGCGGAACAAGTACAAGAAGATGCCGGTACTGAGCCTCGGCCTTTTGCCAACGTCCTGTCCACGCCAACAGTCTGGCCCGCCACCCGGCGGCTTCGAGATCCTCCGGCGCCTGCGCTAGGCGATTCTCCACAATCTGTAAAGCTTCTCTGAGCTGATGGGCAGCGACACGTTGGCGGATCTGTGCGTCCCAGTCAGGTCCTTGCGCTTTTGCTGGCTGGCCCACGAGCAGCCCCATCAAGGCCGCCAAGAGCAGAGAAGTATGCTTCATAGGCCGTAATCGACATCTTAACTAGAACTTCCTTGCGCTTTGGTTCTAAGTCTTTGCTGGTGTCCAAGATACAACTATGAAGCGGTCTGCAAAGAGGTCGCTCGCTTGATAGAGGCTGAAGGCAATCGAATTAAGAGCGCGGGCGTTCACTCCTGGAGACTAAGCCCTGCAAAGCTGCAAAACTCTGACCAGTTTCCGCGCAGAAAGCAAATCTATTGGAGATTTCGGCGTACAGCCGCATTCGGAAGGTTCACGAAAGGGGCCCTTGGACCGCCAGGGGGTGCAGGGCGGTTGACTTGCTAGAGGAGGCATTCTCAGCGCGTCGAAGTAGTTCCTCTGGTAACTCACCGGGCTGATAGGCTGCGGAGCGAATCAAGAATGGAACGACAACTCTCTGTCCAGATAATTCCACTTCTGGCGAACCGAGACGATGGAGCAGGCGAGGCACCTCCTCCACAGTGCACTCCGGGAGAAGGAGCATGAATTCGCCACCACCGAGGCTGATTGCCACATCGGCGACACGAACAACCTGAGTGAGGATGTGGGCAAACTCCTGCAAAACCTTCCGCGCGGCCGATTGGCCCCCCAACCCGGCAATCCGAGTGAATCCCTCAAGTTCGATAAGGACGATCGTCAAAGGATAGCCATACCGGTGGCTCCGGGCGACCTCGGTCGCTAGGCGTTGATCCGCAAAGCGAGCGTTGTAAAGTCCGGTTGTGGGATCAAAAATTGCGATTTTTTCCAATTCTTCAGCACGCGTTCGAAGCCCCGCTTCGACAATCATTTGTTCGGCCAGTTTCCGCCGGAACCGTTTGATCAAAACCTGTTGGTAGACCGCGTGAATATTGAAGAGCAGAACTAAGCCTACCAACCCCCCAACGGCTCGGTTCAAGTTGTATCTGAAGAAGTCATCGGGGTCTGTCCTTATGGCGGGAAGGGCAGTCGAGACTACCGCGGTCGTCAACAATAGGGACACGATTATAGCCGTCGACCAGAGCCACCAATCTCGCCGCTCCAGCCGCCGGAGGATCTCATCGATTTGTTCTACATTGCGGTCCATCCCGTCCATAGGTAGCTCTACGCGATCGGATTTCACCAATTCGCAAACGTGTGTGCGGTCCCTTAGTACAATTGGTAGCCCACTATGAAGAAGCTACGTTTAGGATACTTGACAGTCAATTCTTGTCTGTCTTGGCTTTCCCAATGAGGCAATCACTTGCTCTCTACGTTTACAATTCGAAACCCAATTCGCCGCGCGGCAACCGTCCAAAGAGGCGGGAGTGTTCGCAAGATGCCCAGAATTGGCGCTGGGTTTTGAGGACGATAAATCTAAACGTTGCGGCACGGAGGGTACGGGATGGTTCGTTGGGGAGGGGGTTGCGTCCGGCTGGAGTTGTGACCCAGCCTTAACTCAAATCGCCCGGCCACGCAGACGTTCGGGAACATACAGAAATCGTACGATCACAGCTTGGAAAAGGCGAAGGTTTGGTCACAACAACAGTTCGTTCCTAAAGCAAGCGGTGTTGCGTTAACCCGATAATGCGTGGAATTCAAATCGTTGCAATCTAAAGTTTGGATTTGACTCCTCCTTTCACAATCTGCAAACTGCGCGCGGAGTCGACGAAGAAGTCGCTCTGATTCCCTCTTTCGACGCTGAAACGAGAGGCGCTATCTTGCATTACGTTTGTCCGGCTGAGTCATCTCGGACACGACGCAAAGAAGCCGCGAAGGTCAAGAGCACCCCGGGCTCTCTTGGAGAGGTGCTCGATGCTCTTGAGAAAGATCACGACTGGCTGCTCGTAGGCGATGTCTTTACGCCAGACATGCTTGAAACCTGGATCACCTATAAGCGGGATCGCGAACTGGCTCCCGTAAACCTCCGGCCGGTGCCGCACGAGTTGTTCTTATATCTTGATCTCTGATGGAACTGCTGTGGGGAGATGAGGGTGGCCAGCGGACAAGTTTTAGAGTGGCAGCAGGCCTATCATGAGGCCCTGGTGGAGAGCGATCCTCAAAAACTATCGGAAAAGATCGCTGAAGCAGAAGCATTGATTCTATTTCGCCTTCGGACTTCGGCTCAGGGAACAGAATGTGCAGTCGAACGGCGCGCCAACAAGCGGCGAGAGCCATTTTGATTGCCGGCACACAATAGCACGCCTCCTCCCCCAATTGAAATTAGGGGTTTCCGGCGCTCGGAAGGATTTATGAACAGCCAGGGTTAACCGAACAGGATTGGGAGTAGCCCGGTTCGCATTTCCGCCGCCAAGAATTGACGCCCGTAGCGGGCGTTTGTTAGTTTGAGAAGGTCGTACGCACCGGGGAACTGTGTCGATACCGGTTGAATTCAACGTTGGCCAGGACCGAGCTGTAGCCGGTGGCGAGCTACAGATGATAGCGATCCGCCGCTACGGGATAGCCCTCGTATTCGTGGCGGTTGCGTTCGTCTCAACTCTCCTCCTGCAGCGTTTCTTTCCATATCCGTTCCTTTTCGTGTTCTTTGCCGCTGTGATGGCCAGCGCCTGGTTCGGCGGCTCGAAGCCAGGATTTTTGGCGGTCCTGGTTTCAACGCTTCTGGTCGATTATTTCTTTGTCCCGCCGTTCCGTACGTTCGCGGTCGATGCTAGCGATGTTGCATATTTTGGTTCGTTCATCGCCTGTGCCGTGGTAGCAAGCTGGGTGAGCTCCTCGATGCGAAGAACCGAGGAGGCCCTTCGGCAGGCTCGTGACCAACTGGAAATCCGCGTCGCCGAACGGACCGCTGAGCTTCAGAAATCAGTTGGTGAGCTGGAGGAAAAGGAACGGCAGCGCCTGCTATTGGAGAATGAAAAGTCCGCACTCGAGACCGAAAGGTCCGCCCTCTCGGATAAACTTGAAACGCGAAAGGCTGTCGACCGCGCTAAAGGCATATTCCAACGCGACTTAAGGATCAGCGAGGAAGAAGCCTACCGAACGCTGCAGCGGGAGAGCCAGCAACGGCGGAGGTCAATGCGCGATATCGCAGAATCCGTCATTTTGAACGATAATCTGAAGCGCGGTACCCAATAGGCTCGAAGGCAAGCCCCACGCTTCGAACGGCATCAGTCGCTTCCAAGTTTTCACGTTGACTCTTAACCTAAAAATCTGCAAACTTCCGGCTAGACCGACCGTTAGGTCGCTCTGATTCCCTCTTTTCGACGCTGAAACGAGGGTCCGCTTTACGATTCTTTTTTCGCTGAGCCGTCTCGGACACGACGCAGTGTCCAAACTAATCACATTCTAGGCTCGATGAAGAGTCGTTAGGTTAGCTGGGTTGGCTCTTTCTGTTGTCCGGCAGCTCGCGGCCAGCCCGGGAGACTCCGCGGACGGTTGACATTTCAGGGAGCCTATCCGCAAAGATGCTGACGTTGAATACGACCCTCGCCAACTTTATCAAAACCCAGGCCATGCCTCCTTTCGGCGTGCTGTGGGATTTAGCCAAGCAGGTCTCGAAGCTCATTCCTGAAACATGGGACAGATTCAGTTTTCGCCGCTTTTGGGGAGAAGGAATCCTGTCCACGGACGCCTATTTTGTGATGGACAGCTACGAGAATGTCCGGCTCAGAAATAACTTTAGGAATGCGGAGCCGTCTCCCGCCTCAGAAGAGCCGGAAGCATTCATTGGCACAGAAATCGTTCGTGGCTGTTTCTGTCCGCAGGCCGCCGCCATGCTCACTGCATTATTCCTGCGGCATTCGGGCAAAGTGCTGCGCATTGCGACCGACACCGAGCCAAGCCTCAAACGAGACTCTATCTTGATTTGTTATGGCACTCCCGACATGAACTTCAAGACCTTTGACATTGAGGCCTGGTCGGGAAGCAGCTTGTGCCAATTCTTATTCACGGCTAGCGGCCAGCGTGCATTTCGGCTGGCTGGACAACTTCATTCCACTGAGATCCGTGGGGGCGTAGTCTATGACAAAGCTATCGTCCTGAGGCTTACCAATCGCCAGGAGTCCAATCACCCTCATGTAGTCTGTGCCGGGCTCACGGAATGGGGCAGCCTGGCCGCAGTCCACTATCTGACAAAGAACTGGAAAGAGCTGCGTAAACGCTTCGATAGCTTTGGGCAGCGAAGAGACTTTTGTGTGCTCCTCGAAGTCCAGTGTGCGCAATTCGAGAACGTAAGAGAACTTACTTCAGTGGTTTGGTGGGAGCCACGGGTCAGCGCCGAGCCCCATCCTGGTGTCAAGCCATGTCTGATCCCGATGCGACATTTCTGATGGGAAAACACTACAGAAGGGTCTTCTTTTCCTTCGTCACATGACACCCGATCCCCTCCTCACAAAAACTCCAAGTACCGCCCGTCCGGTTGCCAGAGTTCTCGTGGCTACCACGGCCATGCTCAGCTTTATCTCCTTTTGGCGGGCCGCCGCTATCGTTCTTAATGACATGGGCTCCTCCGCCTTCTATGCCGGTGCTATCGCTGAGGAGGCCTTTGGCAAAACTGCGCCCTGGTTCATTCTGGCCATCATGCTCTTCGCCTACGCCGTTCGCGCCCTGTACATGGAGAGCTGCAGCATGTTTGTGCGTGGCGGAGTCTACCGCGTCGTTAAGGAAGCCATGGGCAGCAGGCTTGCCAAAATCTCCGTGTCCGCGCTGATGTTTGACTATATTTTGACTGGGCCGATCAGCGGCGTGTCCGCGGGCCAGTACCTTACCGGATTCTTGAATGATTTCTTCCGATACGCCCATTTGAATATTGTCCTGCCGGGAAATCTCACGGCCGCACTTTTCGCCATTGCTGTCACGCTCTATTTTTGGTGGGAGAACGTCAAAGGCATTCCCGAATCCAGCGGAAAAGCGCTGCGCATCATGTACATCACCACTGTCATGGTTGTGCTCATGCTCGCCTGGTGCGGCTATACGCTCTGGATGCGCGGCGCTCATCTTCCGCCATGGCCCGAGCCGTCCAATATGCATTTCTCCGATCAGGCGCTCGGCTGGCTGCGTCACACAAACTGGCCATATACCATCGGCCTAATCGGCATTTTCATCGGATTGGGGCATTCGGTGCTCGCCATGAGTGGCGAGGAGACTTTGGCTCAGGTCTACCGCGAGCTCGAGCATCCCAAGATCCCCAACCTGAAAAAAGTCGGCTTCATCATTTTCGCTTACAGCCTCGTGTTTACCGCCGGCGTCTCTTTCTTTGCCGTGATGATCATTCCAGACGCAAACCGGCCCCAGTATTTCGGAAACTTAATCAGCGGCCTGGCGATGAATTTCGTGGGGCCTTACACCCTGCGTCTGGTATTCCAGGCATTCGTCGTTCTGGTGGGCGTGCTGATGCTCGCGGGAGCAGTGAACACCGCAATTGTGGGATCGAATGGTGTGCTCAACCGGGTTTCTGAAGACGGCATTCTGCCGCAGTGGTTCCGCCAGCCGCACCGCCGCTTCGGAACTTCTTATCGCATCATCAATCTCGTTGTCGGCTTGCAGATCGCCACAATCATCTTGAGCCGCGGAAATATCTTCCTCCTGGGCGAAGCTTATGCATTCGGTGTCATGTGGAGCTTCGCCATGAATAGCGCGGCAGTCCTGGCGCTCCGTTATAAGCAGCCCGGATACCGCGAATTCCGCGTCCCGTTGAATCTGACAATCGGAGGTGTGGAAGTCCCGGTAGGCTTAGTCCTCATTACGCTTACGCTGCTCGGCTTGTGTACGATCAATCTTTTCACCAAACAAATCGCCACCATCTCCGGCCTGATCTTTACTGCTGCCTTCTTTGCGACCTTTACGATTGCGGAAGGAATTACCAGGAAACGTGATACCGCAGGAGCAGAACTCGACCAGTTCAATGTCGCCTCGCGTACCGAGCTGAGCACCGCGACGCTGGGCGTTCGTCCCAGCAATGTCTTGGTCCCCGTGAGCAACTACCACGCTCTCTATCATCTCGCCGCGGTGCTCGATCGCGTTAAGACCGAACGGCGGGATATCGTGGTGCTCCATGTTCAGGTCTTGCAGCGCACCGGCTCTAGCGAGGTGGAATTTGAGACCGACCAGTTGTTTGGCAGCATCGAACAGTATCTCTTTACTAAAGCCCTTTCGATGGCCGAACAGCGCGGCAAGCCCGTTCGCCTTGCGGTGATGGCTGCGAACGATTTGTGGGACGGCATCCTGAGAGCGGCGGTCAATCTGCAATCGTCAACAATCGTCCTTGGGCGTTCTACGAAGATGAGCCTCGCCGAACAGGCCCGCCAATTCGGCCTTGCGTGGGAAGGGCTGCCTGATCCGCGGCCCCCGTTTAACCTGGAAATCTTTACGCCCCAGGGTGAGCACGAGTTCTTCCTTCTCGGTCCGCACGCCCCGAACCTGACGAGGAATGAGGTAAACCTCGTCCACCAGCTCTGGCTGCGGCTGGGCGATCTCGTCAGGCCTGAGGAATTGCACCATCACGATGTTGTGCACTTCGCCCTGAATGAGGTCAAACAGGAGCTGGCGCAAGGCAAGGAACAGGACGTCGCTCAACGCCTAAGGGAGCACTTGATCCAGAACAAAGCGCAACGCCAGCAGCCTCCGTCCTAGGTCGTCGTTCGCTACCGTGAACGCGAGCAGCCCTATCAGGAGAAAAACTCGCGGCCGATTCGCCTCCCAAGTTTTTGATCGGGGTAATCCAAATTTTGCATTGGCTGGACCAAGTTCCCGTCCATGGGAAGCGTCGTGCCTGGCTCTTCGGGGGACCACGTCTAGCAACTTCCCGCCAATCGCTCTCACATCTTGATTTGGATGTCTGCGCCCAAACGGGCCTGGAGCGGAAGTTCATGATTCAAGGAACCAGGATCTTACTGGATCTGTTGCTGGCGGGATTTTTGCGCTTGGCGGGATTGCCGCCGGCGGAAGCAATAGAGCACACCGAAGGCAATGGTCGGAACGGTAAAGAAGTCCATCGCCGCGATGGCTTCCCGGTGATTTCGAAGAAAGCCAGCGTTTTGCTGGCTCCGGGCCTCTCGGAGCTCGTTTCATCCAGCGGGAAATCGTTCGTTCCGAGATATCGAAACCGAGCATGAGAAGTTCGACGAAAAACAATTAGGTTCAACAGGAAGGGGCTCGGGTGTATAAGTGTGCCTATCTGGCAAGTCAAAACGGAAATTCCAGGTAATACCCGTTTATTGGTTATGAGGTGCATCATGCTTGAGAGCGTTATTGGAGGTGGTAGATGGCGACAAAGGGCTTCGTTGCTTTGACGGCCATCGGGCTGGCGTTGGGGGCTGCTGTTTGGGCGGCAAAACCTCCTCGCACAGGTGGAAAGGTTGACGAGACTTCTATAAGCGACAGGGCTCCGACGTTCTACAAGGACGTGCTGCCACTCGTTCAGGAGCATTGCCAGACCTGCCACAGGCCGGGTCAAATTGGGCCGTTTTCCCTCCTCGATTATCAGAGTGCTCGTCCCTGGGCCAAAGCTATCAAGAGCGCGGTCGCCGCGAGAAAAATGCCGCCTTGGTTGGCCAATCCAGAATACGGGCATTTTAACAACGACCGTTCCCTGAACCAGGCGGAGATTGACACGATCGTGGCTTGGGCGAATAGCGGCGCGCCGGCGGGCGATCCGACGGATGCGCCGCCACCGGTTCATTGGCCCGAGGGCGGTTGGACTATTAAGCCGGATGTGACGGTTGATCTCCCACCTTATCCGGTTCCCGCCACTGGGGTCATGGAGTGGGAGCGACTAGCGATTCCGTCTCCGTTCAAAGAGGATACCTGGGTGACGTCGGTACAGATTCTGCCAGGCGCGCCGTCGGTGGTACATCATCTGTGCTTTGATTTCCACAACCACAAACCCACGACACCCTACAACGTGTATGAATGGGTCG
>Ga0209577_10002050_pt1 | contig 19582 bp, 13 predicted proteins | sample GraSoiAngelo_109_FD_185874 | JGI IMG/M metagenome (GOLD analysis project Ga0209577, IMG submission 185874) | Grasslands soil microbial communities from the Angelo Coastal Reserve, California, USA - 14_0903_12_20cm (SPAdes) (version 2) | ecosystem: Environmental > Terrestrial > Soil > Grasslands...
CTTGATGGCTGATGCGCCGCCAATCGGGGAAGTGACTTTTCTGGGCTTGGTGAGCGGCAGACACAATTTGATAACTTCGGGCGTTCTGACGCGGCGTAAACCGATTCTGGAAATTGGTCTCTTCGACGAGGCGTTGCGGGATTCAGAGGATTTTGACCTTTGGCTTCGCCTCGCCCGACATGGACTAAGGATGGTTTATCATCGCGCCTTGCTTTTGCGATATCGCTCTCACAAAGACAGTTTGTCGGGCGATGATTTCAACATAGCCGTCAGAGCGCTGCGCGCTTTCGACAGACTTGAAACGTCAATCGAATTGCTTCCCTACGAACGCGCCGAAGTTACCTCGGTGATTCGAAGCCGCCGCGCAATGTTCGAATTTGAGTTGGGCAAGCTTTATTTGGCTCGCGGTGAATTCAAGCAGGCCCGCGAGTCATTCAGGAAGGCTGATGCATTGCATCCGAGCTTTAAATTAAAGGCCGCGCGTCTCCTGCTTCGCATTTCGCCTGGACTGCTTCGAAGCATGTACCTACGACGAGCAATTGGCTCCAGTCGTGAGTTCACCAATCACGCGGTCTGACGTCTGTGCCATCCACCATCATGGAAAACCAACCAATTTGCCCGTTTATAGACCCTGGCGGGCCAAGAGTCCTGGTTGCCCCTTTGTTTCGATGCCGGTCTTCCTGGCTATGCGCCCCGACTTTCCGGCCCGCACCAATAAAGCTTCGTTAGCAGAGATTGCCCCTCGCCCACGAAGCGCCAACGAATCCGCATGAGTGTCGTCATTCCGCGTCAATTCTACAAAGCCGTTGCCATCATCGCAGCGCTCGCATTCGTCTTTGTGAGTGTACTCACGAAGCTGGGCCGTGACTGGTGGAGCGACGAGAACTATTCGCACGGTCTGCTGATTCCCTTTGTCATCGGTTACATCTTGTGGCAAGAGCGGAAACAATTTCAGCAGGCGCAAAAACGTCCGGCGATATGGTTCGGTGCGTTCGGAGTGGGATTTGCGCTGCTGGCGCTGTTCGCGGGAACGGTGGGCGCGGAACTCTTCGTGCAGCGGATCGCACTGGTCGTAATGTTGGCCAGTGTCGCGATTTATTTCTGGGGATTTAATCTGCTGCGCCTGATCGCCGTGCCTCTATCGCTGCTTCTGCTCTCGATTCCGATTCCGCAGATCATCTTCAATCGAATCGCGTTCCCTTTGCAGCTATTCGCGTCACAATGTGCAGTGACAGCGATGTCCTTCTTTGAAATTCCAGTCTTGCGTCAGGGCAACGTCATCGAGTTGATGCCGCTCGGCGCGCGCGAACCCAAGCGGCTGGCAGTGGTCGAGGCATGCAGCGGCATCCGTTCGTTGATGACGCTGGTGACACTGGCGGTTGTTTACGCGTACTTCACGAGGTCGAAACCAAGTCCGACAGACTTCAATTTGCGGCCGCCTTCGAACGGTAAGCCGGCGAAGAAGAGCGACACACTAAAGTTTATCGGACAGTTTTCTTTCTGGCGTTCAATGATTCTCGTGGTAGCCGCGGTACCAATCGCGATCCTGACGAATGCTTTGCGAGTCAGCGGCACCGGCGTGCTGGCCCACTACTACGGCACCCGCGTCGCTGATGGCTTCTTTCATTCATTCTCTGGTTGGGTGATTTACATCGTCGCGGCGTTGATGCTCTTTGCGACGGGTTGGCTAATTGATCGCATCGCGCGATTTGTCAAAAGAGACAGGGTTTACAAGATGAACAAGATTTCAATTCATCCTGTTAATCCTGTGAATCCTGTCTGAATCTCTTCATTGTGACAAAGTCTAACGACACAATTCGTTTTTGGCTCCTGCTGATTGCTCTGTTGCTCGGCGGGGTCGTCGTCAACCTCTGGGAGCGCTCTGGCGAAGCTAAGGTTTCGCGCCGGCCCCTGAAGGAATTTCCCTCGCAATTGGGAAGTTGGAAACAGACCGGCGACGATCTTCGCTTCGACGCTCAGACCGAAAAAGTTCTGCGGGCAGATGACTATCTGTCACGCAACTTTGAATCAGGCGGCCGCATAGCCTCGTTCTACGCTGGTTACTACGCGACGCAGCGAACCGGCTCTACTTATCACAGTCCCTTGAATTGTCTGCCGGGCTCCGGTTGGGTTATGAGTGATGGAGGGCAAATCACGATCACACCCAGCAAAGGTAGTTCACCGTTTGAGGCCAATCGCTATGTGGTGCAGAACGGCAACAATCGCGCACTCATGGTCTATTGGTATCAGGGGCGCGGCCGGGCGGAAGCCAGTGAGTACTGGGCCAAGATTCATACCGTGGTGGACAGCGTGCGCCGGCGGCGTTCCGATGGCGCGATGGTTCGGGTGATGGTTCCCCTGGGAGACTCGCAGAAAGAAGCCGAGAAAATCGCGGTCGAATTGGCGTCGCAAGCTGCCGCGGAGCTACCTGCCTACATTCCGAACTGAACCCGAACTGCCCACCCGCTAATGCAGGTGACAAACCAACCCCACCCGCTAGCGTCAGACGGTACTGACAACTTTTTCCTGGGAAAGTCTTTGGATTATCGCTTTCTTGACTGTGACTCGCGGGTGCGCGCGAGTGACGATTTTTGACACCTATCAACTTCGCTCTTCAGCGGCCTCCGCGCGACATTGCCCGTGGCCGAAGATTACCGCCGGAGCGACAAAAGCCGAGTCCCGACCAGTCGGGACTCACGGAGACCCGTAGTAATGAAAAATCGAGAGTGCCGAAAGTTCTACGTTCTTCCTCTGTTCACCGTCATTGCCGCTGCCCTTCTTTTGGGCGCGTGCACCACGCCGGAAAAAGCCAAAGCCCAACATGTCACTCGTGGCCAAGCCCTCCTGAAAGACAAGAAGTTTCAGGAAGCAAGTTTAGAGTTTCGCGGCGCCCTGCAAATCGACGATAAGCTCGCCGACGCGCATTGGGGATTGGCGAACGCTTACGAAGGCCTTCAGCGATATCAGGAAGCATTCGATGAGATGAAGCAGGTCGTCGATCTCGATCCGAACAACCTGGAAGTTCGCGTGCGCCTCGGAAATTACTTCCTGATGGGCAGCCAGCAATCGCCGGCGGCTGTCAGCGAGGCCGAGCGACTTGCGAAAGAAGTACTGCAAAAAGATCCTAATCACATCGAAGGCCACATCCTGATGGGCAGCGTCCTGTTTGCGCAGGGTCATAAGCCGGAAGCCTTCACTGAACTGAATCGTGCAGTTGAAATCGATCCCAAGCGCGTCGAATCCTATCTAAGTCTGGCGCGGTTCTATGCTCAGACAAAAGAGTTCGCCACCGCTGAAGCCACGTATCATCGCGCGATTTCAGTCGGCGGCGCATCAGCTCTCGCTTACTACGAATACGGAAAGTTTCTGGTACAGACGGGGCGCTCAGATGCGGCGGAAGCCGAATTTCAAAAAGCGGTCCAGGTCGACAGCAACAACCGCGAAGCCCGATTTATTCTGGCGAGCTATTATCTCGTCAATAAACGATTCGAAAAAGCCGAAGAGGCGTACAAAGCGCTCGCCGAAATGGACAAGGACAAGCCCGAAGGCCGATCGGTCCTCGCGGATTTCTATACCGCAGTCGGCAAGCTCGACGAAGCGCTGGCAATCTACAAAGAGGTCGTGGCCAAATCTCCGGACTACACTCAAGGTCATTATCGCCTCGCCGAGATCATGCTGATGCACGGCGATATCGCCAGCGCGAAGAACGAAGCGGCCGCGATTCTGAAGAACGATGCGACGGATCGACAGGCGATCATCCTGCGCGCGCGCGCCGAAATGCAAAGTGGCGACGGCAGCGATGTGAAAGTTGCCATTGAAGACTTGCGCGAAGTGCTGAAGCAGGAACCGAATTCTCGCGCCGGCCTGTTCTTCATGGCTGAAGCGAATTTCCGCTTGGGCCAAATCGATCAAGCCCGAGTGTTTGCCGGCGATCTCGAACGCAACTATCCCGATTATTTGCCCGGAAGACTGATGCAGGTGCAGATCAATTTAGCCAGCGGCGATGCGAAGTCAGCCATGCAACTGGCGAATCAGTTGATGGATCGTTTGGCGAAAGCCTCGCCTGATAAGGACACATCGCCGCAGATGCTCGCTGACCTGCAGGCAAACACGCTGGTAGCGCACGGCTCGGCAGCACTGCAACTACGCGACACCAAAACGGCGCGCCAGGATTTCATGATGGCCCACGACGCGGCGCCGAAGAGTGCCGACGTTTATGTCAATCTTGCTTCGGTTGCACTGGCAGAGAACAAGGTCGATGAAGCGATCGGTTTCTACCACAGCGCATTGGCAATCGATGCCTCTAACTTTAATTCGCTTCGCGGTCTCATCAATCTTTACGCAGCGCAAAACCGGATCGACCAGGCGCATTCGCGAATCGATCAGGCGATCAACTCGCAACCGAATAACGCTGCTCTTCATTTTCTGAAGGGCGAAGTCTACGGCTTTGAGCGAAATGCCCAGGGCGCCGAATCGGAGTTCCGCCGGGCGTTGGAAATCGACGCGAACTACCTCGCTGCCTACTCGGCATTGGGTGCGTTGTTTGTGAATACGAATCAACAGGAACGTGCCATTGCAGAGTACACGAAGATTGTCGAGCATCGCCCCGACAACGCCGCGGCCTACACTTTGATTGGCATGCTCGAGATGAACCGACAAAACATCGACGCGGCAATAGATAACTATCGCAAAGCGTTGGCGCATGACGAGAATGCGATCTTTGCCGCGAATAATCTCGCCTGGCTGTACGCCGTTCATCCCGGCAAAGGCAACCTGGACGAAGCAGTGAGACTGGCGCAGAGCGCCGTGCAAGCAAGTCCCGGAGTGCCGAGCTTCGTCGATACGCTGGGCTGGGTCTACTACAAGAAAGGTTTGTATGGCGCCGCGGCTGAACAACTGAAGAAGGCGGTGATGGTTGATGAAGATGCGTCACGCCGAAGTAATGGCACGCCATCGCCTACTTATCATTTCCATTTGGGCGTGGCCTTGGCCGCCGCTGGTGATAAGCCGGGAGCGCGCCGCGAAATCCAGAGTGCCTTGCGCTTGAGCGAGAAAGCGAATTTCCCGGAAGCCGACGAGGCGCGAAAAACCCTGGCCACGTTGTAACCAATGTCCGACAACTTCAGTTTGTCGATGTTCAAATTAGGTCGAGTCGTTGTTTTCAAAGATGCGACAAACTGAAGTTTGTCGGACTTAGGAGCACCCGAATGAGTGTTGAATTCAGACCGCGTAAGATAAGTGAATACCTGAGGTCAGCGCGCCGGCGCAAGTGGTTAATTCTTTTGCCTACAATCGCGATTGGGCTGGCTATCGCCTACGTAGTGTTTCGTCTGCCTGACGTTTACGAGTCGTCCACTTTGATCGTCGTGAAGCCTTCGACGCTGCCGAATTCGGTCGTGCCGACGATCACCGAAGAGACGCTGACGCGAGAGCTGACCAGCATTTCTCAGGTGGTTACCAGCCGTAGCTCTTTGCAGCCGCTGATGGAAAAGTATGACCTCTTCAAAGAAGAGCGCTTGCGCGGCGAGCCGACGGAGTTGCTAATCGATCAGATGCGCAAGCAGATCAAGGTCGAAGTCAATACCAGCCGTAACGATATTACTAACGGATTCAACATTACTTATCGCGGCCGCGATCCGAAATCGACCCAGGCCGTCGCCGCCGAACTCGCCAGCAAATACATTGACGAGCAAACCAAAGGAACCATCAATGCCGGCACGTCCGCCAAACAGTTCATCGAAGAACAGGTGCGGCAAGCCAAGGAAGAACTCGACACCATCGACAATCAACGCCTTAGCTACTTGCAGCAGAATATGAACAATCTGCCGTCGCAATCACAGGCACTCGTCGGGCGTTTGACTGCCCTGCACGAAGCGCAGAAAGCCTTGATTGCTGAGTTGGGCCGTCTACGCGATCTCGGCGCCGCCTATCGCAGCCAGCTTGCCGACATTACCAAGAGTTACGATCAGGAAATTGCGATGGCCGCTGAGAATACAACCGATCCTAAGACGACTATGGCTTGGGCTGAGTTAACGAGACGTCGATCGGAACTCGAGTCAGAGTTGCAGAACTTGCTGACACAATACAAAGAGAAACATCCGGACGTGGTTGCGAAGAAATCGCAGTTTGAGTCGGTGAAACGCGATCAGGATCAGATGATCGCCGACTGGAAGAATCGCATCGAAGAGCGAAAACAAAAGCTGACGCAGTTAAGCGATCCGCGCCTTCTCACTCTGAAAACACAGATCGCGATGGTCGATGGCGACACTGATCGGCAGCAGAAGGTGCTCAGCGAAACCAATAAACAGATTGCCGAACTCGACAGCCGCATCAACGCGATTCCGAATGCCGAAGTCGGTCTCGAAGCGATCGACCGCGACTATCAGACGAAGAAATCGAACTATGACACGTTGTTGGCCCAGCAGCAGAAGATCGTCGTTGGCGCCGACGCCGCGAAAGACCAGCAGGGCGGCGGAATTCAGGTAGTTGACCCGGCGAACCTGCCTGAGCGTCCGGTCGCGCCCAAGCGCTTCATGCTGTCGGTCGCCGGATTTGGAATGGGCCTCGCCTTGGGCCTGCTGCTCGCCGTATTCCTTGAGCTGCGACGGCTGTTCACAATTCAGACCACCGATGATGCAAAGCACTACACAGGCCTTCCGGTGCTGGCTTCGATTCCCGAGCTAATGACGCCCGCTGAGGCGCGGGCGATTCCGCGGCGCCACGGTTTCGCGCTGGCCGCTGGAATTGTGGCGGTCTTGGTAACCATTCCCTTACTCGCGTTCGTGTTGCGATTGACACACGTGTTCGAGAAGTTTCTGACCTAAAGACCGTACACACGCTTCCAGCGTGCCGACGAATGCGCGATTCCAAAGAGCAGGCAAGATGCCTGCGTACCCAGTGAAACTGGAGGAGACATGTACACCGAATTCTACGGACTGAAAGAATTGCCCTTCGCGCTGACGCCCGATCCGCGCTACATCTATTTCACGCCCTCGCATACCGAGGTGATGGCTAATCTTCACTACGGCATCGAAAGTGGCCGAGGCTTGATCGTCGTGACCGGCGAAGTCGGCACCGGGAAAACAACTATGTTGCGCTGGGTGATGCAGCGACTGGATCGCACTGTGCTGGTCGCCTACATCTTCAATCCGCGCCTGTCCGTGCCCGAGTTCTATCAGCACCTCGCCGCACTTTTCGATGTTCGGAACTGGGAAACGAAATCCGACCTCTTGATCGAACTCGGCAAGGTCCTGGATTCGCGTCACAGTCGCGGTCTGCGCACGGTGTTGATTGTCGACGAAGCGCATGGACTGTCGCCTGTGGTTCTGGAAGAAGTGCGGCTGCTCTGCAATTTCGAATCGGACACGGCGAAGAAGTTGCAGATCGTTCTCACGGGCCAGCCGGAGTTGCGCGAGGTCTTGAACTATCCGGACCTGCGCCAACTCAAGCAACGCGTCTCGCTGCGTTGCGAAATCACCGCGCTCCCCAACGTCGAAGAAACAGCTCAGTACATTCACTCGCGTCTGAAGATCGCCGGCGCGCCGCGTGCGAATATCTTTTCGCCCGGGGCGATCGACTATATCTTTCGCTGCTCCGAAGGGATTCCGCGCAACATCAATAACCTTTGCGACAACGCTCTGCTGAATGGATTCGCGGCGGGAGAGTCCGTCATCAGCCGCGCCATTGTCGAAGAGGTTGCCGCAACCTTCGATATGGTGCCGCGCGCTGACCGCCTGAAAAACAGCGAAGAGCGAGAAGGACCCGCGCGCATCTTTAATGCGGCCGGACGCGCCGAACTTTGGGCAGCGGGAAACGGCGATTCCGGCAACGGCAATGGCAATGGCAGCAACGGCGAGTTTCCAACCGACGCCTACTCTTTCACCACGCGCGTCGCTGAACCTGAAATCATCTTTAACGAACACGCGCGCCAGGAATCTCCAACCACAATTGAAGAACTCGGATCGGCTTTCAACGCTTCGGGTCTGGGCAGCCTGTCAGTACCACCTGCGTTAGCGGGTGGATCATACTTTGATAAGCCAAGCTCGACTCTCAACCCACCCGCTAACGCAGGTGGTACTGACAGGTTCGGGAGAGGAAATAATGGGCAGAATCTATGATGCGCTGAAGCGCGCCGAGTCCGCGCAGCGTACACCTAAACCTTCAGTCAACCGCAACGGCAATCCGGATAACGTCGCGTACTTCGTTCCGAAGCACGTCCATCCCTGGGAGCGACGGCCTTTCACCGGCATGCCGGCGGGGATCGATTCAGCGTCCACTGCGCACACGGAAGAGGCGACCGGCGGGCCGGCACTCCCCGGCGGACCAGCTTCCCGTGATGCTGGGGCAACCTTGGGCGCTGTCGGGTCGGCGCGCGCCGCCGAGTTCTCCTCGCGAGAAGTCTTGGTCGCGCGCGTCGAGCCACATCTGTTGGCAATTACCGAACCGCGTTCGCCTGAGTGCGAACAGTATCGATCGTTGCGCACACGCTTGCTGCAAGCAGGCGAGCGCCAACGCATGCGTGCGTTTGTGATCACGAGCGCTGGCATAGGCGAAGGAAAAACTCTAACCGCTCTCAACCTGGCGTGGCTTCTGGCTCAAACTGACGGCGTGAAGGCACTGGTCATCGATGCGGATTTGCGTCAGCCCTGCGCTGCTGATTATCTCGGCATTGAAACCGACTGCGGTCTATCTGAAGTTCTGACCGGCGAGACGAAGCTCCTCGAAGCGATCGTAAGGTTGCGGCCTTCGGGTTTACACCTTTTGCCCGGGGGCGCCGCGCGCGAAGACGTTGCTGAGCTGCTCTCTGGCCCACGATTCGGCCATTTGCTCGACGATGCGCGCAAGATGTTCGATTACATCATCATCGATGCGCCGCCGCTCGGCGTTTTCACCGATGCCAATCTGCTGATCAATCGAGCCGATGCGGCGCTGCTGGTGCTGCGCGCGGCGAAAACGCGTTATTCGGTCGTCGATCGGTTGTTGGAGCAGTTACCGCGCGAGCGCATGCTTGGCGTCGTGCTCAATCGCGCCGAGATAGGTCCGGATGAAACTGCTTACTACTATCAGCCGCGTCATCAACGTGTGATGGCGGTGCCCTTAGAAGAAACAGAAGACGATCACGGGGCAGCAAACCCAGAGACGATCTACCTCGAGGAGGACATGGTTTCTTGAGGGTTGTCAGAACCGCCTGCGGTAGCGGGCGGTTGATCTTTGACGACCGAGAGCCCGCTATGCCAGAGATCAACCGCCCGCTACCGCAGGCGGTTCTGACCAGAAGGTAAATGAACGCATCCAGACAAAAGGCTCGCACGATTCTGCTTCTGCTCGTCGAGGCAATGTTGCTCTTTGGCGGCCTAATAGTAGCCGTATATGTTCGGCTGGGAGCCATTGACGCCGAAGACACTCTGATCCAACGCCACGGCTTTTACAAAGCTGCGCTGTTCACGATCTTCTGTCTGGCATCGTTCTATCTTTTCGATCTCTATGATTTCGTGGTGATGCACGACCGGCGCGAGCTGGTGTTGCGACTGCTGCAAGCCCTGGGGTTTGCCTGGGTAGCGTTAGCGCTGCTGTTCTACGCCGTGCCGCAGGTAATGATTGGCCGCGGCGTGTCACTGATCTCGCTTCCGTTGGCCCTACTGCTGATGGTGGGGTGGCGGCTGGCGATTCACTGGATCCTGGGCCATCCCGAAGTCGGCGAGCGCATTTTGATCGTTGGTTCGGGTCCGTTCGCCGTCGAGATCGCGCGGGAGACTCTCGGCCGCGCGGATGCCGGTTTTCGGGTCGTCGGTTTTGTGGACAACGATCCTTCGCTCATAGGCAAGAGCCTCATCAATCCCAAGGTCATAGGATTGACTTCGGAATTAGGCGCGTTGGTTCGCCGCGAGAGCATCGATCGCATCGTGGTCGCAATCGGCGACGCGCGCGGACGGTTTCCCACGCAGGAACTTCTGCGGCTGAGTTTGTCAGGTGATGTAACGATCGAAGAGAGCGCTTCGTTTTATGAGCGACTCACCGGACGCGTGTTGCTGGATATGATTCGGCCGTCTTGGCTAATCTTTTCCAGCCGTGGCCGGCGCGCAAAAATTAACGAAATCGTTCGCGTTGCGATGCATCGAACGGTTGCCTTTATCGGCGCAATTCTTTCTTTGCCGATTGCTATCGTTACCGCGATCTTGATCAAGATCGATTCGCGCGGGCCGGTGCTTTACAAGCAGGAACGGGTTGGCAAGAACGGCCGCACGTTCACGCTGATGAAGTTTCGCTCGATGCGCATCATTCGCAAAATTCGCGTCGATGAAATTCCGCAGTTTTGGAGCATCCTGCGCGGCGATATGAATTTCGTCGGGCCGCGGCCGGAGCGTGAGCACTTCATCGCGCAACTGGCGGACGAAATTCCGTATTACGAACAACGGCATCTAATCGCGCCAGGACTGACCGGCTGGGCCCAGATCAAGTATCCGTACGGCGCATCGATCGAAGACGCCAGACAGAAGTTGCAATACGATCTTTACTACATCAAGAAGCAGAGCCTGACGCTCGACGCAATCATCATGTTCGAAACGATCAAGACGATTCTGTTTGGAAGAGGAACGTAAGAATGTCCGACAAACTTCAGTTTGTCGGACCCTGGATCAAAGAATCGATGCTAACGCACCGACCAACTAAAGTTTGGCGGACATTTTCGGAGGTTGAACGATGAAGAAGCTGTTAATTCAAAATTTTGTCGTGGCGATTGCGATGGCCATCGGCGCAAGCACTTTCGCACAGTCACCTAACAATGCGTCTCGCCAACGCAAAGCTACAGCCGATAGCACGTCCCCGGCAGCGGCCGATACGAAGCCTTCTGATGCCTCGACGACAGCTAATCCGAGTGGTGATAAGAGCAAGGATAAGAATAAGCCAGCCGAAGTCACCGCTGACGCACAAACCAATCGCACCGATCAGGCCTCCGAAGAAGCCGCGATTGTTCCTTACTACAACAACTTCTTCACGACCTATCGGCTCGGGCCTGAGGATGTAATCTCGGTCACAGTATTCGGCCAGGATCGTTACTCTAAGCAAGGCATTAAGATTCCTCCGAGTGGACGCGTTTCGCTGGCGTTAATTCCCGATGGCATCTTTGTCAACGGCAAGACCGTCGATCAGGTTGCTGAGTTGGTCAAGAAACGCTATGACGAATACATCATCGCTCCGCAAGTGTCGGTGTCACTCGATCAAGCCGGTTCATATCGCTACAGCGTGGTCGGCGACGTAGGGCAACCGGGAATCAGACTGATGACGCGGCGTCTTTCTGTGAGCGAGGCCATCGCTGAAGCAGGCGGCGTGCTGCAAACCGGCAATCGCAAAAAGATTGTGGTTCTGCGTAAGCAAGCGAACGGAAGTTTGGCGCAGATTCCTGTCAACCTCTCCGCTATCTATCGCGGCCAGGCGCCTGATTCGATCTACTTAGTCCCGGGCGATCAAGTCATCGTTCCCGGAAACACACTGAAGAAAATGCAGACGATCATGGGATTCACACAGGTACTGAGCTTCGCGCGATTGTTTACGGGCGGGTGGTAAAAAGCAGGAGGCAGTAGGCAGAAAGCAGAAAGAACATGAAATCGATCAAACTTCAGCAGAGCTCGATTCGTCGTTACGTCCCACCGTGCCTCCTGCCGTCTGCCTCCTGCCGTCTGCCTCCTGCTTTCCGCTTCCTGCTTTTTGCCTTTTGCCTACTGCCTACTGCCTACGGCGCTAACTGGTCCCGCCAATCATCGGGCACGATGGCTTGGCTGCACGCGGTTTACTTCCTCAATCAGCAACATGGGTGGGTCGCAGGCTCCGGTGGCACACTGCTCGAAACCAGAGACGGTGGCGATACCTGGAAGAAGGTGCTTACCTTGACCAGGGACACGCTCGACGACGCTTACTTTGCCGACGAACGGATTGGGTGGCTAGTCGCTGAACGCGACGTGCTCAAGCTGAAGACGAATGACGAAGCACGCTCGTACTTATTGAAAACCGAGGACGGTGGTTTTTCTTGGCGGCAAGTATTCCTTAGCGGACCGGAGTCAAACGTGCGGCTAGTGCGCGCAGCCTTCGCCGATGCTGAACGTGGTTGGGTGTTTGGTGAAACCGGGGTGGTGTTCGCGACTATCGATGGTGGCACACATTGGGCGCGACAAGCGTCGCCCACCAAACATCTCTTGTTGGGCGGCGCGTTCATCGATTACGCCCATGGATGGCTGGCCGGCGCCGGCAGTACGATCTTGCAAACCAGTAACGGCGGTATGACCTGGCAAAGCGGCTTTGTACGCGATGGCACTGGAGCGCGGTTTGATGCAATCAGTTTTGTCGGCACTCGTTTGGGCTGGGCCGTAGGCGCCGCGGGCCGCATCTTTACCACGACCGACGGCGGACGTACTTGGCTCCCGCAAAATTCACCTGCAACTATCGATCTGCTGGACGTGAAATTCGTCGACGCGAGTGAGGGCTGGGTCGCCGGTGACCAGGGCTTATTGTTGCACACAATCGATGGCGGCGGGCATTGGTCGGTGGAATCAAGTGGCACCTCTCACGCGCTCCAGCGCCTTTTCTTTACGGATCGAAATCACGGGTGGGCCGCGGGGTTTGGCGGGACGATTCTCGCGCTCAGTCAAGCCCACGCACCGCGACTAAAACAGTAAGTCCTTTGCGTCCTCAACGAAAGCCTAACAAACCTCGGCGCTTCATCTTCGCCGGCCAAATCTAACGCGCTAATTGACAAGAGACTCCTCGAAATAGTAGAACGTGCGGCGTTCAGTTCCGAAGATCTGTTCATAAATTTCTCAAATCGAGGAGAAGTCAAAAATGAAGAAACATCTACCCCTGGCAGCGATGCTGGTCATCGCATTTGCCTCTCTCTGTTTCGCGCAGCCCGAGCCACAAGCATCGCCATCGCCAAAGCCAAAGCCGGCGATGACCAAAGCACAGATGCTCAAGAAACTCTCGGCCTCCGAAACGAAGTTGTGGGAAGCGTGGAAAAACAAGGACGCAAAGCCCTTCCAAGCCTGGCTGGCTTCCGACAGCATCATGGTCGGCGAAAGCGGCATCGCGGGAAAAACGGCGACCGTCAAAGAGATTGCTTCGATGCCTTGCGAAGTAAAGTCTTATTCGCTGAGCGATTGGAAGTTGACGACGATCAATTCCGGCGCGGCACTGCTAACCTACAAGGGCACGGTTGAGGGAACCTGTGCAGGCATGGCAATACCAACAGTGTGGGCCAGCAGTGTCTGGGTTAACCGTGGCGGGAAGTGGTTGGCCTTCTCCCATCAGGAGACGCCGGTGAAACCATGACTACGGGCGAGATTTTGCTGCTGTTAAATTCATTTGAAGGGCGGACGCAAAGGGGTCCGCCCTTTTCGTGGGAGCATCAGCGATCATTAGAGACTATCGGTGTCCAGTAGCGAGCAGGGCGCATCCGGGGGATACGCCCCGAAGGAGGCGAACGTCGATCGTCCGCTCACGCGCGTGGGCAAGGATCTCTAAGAAACTCGGTCCCTCAACTACTGTATGTCTCCGAGCGGTAAAACGTTTCAAGACCAGTTAGGATCGCACGGAATTGCCGGATTCTAACTTGAGACCCCATGTCTGGCCTGCAAGGCTCTCGCATTGACATTGCATGACGAGCCGTTTTAGTCTGCGCTTGATTCTGAGCAACGCAATTGCTGGATTGCTTTAAGCATTGAGTGCGGAGATCGTTGGCGGCTCCAGACGTCCCGAGGCGAACTCAGGAATCGTCGAGTTCGCTTCGTAGACATCCAGCAGCCAGACGTCATTCCCGACCGGATTTTCAGATTCGTGGTGTGAGCCTATGTGGCTCGCTTCTAGACTACCTCAGACCAATTTGCCGTAGATGAACAAAGAGTGGGCATTAACTCAAGATGCCTTTGACCGTCTGCTGGATTGGCTTGATGCTGATCGCATTCGCGCGGGAATCAGGTACGAAGAGATTCGCCGCCGACTGATAAAAGTCTTCATCGGTCGCGGATGCATGGCAGCCGAGGACTTGGCAGACGAAACAATTAACCGCGTCGCGGCCAGGATCGGCAACGTGGCGCGCGATTATGAGGGCGATCCCGCTTCCTACTTCTATGGTGTCTGTCAGAATGTTCACTTTGAGTACCTGCGGAAGAAGGATGTTCTGGAGACTAGGGAGTTCGCTGCCATCAACTCTGTGACCCTGCGGACAAATTTGGCGGACGACTGCGAACCGGAATATCAGTGTCTTGATGCGTGCCTCGGACACTTGTCGAACAAGAATCGTGATTTGGTGCTGCGATATTACCAGGAAGACAAACAAGCCAAGATTGACCAGCGAAAATTGCAGGCCAAGGAACTTGGCATAGCGGTCAATGCCTTGAGGATTCGGGCCTACCGCATTCGCCTTCAATTGGAGCGGTGCGTACTGGATTGCCTGAAAAATGACGTCGCCCGAATGAAATGATTCACAGCTTTTACGCATATGTATTAGAGACTGCCCCCAAACTAAACATTTAGTCCAATGACTGCAACGCCGGAAATTCAAGACCAGATTAAGCGCTATCTGCTGGGGGAACTGGACGACGGAACCCGCGCACAGGTTGAACAGAAACTCCTGTCTGACGGCGAAGTGTTTGAGGAACTGCTGGTTGCCGAAGACGAAATCATAGATGATTACGCCAGCGGCAGGCTCGATCTCGAAGAGCGCGCTGACTTTGAAGCTCATTTCCTGGCCACGCCCGACCGGCAACAGAAGCTGCGATTTGCGCGAGCATTGCACCGCCATGCAATGACCCTCGCGAACGAGCTTGAAACAGTCAAGCGGCCAGTCATTCGAAGCCTCTGGTCTAGCCGACCGTGGCTCTCTTGGGCTGCGACGACAGTTGCGGTACTCGCTCTTATCGTCGGCACAGTGTGGTACCTTCGTTCTCGGACGACATCGCCAAAGACTTTTGCGACGCTTACTTTAACGATCAACCAAAGCACGCGGGCTGAAGGCGTGCCAGCAGCCACGGTAAAACTTCCGCTCGGCGCTGATGCACTGAAAATCTTTTTGAAGTTACCGGGATCGGCACCGCCCACATTTCGTTATCGGGTTGTGCTGGAGGCCGATGATGGAGAGACTCGGCCTTTGGAGGTTGTCGACCAGAATGGAGAGTCAATTGCGGTCCTCGTTCCAGCTACGCAACTGAAGCGGGAACAATATGCCTTGACCCTCTTCCGGACCGGCGGCGACAGTGGGGAGCAACGCCTACCGGGCCGCTACCTCTTCACCGTTGAATAAGCGCTTGCGACTTACGCAAGGCGCCTTCTGCGATGATGCCGATACCAGAACGTCACTGCTAACAGCATCAACAAAGCTCCGCCCAACCCCATCTGTGCGTATCGCGACTCAACTTTCGCCGGCAGCTTGATTAGCTGGCGATAATCGCCTTGCAAGGTAAACGCCGCCCAGTAATACGGAGAATGCCATTGTGGTTCCTGTCTGATGCTGTTCTGGGCGGCGCGCAAAGCGGCCGCCGGCGTCATCGCGCGTTGCAGCATGTTGGCGTAGAAACGTTTCATTAATTCGGCCGTCGCTTCATCGTCTACTTTCCATAAACTCGCCACCACGCTCGACGCGCCCGCGTACATGAATCCGCGCGTGAGACCGATCAAGCCCTCGCCGCGCACTTCTTTGCCGAGTCCTGTGCGGCATGCGCTTAGAACCACCAACTCAACCGGGGCATGCAGACCGTAGATGTCTTGCAGAGAAAAGAAACCGTTCTGGGCTTTCCCGTCCCGATCGACCATGGAAAGGAAGAGCCCGGAGTTTTCAGGATGCTTAGGATCCAGAATGCCGTGGGTCGCGAAATGAAGAATCGCATACTTCGTCAAATTCGCGCTTTCCAAGCTTTCACGGCTGGCGTCAAAACCCGTCGCGACCAACGTTGCAGATCCGGCGACGTCACGCAGATTCGTCAACTCGCGCTTCGCATAAAAAAGAGGTTGGATGGTTGAACGATCGAAAGAATCTCCCTTGATTTCGATATCGCGCAACGCATGTTGCCACACTTGATTTTGCGCCACGACCACCTCCGCATTTGCAGTAGGATCTTTGCGCTGCGCGTAGTTCGAAGCAAAAACCGGATCACCAAAGGCCGCCAAAACTCGCTCAGACGGTTGGCGTTGCGCCGATTCCTGCCGCAATTGTTCCAGGACAGAAGCAGATGGCGCGTTGATGACTTCGTGCTCGGCGACCATTTGTTCCGAGTTAGCCGAAGGCATCGGCAAAGACTGAAACGGTATGTAGTTAAGAATGCCATCGGCGACCACGATGATTCGTCGCTTCTTCAGTTCGGCCGCGAGGGGCGATAAAATCATTTGACTCAGTTCACGTGCAGCCTCGCCCAATTTCTTTTCCGTTTCTTCGCTCGGTGGTACAGCCAATAATTCATAAACCTTCTGAGCCGGCTCGTTGATAGCTTTTTTTGCGGGCAGTTCAGTACTGAAGAAGTTATTGCGCGTCACGGCCCAGACAAAACTTCTTTCTTCGCCAAGGCTGTACTCCAAGAGCACGGTCTCGTTATCGGCGATGACGTGCTCCTGGATCTGGCGCAGGTCTGTGGCTGTCGGCCGGTTGACTTGCTCGTAAGCTGGATAACGCTGCCGAATGATCTCGGTAATCTGTTGGTATTCATTTTCCAGCCGCGTCAATTCGCCATCCAGAGCTTCCAGCTCTTCTTTTTTGTACGCCTTGCCTAGCAATGCTATCTTGTAGTCCTCTTTCACGCGGAGCGATTGGCGTAGAAACTTTTCCCGCTCAGCTAACTGCCGATCGAGACCCGCCAAAAGGTTCGTCTGCGTCGCGCGCAACATATCCGCAAGGGAGCGTGCACGCGCGAGCTCACTAGTCTCGAATGCGCGCACGCCAAATCCCTGGGCCGGCCGCGCTCGGTCTTTCAGCATCAGACACTCAATGTAATTCTGATAACGATCGTGAATGGTCGCAGAGAAAGCCGCGGTCAGATCGCTGCTCGTGGGCACTCGCCGCACCTTCTCGGTAGTTTCGATGGACTGCCGGAAATAATCTTCCGCCGCGTCAAGGTTGCCACTTCTCGAGTCTAAACGTCCCAGCATGTAATAGACCGAGGCCTGATTTAAGCTATCTGATAACCCAATAAATTCCTGCAATGCTTGCTGATATTCTTGACGCGCCGGTCCAAGTCGTCCCTGTTGCTGATAAGCCTGGCCCATCAGCGCGCGCACCCGTGCGGCCTCTGTCGGATTAGCGGATTGAGCATAAATGGCAAGGGCCTGTTGCAAATACTTTAAAGCCGTCGCCGCGTCCCCCATAGCGTTCCGGACTCTGCCGAGATATTCGTAGCTGGTCGCCGCATCGAGGCCGGCTTTCTTTCCGACGCCGTCCAGGACTTGCTGGAACTGCGTTAAAGCTTCCTCGTACTCACCGAGAAGATAGTAGGTCTCTCCGAGTCCCAAAGTCGCCTGTCTGATCCCGTGAAGGTCTTGCGCCTGGCGAAAATAATCAAGCGCTTTCTCGAAATGAGTGATTCCTAGCTCCGGCAAACCTCTCTCATTGAAAGCTTCGCCGAGTTGCGCTTCAATCTGTCCCATCTTGACCGGCTCGGCTTTTTCATCGAGCAGACCTTCGGCCTGGGTGAGCAGCGAAATGGAGCTTTGCCATTCTCCTTTGCGAAACTCGATGAAGCCCAACATGATCAAAGCTTCGGCTTGCTCCGAAAGATTGCTCAGCTCGCGCCAAAGCCGCAAAGCCTCTTGATAGTTCTGCGTAGATTCCGGGAGCAGATTTTGCGCCAGGTAACAGCGCCCAATCTGCGAGTGGGTACGTGCCACACCGGCTTTGTCATCCAGACTTTTCCAAAGCACCAGGGCCTGCTGCGCAGTCTGCAAAGCAACGACATGATCCTGGTAATTTTGAGAATCACTCAGCGTGAGGAGTGCTTGCGCCTGACCGCGAGTGTAACCGGATTGCTCGCTCAACATCAGTGCCTTGTGGAGTGCTTCTTCGGCTTGCTCTCTCTTTTGACCCAGCAAGTAACTTTCGCCAAGTCCATTTAGGCTGTCGACTTCGGTTTCCGTGGAGGGAAATTGCTTGAGTAATCCTAACGCTCGATCATAGCTGTCTAGGGCATCACTCGGAGCATTCAGAATTAACTGAAGATGGCCCACGCGATTGAGAATGCGTGCTGCCTCGAGCTTTTCGTCGATGCTGAGATAAAGGCGGGACGCATCTTCCAACTTTTGCAGGGCTTCTTGCCGCGCTTCGACAGTAACGGCCTCATCGTTTGCTGAGTCGGCGGTTTGCCTGGCGATCTCCTTCGCATCTGAAGCGTTTAGCGCCCGAACACTGGCAGAGGAACAGATCAAGACCGATACTAAGACGACGATGAAACTGGGGGACGTCACTCTCGAAGTTTACCAGCCTTCTTTCCTTTGGCAAGAGGTTTGCGAGTGTAGGGCGGATAATTCTTAATGGATGGACCGGAGTCCGTACCAGTCGGGTCAGCCGAGCTTGTTTTAACGGTGCCTGGTGGGTCATCAAGCGTACCGGAACCCTGATCTCCGAGTTGACCACCCCGTGCTAGAGTCGTAATTTCTTCCAGCAAGTCTTCCACGAGTGTAGGTTTGTATGCCGGTTCACCCTTCGGACGCGGTTCCGATCGTCTCGGATCGCGCATCGTCTCAGTGAAATACCGCGCCAAAAATTCTCGCCAGGAAGTCTTTTCAAATTTGTAACCCTCGTATTCATTGGGCCAGAAATTTTCGTTAATCGGAGCCGACCAAGGAAAGAAAAGCGAAAGCCCGTGAGAATACTGATATGACGGACCGGCGATTTCCGACTTGATAATCAGCCGGTTATCGTCCGGTTCCAGCGCTTCTCTCAAAGCACGACTCGCTTTTTGGATTGCCCGCAGCTTGCTATTCGCTTGTTTCGCTTTTGCACATCTCTGATCAAGACGGAAACAGAAGTCGTAAATATCTATAAAGGCCTCGTCCCAGTAGCTCTGCGCGTCCCAATGGGCCAGCAGAATGCACTCCTTCGCCAAGCGATCTGTAAGTCCGCCTTTCAGGGCCTTCGATAGTTCCTTGAGGGGAGTCGTCAACTCCTTGACCTTTTTCAAGTCGCACAGACACAGGTCAAACGAATAGCCCGCCAACTCGAAATCATAGCTGTTCCGCAAGCAGCAATCGAAAATTTCTCTCAAGGTGGTTTTGACATCTGAGCCATCGAGATGATTCTGAAAAACATGCATCAATATCTGCCGATAAGGCCAACTCCCCACAAAGGCAGGTCCTTCGCACGCCAACATGTAGTTGGCCGTGCCCTGAAGCTCATAAGCTACTTCCACTGCGCTCATGGAACAGCTATGAAAACTTACCAGCTCGAGAGATTGGTCGTCTTTCCTAATTTGGTCTTTGAAATCGCTGAGAATTTTGCCGAGATTTTTCAGCGACAGCGAATGCTCGGTCGCGTGCTCGTCAAACAGAAATATGTCGCTGCCGACGATCAGGCCGTGGCCCAAGAGGAATAGGATGTAACGCCGCGCCGGATAATGTT
>Ga0209577_10002052_pt1 | contig 19579 bp, 17 predicted proteins | sample GraSoiAngelo_109_FD_185874 | JGI IMG/M metagenome (GOLD analysis project Ga0209577, IMG submission 185874) | Grasslands soil microbial communities from the Angelo Coastal Reserve, California, USA - 14_0903_12_20cm (SPAdes) (version 2) | ecosystem: Environmental > Terrestrial > Soil > Grasslands...
ATCCGAGGAGACCGGATCCCCGCGATGCAAAAGCAGCACCGCCAACAGCGCCCGCTGCTGGGGACTCCCGAGCGCTATCGGTCGGTCTCCTTCGACCACCTCAAGCGATCCCAAGACTCGAAACTCGATCACCGGCTCTCCCCCAACCTCAACGCTACCACCGCACCCTATCCCTCAAAGCTCCCGTCTCACGGGGCGTTTACCAATCGTTGACCGCTACCGACCGCTTATGCACCAGCACAACGCATGGTTCTCCCATCGGATCGCCCACCGCGATCAACAACCAGAGGAGACAGTTGCCATGACCACCACCCACCGCATCAGCACAACCGCCGTGCTCATCCTGTCGCTCGCCGCCGCCGGCGCACCCGCAGCCTCGGCAAAGCACGTCGAGGACGCGGCAATTGCCGCCAACCCGACGCCCGCCGCCGTCTACAGCCATCAAGACAAGTCGATCGTGCCCGCCACCTCCCCGTCGACTCCCACCGGGAGTCCCGCGAAGGTAAGCGCTCAACCGCTGGTCGTTCGCGTCCAGGCGCCGACCAACGGCTTTGACTGGGGCGACGCAGGCATCGGCGCCGCCGGCGGCCTCGCGCTCTCGATGATCGGCCTCGGCGGAGCGCTCGCCGTATCCCAGCACCGCACCCGCCGCACCGGCCGCACCACAGCCTGACCAACCAACCAATAGGGCCACCGCCCGCAGGACGTCATGTCCTCGCTCGCCGGCGCTCCGGATGCCCCGACCAGGCTCCGGAGCGCAGTCGAGATACCCTGACGGGCGCAACCCGCACCCGCTACGCGCCGCGGCCGCAGTCACACAAGTCCCGTCGCTCCCGCTCTTGAAGTGCCTGAAGTGGGCCCGCCCGGACTAGCTTGCGACCAGGCTCACCCGGTAGCGTTCCCCAGCCGGCGCACGCGATGCTGGGCACATGGGAGATCAGGCTTGACGGGCGCTTCGATAAGTTCACGGCATGACGATCACAGTGCCGCCCGAGGCGACGACGGGGGACAGCGCCGATGGTGAGGCCAGAGGGGAGAAGGACGGGATGATCGAGCTCGGCTACTTCATCGCCCGCGAGGCCGAGCTCCAGCGCGTGCTGGAGGCGGTGGCATGACGCTTCGGTACATCTCAAAGGCCGAGCTCGACCGGATCCGGACGCTCGATGGCGACCGGCAAGAGCGGGCGGCCGCGTTCGCCGACGCGTGCAGGTTGAACGTCCTCTACATGGTCGAGCGCGTCGGCTCCGGTCACCTTGGCACGACCTTCAGTTCGCTCGACATCGTCTCCTGGCTGCACCTCGAGGTGCTTCGCGAGGGCGACCGGTACTTCTCCTCCAAGGGGCATGACGCTCCGGGCCTGTACGCGGTGCTGACGGCGCTCGGCCGGCTCGACTTCGAGCTGATCCACCAGCTGCGCCGCCTCAACGGACTGCCGGGCCACCCCGACGTCGCCGCGACGCCCGAGGTCGTCACCAGCACCGGCTCGTTGGGGATGGGCATATCCAAGGCGCGCGGGTTCGTACTCGCCGACCGCCTCGCCGGCCGCTCGGGCAGGGTCTACGTCCTGACCGGTGACGGCGAGCTGCAGGAGGGACAGTTCTGGGAGTCGCTGCAGCCCACCGCCAACCGCGGCCTGCACGAGATCACGGTGATCGTCGATCGCAACCAGGTGCAGTCGGATACCTGGGTCGACAAGGTCAGCGACATCGGCGACCTGGAGACGAAGGCTCGCGCGTTCGGGTGGGCGGTCGCGAACTGCGACGGGCACGACCTGCGCTCGCTCGCCTCAACCCTCGAGGGCCTCGAGCACGAGCAGCGCCCGAAGCTGGTGATCGCGCGGACGCGGAAGGGCGGCGGCGTCTCGTTCATGGAGCCCGAGAGCCACCTGCCCCATACCACGTCGGCGCGCTCTCACCGGAGGAGTACGAGCGCGCGGTCGAGGAGGTGCGTGAGCGGCTGAACGCGCGGCTGACGCGCCTCGGCAGCGACCCGGTCGAACTGGTCGATGCCGAGCCGCCCGAGCACGTCTCGGCCGTCGCCGAGCACCGGCAGCGGCTCGTCCACGCGTACGGCAATGAGCTCGTGAAGCAGGCCGAGCGCGAGCCCCGCCTGGTGGCGCTCGACGCCGACCTGCGCAAGGACACCGGCCTGATCGAATTCCGCGAGCGTTTCCCCGAGCGCTTCTTCGAGTGCGGCATCGCCGAGCAAGACATGGTCTCGCAGGCCGGCGCGATGGCCCTCGCCGGCCTTCTGCCAGCCGTCCACTCCTTCTCCTGCTTCCTCTCGACCCGACCGAACGAGCAGATCTACAACAACGCCACCGAGGGGACGAAGGTCATCTACGCGGGCTCGCTCACGGGGCTCGTTCCGGGCGGACCGGGACACTCGCACCAGTCGGTGCGCGACATCTCCGCGCTGGGGGCAGTCCCCGGAATGGCGCTGATCGAGCCGTTCTCCGAGCACGAGAGCCGCGCGGCGGTCGACTGGGCGGTGAATCGCGCACCGGGGCCTGTCTACATCCGTCTCGTCAGCGTTGGGTGGGCGGTCGGATTCGAGCCCCCCGCCGTCGAGGAGCTCGTGCCGGGGCGTGGGACGGTGCTGAGAGGCGGCCGTGACCTGCTCTTCGTCGCCGCCGGGCCGGTCATGGTAAGCGGTGCGTGGCGCGCCGCCGACGTCCTCGCCGAGTCCGGGGTCCAGGCAGGTGTCGTCTCGATGCCGTGGCTGCGCGACGTCGACGGCTCATGGGTGGCGGAGGTCGCCGACGGCGCGCCGATCGTGACCCTTGACAACCACTACGTCACCGGCGGCCTTGGGGACGCAGTCCTCGCGGCGCTCGCCGCGGATGCGCCAGACGCGGCGGCCCGGCTGCACAAGATCGGGGTCGAGGAGGTACCGAAGAGCGGCGAGAACAACGAGGTCCTCCGCGCGCACCGCCTCGACGGCGACAGCATCGCGGAGCGGGTCCGCGGTCTGGCGGGCGTCCCGGCACGAATCTGAGCTGCCGCCTGCCCGCCGTCTATTTCGACGCCTCCGCCGCCACCCCCGCCTTGCGGGCTTTCTTCATCCGCAGCGCGATGCTTCCGGTGGCCAGAGTGAACGCGAGCTTTGAGCTCGGGAGTCGGTAGCCGGCCTTCGTGTGCGGCGCGTAATCCACCCGGTCCGAACCGTCGCTCTCCAGCCAGCCGGTGTGAACGCGCTGCTCCTGACCGATCATGCGCGGCTGGAATTGGTGGGACGTCAGGCCGGCGCGTCTGCCCCCCGTGGGAACCGAGCCCGCCGGGACGGTCAGCTTCACTCCGGCGTCTCGGCCCGCGACCGCCGCGACCGGGACGACCTCGGGCATGTCGTCCGAACCGCACCAGCCGAGCAGGGTGTGTGGCAGCCGCCGGGCGTGAGCCGCCACGACGGTGGCGTCGACCCGCGACGCTGTGCCGCCGCCGGGCGGCTTCTGGGGCGGCGCTGGTTCCACCCGTGGCGTTCCCAGAACCTGCGGCTCACTAGCCGCCGCGGCGTCGGGGTAGCTGGCGATCCGCTCCACCTGGATCGTGATCGGCACCCGATCCCAGTAGTAGACGTCAAGCATGCGCCCGGACAGGCCGGACGCCCGCGGCCCGAGGAAGCGCTCCCACTCGGGCGTGATCGACTCAAGCCACTCACGGTCGGGAGTGGTCGGGAAGCTCGCCCGGCCCTGCACGAGCACGAACTCGGCCCTGTCCGTCAACCCATGCTCGCGCGCGTGGTAGGCGACGGCGACGCCCGAGTTGCGGCGGATCCGATCGAGCTTCTTCCACATCGCCTGCGAGGTCGTCAAGGTCACGGTGCCGGCCTCGCGATCGCGCAGCGCGAGCGGTGCCATCGGGGTGATCACCACACCCCTGGCGGGTGTCAGATACGCAAAACCGGCCGCCAGGTCAGACGCCAGGATCTCGTCGACGTCGTCGGTCCACGTGACCACCGCGTGACCATAACGCCCACGCGGCCGCCGCGCGCGACGTGCCGTCAGATCCTCGCGTCCCGAATCGAGAGCACCGCCTCGTCCTCCGTTGACGGCGCCGGCGGGGGATCGAGGACCATCATCACCGCCGCGCCTTCGGGAGGATCCGAGGCGGCAAGCGCCTGCCAGGACTTGGTCGGTGCGATGCAGAGCTGCCCGGGACTAAGCTCGCTGAACGGCACCGAGTTACCGGCCTGGCGGCGCATGACCTTGTTGCCGCCGATCCTCGAGGCCAGCTCGGTCGCGATCGCCGCCGCGTCATGCCCGTCCGGGCCATCGGCCTGCTGACCGTCAACCAACACCACCTCGCGGATCTTCTCGACTTCGCCGACGAGGATCACGACGGGGGATGCGATCGAGCCCGCCACCGCTTCACCGACACCGCCGAGGGCAGGATCTGCGGACGCGCTGCGTTGGCCCACCAGAACCAGCGAGGGCTCCTCCTGAGCGACGGCGTGGACGATCCCGTCGGCAAACGAGCTGCTGACGAGCAACGCGGGATCCGCGTCGACACCGGCCGCAAACCCCACCCGCCGCAAGTGGGCGAGCCCTGACTCTCGGGACTCCCTCTCGGCCGGCGGGACTCCCAGCAACCCGCGCACGACGCCACCGTCAGGGGCCGCGACGCGGGCGCCGATCGCGAACCCGATCTGCGCCTGCCCGGGGTCCTCGATCGCGACCAGGATGCGCTTCCCGAGACCGTGGTCCCTCGCCGCGGGGGCGGCCACGTCGCCCTTGACGCGCTCGACAAGCAAGGTCGCCGCGAGGATCGACACGAGGATCAGGACGAGCACCGCGTTGACGACCGACTGGTCGAACAGCCCGATGTTGAAGCCGATCACCGTCGCGGCCAGCGTCGCCGCGGCCTGCGGCAGCGTGATACCGAGCATCAGCGCCGTCTCGCGCCGCGAGAGGTTGAGCGCCCGCCCGGTCGCCAGCGAGGCGATGGCTTTGCCGATGAGCGCGGCGAGGATGAAGAAGGCCGCCAGCTTCAGGGTCTCGCCCTGCACCATCACGCTCGGGTCAAGCAGAAATCCGACTGAGACCAGGAAGATCGGGACGAACACGGCCGAGCCGAAGAAGTCGATCCGCTCCATCAGCGGCCCCTCGTTTGGAACCAGCCGATTGAGGCCAAGCCCCGCGAAGAACGCGCCGACGATGCCTTCGACGCCCATGCTGTCGGCCAGCGTTGCCGCGGCCAGAAACGATGCCACCGCGAGCAGGTAGCGGACCACTCGGTCGGTCCCCAGGTAGCGAAATGCCAGCCGCACCAGGCGCGGAAGGAGCACGAACGAGAACGCGGCCAGCACCACGAGGCCGATTGCCACCTGCAATATGACCGTCGCCGTCGAGCCGCCCTGCAGCTGTGACCCGGAGACGACCGCGAGCACCACCAGCGACGCGGTGTCGGTCAGCACCGTCGCGCCGACGGCAGCCGCGACGGCGCGGTGACCCGCGAGGCCCGCGTTTCTCACGGCCGGATACACCAGCAGCGTGTGTGAGGCCATCAACGACCCGAGCAGGAATGCCGCCGGCGCCGACCAGTGCAGCGCGAACCCGACGACCGAGCCAAGCACCATCGGCACCGAAAATGCGAGCACCCCGAAGAGGAGCACCGCACGCCGGTGGATCCTGACGATCCCGAGGTCGAGCTCGACCCCGGCCACGAACATCAGGTAGAGGAGCCCGAGCTGTCCGAGCTCGGGCACCGCCGTATTGCCGGCACCGATCACCTCGAGCCCGTTCGGGCCGATCAAGAACCCACCGACGAGCAACCCGATGATGCCCGGCAGCAGCGCCCGCTCGAGCAGCGGGGGCCCGATGATCACGACGAGGAATAGGACCAGGAACTCCCAGGCTGGGCCGGTTGGAGAGTTGACGGTGATGCCGCCGATCGGGAGGGACAGGAGGTGCGAGGCGATCACCGAGTGGTCCTGAGCAGCGGGATGGAGTTCCCCGCGTCGGCGGCAGCCTTACCGACCCAGACGCTCAGCAGGCGGTCGATCGTGTCGTCGGCGGTGAACGCTCGCAGCGCCGAGTCGACGGCTTGCCGGTTGCCCGAGCCCTTGGGCAGCCCGGCGGCGATCGTCTCGGGCCCTGGCAGCTGCGCGGCGACGCTCAGTCGGCCTCCGGACCGGCTCGCGGTCGCGACCGCCGCCGGCATGTCGAGCAGCACGGCACCGATCTGCCGGGACTCGAGCGCCGCGAGCATGGTGTTGCTGTCGCTGTAGATCACGACCGGGTCGTCGGGGCCAATCAGCTTCTTGATGATTCCGACGAGGGTCGTGCCTTGGACCGCTCCCCAGCGAAGGTCCTGGGCCGTGGCCAGGTCGGGCACCGAGATCCCGGAGCGGACCAGCACCGTGGGAGCCGCATCCAGGTACGGAGCCGAGAACGACAGCGATCAGATCCAGGGCAAGATCCGCTCCGCCGAGCCGGCCCCGCACAACCTGATCGAAGGGCACGAGCCTCACGGCAACCCGTCTGAGCCCGAAGCGCCGAGCCATGAGCTTGGCCAGCTCGTACTCGAAACCTCCCGTCACGTGGCTGGGGGTTCCCTCCCAGAAGCCCGCGCTCGGTATGTCCGTGGTCACGACCGTGAGGACGCCGGGTGTGCGGGGCGCGAACGTTCCCGCCGCCGGCGACGACGTCCGGTTGCTGCAGGCGGAAACGAGCAGTATCGACAGCAGAACCGATGCAGCAAAGACGGCTACGCGAGGGCGAATCATGGCGTGGATGTGAATACCGACTGCCTCCTGGCGGCATCGGTCCCCACGCGCATTAAAGCCCTGCAGGCGGGCGAACGGCCAGTAAGCTCGGCCGGTGAGGGTGCTGGTGTTCCACGGCTATCTGCTGCGCGGAACCGGTTCCAACGTCTACAACGCAGAGCTGGCCGCAGCGCTCGTGCGCCTCGGCCACGAAGTGCATCTGGTGTGCCAGGAGCGCCACGCCGAGGAGTTCGAGTTCGTCGGTGCGGTCGGCGACTGGGACACAGGCGAGCTGGTCGTTAGGCGGATCGGTGACGCGCCGTGCACGGTGTACCGGCCCGATATCGGCGGGCTGTTGCCCGTGTACGTAGCGGATCGATACGAGGGGCTCGAGGCGCGCCCGTTTCAGGACCTGACGGAAGCGGAGGTCGACGCATACCTCCGCGCGAACGTGTCCGCCGTCGCCGAGGTGGCGTCGCGCGCCCAGCCCGATGGGGCGCTCGCCAACCATCTGGTGATGGGGCCGGCGATCCTGGCGCGCGCACTGCGGAGGACCGGCGTGTCCTATGCCATGGTCGTCCACGGCAGCGCGTTGGAGTACACGGTCAAGCCGTACCCTCGCTTCCTCCCCTACGCGCAAGAAGGAGTCGCCGGGGCAAGGACCGTCCTGGTCGGGTCGAGTCCGGTCGCGGCCAGCCTTTGGGCTGCGCTCGAAGACCCCACCCTGCCACCGCGCACGCGCATCGGAACGCCCGGTGTCGACGTACACACGTTCCAGCCATCCGATCGCTCGAGCGCGCTGTCCAGGCTGCACGCGCGGGCAGAGCTGCTCGCACACGAGAAGCAACCTGACTCGACACCGCCCGCGGCTGCGTCCGCATTCGACCGCGACCGCGCCCAGACCGCAACGGCGCTCGCGAACCTCGGGGTCACCGCCCAGTCCGGGCCGCTCGTCGCGTTCGTCGGCAAGCTGATCCTCGCCAAGGGGATCGACCTCCTCCTCGCTGCGTGGCCGCTGGTGCTCGACCAGTTCCCCGGCGCAGCACTCGCCGTAATCGGCTTCGGCGCGTACCGCGACGCCGCGGAGCGATGGATCTCCGCGCTATCTGGTGGCGACCTCGCGGCCGTGCGCGAGCTTGCTCAGATCGGCCGAGCCGCGGAGGACGGACCGACGACCAGACTGGGCTTCGTGCTCTCGTTCCTCGACTGGCTCGAGGCCTCCGAAGAACGGGAGCGCTATCTGGCGGCAGCCGCCCTCATGCGCGAGCGTGTGATCCTCACCGGACGGCTGGAGCATCGGGAGCTGGCCGACGTTCTCCCGCTGTGCGAGGCGCTCGTGGTGCCGAGCACGTTTCCCGAGGCGTTCGGGATGGTGGCCGTCGAGGCGGCCGCGTGCGCGGCGCTCCCGATCAGCGCCGCGCACTCGGGGCTCGCCGAGGTATCGCGGGTGCTGGCACTGGGACTGCCGGACGTGGTGCGCGAACTGATCTCGTTCCCGCTCGAGCCCGACGTGGTCCGCTCGATCGCCAGGCGCTTGACGGAATGGCTGGGTGCGCCCGGCGGGCTGCGGGACGCCACGCGCGCGACGCTCGTGCAGACCGCGGCGGAGCGTTATTCCTGGGAGGGCGTCGCTCGAGGTGTGCTCGCCGCAGTTCGCGGCGAGCTCGACGCGCTCGAGTCTCCGAGCTGACCCCTGGGGCGTCGCGCTGACGGCCGCCCGCAGCGTGATCTATCGGATGGCGCTGTCGTTCCGCTGAGCGCTACGTGACCCGGTAGACGAGCTGGTCAGCGAGCCGCGCGAGGGTGAACGGGCCCCCCGGCTCCCGCAGCTTCCACAGCCGGCAGAGTTCGGCGTCAGAGCCGGTGGCTTTGAGGATCGCGTTGACCGCCCTGCGACCGGCCTCGTTGGCGCCCTCCATCGTCGCGAGGTCGGTGTACGTGCGCACATAGTCGGCCGCCAGGAACAGGTTCGGGACCTCGGGCATCGCGGCCTCCGGCCGGTAGCGCCAGGAGCCCTTGGTGTTCACGAGCAGCGGCTCGAGGTTCGTGTGCGTCGACGGATTCGGCTGGACGATGTCCGGGTCGAGGAACCAGTCGAACCGCATGTCGTCGCGCAGCACCTCCTCGTCGTCATTGAGCGAGGCCTTCAGCTGCGCCCAGACCTCGGCGGCGATCTCATGTTTCGAGCATGCCTTCGCCGGCTTGCCTTTGGCGGCATAGCTGCCGTTGGCCTCCCAGTCGGAGATGTCGACCGACAGGATGCCCTGCACCTTGCCGCCGCCGAACCTCGAGAAGTCCACCTGGGGCCAGAACTGCCGCTGCGAGATCGCGGTCAGCGCCCAGGGCGAGTCGATGATGATCGTGTGCCCGTGGACGAGAGGCACGTCCTCGGTGAGGTAGAAGACGATCCCGTTCATCCACCGGTAGACCAGCTTGTCGAGCTTTCCGAGCTCGGGCACGCGTCGCTTCAGCGCGATCTTGATCTGCTTCTGCATCACCTCGACCGGCACCGCGGCGACGTAGTACTTAGCCCGGTCGGCGAACTGTGAGCCGAGTGCCTGGCTAGGCCAGGACACGGTATGGCCGCTCACGCCAGTGACCTCATCCCCGCGCGAGTGGATCGTTTCCACGCGATGCCCGAGCCGGTAGTCGACGCCGAGAGACCGCAGGTGGGACAGCCAGGGGTCGATCCACGCCTGGTTAGTCGGAGCGTTCAGCACCCGGTCGACCTGAGCCCCGGGGCGCACCATGTCCTGGAGCAGCTGGAGCAGGATGTAGCCGCCGGTGCGGGCGCTCATCTCCCTCGCGCGCGCCGCGACCAGCGTCCGGGTGAGCCCGTCGGCCAGGTAGCGGCGGTATCCGGGGGAGCGTTGCTGCGCGCCGGAGAACCGCCACCAGCTCTCGTTCTCGAACTCGCCGAACCGGCGCGCGTCGCAGGCGCACAGAAGCCTTCGGAGCAGCTCATAGAAATGGAGCTGATCGCCGATCGGGATCCCGAGCTGCGTGGCGAAATCCCACCCCGAGCGGAGTGCCATCTCCAATTCCCCCACCGACCGCGGGAACTGGGCGGGCGAGATCAGAGCCCGCCGTCCGCGCTGGGCGACCTCGATGCGCGTCGATTGTGTGAGGCTGTTGAACACGCTCCCGTCCCCTCCGAGCGGGATGCGGCTCATGGTGTCGGTCACGTGCTTGTAGAAGCCCGGGAAGAACCGGAAGCCGTGCTCGCCCGGCAGGCCGGCCGTGCCCGTGTCCTGGCCCACCGCGTCGATGCTCCGCGCCTTGCCGCCCGGAATGTCCCGCTGCTCGTAGACCACGACCTCGAAGCCGCGCTCGGCGAGCTCGTGGGCGGTCGTCATTCCACCGACGCCGCCGCCGATGACGATCACTTTCTCAGCCATTCGCATCAGTCCCCCGCCCGCAAGGGCAATCGCGTTTCAATGCAGAAGCTTGGCGTCCGGTGCCGCCGTGGCGGGGTCGCCGGGTTCCCGGCGACCTCCCAGCTCCTCGTACCGCCGAAGCATCGCAGCGCGCTCGTCGATGTCGTAGAGCTCGACACTGGTCAGCTGTCCGGCTTCGGCGACGACGACGCATCCCTGCGGCACCTCCATTTCCCCGCCGCCATCTCGCCCGTGTCCGCGCAGCTTGTACCGAAGCGCCGCCACCCGATCGTCACAGGCGAGCACCTCCACCACGTCAAGCCAGAGGTCCGGAAACGCCGACATCCCGGACTCGTACAGACGCTCGATGGCCGAGCGCCCATGGACGTCTTCCCATGGCAGCGCCCGGTGGTCGAGGACCACCGCGTCCTCGGCATGAAGCTCGCCGATCCGCTTAACGTCTCCCAGCGCCACCTGCCGATATGTCGCCGCCACCAAGCGCTCGGGGGAGCTGTCGCCGAGTTCGACTGGATAGCCGCCGAGCTCGTGATAGCGACGGAGCATCGCCGCGTCGTCGTCGTACTCGTAGTGGTCAACGCTGACAGCGAGACCGCCTTCGACCACGGTCACGCAGCCGAGCAGCGACTCGAACTCACCGCCCTGTGCCCCGTGCCCGTGGTAAGCGACGCGCATCGCCATCACCCGATCGTCGCACCCCAGCACCTCGTCGATTTCGCCGCTGATGTCGGGAGCGGACGAGAACACCGATTCGTACTGCGTCCGCAGAGCATCGTGGCCTCGGAGCGTGTCCCAACCCAGTCGCCGATGATCGTGCAGCACGAAGTCCTCCGCGTACAGCGCGAGGATCGGCTCGAGCTCGTGCCGCGCGTATGTGCTCATGAACTCCGCATAGAACCGTTCGGGCGGCCGCCCACCGAGAACCGCTTCCCGGCGCCCCGTACGCTCCCGTCCGCGGTGCCTGCGGACCGCGGCGGAGGCGATATCCGTGTCCGGAGGCGGCTCGCCGGCCCAGCGGCTCGCCCGCTCGACGCCGACCGAATGACCCTTGGCCGCGTAGCAGGCTCGTGCGTCGCGGGCGGCCGCTCGCCCGGCCCGCTCGTCGCCGCAGGCGAGCATCACGCTCGCCAGCGACATCGCGGCGTCCGCCTTGTCGATCAACGCGTCGGTGGGTTTCGCGAGGGCCACCGCGCGGCGGGCGAACGGCAATGCCTCCTCCGCGTCGTCCAGCTGCGCGAGCGCCTCGGCCCGGGCCCCGCACCAGGTGATCGTCGTCTTCAGGTCATCACCGGCGTGCTCCTCGGCGAATCGTGTCTGCTCGAGCGCCTGCCGGCCCGCGCGGCGCTCGACCAGCGCCCGTGCCATCAGCGCGGCAGCCTGCGCCGCGCCCGCCATGACCCCGAGCTCCTCGAACCCTTCGCGCGCAGCCCCTAGCTGGTCGACCGCCGCCTCCGGATCGCCGGCCAGCAGCTCGACGATTCCAGCGTGGACCCCCGTCTCCTGGAGCTCGAGGTCCAGTCCGAACTCCTCGAGCGTGGTGCGTCCCGCGGTGAGCATGTCGCGGGCGACGTCGGCCCGGCCCCGGATCGCCTCGAGCACCGCTTGGCAGCGCAGCGCGATCGGCTCTACATGGCGGTTTCCGGGCGCCATCCGCAGGATCCGTACCACGTCGAGGCAACGGCCGGACGCGCTGAGAACGGGCGACGGCCCCCAGAGCGCCGCGCGGGGCGCGGCCGCGAGCACGGCCGTGGTGCGCCGCCGGTCGCCTGCCGCGCGCGCCGCCGCGAGCGCCCGGTCGAGCGCGTCTTCAACCGCCGCGACCTGGCCGAGCCGCCCGTAGGCCGCCGCGGCGACGTGATAGCCCTTCGCCTCGCCTTCCCGATCGCCGTGCTCGCCGAGCAGCTTCGCCGCCGCCGAGACGGTCTGCGCCATCTCCGTCGCGTGCCCGCCGGTGAGATTCGCGAGCTGCGCCTCCAGCACTCGAACGCGGGCATTCAGCTGCTCGCCTGCGCCGGCGATTTCGCGGAGCTGCGTGATGAGCTCGGCGCCGTTCACCACGTCCCCAGCCGACAGAACCGTGTCGCATAGGTCCCAGAGGATCTCCGGCTGCTGCGCGCTACCGCGCGCCAGGGCGCGGCGAAGCAGGTTCGTGGCCGCGGCCAGGTCCTCCCGCGCGAGCGCGCGGCGCCCGGCAGAGTGCAACCGCTCGGCGGCGCGTACGCCGAGGGCACGGTCCCCTTCGTCCAGGAGACCCAGCTGGCGCCGGTACTCGTGGGCCTGCTCTAGGTGGAAGGCGATCACTTCCTCATGAGCACCGGGTTCGCCGGCGGTGCCCCCGGCGAGATCGCCGGCCTTGCCCTCGAGCCAGCCCGCGAACCGCTCATGCAGCTCGGCGCGTCCCTCCTTCAACAGGGACCGGTACGCGGCGTCGCGAATCAGTACGTGATGGAACCGGTAGACGGGCTCATCGACCCAGTAGATGCCCTCCGGCTCGACCATGTCCTTGCGGCGCAGCGCATCGAGGTGCGCGTCGATCTCGGCTCGTATCTGGGGCGCGACGAGCTCGGCGATGGCGCCGGGGTAGAACTGGCGTCCGATCACGGCCGCGCGCTCGACCACCGAGCGCTCGCCGGCCCCGAGGCGCTCGATGCGCGCCGCGAGCAGCGCTTGGATAGTCGGGGGAACCGCGACGGTGGCAAGCTCGCGATCGGCAACCCATGACTCGCCTTCGCGGCGAAGCACGCCTTCGTCGACGAGCATCCGGACGGTCTCTCCGAGGAACAGCGGATTGCCCTCGGCGGTCTCCAGGATGCGGGCGCTGACCGCGGGTGCCACACGGGCCTCGCCCAGCAGCTCGCCGACGAGCCGGTGGCTGTCGGGCTCGTCGAGCTCCTCGAGCTCGATCGCATCCCGCACCCGGCGTCCGGCGAACGTCAGCGCTTCTCGGGCATCGCGGAGCTCGGGCCGCGCCGCCGCGATGATCAGCACCGCAGCGTCCCGGACCCATTCGACGAAGTGCTCGATGAGATCGAGCAGCATGGGCTGGGCCCAGTGGAGATCGTCGAGAATCAGGACGACCGGACGGGCGCGCGCAAGCGCCTCCAGCCCGCGGCGCAAGGCCCAGAACGTCTCCTCCGGCGAGGCCGGCTCGCCGAAGCCGAGAATGGCCGAGACTCGGTCGACGACGCGGTCGCGCTCCGGGTCCTCGATCGCGATCAACGAACTCAGCTTCGCGCGCGCGACCTCTGCGGAATCCGACTCGCCGATCCGGGCGACGGTCCTGAGCACCTCAGCAACCGGGAGGAACGTGATGCCCTCTCCGGTCTGCTCGCAGCGTCCCTCGAGGACCATCGCCTGGTCGCGGACGAGCGCTCCGAACTCTCGAGCGAGGCGCGTCTTGCCCACCCCTGGCGATCCCATCACGGTCACCAGTCCACACCCTCGCGTCCGGAGGACGCCATCGAAGGCGGCTCGCAGACGCGCGAGCTCGTCGCTGCGCCCCACCAGCGCCGCCTCGGCCGCCGGCGTACGGCGGCGGTCGGCGCCCGCGACCGACACCACCCGCCAGGCGGGCACGAGCTCCGACTTGCCCTTCAGCTCGAGCGGCGCGACCGGCTCGAGCTCGACCACATGGTGGACCAGGCGCCAGGTCGCCTCGCCGATCAGCACCTCGCCGTCGGAGCCCGCCTGCTCGAGCCGGGCCGCCGTGTTCATCGTGTCGCCGACCAGAATCCCGCCCTCGCTGACCACCAGCTCGCCGGTGTTCACCGCCGTGCGCATCCGCAGGCGCACGCCCCAGCGTCGCTCGAGCTCGTGATTGAGCTCCGCGAGCGACCTCACCATGGCGGCAGCGGCACGGACGGCGCGCAACGCGTCGTCCTCGCGCAGCTCGTGCACGCCAAACGCCGCCACGATGCCGTCGCCGCTGAACTGCTCGACGGTTCCCCCGTGTGACTCCACCACCGCGCGAAGGCGCTCGTAGAAGCGCGTCATCAGGCGACGCGCGAGCTCGGGATCGAGCTCCTCCTGAAGTGCCGTGGACCCGATCAGGTCGGCGAATACGACCGTGAGGACCTTCCGGGCGTCCCCGGGCCCCGAGCAGGGGGCCGGCACGTGGGCGACCGCGACGCCACATGCGTCGCAGAAGCCCGCCTCGGGCGCGAGCAGGGCACCGCACGACTCGCAGCGCGCGGCGAGCGACGCCCCGCATCCAGCGCAGAATCGCGCCCCCGGCCGGTTGACCCGTCCACAAGCCACGCATTCCCCTGGCATGACGGTCTAGTGCGAATGCTACGTCGCCGCCGGCCCGCCCACAAGGGGGCCGCGGACGAACGATCGAATCGGGGTGGACTCAACCTCCGGCGAAGCTTGTCAGCCGGCCCGCTCGGCCGACGCGAGCCCGCGGCGGGCGAACACCGCCAGCACGAGGGCGGCGCCGGCCAGCAGCGCGAACGCCAATGCGACCCGGATCGGCGAGCCGGCGAGCAGGCCACGTCCGGCGTCGAGCGCCACCGTCACCGGGTTGTAGCGAGCGACCGCGTGGATCCAGCCCGTCAGCAGGTGGACGGGCACGTATACGGGCGCCAGGAACAGCAGCACGAACACCGGCATCTGGATCAGCGCCCCGGCCTGCTCCGTGCGCAGGAACATCGCCAGGCCGCAGGCCCACAGCGCCGCCGCGAAGTTCATCGCGATTCCCAGACCCAGGAGGCCCACGAGGTCGATCCCGCTGCCGAACACGTTCATTCCGGCGATCAGGGCCGCGATCGTCACGACCGAGCCGGTGATGAACCACCGCAGCAGGGCGCCGATCACGTAGCCGGCGACGATCCCGCTCCGCTGCGGTGCGCTCAGCAGCAGCCGGCGGGCGAATCCGGAGTCGAAGTCGCGCGCGACCGCGAAGCCCGTGAACACACCGCCGAACGCCGCCGACTGAAGGAACACGAACACGAACTGAAACGCGGTGTAGCCGGGTCGGTAGTCGAAGTTGGGGATGTCGGCGATCCTCGACAGGCCGCCCGCAAAGGCCACCAGGAAAAACAGCGGGAAGATGATCGACGGCAGCAGAATCGCGGGGCTCACGATGGTGTTGTGGATCGAGCGCCACGCCACGCCCTTGGTGACGTACAGGAACCGGCTCATGTCCTCACCAGCCGCGTTCTCATCGCGCGCTCGGCCAGGGCGAGCGCGATCACCGCGAGGGCGGCGGCAAACCCGAACCCGAGCGCGAGCGCCTCGCCGTCCCACCCCGTGATGATCAGGCTCCTCACCCCCTCGATCAGATACGAGACCGGGTTGTACGTCGCGACCTCCCGGAACCAGTCGGTCTTGATCAAGTTCCGCGGCAGACTGGACGAGCTCAGGAACACCAGCACGAACAGCAGCGGAAAGATCCCCTGGACCGCCTCGCCTGACCCGAACCGCAGCGCGATCAGGCAGCCGAGGCAGGCGAATCCAAAGGAGATCAACGTGGACAGCGCAAGCAGCACGACCGCACCGCCCACGCCCGCTCTGATCCCGACACCCGTCGCGATCCCGACCAAGAGGTAGACGATCGACTGGATCGACGCCACGACGAACGCACCCCCGAGCTGACCAACCAGCAGCGCTGAACCGCGCAGCGGCGTGAGCGCGAGGCGGTTGAAGAACCCGGTCTCGACATCGCGCGCGAGGTCCGTCCCCGCGGAGATCGACACGAACAGTGCGCCCTGGATGAACGGGAGTGCGAGCGCGAAGTCGCGGTAGTTGCTGACCGGGAAGCCGTGGATGTGCGTCGCCGCGCTCAGCGCGCTGCCGTTGATCGCAAACAGGATCAGCGGGAACAGCACCGGGAACACCAGCAGCCCGCGCTGGCGAAGCGTGCGGGTGACCGAACGGTGCGCGACGGCGGAGACCTGCTGGAACAGCGAGACGTCAGCGACCACGGCGCCTGAGGCGACGACCTCTGCCGGCGGGTTCCTCCTCCACCTCCTCGCCAGCGCCCTCGAGCTTGCGCCCGGTCTTGGCCAGGAACACGTCGTCGAGCGAGGGCTGATGGAGTTGCAGAAGCTCCACCCGCAGCCCAGCCTGGTCGAGCACGCGGACGACCTCCGCGAGCTCGGATTCGCCACCCGGAAGCTGCACCGTGACGCTGCCGCGCCCGTTCTGGCGCAACTCGCCGAACCGGGCGAGCAACTCCGCGAGCCGCTCGCCGGCGTCCTGTTCGACCGGCGTCACCTCGACGCTCGGGCTGCCGATCTGGGCCTTCAGCTGCGCGGGCGTGCCCTCGGCGACGATCCTGCCGAGGTCGATGATCCCGACCCGGTCGGCGAGCACGTCCGCCTCCTCCAGGTACTGGGTCGTCAGGAACACGGTGATCCCCTCGTCGTGGGCGAGCCTCGCGACCTCGTCCCAAACGGCGCTGCGACTCTGCGGGTCGAGCCCGGTGGTCGGCTCGTCGAGAAACAGGAGCCGCGGGCGGTGGACCAGCGCGAGCGCCAGATCTAGCCGTCGCTTCATCCCGCCGGAGTAGCCGCCCACGCGGCGGTCGGCGGCCTCGGTGAGCCCGACTCGCTCGAGCAGCTCGTCCGCCCGGCGCTTGCGGTCGGCCTTCGCCAGACCTTGGAGGGTGGCCTGCAGGTTCACGTGCTCGCGGCCTGTGAGGATCGGGTCGAGTGCGGCCTCCTGGAGCGCCGCGCCGATCGACGCCCTGACCTGCGCGCCCTGCTTGACGACGTCGTAGCCGCCCACGGTCGCGCGGCCGCTGGTGGGCGGCAACAGCGTAGTCAGCATCAGGACCGTGGTCGACTTCCCGGCTCCGTTCGGCCCCAGGAACCCGTAGATCTCACCCGGGGAGACGGACAGGTCGATGTGGTCGACCGCCCGGGGCCCCTTGCGAAATTCGCGGACCAGCTGCTCGACCTCGATTGCCGGCGAGGATGTGCTCACGCGGGGCACTCTAGCAAAAGCTTGAGGTTGTCAACCATCGAGGAAATCAATTACACTTCCTCTCCCATGCCCAGGACGGCACAGACGGTCGAGCCGTCGACCCCTAACGCGGTTGCGGACGAAGCGTGGGAGCTGCTCCGCACACTGCTGGGACACCAGCGCCGGCGGTTTCTCATCGCCGCCTCGGAGCTCGATCTCCATCCCGCTCAGGCCGGCGCGCTGCTGCAGATGGATCCCGGCACGCCCCGGCCGATGCACGAGCTCGCGGCGCTCCTGGCCTGCGACAACTCGAACGTGACCGGGATCATCGACCGGCTCGAGACGCGTGGGCTGGTCTCGCGGCAGACCTACGAGCAGGACCGGCGGGTCAAGCACGTGATGCTCACACCGCTCGGAGAGGAGCTGCGCGACGAGCTGCTCGCCCGGGTGGGGCGGACGCCGGCCGGACTCGACCGGCTGTCGACCGACGAGCAGGCGCAGCTACGAGACCTGCTGCGCCGCGTCGCCGGAGACTAGAGGCCGGCCGCCTCGGCGAGCATCCCCACCTGGGCCGGCTCGCTCGAGCACGGGAAGATCACGAGCTCGTCGCACCCCGCACTCTCGAACGCCGAGATGTATCCCTTCACGGTGTCGGCGTCCTTCGCGGCGCTGCCCGCGATCATCCCGCTGATGTCCTCCCCGAGCCACGCGTAGTAGTCGAGTAGGTAGGCGTTGGCGTCGCGCTCCGCGTTGGGACCGAGCGCGAAGTAGGCGAGCGACATCTTTCGGGGCTCTCCCTGGCGGCCGTGGCGCTCCCACGCGGCGAGGAGCTTCTCCACGCTTCCGGAGAACTGGTCCGGCGCGCCGCCCCCCATGATCCAACCGTCGCCCCACCGTGCTGCGCGCTCGAAGGCCGCGTCGACGGCGCCGCCTACGATCAGGCTCGGCCCGGCGCGCTCGGGCCGAGGTCCGATCTTCGCCTCGGTCTCCCCGTCGCCGTTCCAGATGCCGCGGATCTGCTCGAGGGCACGGTCCACCCAGGCTGCTCGCTCGGACAGCTGCACCCCGCTCACCGCGTAGTCGTCCTCGCGACCGCCCAATCCGATGCCGAGCACCGCCCGTCCGCCTCCGGCCAGCGCGTCGAGCGACAGGGCCTGCTTGGCGATCAGCGCGGGGTTGCGGCGCAGCGGGCCGAGCATCACGGTGGTGGCGAGGCGGATCCGGCGGGTGACCGCCGCCGCCCCCGCCAGCGCGGTCACCGGCTCGTAGTTCGGATACACGATCCGATCGATGGTTCCCAGAGTCGAGAATCCCGCCTCCTCGGCGGCGCGGGCCCAGTTGAGCAGCGCCTCACCGCTCGTCCCCGGCACGGCGTTTGGCAGTCCGATTCCGATGTCCATCGCGCTCCCTCCGGTCGGTTCGTCGGTCCGCGGTATCTAACCAGCCACCGCTCCAGCGATGATTGCCGGATGCAGCCGTTCGGCTCGCTCGACTTCGTGTACCTACCGAGCCGGGACGTCGCCGGCGACGTCCAGCACTACACGCGCCGCCTGGGAGGCGAGCTGATGTTCGCGATCGAGGCCTTCGGTACGCGGGTGGCGATGGTCAAGCTCGCACCCGACCCGCCCGCGGTGCTGCTGGCCGGTCACCTGAGCGGCGAGGAGCCGGTGCTGGTCTACCGGGTCGAGGACCTGGAGGGCACGCTCGAGCGGCTTCGAGCGCAAGCTGTCCAGGTCGTGAGTAGGTTCGGCATCCCTCACGGCCCCGGTGCGGAGCTCGCAAACCCCGGCCCGCAGCGGATCGCGCTGTATGAGCTCACGCGCCCGGAGGCGGAGAGGCGGCTGGAAGGACGGCGCGACTTCTAGCCCAGCCTGAACACCGGATGATCCGGCGCGATCCGCCGCAGCTCCTCCTCGGGCGAATCCGGTCCCACACCGCCGAAGAACACCCCGACCTCGGCCTTCCAGCGCTTCAGGTACGCGCGCAGGATCGGGGGGCGCGCGTCGTCGGGCAGCTCGGTCGCGGTGAACTCCTCACCGCGTCGGCCCAGGAGCAACCGGCCGCGTCCACTGACGCGGAGGTTTCTCACCCACTGGGTGTGTCCTCGCGGTGCGACCAGGTACCGCTGTCCGTCGACCGTGAGCAGGTTCACCGGGGTGCGGCGGGGCTCGCCGGTCTTGCGCCCCGGCACCTCCAACACCCGGGATCCCCACACGCTGATGCCCATCCGGGTGAACACGCCAACGAGGTTGTTGAACACGTGCTTGGTGAACCAGCCCGGACGTTGGTAGCGATCGGCCATGCGCCCAGTATGCCGCCTCGGTTGACCGACCCGATTACGCGAGGCGTAACGTCCCGCCCATGGCATCGACCTATACCACGGTCCGCCACGACCGCGGCGAGGACGAGGTCGCTGTCGAGGAGCCGCTCGAGATCCGCGTCGACGGCGAGCCGCTGGCGGTGACCATGCGCACCCCGGGCCACGACGAGGAGCTCTCGCTCGGCTTCCTGTACGGAGAAGGGCTGATCGACGGCCCCAGGGGGGCCGGGCCGACGGCAGACTTCGCCGCCAACAC
>Ga0209577_10002053_pt1 | contig 19570 bp, 21 predicted proteins | sample GraSoiAngelo_109_FD_185874 | JGI IMG/M metagenome (GOLD analysis project Ga0209577, IMG submission 185874) | Grasslands soil microbial communities from the Angelo Coastal Reserve, California, USA - 14_0903_12_20cm (SPAdes) (version 2) | ecosystem: Environmental > Terrestrial > Soil > Grasslands...
GCGGCGCGCGCGCTCTCGACGCGAAACGACGATCCCGCCACCGCCAGCCGCCCCTGGGACAAGGACCGCGACGGCTTTGTGCTCGGCGGAGGCGCGGGCGCGGTAGTGCTCGAGGACTACGAGCACGCCAAGGCGCGCGGTGCGCGCATCTACGCGGAGGTCCTCGGCTACGGCGTCTCCGCCGACGCCCACCACATGACTGCGCCGCCCGAAGACGGCGACGGCGGCTATCGGGCGATGCGCAACGCGCTGAAAGACGCGCAGCTCGGCGCGGATAGCGTGGACTACATCAACGCCCATGGCACCTCCACGCCGCTCGGCGACCTCGCGGAGACGGTCGCCATCAAGCGGCTGCTCGGCAGCCGTGCGCACAAGGTGGCGGTGAACTCGACGAAATCGATGACCGGCCACCTGCTCGGCGCCGCGGGCGCGGTCGAGGCGGTGTTCACGGCGCTCGCGCTGCGCGACCAGATCTCGCCGCCGACCATCAACCTGCGTACGCCCGATCCGGCGTGCGACCTCGATTACGTGCCGAACAGCGCCCGCAAGATGCCGATGCGGGTGGCGCTGTCGAACTCGTTCGGCTTCGGCGGCACGAACGGCACCCTCGTCCTCGGGCACGCTTGAGCGGCGCGCTGCGCTTGCAGCTCGCACCCTCGCGGCCGCTGGCGGCGCTCATCGTGATGGCGCACGCCTCGGCGGCGGCTGCGGTTTATGGGCTCCTCGGCGGGACGATGGGAGCTCTCGCCGCAGCGGCATTCGTTGCGCTCGGCGCAGCCGCCGCCCGCAGCCGCGCGCTGCTTGCCGCCGGCAGCTCAGTGCGGGCGATCGAAATCGGCGGCCCTGAGCCGGTCTTCGAGCTTGCCAACGGCGCGCGCCTTGCCGCCCCGGTGGCGGCGCGCCGCTACGTCACGCGCCACGTCGTCGCCTTGCCGCTCGGCGGCGAGCTGCGGCGCACGCTGCTCGTCACCGGCGACATGCTCGGCCGGGAAGAGTTCCGGCGGCTGCGCCTGTGGGCGCTTTGGAACCGGCTGCCCGGCGTGGCGCCGAAACAACTCGCCGCCTAGGCGCGAGCCGTGCCGCGCCTCGAACTATTTCACGCGAGCCGCGTCTATGGCACATAGGCGTTGCAGACGGGGTGGGGAGCCCTCGCCGCGCGATGGCTGAGCGCGACGTTGACCGGCAGCTGGTCGCGCGGGCGCAGCGTGGCGACAAGCGGGCGTTTGAGCTGCTTGTCGAGAAGTACCAGCGCAAGCTAGGCCGTTTGCTCTCGCGGTTCATCCGCGATCCGGCCGAGGTCGAAGATGTGACGCAGGAAGCGTTCATCAAGGCCTACCGCGCACTCCCTGCTTTCCGTGGCGACAGCGCTTTTTATACGTGGCTGTACAGGATTGGAATTAATACGGCCAAGAACTATCTCATGGCCATGGGGCGGCGGGCGCCGACCTCGACCGAGGTAGAGGCCGAAGAGGCGGAAGGGTTCGAAGAAGGCGAGCAGCTGCGCGACATCAACACGCCGGAGAGCGTGCTGCTGTCCAACGAGATCGCGGAGACGGTGAACCGCACGATCGAGGCGCTGCCCGAGGAGCTGCGAAGAGCGATACAGATGCGCGAGATTGAAGGGATGAGTTACGAGGATATCGCGCAAGCCATGGACTGCCCGATCGGCACCGTGCGCTCGCGCATCTTCCGCGCGCGTGAGGCGATCGCCGAGCAGCTGAGGCCGCTGCTCGGCACGCGCAAGGACAAAAGGTGGTAGTGCACAAAGGCAGCTGGTAACGGGGGCGGTATGAAGGAAAACATCTCTGCACTGATGGATGGCGAGCTCGAGGGCCGCGCCGCGGACGAAACGTTCGACCTCCTGCGGCGCGACGGCGAGGCCGCGGACAACTGGCGCCTCTATCACCTGATGAGCGACGCGATACGCGGCCAGCGGCGGCTCGTCTCCGCCGGCTTCGTCGAGCGCGTCGCCGCGCGGCTTGCCACCGAGCCGGCCGTGCTCGCCCCGGGCGCGCTGCCCGGGCGCACGCCGCTGCAGCGCTTCGCGCTCGCCGCCGCCGCGAGCCTCGCCGCCGTGGCGCTGGTCGGCTGGCTCGCGTTCGCGCCCCCGCCGAAATCGCAGCCGCCCCTGGCGCAGGCGCAGCCGCCGGCCGCGGGCGCCCCGCTGCCCGATGCCGCGAACGACTATCTGCTCGCCCACCAGGGCTTCTCGCCGCGTGTATCGCTGCAGGGCATGGCGCCGTACGTGCGCACCGTAGCCGAGCGTCCCGACGAGTCGTCCAAGTGATCGCGTGGCGCTCGGCGGCACTGCTGTGCATGCCGCTGTTGTCCTTTGTCGGGACGGTGCAGGCACAGACCGACGCGCTCGGCTGGCTGCGCAAGATGCAGGACGCCACGCGCAGCCTTTCGTATAGCGGGACGTTCGTCTACCAGCACGGCGGCCGCAGCGAGACTTCGCGCATCACGCGCCTGGCGAGCGCGGATACCGAGCGGCTCGAAGTGCTCGACGGCATGCCGCGCGAGCTCGTGCGTACGCGCGACACCGTGCGCTGCTATCTGCCGGAGAGCCACGTGGTGAAGGTCGAGCGGCGCACTCCCGATCGCAACTTCCCCGCGCTGCTGCCCGGCGAGCTCAATACGCTCGCTCGCAACTACGACATCTCGCTCGGCGAGCTGCGCCGCATCGGCGGCTTCGAATGCCAGGCTGTGGTGCTCGCGCCGAAGGATAACCTGCGCTACGGCTACCGCCTCTACGCCGACACCGGCAGCGGCATGCTGGTCCGCGCGGTAACCGTGGACGCCGCCGGCAACGCGGTAGAGCAGTTCACGTTCACCCAGCTCGACATCGGGCGCGTCACCCCGGACATGGTGAAGCCGCGCCATGCCGCCACCGGCTGGCGGGTGGAGGACGCCGCCGCGGCGCCCGCGCGACTTGCGGGCTGGAGCGTCAATGCCGAGCTGCCGGGCTTCCACAAGGTGGTCGAGCTCACGCGCCGCATGGGCGAATCGAAGCCCGTGGGACAGCTCGTCTTTTCCGACGGGCTTGCCGCCGTGTCGGTGTTCATCGAGCCGCTCGCGCCGCACCGCGAGCCGGCGCGCACCGGGCTTGCGAGCCTCGGTGCCATCCATATCTATACCCGCGAGGTCGCGAACCACATGGTGACCGTCGTGGGCGAAGCACCCGCCGCAAGCGTGCAGCGCATCGCTGATGCGGTGCAGTACCGGCGTCCCTAAGAATCAGGAGAGGAACATGACAACTATTAGAGCCATGGCCGCGCTGTGGCTGACGGTGTTCTGCCTCGCGGCGCAGGCGCAGCTGCCCGATTTCACGCGCCTTGTGGAGGACCAGGGCAACGCGGTCGTCAACATCAGCACCACGCAGGCGGTGCGCCGGCCGACCGCGCTGCCGCAGGTACCCGGCATCGAGGACGAGGAGGTACTCGAGTTCTTCCGCCGCTTCATCCCGCGCCAGCCCGGCCCCGGGCCCGCGCCCGGCCCGGGCCCGCGCTCCGAGAGCCGCTCGCTCGGCTCGGGCTTCATCATCAGCACGGACGGCTACGTGCTCACCAATGCGCACGTGGTGGAAGCCGCCGACGAGATCACGGTCAAGTTCACCGACAAGCGCGAGTTCAAGGCGAAGCTGATCGGCGCCGACAAGCGCACCGACATCGCGCTCCTCAAGATCGACACCAGCACGCCGCTGCCTGCAGTGCGCTTCGGCGATCCGGCGAAGCTCAAGGTGGGCGAATGGGTGGTGGCGATCGGCTCGCCCTTCGGCTTCGAGAACACCGTCACCGCCGGCATCGTCAGCGCGAAGGGGCGCTCGCTGCCCCAGGAAAACTTCGTGCCGTTCATCCAGACCGACGTTGCCATCAACCCGGGCAACTCCGGTGGTCCGCTCTTCAACCTGCGCGGCGAAGTCGTCGGCATCAATTCGCAGATCTACAGCCGCACCGGCGGCTTCATGGGCCTTTCGTTCGCCATCCCCGCCGACGTCGCGCTCGACGTGCAGAAGCAGCTGAAGGAGAAGGGCCGCGTGGCGCGCGGGCGTATCGGCGTCGTGATCCAGGAGGTAACGCGCGATCTCGCCACGTCCTTCGGCCTGGACCGTGCGCGCGGCGCGCTCGTCAACCAGGTCGAGAAGGGCAGCCCCGCGGAAAAGGCCGGCATTGAACCCACGGACATCATTACTGCGTTCGACGGCAAGCCGGTGGAGAGCTCGAGCGACCTGCCGCGCATCGTCGGCTCGACGCGTCCGGGCGCCAACGCCACCGTTGAGCTCTGGCGCAAAGGTGCCACGAAGAAGCTCACGCTGACGGTAGGCGAGCTGCAGGAGGAGCGTGTCGCCGCCGTGGACAAGCCGCGCCCGCAGAAGTCCGCCGAAGCGCAGGCGAACCGCCTCGGCATCGTGGTGGCCGAGCTCAGCGCCGAGCAGAAAAAGGAAAGACAGCTCTCGAGCGGCCTCGTGGTCACCGACGTGCGGCCCGACGCGCGCGCTGACGTGCGCAAAGGCGACATTCTGCTCACGCTCGTGCACAAGGGGCAGCAAACGGAGCTGAAATCCGTCGAGCAGTTCAACAAGCTCCTCGCCTCGCTCGACAAGAACGCCGTCATCACGCTTCAGGTAAAGCGCGGCGAGAGCACCGCGTTCGTTACCGTCGCGGGTCTTACCGATAAGGGCTAAGCGGCCACTGCGCCTCTACGGGCGCGCGGGCTGCCATCTGTGCGAGCAGATGGCGCGCACGCTCGCCGCCTTCGGCGTCCCGTTCGACGAGTTCGACGTCGACGCCGATCCCGCGCTTGCGCGCCGGTATGGCGAGCGGGTGCCCGTGCTCATGGACGCTTCCGGCGCCGAGCTCTGCCAGGGCCGGCTCGAGCCCGCAGTACTCGCGCAAATCCAATAAAATAGCGCTTCTGAGGAGGGTGCCGCGGCACCCTCTTTTCTTATGCCGCAGAGCCTGCTTTGATGCCTTCATCCCATATCCGCAACTTTTCCATCATCGCGCACATCGACCATGGCAAGTCGACGCTCGCCGATCGCTTCATCGAGATGTGCGGCGGGCTTGCCGGGCGCGAGATGGCCGAGCAGGTGCTCGACTCGATGGAGCTCGAGCGCGAGCGTGGCATCACCATCAAGGCGCAGACCGCGGCGCTCGAGTATCGCGCTAAGAATGGCGAGCAGTACCTCCTCAACCTGATCGATACACCGGGCCACGTCGACTTCTCCTACGAGGTCAGCCGCTCGCTCGCCGCGTGCGAAGGCGCCGTGCTGGTGGTGGACGCCTCGCAGGGCGTCGAGGCGCAGACGGTGGCGAACTGCTACACCGCCATCGAGCAGGGCGTGGAAGTGATTCCGGTGCTGAACAAGATCGACCTCCCCTCCGCCGACCCGGCGAAGGCGATCCAGGAGATCGAGGACGTGATCGGTATCGCCGCGGGCGATGCGATCCGCGCGAGCGCGAAGACCGGCGAGAACGTCGCCGACATCCTGGAAGCGGTCATCGCCCGCGTGCCCGCGCCGAAGGGCGATCCTGCCGCGCCGCTGCGGGCGCTGATCATCGATTCCTGGTTCGATAACTATGTGGGCGTCGTCATGCTGGTGCGGGTGATGGAAGGCACGCTCAAGCCAAAGGACCGCGTCCTGCTGATGAGCACCGAGGCCACGCATCTTTGCGAGCAGGTCGGGGTGTTCACGCCCAAGGCGAAGCAGAAGGACCAGCTGGCGGCTGGCGAAGTCGGCTACGTCACCGCCGGCGTCAAGGGACTGCGCGAGGCGAAGGTCGGCGACACCATCACGCACGCTGACAAGCCCGCGGCGCAGCCGCTGCCCGGCTTCAAGGAAGTGAAGCCCCAGGTGTTCGCCGGCCTCTACCCGGTGGAGGCGAACGAGTACGAGGCGCTGCGCGAGGCGCTGGAGAAGCTGCACCTCAACGATGCGTCGTTTCACTACGAGCCGGAAACCTCGCAAGCGCTCGGCTTCGGCTTCCGCTGCGGCTTCTTGGGCCTGCTGCACATGGACATCGTGCAGGAGCGGCTCGAGCGCGAGTACGGCATGCACCTCATCACCACCGCGCCGTCGGTCGTCTACGAGGTCGTGATGCGCGACGGAGCCGTCGAGCAGGTATCGAACCCCGCCCGCCTGCCCGCGGCGGAAACCATCGCCGAAATCCGCGAGCCGGTGATCGCCACCAAGGTCTTCGTTCCCCAGGAATACGTGGGACCGGTGATCACGCTGTGCACCGAGCGCCGCGGCACGCAGACCAACATTCATTACTCCGCGCGCCACGTGGTGATCTCGTACGACCTGCCGCTCAACGAGGTGGTGCTCGATTTCTTCGATCGCCTGAAGTCGCTGACGCGCGGCTACGGCTCGCTCGACTACGAGTTCAAGGAGTACCGCGCGGCGGACATGGTGCGCCTCGACATCCTGGTCAACGGCGAGCGCGTGGACGCGCTCTCCACCATGGTGCACCGCTCGAACGCCCAGTACCGCGGGCGCGACCTCGTCAGCCGGCTGCGCGGGCTCATCCCGCGCCAGATGTTCGACGTCGCCGTGCAGGCCGCCATCGGCGGCCACATCATCGCGCGGGAGAACGTCAAGGCGCTGCGCAAGAACGTGCTGGCGAAGTGCTACGGCGGCGACGTGACGCGCAAGAGGAAGCTGCTCGAAAAACAGAAAGAAGGGAAAAAGCGCATGAAGCAAGTGGGCTCGGTCGAGATTCCGCAGGAGGCGTTCCTCGCCGTGCTGCAGCGGAGCGACGCGTGAACTTCGCGCTGTTTCTGCTGATTCTGCTGGTCGTCACGGGCCTGGTGTGGGCGATGGAGGGCGTGACGCTGCGCCGGCGGCGCGAGGCGGCCGCCGCCGAAGCGCTTGCGCGCCTGGACACGGAGCTGCGCCAGGAGGTCGACGAGAAGCGCGCGCGCATGCGCGAAGAGCAGCGCGCGCGGCTGCTGAAGCAGCCCTGGTGGGTCGAGTATTCCGTCTCGTTCTTCCCGGTGATCCTGATCGTGTTCCTGCTGCGCTCGTTCCTGGTGGAGCCGTTCAAGATCCCGTCCTCCTCGATGGTGCCGACGCTGCTGGTGGGCGACTTCATCCTCGTGAACAAGTACGCCTACGGCATCCGGCTGCCGGTGGTGAACAGGAAGATCGTCGAGATCGGCGAGCCGCATCGCGGCGACGTGATGGTGTTCCGCTACCCCGAGGATCCATCGCTCGACTACATCAAGCGCGTGGTCGGGCTGCCCGGCGATCGCATCGAGTACCGCAACAAGCGCCTGATCATCAACGGCCGCCTGGTGCCGGAGCGGCAGGTCGACGACTATCTCTCGCGCGAGCGCATGCAGTTCTCGCGCCGCTACATCGAGGCGCTCGACGGCAGTGAGCATGAAATACTTCTCGAAGACGACGCGCCCGCCGCCGTGCTGCCGTCACGGGCGGCCGCGGGCAATTGCAACTACAATATGAACGGCCTCGCGTGCACGGTGCCGCCGGGCCATTACTTCGTGATGGGTGACAACCGCGACAACTCGAGCGACAGCCGGGTCTGGGGCTTCGTCCCGGACCAGAACATCGTCGGCAAGGCCTTCTTCATCTGGCTGAACCTGAACGAGCTCGGCCGCTTCGGGTCGTTCCGCTAAAAAGGCAGGGAGGGAAAATGCGCTGCAAACAACAAGGCTTGAGCCTGATCGCGCTGATCATCGGCCTCATCGTTCTCGCGTTCGTCGCGCTCTTTGCGATGAAGGTGATTCCGTCGTATCTCGAGTTCCGCTCGGCAAAGAACGCGATCGACGCGATCGCGCGCGAGCGGCCCGGCGCCACCGTGGCCGACATCCGGCGCGCGTTCGACAACCGCTCGGCGATCGACGACATCAACACGGTGAAGGCTTCCGACCTCGAGATCGGCAAGGAAGGCAACGCCATCGTCATCAGCTTCTCGTACCGCAAGGAAGTGCCGCTCTTGGACAACGTCGGTCTCTACATCGACTACGCGGCACGCGCCGGAGGGCAGTAGATCGGCCCGCGGGCCGCGGACCTCGAAAGCGCGCTCGGCCACCGCTTCGCCCAGCCGGCGCTGCTCGAGCAGGCGCTCACGCATCGCAGCCACGGCCCGCTGCACAACGAACGGCTCGAATTCCTCGGCGACGGCGTGCTCGGCTGCGCCATCGCCGAGGAGCTCTACCGCCGCTACGCCGCGCTGCCCGAGGGAAAGCTCACGCGGCTGCGCGCGAGCCTGGTGCGCGCCGAGGCGCTCGCCGAGCTGGCGCGCGAGCTCGGCCTGCCGGCGCTGCTGCGCCTGGGCGAAGGCGAGCTGGTGGCGGCCCCGGAGCCGCGCGCCTCGATCCTCGCCGACGCGCTGGAGGCGCTGTTCGGCGCGGTATTCCTCGACGGCGGCTACGCTGCGGCGCGCGCCGCCGTGCTGCGCGTCTTCGGCGAGCGGCTCGCGCAGCTCGATCCCGAGCGGCCGGCGAAGGACTCCAAGACCGAGCTGCAGGAGCTGCTGCAGGCCGCCCACCGTCCGCTGCCGGAGTACCGGCTCGTCTCGGTACGCGGTGCGGCGCACCGCCAGTCGTTCGAGGTGCAATGCGTCGTCGACGAGCTGAGCGCGCGCGGCACCGGCAGCTCGCGCCAGCGCGCTGAGCAGGATGCCGCCCGGGCAATGCTCGACAAGTTGAGCGCTTGACCCATCGCTGCGGTACCGTCTCGCTCGTCGGCCGGCCGAACACCGGCAAGTCGAGCCTGCTCAACCGCCTGGTGGGCGAGAAGCTGTCGATCGTCTCGGCGCGGCCGCAGACCACGCGGCACCTCATCCGCGGCATCCTGTCGCTGCCGCATTGCCAGTACATCTTCCTCGACGCGCCCGGCAATCCGCCGCGGTTGAAGAGCGTGCTGCACAAGGCGCTCAATCGCCGCGTCGGCGAAGCGGCGACGCAGGCGGACGTCGTGCTTTTCGTACTCGAGGCCCTGCGCTACGGTCCCGAGGACCAGGCCGCGCTCGAGCGCATTCCGGCCGGGCAGCGGGTCATCGCGGTCGTGAACAAGGTGGACACGGTGAAGCGCAGCGCCGAGCTCATCGCGTTTCTCGACCGCCTGGCGAAGAGCCACGACTTCGCCGCCATCGTCCCGGTGAGCTCGCGCACCGGAAAAAACCTGCCGGAGCTCTTGCGCGTTGTCGCCGAGGCGTTGCCCGCGGCGCCGGCAGCCTATCCCGAGGACCAGCTCACCGATCGCGACGAGCGCTTTTTCGCCGCGGAGCGCCTGCGCGAGAAGCTCTTCGAGACGCTTGGCGAGGAGCTCCCTTACCGCTGCGAGGTGGTGATCGACAGTTTTAAGGAGGAGGGTGCCTTGCGGCGCATCGAGGCCACCATCCTCGTCGAGCGCGGGAGCCAGAAGGCCATCATCCTCGGCAAGGGCGGCGAGCGCCTGAAGGCCATGGCCACGGCGGCGCGCCGGGACCTCGAGCGTCTCTTCCAGGGCAAGGTCTACCTCGGCGTGTGGGTGAAAGTGCGCCGTGCCTGGACGGATGACGCTCGCGTCCTGCGACAATTGGGCTATGAGTGATAAGCGCGCAGCGGCAGAATGAAAAAGCGCGCCGACCATGAGCCCGGGTACGTGCTCCACACCTACCCATACAAGGAAACGAGCCTCATCGTCGAGGCCTTCACCCGCCGGCATGGGCGCGTGGCGCTTCTTGCGCGCGGTGCGCGCCGGCCGCGCTCGGCGATGCGCGGCGTGCTGCTCGCGTTCCATCCGTTGCGGCTGGGCTGGAGCGGCTCCGCCGAGCTCGCGACCCTGATCAGCGCCGAATGGGGCGGTGGCCTGCAAGTCGCATTTCGTCCCTTATCGGGACGAGGGCTGATGTGCGGCTTCTACCTGAGCGAGCTCATCCTGCGCCTGCTGCCGCGCGAAGATCCGCACGAGGCGCTGTTCGACGCCTATGCGCAGGCGCTTGCGCGCCTGTCGGCGCAGGACCCGTTCCCCGCCGTGTTGCGCAGCTTCGAGAAGCGCCTTCTCGCCGAGCTCGGCTACGCCCCGGTGTTCGACCGCGACGCGAGCACCGGCGCGCCGATCGAGCCCGCCGGCTCCTATGTGTATGAGCCCGACCGTGGACCGGTGCGTGCGTCGCACGGCGATCTGGTGATCAGCGGCCGCACGCTGCTCGATCTCGCCGCCGACGACTACAGCCGCAGCGAAACGCGCGACGAGGCGCGCTACCTGATGCGCGCGCTCATCGGCCAGCGGCTGCATGGCCAGGTGCTGCATACGCGCAGCGTCCTCATGGAGCTGAACGAGCTGTGATCGAGCTTGGCGTCAACGTCGACCACGTGGCGACCGTGCGCCAGGCGCGGCGCACCTACGAGCCCGACCCGGTCTGGGCGGCGGTCGAAGCGCATCTCGGCGGCGCCGACGGCATCACCTGCCACCTGCGCGAAGACCGCCGCCACATCCAGGACGAGGACGTGCGGCGGCTACGCGAGCTCACCCACATCCGCCTCAACCTCGAGATGGCCGCGACCGAGGAGATGGTTGGCATCGCCTGCCGCATCAAGCCGGAGATGGCGATGCTCGTGCCGGAGGGACGCGCCGAGATCACGACCGAGGGCGGGCTCAACATCACGGCGCAGGAAGCGAGTCTGAAGGCCGCCGTCGCCAAGCTGGCGGGCGCAGGTATCATGGTCTCGGTCTTCATCGACGCCGAACTGCGCCAGGTGGAGGCCGCGGCGCGCATCGGCGCCGCCGTATGCGAAATCCACACCGGGCCTTATGCGCACGCGTTTCACTCGCGCGGCCGCGACGCGGAGAGCCCGGCCGTGGTAGCCGAGCTCAAGAAGATCCAGGCGGCGGGCGAGGCGATCCGCGCCGCCGGCATGCGCTTCAACGCCGGACACGCGCTCAACTACTTCAACGTCGAGCCTGTTGCCGCCCTTCCCGGCGTGCGCGAGCTGCACATCGGCCACGCGATCGTCAGCCGCGCGGTGTTCGTCGGCATGCGTGAAGCCGTGCGCGAGATGAAGAGCCTCATGGTGCGCGCCGCCCGGTGATCTACGGCGTCGGCACCGACGTGGTGGAAATCGGGCGCATCGCAGCGGCGCTCAAGCGCTACGGCGAGCGCTTCGCGCAGCGCGTCCTGTGCCTGAGCGAGCTCGAGCGCTTCCACAAGCACCGGCTGCCGGCCAATTACCTCGCCAAGCGCTTCGCCGCCAAGGAAGCCTTCAGCAAGGCGCTCGGCACCGGCATCAAGGCGCCGGCGAACTGGCACGGCGTCTGGGTGCGCAACCTCGCCTCCGGCCAGCCGGTGCTCGAGTTCTCGGAGGCGCTCGACGCCCTGCTTAAGAAGCGCGGCATTACCTCTGCGCACGTCTCGCTCTCGGACGAAAAAGGGCTGGCCTTCGCCACCGTCATTCTCGAATGCGAAAAGTAAGGCTGCCGCCGGGGCCGGTCGTGGTGGACGTGCTCGGCGCCACGCTTACCGACGAAGACCGCAGCCGCATCCGGCACCCGGCGGCGGGCGCGGTGATCCTCTTCGCGCGCAACTACGAAAATCCCGAGCAGCTCGCGCAGCTCACCGCCGAGATCGAGCGGCAGCGCGAGCCGGCGCTGCCAATTTGCGTGGACCACGAAGGTGGGCGCGTGCAGCGCTTCCGCGAGGGCTTTACGGCCATTCCGCCGATGCGCCTGCTCGGCAAGCTCTGGGACCGCGACCGCGATGCGGGGAAAGAGGCCGCGGCGTCGGTCGGCTACATCATCGCCGCCGAGCTCGGCGCCCACGGCGTGGACTTCAGCTTTGCGCCGGTGCTCGATCTCGACTACGGCGGGAGCTCAGTGATCGGCGATCGCGCGCTGCACTTCGATCCCACCGCGGTGGGCGCGCTCGGCGCCTGCCTCGTGCGGGGCCTGGCGCAGGGCGGCGTGGCCGCCGTCGCGAAGCACTTTCCCGGGCATGGATACGCCGAGGCCGATTCGCACGTCGCGGTGCCGCGCGACGAGCGCAGGTTCAAGGAGATCGCGCGCAAGGACATCGCGCCTTACAAGCAGGTGATCGAAGCCGGACTCGCGGCAGTCATGCCGGCGCACGTGATCTACAGCGAAGTGGATTCCCAGCCGGCCGGCTACTCGCGCCGCTGGCTCGAGGAGGTGCTGCGCAAGCAGCTCGGCTTTCAGGGCCTCGTATTCAGCGACGACCTGTCGATGGAGGGCGCCGCGGTTGCCGGCGGGCCGCCCGAGCGCTCGCGCGCTGCGCTCGCCGCGGGCTGCGACCTGGTCCTGCTGTGCAATAACCCGGCAGGGCTCGACGAGCTGCTCGAGTCGCTCAAGGACCTGCCGCTGGCGAAGCCAGAGCGGCTCGAGCGGATGAAGAAGCAGGGCGGCCGCGATCTGCGGAAGAGCGTCGCCTATCGCGAGGCGCAGGAGACGCTGCGGATAGTTGCATAAAAGATCTACGCGCGCTCCGTCCTCAGAATGAGCACGTTGCCGGCGACGGAGACGCCGATGCCGAGCCATGTCAGCGCGTGGAAACGAAAGCCTTCGAACGCTGCAGACAGGAGCAGGGCAACGATCGGCACCATGACGCCGATATAGCCCGCCCGCGCGGCGCCGATGCGCTTGAGTAGCGTCAGATAGCTCGCAAACGCGGCAATCGAGCCGAGCATTGCCAGATAGCCGAGCGAGAGCATATAGGCCGGCGTGGTCTCGAACGCGAGCGCCTTGCCAGTCGCCAGGCCGATTGCCAGCACGCTCAGGGCGCCGTAGAGCATGCCCCAGGCCATGCCTTGCCACAGCGGCACGCCGGAGCGCTGGTTGCGGTACGCGACCATGGTGCCAAGCGCCGCGATCAGCACGCTGATCGCGGTGAAGAGCGCGCCCTTTGCGGTCGCCGCGCTGCCCTGTAGCCGTGCGAGCTCGGGGTAGAAGACGATAACGATGCCGGCGACCCCGAGGATAGACGCCACCGCGACGCGGCGTGTCATCGGCGTTCTGAAGAAAAGCCGCATGCCGAGCATGCCTAGCAGCGGGCTCGCCGAATAGCCGACCGCGACCAGCCCCGAGACCACGTGCTGCTCGGCGTAGTAGACGAAGACATAGCCGACACCGAAGCTGCCAGCGCCGAATAGGGCGAGCCAGACGTGCTCGCGCGGGCTGAAGCGAAGCGGCAGCCGGCGTACAGCGCACCAGGCGAAGAGGAGGACGGAGGCGAGCAGGAAGCGGTACGAGACGCTCAGTTCGGGCGCCACCGCGCCGAGCTGGAACGTGATCGCGATCCAGGTGGTGCTCCAGATCGCGACGCACGCCGCGAAATACTGGAGTTCCGCTACGCGTGGAGCTACGCGCGCTCCATGTAGGTGCCTTCGGCGGTGTCGATCTTGATCTTCTCGCCGGTGGTGACGAACGGCGGTACTTGCACTGTGATCCCGGTCTCCAGCTTCGCCGGCTTGAAGGAAGTGGTGGCGGTGGAGTGCTTGATGCCCGGCTCGGTGTCGACGACGGTGAGCACGACGGAGGGCGGCAGCTCCACGCCGATCGGGCGGCCGTTGTAGAAATTGATCTGCACATCCGTGTTGGGCAGGAGATAGCCGGCCTGGCCTTCGAGGAACTCGGCGGGCAGCGAGAGCTGCTCGTAGTTCTCCTTGTCCATGAAGACGTACATGTCGCCGTCCTGGTAGAGATACTGCATGTCGCGCGGATCGACGAAGGCGCGCTCGACCTTGTCCTCGGTGCGGAAGCGCTGGTTGGTCTTGGTGCCGGCCTCGATGTCCTTCATCTCGACCTGCATGAACGCGCCGCCGCGCCCGCCGACGTGCACGTGATAGCTCTTCAGCACGCGCCAGACGCGCTTGTCCCACTCGAGGAGATTGCCGGGACGGATCTCGACTGCTTCTACCTTGGCCATGGTTGCTTTTGCCGCTCGGAAAAAGGGCGAAATTCTACACGTTTTATAATGGATTCATCGTGTTCGAAGCAAAGTCCTTCGTCGCCGGGCTGCCGAACCTGCCCGGCGTCTACCGCATGCTGGGCAAAGACGGCGAGGCGCTTTACGTCGGCAAGGCGCGCGATCTCAAGAAGCGCGTGGCATCCTACTTCACGAAGCAGGCGCAGAGCCCGCGCATCGAGATGATGCTCTCGCAGGTCGCCTTGATGGAGGTCACCGCGACGCGCTCCGAAGGCGAGGCGCTGCTCTTGGAAAACAATCTGATCAAGAGCCTGGCGCCGCGCTACAACATCCTCTTTCGCGACGACAAGTCCTACCCGTACCTGATGATCACCGGACACGAGTACCCGCGCCTCGGATTTCATCGCGGTGCGCGAGACCGCAAGCATCGCTACTTCGGTCCGTTTCCGCACGCTTACGCGGTGCGCGAAAGCATCCAGCTACTGCAACGCGTGTTCCGGCTGCGGACCTGCGAGGACACGGTGTTCGAGAACCGCTCGCGACCCTGCCTGCTGCACCAGATCCACCGCTGCACCGCGCCGTGCGTGGGAAAGATCGCGCCGCAGGTCTATGCCGAGGATGTGGCGAACGCGGTGCTATTCCTGGAAGGGCGGGAGGACGACGTCATCAGGGGACTCACCGAGCGCATGCAGCGCGCGGCCGACGAGCGCCATTACGAGCAGGCGGCGATCTACCGCGACCAGGTCCGCGCGCTCGCGCGCGTGCAGGCGCGCCAGTACGTCGAGTCGCATCGCGGCGTCGATGCCGACGTGGTGGCCTGCGTCATCGAGGGCGGCATCGCCTGCGTCAACCTGGTGATGATCAGGGCAGGGCGCCATGTGGGCGATCGCAGCTTCTTCCCCGCCAATGCGGAGGGCGCGGAGCCGGCCGAGGTGGTCGCCGCGTTCCTCGAGCAGCACTACCTCGAGCAACCGCTGCCGGGGCTCGTGATCGCGAGCGAGCCCGTCGAGCTGGAAAACGCGCACGTCGTCACACCGGCCCACGGTGAGCGCAAGGTGTGGCTCGACATGGCGCGCAAGAACGCCGAGCTCGCGATCGCGCAGCGCGTGCGCGACCGCACGACGCAGGAGACGCGCCTGCAGGCGCTGCGCGAAGCGCTGGGATTGCCCGAAGGCGCCGGGCGCATTGAATGCTTCGACATCAGCCATACGATGGGCGAGGCGACGGTCGCCTCGTGCGTGGTGTACGACCGTCAGCAGATGCAGAAGTCCGAATACCGGCGCTTCAACATCCGCGGCGTCACGCCGGGCGACGACTATGGCGCGATGCGCCAGGTCCTCGAGCGCCGCTACGAGCGCGTCACCGCGGAAAGCGGCAAGGTGCCGGATCTCGTGCTGATCGACGGCGGCAAAGGGCAGGTGAGCGTGGCGCGCAGCGTGCTCGCCGATCTCGGCCTGCACCAGCTTTGCGTGGTGGGCGTGGCCAAGGGACCCGAACGTAAGCCGGGAATGGAGGAGCTGATCATCGAGTCGGAATCGCGCAGCCTGCAGCTCGCGCCATCGCATCCCGGCTTGCACCTCATCCAGGCGATCCGCGACGAGGCGCATCGCTTCGCCGTGGTGGGACACCGCGCGCGCCGCGGCAAGAGCCGCACCACGTCGATGCTCAACGAGATCCCGGGCATCGGCGCGAAGCGCCGCCAGGCGCTGATCGAGCACTTCGGCGGACTGCGCGGTGTGCAGGCCGCGGCGATCGACGACATCGCCAAGGTCGAAGGCATTAGCCGGCCGCTCGCCGAGCGCATCTACCGCCACCTGCACGATAGCGCCGCCGCATGATCGTGCTCAACATCCCCAACCTGATCACGCTGTCGCGCATCGTGCTGATCCCGCTCCTCATCGGCATCTACTATCTGCCGGCCGAATGGCTCACAGACGGCGAGAAAGACGTGATCGCGACGGGCATCTTCATCCTGGCGGGCATCACCGACTGGCTCGACGGCTACCTGGCGCGGCGCCTGAACCAGATGTCGGCGTTCGGCGCCTTCCTCGATCCGGTGGCCGATAAGCTGATCGTGGTCGGTGCGCTCGTCGTGCTCATGCACCTCCAACCGCCGCGCGTCGATGCGCTGGTGGCGCTGATCATCATCGGCCGGGAGGTAGCGATCTCGGCATTGCGCGAATGGATGGCGAAGGTCGGCCAGGCGAGGAGCGTGGCAGTGGCCTTCATCGGCAAGCTGAAGACGGTGAGCCAGATGATCGCGATCCCGCTACTCCTATTCCACGACCGGTTGTTCGGCTTGGACTGCCAATGGTGGGGAACCATCCTCATCAACGTCGCGGCGGTGCTGACGGTGGCGTCGATGGTTTACTACCTGCGCAAGGCGCTGCCCTATGCGGCAACCCGCAGTTGATATAATTGCAACCCTCGCGGGAATAGCTCAGTTGGTAGAGCGCAACCTTGCCAAGGTTGAGGTCGCGAGTTCGAGACTCGTTTCCCGCTCCAGATTGCAAGGGAAGGCCCGATTCGGCGTAAATGCGGGCCTTCCCTTTTTCATCTCAACGCAAGGCGGGATGGCAGAGTGGTCATGCAGCGGCCTGCAAAGCCGTGGACGCCGGTTCGATTCCGACTCCCGCCTCCAAAGATTCGTTGCCGGCGCCTGCCGCGGCGTTTTTGACAGCTTCTTGCATTCTGCATATGCTGGTGCATATGCAATCTTCCGGGCGCGCAGTGGCTAGGCAGAACCGCGGCGCCAGCGGCCGCCGCACCGCGGTGCTGTTCGCGCGCGTCAGCGCCAACGAGCGGCCGCAGGTGGAGGCGATGGGGCCGCGCCTGCAATGCGTGGAGACGCTGGTGCAGGCGGCGCAGCTCTCCGGCGGTCGCGTGCTGCGGCGCCAGGGCGACGCCATCATGGCGCTCTTCGCCACCGCGGATGCCGCGGCGGCCGCGGCGGCGCGCATGCATGCCACCGTGGAGGCAGGTAGCGAGAAAGCGAGCGATCTCAGGCTGCGCATCGGCTTGCAGAGCGGCCCTGTGACCCAGCAGGGCCACGACGTGCTCGGCGACACCGTCACCCTCGCGCTCGAGTTCTCGCGGCTCGCCGAAAACGGCCAGATCGTCACTTCGGCGGAAACGGCGGCCAGCCTCAATCCGGCCGTGCAGGCCGCGGTGCGCCCGCTCGCGCCGGGGAGCGCGGGCGGGGGTCTCGCGCTGCGCGAAGTGGCGTGGCGCGATGCGACCGACCGGCTTCTCGGGGCGCAAAAGGAGGCGCCGGCGCGGCGGCACAGCGCAATACGGCTCGCCTATCGCGACAAGGTGCTGGTGCGGCGCCGCGAGTGGGACGTCGTCACGATCGGCAGGGATGCCGAGCTCGACTTCGTCATCTCCCAGCAGAGCGTTTCGAGGCGCCACTGCGACGTCATCCGGCGCGAAGGCCGCTTCCTTCTGCGCGATCACAGCACCAACGGCACCTTCGTGATGATCGAGGGCGAAGGCGAGCTGCATGTGCATGTGGGCGAGCTCGTCCTCGCGAAGAGCGGATGGATCGCGCCCGGCCTCTCCGGCGACGTGACGGAGGACGTGGTGCGCTACTGGTGCGAATGAAAGCTTAGGAGAGGGCGCTGAAGCGAAAGCCCTGCCGGCTCGCGCCGGCGGTGCGAAAGGCGATCGCGCGGCCGAAGCACGCGATGTAGCCGACGTAGCCGGCGGTAAAGCTGCCGCTCCTCTTGGCGGCCTGCCAAGACGCGCTGTTCTTCAGATCGATGAAGCAGATCACGCGCTCGCGCTGGTGGCGCGCGGCGATCTCGTTGCCGGCGGCATTGAGCAAGCCGGCGATGCCGAGGCCGCGATACGCGGGATGAACGAACGTCTTGTACATGTAGCAATCGCTCGGCCTGAATTGCACCCACAGTCCCGCCGCGTGGGGCGTCGCCCGGAACCCGAGCCACTCATAGCCGACGAGGCGCCAGCGGTCAAAGGCGCCGACACAGACATCGCCGCGCTCGAATGCCGAGCGCAGCTGCGCCTCGTTCAATTGGAGCGCCGGATCGAAGCTCCACAGGCGAAGCTCGGCTTCCTTCACTAGCCGGCAACGAATCGCGTCAGGCGCGGCGGGCTGAGGCGAGCCCTCGAGGGGCCGCACCACCACTCGCGCGATCCGGATGCCGGCGCGCCGGGCCGCCGCAAGCGCGATGCGCGTGATGAGCTGGCGGAACGTGCTCAAAAGAGAAGAGACATGGTCTGCGCGATGCCGCAGCGGCAAGCGCGGGATGCTGGATCACGCGGGGTGCTTATTGGTTGCGGCGATGCAAAGTTGCCATAGGCGCTGCGAGGGCGATGCGAGCACGCGACACGCCGATCGGACTACCGGCGTGCGCGCCTTACAATGGGCGAGACAACCGGCCCAGGTGGCGAAACTGGTAGACGCAGCGGACTTAAAATCCGCCGGCCTTGACCGGCCGTGCCGGTTCGATTCCGGCCCTGGGCACCACCTGAACGGCGCGGCACATCGCTTGCTCGACGAAATGCCGGCATGGCCGATGACGCGCAATCACCGCAGGCGAAGGATCCCGACCTCGTACGCTGGGCGGGCGAGCTCGGCGTGACCTACGAGGAGCTCGTCTCGACGCTCGACTACGCCGGCCCGACCTTCAGGGACCGCGCGCTGGAGCTTACTGGGGCGGCGATGCCGGAATCACCGAGGGACATAGAGAATCCGTCCCTTCCCGGCGCTGGCAATATTCTAGGCGCGCCTTCTCCTGGCATAGCAGCCGCCAGACACCGGCCTCGTTAGCGCAGCGCAGGCATTGCAGCGACGCCGCGCCGGTGAGCGAGGCGCAGGCGTCTTCAAACGCGGCAGGCACCGACGAGCCGGCAGCGGCCTGCGATATGGGAGAGAGCGGCGCGAGCGCGGCCTGCAACACCTTTGGACGCGCGGCGCGGCGTTGCGGCCTTTCCGCCGCGCTTGCGGCAGAAGCGGCGAGCTTCGGCTGCGCGACCGCCTTCGGGGCGGGAAGCGCTGAGCGGACCTGCATGCGCTCATCCGAGCGGTATACGAGCGATGCGCCGAGGAAGCACACCGTGACCAAGACGGCCACCTGGCCGACCGTGCGAGCGGCATGCGTGCCGGCGTTGCGCGTGGCGCGTACGCACCAGGCGAGCAGTAGCGCCACGATGCATAGCCATGCCACGAGCGGCGCTGCATTCCTCAGCGGCAGCGAGGCGAAGAGGCACGCAGCCGCGATCAGGGCGGCGCCGAGCAGCGTGGGAAGGATCGCGCGATCGAACGCGGAGCCCGGCGCGGCGGGCGCTATGGCGGCGACGCGAAGGCCGCGCGGTTCGCGCACGAACGGACCCGCGGCCACCAGGTCGAGGCTCGCGAGAAACGCTTCGAGCGGTGCTTCCTCGGTTGTGTCAATCCAGCGTTCGACCTCCTCCTGTGGCGCTCGCAGCACGCGCGCCAGCCGGGGCACGCCACCGACGGCATGCGCCGCAGTGCGCAGAACGTTCGCATAGCGCTCGCGCCGCGACGTGGCCTCGCCGCGCGCATGCAGCTCCTTTGCCGCCACGGCGCGGCGCACTTCCTGGTCCGAGGTGCTCGCGCCGAGCTCGAGCTCGGTGAGCCGATCGGACAGCATGCGCAGCTTGCGGAGAACCTCGCGCCGCACGAACCAGGGCCCGAACAT
>Ga0209577_10002056_pt1 | contig 19554 bp, 12 predicted proteins | sample GraSoiAngelo_109_FD_185874 | JGI IMG/M metagenome (GOLD analysis project Ga0209577, IMG submission 185874) | Grasslands soil microbial communities from the Angelo Coastal Reserve, California, USA - 14_0903_12_20cm (SPAdes) (version 2) | ecosystem: Environmental > Terrestrial > Soil > Grasslands...
CATCACAAACAGCGCGCTGCCGGCGGAAAATGCCAGCATCAATAATGTTCGAATCACGGATTTCCTCCCGCTACGCCCGCCAATTGTTTCTGGCGATCCTCGGCGAGCATGACGATCAACCGCGCGGTTTCTTCGATGCCCATCGCGGTGTTGTCCACCAGGACGGCGTCTTCCGCGCGGACAAGTGGTGAAACTCTGCGCTCGCGATCGCGGCGGTCGCGCTCTATCACTTCGTCGAAAACTTCGGCGAGCGTCATCTTTTCGCCTTTTTCCTGGTGTTCTTTCCAGCGGCGTTCCGCGCGCTCTTCGGGCGAAGCATCTAGAAAAATCTTCAGCTCAGCGTTTGGGAAAACGACGGTTCCGATGTCCCGCCCTTCCATCACCACCCCGCCACCCGCGCCGGCGCGCTGCTGCTCGGCGACGAGTACGCGGCGCACTCCGGCAATCGTTGCGAGCCGCGATGCCGCCTGCGCCACTTCCGGGGTACGAATCTCCTGCGTCACCTCTCGACCGTCGAGGAATACACCATTCTTCGCGCCCGCCGCTTCCTGCTCCGGTCTAGGGGGCTTCAGTTCGATGTGCGTTTCTTTCGTGAAGGTTTCAAGCCCGGCCTCGTCATTCAGCGACGCTCCCTGCCGCAGTGCCTTCAGCGCCAGCGCGCGGTACATCGCCCCGCTGTCTAGATACACATACCCGAGCATCGCGGCAACGCGCCGCGCCACGCTGCTTTTGCCGGACCCCGCAGGACCGTCGATGGCGATAGTGAGTTTTGGCATCTTTGTGGTACAGCCATTATTGGCTGTGTGACTTTACTTTGAGGCAGCCGCAGACCGGGCACAGGCAAGCGTGCCTGTGCCACTCTCAAAATCCCATAATGTTGTAGCCGCAATCGACGTAAATCGTTTCGCCGGTGATACCGGAACCGGCCTCGGAAAGCAGGAACGCGGCGGTTCCGCCAACTTCGCCAGGATCGACGTTGCGCTTCAGCGGGGCGCGCTCGGCATGCGCCTTCAACATGTCTCCCAACCCAGAGATCCCGCGTGCCGCTAGCGTTTTGATCGGGCCGGCAGAAATGGCATTCACTCGGATGCTCTTCGGCCCAAGGTCGTTTGCCAGATAGCGCACACTTGCTTCGAGTGCGGCTTTAGCCACACCCATGACGTTGTACTTCGGCACGACTTTTTCCGCGCCGTAGTACGTCAGCGTGATGATTCCACCACCCGCGGTCATCAGTGGTGCGGCAGCGCGCGCCACCGCGACCAGCGAGTACACGCTGATGTCATGCGCGATACGAAATCCCTCGCGCGTGGTGTTCACAAATTCGCCCTTCAATTCTTCCGCAGGAGCAAACGCCACGCTGTGCACGATGCCATTCAACACTCCATACCGGGTTTTCAATTCTTCGAAGAGCCTTAGGATCTGATCGTCCGACGAGACATCACACATGAAGCCCGCGGCACCCGGCATATCGGTGATCAAATCCCTGGCCTCCTGTTCCATCCGATCGTTCTGATAGGTGATGGCCAGCCGCCAGCCGGCATCGTGCAGTTTCTGCGCAATGGCCCACGCGATACTGCGCTTGTTCGCCAGACCGAAGATCACTGCCGTTTTCTGCGTCCCCGTCATCCGCGTCGCTCCCACCATTATCATCCTGAGGTCCCGACCGGGTCGGGGCCCAAAGGATCTAAACGCATCCTTCTGCGATCAACTTCGGATTGGGCGCCAATCATCACCTTGAGATCCTTCGCTTCGCCCAGGATGACAACATACTTTGCGCGCCGGACATGGCTAAATGCGATGAAACGCCTTCTCAATTTCTTTCATCGAATACCGCAGCACCACCGGCCGCCCGTGCGGGCAACTCATGGGACAATCGGTTTTTGCCAGCGCGTCCAGCAGCCATTCCATTTTCGATTGTTCGAGAGGAGTGTTCACCTTGATCGCCGCGTGGCAGGCGGTAGACGCCGCGATCTTTGCCTGCAATGTCTCAATTGAAATCGCGGCGTTCTCGCGCTCGATGCCGTCGAGAATTTCGGTGAGTAGTTTTTCAGCATCGGGCGCGCCAACGCCCGCGGGCACAGCCTGGATCGCCACGCTTTTCGGACCCATGGGCTCAACTTCAAATCCGTTCGCGGACAATTCTTCCGCGATCTTTTCAAACGTGACGATCTGCCGCGGCGACAATTCAATCACCAGCGGCAGGAGCATCCGTTGTGCTTCCACTTTTCCGGCGCGCCGCGCTTCCAAATGCTGCTCAAAGAGTACGCGCTCGTGCGCCACATGCTGGTCTACGATCCACAGCCCTTCGCCGTTCACGGCGACGATGAAACTTGCACTGACCTGACCAAGTGGCTTTAGATCTGCGATGTGTTCGGGGCGCGGGAGGCTCGCGGGAGCTTCCGCGCTAGGAGCGATGAGATTTGCGGCCCAATTTCCAGGGGTAGAAGTCTCCGCCGGTCGGACACCTGCGCCAAATGCAGTTCCCGAAGTGAATGGAATCCGCTGTTCGACCGGGCGCATCGGCGCGCCGGTGAGATCAAATCCGCCGTCGGAACCGACCCCGGAACCCACACCGACCTCTTCCATGGGAGGAATAATCGCGCGCGGCACGCCCGATTCCACGGGCGCGGGCGGGACGCCACCGGAGAACGTTCCATTTCCGGGGCCTGCGGTTTGCGGCGTGGCGGCAGCGGCGGCCGCAAAACTCGCAATCGGCCGCGCACCCATCAACGCCTGGCGAATCGCATCGCGCGCAAAATCGTGGACCAATTGCGAACGCCGGAAGCGCACTTCGATTTTTGCGGGATGCACGTTGACGTCGACTTCGCCGTAGGGCATCTCCAGGAAAAGCAGCGTCGCGGGAAAAACGGCCGGCGGCAGAATGTTGCGGTAAGCCTCGTGAATCGCGTGCAGAATCAGCCGGTCGCGCACCAAGCGCCTATTTACAAAAATGTAGATTCCGTTGCGATTCATCCGCTGTATGTCAGGACGCGACGTAAATCCACTCACCGTCAGCGATGAGTTTTCTTCTTGGGGATGGAGTTCCGGCTCCGTGATCGCCGCGCGGAAGGGAGCAGAAACGGCGGGAATTTCCACCAGCTCTTCCAGCGCCTGTCGTCCGAAGAGCTGATAGACGCGGTCGGCCAACTTTTCCGCAGGCGGACAATTAATAATTTCCTGTGTCGGGGTCGTGAGAGTGAATTGTTTGCTGGGATTGGCCAGCGCGTAGTGTGTCACCAGCGACGCGATGTGGCCCAGCTCGGTCGTGTCCGCCTTGAGGAATTTTCTGCGGGCAGGAACACAGTAGAAAATATCGGCGACACTGATCGTCGTTCCCGCGGGCAAACCCACGGGCTTTACTCCGATAAGTTTCCCGCCGGTAAATTCAATGCGCGTGCCCTCGGCTTCCGCTTCGTCCCGTGTTTCGAGCAACAAACGCGACACGGCCGCGATCGTTGGCAAAGCTTCCCCGCGAAAGCCCAGCGTGGCAATCGAGAGCAAATCGTCGGCGGAACGCAGCTTGCTCGTGGCGTGTCGTTCGAACGCCAGCAGCGCGTCGTCATGCGTCATGCCGTGGCCGTCGTCGATCACCCGGATCATGCGCTTGCCGCCGACTTCCACTTCGACGCGAATTGTCTTCGCGCCCGCATCGATAGCGTTTTCCAGCAGCTCTTTCACCACCGACGCCGGCCGTTCGACAACTTCGCCCGCGGCGATCTTATTCGCCACTGCCTCCGGCAATATGCGTATCCGGCTCATTACCGGCTCGTTTTCCACCGGCCATTATAGCGGCGGATGGAACAAATCACTTGCACCGCACGAACAATGATCCAGGCCAAAAGCGGCAAAACGAAAGCTATGAAAAAGATCAGGTCACCGAAACCGGTAGGCCGGTTCCAGTAGTGCACGCCGCAGGCGTATATCCCACCGATTACCAATAAGGATCCCAAATAGCCGGCGACTATGATCGGGACGAGAAACAGAGAATAAGGACAGCGATAAAGCGTAAATCGAAAAATAGCAAGCGGATTGTAGTCAACGAAAAAAATTGTCGCGGGGAATGAATCTACATTCTGTTTGATTGCCCAGAGCTGATCCATAGCCATTTCCTATTCTGCGGCTTTCTTGACCTCGGGCTTTATGGCGATCCCGAGTTGGTCAAGCTGATCTTTGTCGACCGGAGATGGAGAATCGGCCATTAAATCTTGGGCGGCGGTGGTCTTTGCGAAGGCGATGACTTCGCGGATGGACTTTTCACCGGCAAGTAGCATGACCATGCGGTCGATCCCGAGCGCGATGCCGCCGTGCGGTGGAGTGCCGTAGGTCAGCGCGTCGAGGAAAAAGCCGAAGCGGCGGCGCAATTGTTCTTCGGACAGGCCTAACGCTTTGAATAGACGCTCCTGAATGTCCTGGCGGTGAATTCGAATGCTGCCGGAGCCGAGCTCGTTGCCATTCAAAACCAAGTCGTAGCCCTTCGAACGTACCTCCCACGGCGCGGACTCCAGCTTCTCCAGGTCTTCATCGACGATGCCGGTGAAGGGGTGCTGCGCGCTCACCCAGGTCTTGTCCGATTCGCTCCATTCGAACAGCGGAAAGCCCGTGAGCCACAAGAATTTCCATTGGGACTTGTCGATCACGCCGAGCGCTTCACCAAGTTGTAAGCGCAATTGACCCGCGATCAGCGCGGCGGCTTCGGTGCCTTTGATCTGTTCTTTCGCGGAAACAGCGATAACGAGATCGCCGGGCTTCGCGCCACAGGCGTCGGCCAGCTTCTTCACATTTTCCGCGCCGATCAGTTTCTCGACCGTCGAGGTCAGCCCTTCCGGTGCGACTTTTACAAAATATGTACCACGGGCGTGGAGCGACTTGGCCTTTTCAGCCAATTCGTCAAGCTGCTTGCGCGAATAGCCTGCTGCTCCGGGGGCGGCAAAAGCGAAAACATGGCCTTCGATCTGCAGCTTGGTCTTCGCCTCGACTGGGAAACAATGCGTCACTTCATGCAATTCCATGCCAAAGCGCATGTCCGGCTTGTCGCTGCCGTACTTTCGAACGGCCTCCTTATAAAGCATGTGCGGGAACGGCGCTTCGGCCTTGATGCCCGCGACAGCACAAGCACGCAGCATCACGTTTTCGATCACCTGGAAAACGTCTTCCTGTCTCGGAAATGACATCTCGAGGTCGAGCTGCGTGAATTCGAGCTGGCGGTCGGCGCGCAAATCTTCGTCGCGGAAGCACTTCACGATCTGAAAGTATTTGTCCAGCCCAGCGATCATCAGAATCTGCTTGAAAATCTGTGGCGACTGCGGCAACGCGTAAAACTGCCCGTGATGAATCCGGCTCGGCACAAGAAAATCCCGCGCGCCTTCCGGCGTCGAGCGCGTGAGCATGGGAGTTTCCACTTCGAGGAAACCCATTTCGTCCATGACTTTGCGAATCTCGAGGATGATCTTGTGGCGCAGGGCGAGGTTCTGGTGCGGCTTCGGCCGGCGCAAGTCGAGATACCGGAAGCGCAGGCGCGTCTCTTCCGCCGCGTTGATTTCGTCTTCGATCGGGAACGGCGGCGTCTTGGCGTTGTTGAGGATGTGCAGTTTCGCCGCCACCATCTCGATTTCGCCGCTGGCCAATTCCGGATTGGCTTTCTGGCGCTTGATAACCTTGCCTTCGACGGCGACGACGAATTCGCTGCGCGCCTGCTCCGCTTTGGCGTGCGCCGCGGGCTGCGCCTCCTTGTTGAAGACCACCTGGACGATGCCGGTGCGGTCGCGGATATCCAGAAAGAGCAAATTGCCGAGATCGCGGCGGCGCGCAACCCAGCCCATCACAATAGCGTCGCGGCCTTCGTCTTTGCCGCGCAGTTCGCCGCAGTAGTGTGTGCGCTTCAGGTTGTCTAGAAAATCCAGCACGCGCTCGTTCCTCTCTAATCCGCTAGGTTGTCTTGCCGAGCCCTTCGACAGGGCTCAGGGTAAACTCCGCGAAGCATCCCAACTCATCATCCCACCCAGAAGTGTCCGACGTTGAGATCCTTCACGTCCCGGCCGGAACCGGGATGCTCAGGATGACAGTGCTTTTTGCTTTCGCAAATGTTCCAACAAATCCGGTTCGGTGTACTTAGCCTGCGAGCCGTCCGCCAGCGTCTTCAGCGTCCACAAGCCTTCGGATACTTCATTGTCGCCGAGAATCAAGGCGTGCTTCGCGCCGAGTTTATCCGCCTGGCTGAGAGCTTTGCCGAATTTTTGTTCCCCCGGCGGTAGCTCAACGCTGAAGCCGGCCTTACGCAAATCTTTTGCCGCACGGATGGCGGTCGCGTGAGCTCGTTCACCCATCCAGGCGATGTACACGTCGCGGCCCTGCTGGCCAGGCGCTTTCCCGCTCTCCTGGAGCGACAAGATTAGTCGATCTTCGCCAATGGCAAAGCCGATGCCCTTTGTTGGCGGTCCGCCAAGCAATTCTACCAGTCCGTCGTAACGGCCGCCGCCGCACACGGCATTCTGCGCGCCAAGCCCCTGCGCCGTGATTTCAAATGACGTCCGCATGTAATAGTCCAGCCCGCGCACCAGCCGCCAATTCTCGCGGAAGAAGACGCCGCGCATTTCGAGCTGGCGTTTTACCCCCGAATAGTGTGCCGCGCAGGCTTCGCAAAGGTGATCGGCGATGCGTGGCAGTGTGGCGATAATTCCTTGCTCGCTTTCCACTTTGGAATCGAGCACGCGCAGTGGATTCGTTTCGATGCGCCGCTGGCTGTCCGGCCCGAGCTGGTCCTTCACTTTCAGGAGTTCCGCGCGCAACGATTCAACGTATTTCGGCCGGCATTCGCGGCAGCCGATCGAATTGATATCGAGCTGCACGCCCTGCAATTCCAGCCGGTCGAAAAATGTCATAACCATTTCGATCACTTCAGCGTCGATCGCCGGAGCGTCGCTGCCGCCCAGCACCTCCGCGCCGATCTGATAAAACTGCCGGTAGCGCCCCTTCTGCGGCCGCTCGCGCCGGAACATCGGCCCCATGTAGTACAGCTTCACGGGCTGCGGCAGGTTGCTCATGCCGTGCTCAACATATGCCCGGCACACGCTCGCCGTCGCCTCTGGCCGCAGGGTCACTTCTTCACCGAGCTTGATTGTTCTGGTGAAATGGAAGGCTTCCAGGAACGCCGCTTTGTAAGCTGGAAGATCTGGTAATCCGCCCATGGCACCGAGAGGCAATCTCTGATACTCCTCCGCAAAAGCGGTAAACTTTTCGCCAAATCTAGCAAGTGCCTCGCGGTTAGCAACCGTCTTAGGAATTTCGCCCTTGTCAAATGCGCGTCTGACTTCCTGTAGGAATGGACCGATCTCGGCAAATTTGCTCGGATCGGGCAGTTCCGAAGGCCGGTCTTCAAAGGTGTACATTTCTTTTGAGACCACGTCCGTATCTTGCCCAATGGATCGCCGAAACAACTCAGTGTCCTCAAAAATAGGGAGGCGGATCTCTCCAAAGCCGAACGTAGTGAATACTTTGTGGGCAGTTTGCTCGACGCGATTCCATAGCGCCGTCTCGGGAGGCAAGAGGTCGCGGGTGCCGCGAATCGCCTGAAATTTGCGCGGCTTTTCTTCCTTTTTTGCTGCGCCTTCACTCACGCGGTGGGTTCCTCACGATAGATATTCTTATAGCCGACGTAGCGCTGCGCATAAGCATCAATCGATGCCTGATCGATCCCGGTAAGCACGCGTTTTACCCTGCCCGGCGAGCCCATGACCAAGCTGCCCGCTGGAATCGCAGTCCGCTCGGTGATGAGCGTCCCCGCCGCGACGATGCTTCCCGCGCCAATCGTCACGCCATTCAAAATGACCGCGCCCATGCCGATCAGGCAGCGCGACTCGATGGTGCAACCATGCAGCGTCACGGAATGGCCGACGGTGACGTCATCGCCGAGGATCAGCGGCCACTCGTCGCGCATGACGTGCAGCACCGAGCTGTCTTGAATGTTCGTGCGTGCGCCGATGCGAATGTAGTGCACATCGCCACGAACCACCGAGCACGGCCAGACGCTCGAGTCCTCGCCGATCACCACGTCGCCGATGATGACCGCCGCGGGGTCGATATAAGCCGAAGTGGCGATTTGCGGGCGCTTGCCACCATAGGGTCGGATATCCGGTTGTCGGGCCAATCGTGTCCTTTTTCCTTCGCCTTCATGGCCTTGGCCAGATGCGGCCAGCGCTATCTCATTGTACAGGCACGATATATCGTGCCTCTACGGACGGGGCATGCCCCGCCCGCAAAAAGACTTGGCGTACACGAATCACGTCAAGATATCATCCGCGCCGCCGACTGACAAGGAAACCGCGGCTGCAACGCCGCGCGCAGCTCTGGACCGCGCGCCACAACTGCGCCATCATAGCCTGGTGGAAACCCGTTGCGCACAGTGCCGGGCCGCTATGACTTGCCAGCCAGAAGGCCGCTGCTGGTGCGCGAAACTGCCGCACGTCCCGATGCCGGCCGGTGCGGAAGGATGCCTGTGCCGGAACTGTCTCGCCGCCAAGATCGAAGCAGTGCACAATCCCGGCAAAACAAAAGATGCGTGAAGCTTCAATCGATCTGAACCGCGGGGCCACCAGTGGTCCCGGCCACTTGCGTCAGGCGCGCGACGACGGCGCGCGCCACGTTGTAGAGACTCTTCGCACCCGCGGCGTCTTCGCCGAGAGCCGCCACCGGTTTGCCGGTGTCTCCGCCGATCCGAATGCGCGGATCGATTTCAACTTCGCCAAGGACAGGCACACCGTAGGCCAGCGCCGTTTTCGAGCCTTCGCCATGCCCAAAAATATCCAGTGACTTGCCACAGTGTGGGCAGGAGAACGTGCTCATATTCTCGACCACGCCGAGCACTTCCACGTTCACCTGGCGGAACATTTCGATGGCTTTGCGCACATCGGCGAGCGCCACGGTCGACGGCGTGGTCACCAGGACTGCGCCGGTGACAGCAACCGTCTGAATCAGCGTCAACTGCACATCACCTGTGCCGGGCGGAAGATCAATGATCAGATAATCCAGTTCGCCCCATTCCACACTGCGCAAGAATTGCGTAATCACGCTGTGCAGCATCGGCCCGCGCCAGATCATGGGCTTATCGCCGGGATTCAGCAGGCCCATGGAAATCATCTTCAGCCCTTGCGATTGCACGGGAATGATGTGCTTGTCCTGCGTGGCTTCCGGTTGCTGCGTCGCGCCCAGCATGATCGGCACGTTCGGCCCGTAAACATCCGCGTCGAGCAAGCCGACTTTGTGGCCGAGCTTCGCCAAGGCCAGTGCGAGATTCACGGCGAGGGTGGTCTTGCCGACGCCGCCTTTGCCGCTGGCAACGGCAACAAGATTCTTCACGCCGGGGATCGGCTGGCGTTCCGGCATTTGCTGTGGTACTGGACTTGGTGGCATTTGCTTCCTCTGTAGTAGGACAGGTATTTTGCCGGTCCTCATCCTTCAGTCAACCACGATCAATTTTCGTTCACGGCTTCGGCAAAAGCGGGACAGACAGGAATCTGTCCTACTCAAGCGCCGTGGCATTTCTTGTATTTTCTCCCTGATCCGCAGGGGCAAGGATCGTTGCGGCCCACTTTCGCGCCAACCTTCACGGGCTTCGGCGCTTCGTCCTGTGCGGGCCCGGTCTGATATTGCAAGTCTTTCTGCTGGCGCTGCTGGCGGCGCTCGATTTCACGCGCCACGGCGGGCAAATGCTGCGGCTCGCCGGCGCGCGCTGCGGCGCTGGCGGCGACGGCATCAGCGCGAGGACGCTTTGCTGGCGGCGGAGACAAAGGTTGCGGCGCGCGCTCCGAAGGCAGCTGCTCGCTCTGCTGCGCTTGAATGTGGAAGAGATAGCGGATCGTTTCATTGTCGATGCGCGCCATCATGTCTTCGAACAGAGTGAAGGCTTCTTTTTTGAACTCGACGATAGGGTCTTTTTGAGCATAGCCGCGCAGGCCGATGCCTTCCTTTAAATGGTCCAGTGAAAGCAAGTGGTCTTTCCATTGCGAATCAACCACGTCGAGGATGATACGGCGCTCGAGCCAGCGCATTAGGTCCGCGCCGAACTGCTTTTCTTTTTCCTCGTAGCGCTTGGTGACGGCTTCGGCGGCAGCGTCGCCAAGCTGGTCGTGGCTGAGCGTCGCTGGATCGGCGCCTGCCGCCTTCATGTCGATGCCGAACTGCGCGTTGCTCTCCGCGAGAAACTGCGTGGTATTCCATTGATCGGGATGCTGCTCACGCGGGCAGAAAGTGTCGACGAGTTCCCGCACAACGTCTTCCGCGATCCCGAGGACATAATCGCGCTGGTCTTTGCCTTCCAGCGCGGACCGGCGAATCGCGTAGATCGTCTCGCGCTGCTTGTTCATCACGTCGTCGTATTCGAGCAGGTGTTTGCGCGCGTCGAAGTTTTGCGCTTCGACGGATTTCTGCGCGTTTTCGATGCGCCGTGAGATCAGCCCGGATTCGATGGGTACCCCTTCGGTCATGCCCAGGCGGAACATCAGCGCCTTAACGCGTTCGCCGCCGAAGATACGCATCAGGTCGTCTTCGAGCGAAAGGAAAAAACGCGAGGAGCCCGGATCACCTTGGCGTCCCGCGCGGCCACGCAACTGATTATCGATGCGCCGCGCCTCGTGACGTTCCGTGCCAAGGATGTGCAGTCCACCGAGCGCGACGACTTCGTCGTGTTCGGCTTTGCACTGCTCGGCGAACTGCTCGTAGACCGGCTTCCAGTGATCGGCGGGCACTTGAAAAATCTTGCCTTCGTTCTGGAAGAGCACCATCGGGACCGCGGGCTGAGCGCCGTTTCCGCCCGCGGGATCTGCTCCGATCACCGCCGGAGCCGCCGCATAGGGCATAGCCAGCTTGTTTTTCATAAAATGGTCGCGGGTCATTTGTTCGGGGTTGCCGCCGAGCAGAATGTCCGTGCCGCGGCCTGCCATGTTGGTCGCGACGGTGACCGCGCCTTTGCGCCCGGCCTGTGCGACAACGCGCGATTCGCGCTCGTGCTGCTTGGCGTTCAGCACCTGGTGCGGAACGCCGCCTTTTTTCAGCAATTCCGCGATGGCTTCGGATTTTTCGATGGAGATCGTGCCCACCAGCACAGGCTGGCCCCTTTCGTGATATTGGCGGATGCCGTTGGCAAGCGAGTTGTCTTCCTGCAGGATGCCGTTGACGACGGCCGCAAATTTTTCCTTCTCCGTGCGGTAAACAACGTCGGGAGACTCGATGCGGATCAACTGGCGGTTTGTCGGAATGACGGTGACGTCCAAATTGTAAATTTTGCCGAACTCCGCCGCTTCGGTTTCCGCCGTACCGGTCATGCCCGAAAGTTTCTTGTACATACGGAAATAATTCTGAAAAGTAATCGTCGCAAGCGTCTGGTTTTCGCGCTCGATTTTCACGCCTTCCTTGGCTTCCACGGCCTGGTGCAAACCGTCGGACCAGCGGCGGCCGGGCATCTGGCGGCCCGTGAATTCGTCGACGATGATGACTTCACCGTCTTTTACGACGTAATCCACGTCGTGCTTGTAGAGCGTATGTGCACGCAGCGCCTGGTAGACGTGGTGCATGATATCGATGTTCGCCGGATCGGACATGTTGGTAAGGGAGAGAAGGCGTTCGCACTTGGCAAATCCTTCTTCGGTGAGCGTCGCGGTGCGGTGCTTTTCGTCGAGCGTGTAGTCGATGTCCTGGATCAGCTTGGGGATGATTTTGTCGATCTTGGCGTACTTGTCGGTAGACTCCTCCGACGGGCCGGAAATAATCAGCGGAGTGCGCGCTTCATCGATGAGAATGGAGTCCACTTCGTCGACGATGGCGAATTGGTGTCCGCGTTGCACGCAATGCGCGAGGTCGTACTTCATGTTGTCGCGGAGGTAGTCGAAGCCGAATTCGTTGTTGGTGCCGTAGGTGATGTCCGCGCCATACGCCGCGCGGCGCTGGTCGTCATCGAGATCGTGCACAATCACGCCGACGCTCAATCCCAGCGCGCGGTACAGTGGGCTCATCCATTCCGCGTCGCGCCGTGCGAGATAATCGTTCACCGTGACGATGTGAACGCCGCGCCCGGCCAGCGCATTGAGCACCGCCGGAAGCGTGGCAACGAGCGTTTTGCCTTCGCCCGTCTTCATTTCCGAGATCTTGCCTTCGTGCAGAACCATGCCGCCGATGAGCTGCACGTCGAAATGCCGCATGTTCAGGAAGCGGCGACCGGCTTCGCGGACCAAGGCGAATGTCGGCACAATCGCGGGTTCCAGCGCCTTCTGCAACTGCTCCTTATACGCAGGCTCCGCGGGATCGGCGTCCTTCAGCTGCTCCTGCACCTGGGCGCGGAGCTCCGCAAAACGCGTTTTGCGGCCTTCGTCGCTGAGCGATTGCACTTCGGCTTCGCGCGCATTGATGGCCGCGATGAGCGGCTGCAATTTCTTGATGTCGCGCTCGTGCTTGGTACCGATAAACCGAGCGACGATCTTGTCAATGAGCTTGGCTAGGTCCATGAAGGGTTTCGCCGTCTCCTGACGGTTCTCCGCGTGCTTGCTTCCACTGGGCAGTACAATGCTGCCAGTAGAAACATCTTATTCTAACTGGTTGGACGCGCCTGCGCCAAGAAACACGGCGTAACTGGGCAAGAGCATCGCTATCTGCGCGGGAGCATGGGGCGTTACTTGGAACCAGCTACGCCAACGGGCTCGGGAGTGACGTCGCTTTCGGCAACCGTGGGCACGGAATGTTGCAGGCTACCCGCGAGGAGCCGCCGGTACTTGCTGCGTTCTTCCAGGTTCATGTCGACGATCTCGAAGGCCATGTCCTGCGCGCGGTAATCGCGCATGAGAGCAGTGGCCTGCAGGTTACGCATTCCGAGCTGCAGCTTCAATTGCACTTGCGTTCCGGGAGGCAGGTGCCGGCTGATGGTCGCCACGCCACCGCTCAGGCTCGCCGTCTTGATCTCGAGGGAGCAATTCTCCGTCAGGTTGATGCTCACGGCCTTGACCGGCTTCTGCAGACGCACGCGTGTGTGCCGGCGCTGCCGCACAAATTTTGACGAGACGGGAATCTCCAGCGGTGCGAGGGTAAAGTCTTCCTTGTCAATTCCGCTCTTGGGCAGATAATCGCGAACCCAGTCCGGATCGAGTTTCTCAAGCGCCTGCAGCGCGGCAATACGTAACTCCTGCGGCTGTACCCAGCCAAACACCTTTTTCGCCTCGACGAGGCGCTTTAAGGTGCTGGCCGATTCGGTTGCCTGAATTCTCCCTAGTGCTTCGATGGCTTTGACGCGCAGATATGGCCCGCCACCGGGGGGCAAGTCGCCGTCGGCGATGGTCAGGAGTTTGCCGAGGCCCTCACGGTCCGCAGTAACGCCGATCTCGTCGATCACCAGCGCCGTCACCAGCGGGTCCACGTGATCGAGCAACTCCAGCAGAATATGGCACCGCCGCGCCGCGCCACTGCCGGAAATCTGCCGCACGATGCGGTCTTGCGAGGCCCGCGGAAAATCTTTCATCCGGGCCGGCAGAAATACCATGACCGATTCCGGATCGAGCCGGCTCAGCAGCCCGGCCATCTCCACGGCCTCGGCGATAGGCCCGCCGCGCACCGTGCTCCGGAGATACTGAACGGCCTCTTCGCCCAAGTCACTCGCTAGATTCGCCACGTGTTCGGAATCATCGCGCAGACCGCAACGATTGAAACGCGCCGAGAGCTGCTCCATAGTCGTCTGCGGCAGCAGTCTAAGAACATCGGTCAGCCCCGCAGCCACCTGGCGCGCCCTCAGCGCTTCCTCGACAAACTCCGGCACGCGCTCTTCGATTCCCATTTTCCCGCGCAGGCTGCGCGCGATTCCCGGCCGCTGCGATTCAACGCCGGCCACAAGATCGAGTGCCTGCTCCATCGCCGGAAAATAGCGGCTCGTGGCCGCTTCCTGGCTCAGCCGCACGAAAGCCGCGCTCACCAAGCCTTGGAGTTCCAAATCCTGCTCCACGCTGAGCCGCAGGCCCAGGTGCCGCAGCGCTTTGCTGAGCAGCTTCGGATCGGCCTTGGCATAAAGTTCCGCCATCTCGGAAAGTCCTACGGCGGTTTTCTTCCGCGCATCGGCCTCCTCGCTGTCCGCGCAAGCCGCATAATTCTGAAGAATGCTGATGGCCTCGGCGATGTTGCCGTGCTCGATCAGTTCGGCAACATAGGACTGCACGTTGCGCGGCGAAATGCACCAGGCCTCTCCGGATAGCAGCACGGCGCGTTTACCACTCTCCGGCACCGCGGCCCAGAACTGTTTGTCAAGAATTTCGCGATGCGACTCCGCCAGAATACCCGCTTCGCTCATCTTGTCTTCATGAGCGCCGAGAATCTTTCGTAGATTCTCGATTTCCTGGTTCATGCGGTCGAGCATCTGGCGGACGGCGTTGACTTTGACTTCGCCGCTTTCAAACCGTTCCAGTGCGAAACGGATCGCCAGGTGTTCGGCGAGCTGCACGATCACCGACTCGTCCGGCTTGGCGTTCGGCGCTTGCGCCGCCAGGCTTAGGAGTGCCTGTTTCAAGGTGTCTTGCGCGCGGCCCGGCAATTGCGACATCTGCTCCTGGAACACCCCCGCCGCAGCCACTCCACCCTGGCCCGTGCCAACGTGTCCAAAACTAGTCAGCGCGCTGAGAATTCCGTAGATCTCTTCTTCGCTCGGCTCGCGGTGCCCGTCACTTCCGCTTCCCTTTCCCGCACCGAGCCTGGCGCCAAGCCCAACGCCGAAAGAGCCAACTCCGGCACGGGACTCTATTTCAAAGCCCACATCGCTGCCGCCTGCGGTCCAAAAACCTGTACCCGGCCCAGAACCGGTGCCTGTCCCACCGCCACCGACACCTCCTCCATAACCTGACCCGCCACCCCCAGGTCCGGCCGTATCGGAATCTCCCGCCCCCCGGGCTTGTCCAGCGGGCTTAGGTCCGCCCGGGCCCGGCCCAGAAATTCCACCGCTTTTCGAACCCTGCGCCGCGGCAATCAATTCGAGCAGCTTCTGGGGGTCGTTCAACCACTGTCTGAATTGATTTTGGTCACCGCCAAGCGATGCGGCAGCAATCTGAGCAGCGATGCTCGCGTCTTTCAGCCGCGAATCCGTGGCCACGAAGCAAATCTCGTTGATGCGGATCCCCTGGGCGCCGGCGAGAGCGACTTTCAATTGTTGTGCAAGCTCGGCTGGTTTGGCTTTGCCGGTGGGAAAGGCGCGCACGAATCGGCCAATCTCTTCTTCTGTGAGGGAAGCTAAAAACTGTACGCTGGCCACACCTGCCGCCGAAAGCAACTGCGCAAATTGTTTTTCAGCGGGTGAGCCTTCCAGGGGCACGCCATCCAGCAAGAGCTGCGAATTCGTCGCTCCGAGCAATAGCCCCGAGTCCGTCCCCATGGGAATGGCGGTGCGCAATTCCTGCCAGGCAATCTGGAGCTGTTCGATGGTCCGGGCATGCTCGTGGCCGTACAAACGAGCAAACTTCAACAGTATGTTGAGGCTTCTTACAAAAGCGCGTCCGGCCGCTCTTCTTGGGTCTGCTTTCATCCTGCGCCGCGTGGTCCCTGTCTAGGACTTCCTCACTAGTACCGTAGGGTCAGGCGCGGTCTGCCGCAATGGTACAGCGGTCCCATGTGTCCGGGAGGTCAAGCCACCATGAGGACGGGCAGGCCCCTGACCAAACGGACGGGTGGCCGCAGCGAGAGGACAGGTAAGAAGAGGATGTCCCCGTGGTGAAAAATCTAATCGCGCAGGATCTAGCTCTTTGAGATTGCCACGCGTCCTCGCCGCCGCGTGCGATTGGTAACTTGCGCAATCATCGGCAGCCCACCCAACTCCAGCAACAATTTCCGCAAGCGGTAGCGTTCATCCAGATCCATGGTCACGAATTCGAATGCCATCGCCTGTGGCCGCGCTCCGCGGACGATGGCCTGCGCCTTGATGTTGCGCACGCCGTGTGAGAATTTCAGCGACAACAACGAGCCCGGAGCCAGATGGCGTTCTCCCGAACCGATTCCGCCTCCCAGGTTTAGCTCCGGAATGGAGAGTCTGAAGTTCTCTCGCAAATTCGTTGTCACCGCAATGAGGTTGCGCGAAAGCTTTAAACGCGCGTAGCGTCGCTGCCGGATCACGGAAGCATTGGGGTCGGGATCCGAGGGTTCGAGCGTCAACTCCTTGCGGTCGATTCCGCTGGCGGCAACCTTTTCCATTCCCACCGCCGGATCGACGCGCACCAACGCCTGCGCCGCGGCGATTCTCAATTCGTTTGGATACACCCAGCGCCAAACCTGCCGGGTGTCCAAAATATGCTGGAACAGCGCGCTGGCCCCCGAAGCGCGCAATCGACCGAGCGCCTCAACTGCTTTTACCCTCGTGAAGGCCGGCGTCTCGTCGTTTTGCAACAGTTCCATCAGTTTCGGAATACAGCTGGCTTGCCCACTCATCCCCATTTCGTCGATGGCCAACGGACGAATCAGCACATCGAGCGAATCGTAGAGGGCAACTAGCAGCCGCGCCCGCTCCTCCGCCGGCGTTGCCGAAAGTTGCCGGACAGTGCGGTCATGCGCGGAGCGCGGCCATTGCGACAGCCGCGCCGGTAGAATCTTCTCCACGTTCTCCGGAGAAAGCTGACTTACCAGGCCGATGGCTTCTGCGGACTCATTGGCGGGAGCGGTCTGCAATGTCTCAAGAAGCCGTTGCGTAGCATCCTCTCCCAGGTTGCGGATAATCGTCGCAAGCAGATCGCAATCCTCCCGGAACCCGCAATGTCCAAATCGATTGGTTACATAGTGGATCGTGGCCTTGGGCATCAGGCTGAGGATATCCATCATGCCGTCCGCGATCTGGCCGCTGCGCATGGCCTCTTCGATGAATTCTGGCAGTCGTTCTTCCGCACCGATGCGTGGCCGCAGGCTCTGCGTCGATCCCGGCCTCTGCGCCTCCACGCTCTCGAGCGACGACAGGGCTTGCTGCATCGCCGGGTAGCAGCGCTTGGAGGCCGCTTCCTGGCTCAATCTCACAAACGCGGCGCTGACCAGCGTCTGCAATTCTGGCTCTCGCTCGATGGCCAACTGATTGCCCAATCGGCGAATCGCCTCCATCAAAGCGCTGCCGTCTCCGCTGCCGTACAGTTCTCCCAAATCCGAGAGTCCGATCGCCGTGGTTCGCCGTGCTTCCGGCGCTTCCAGCCCTACGCAGGAAGCGTACTTCATCAGGATCTCGTTGACGGTCTTCAGTTCTCCGCGCCGCAGCATGTCTTCCAGAAATGCGCGCACGTTGCGTGGCGGCACGCACCACGCTTCGTCCGAAGTCAGCACCTCTTTCTTGTTTTCTTCGGGTACCTGCTCCCAGAATTCCTGGTCCAGCAACTCCGTATACGACTGCACGGAGAGCCCTGCCTGCGCCATCATATCTTCCTGTGTCGATAGAATCTTGCGCAGCCCTTCAATTTCCGTATTCATGCGGTCGAGCAGTTGTTTCACGGCGTTGACGCGCAGTTCGCCTTTTTCGTAGCTATCCAGAGCGAAGCGGATCGCCACGTGTTCCGCCAGTTTTAGCAGCATCGGCTTGTCTGGCTTGGCATCTGGCGCCTGCGCCGCGAGTCCCGCCAAGGCCTGTTGCAAAGTGTACTGCGCCCGCACTGGCATGGCGCTCAAGCGCGATTGGAACGTCGGCACGTCCATGCGGTGTTCAGAATCTTTCCGCGATTTGCCCAGTTGCGCGAACAATCCCAGCATCGAACGAACGTCTTCTTCCTCGACGCTGAATCCGCCACCCGTTCCTGTTCCAGTTCCTGCTCCCGGTAGACCGACAGCTCCCGGGGCCGCGCCGCTGCGCAACAATGCCGAAGCCGTCAGCCATTTTCCAGGCGGAAGGGGCTCGCCACCTGCCGTTGCTCCTCCGCCATCGCCAAATCCGCCGCCCCCCGTTCCCGGTCCACTCCCACCACCGGTTGCAGCTCCACCACCGGAGCCTGTCCCGGTGCCCCCACCGCCGACTAACCTGGCACCCGATTCCCACAAGCTGGGGCCGCCGGACCCGGCGCTTCCGGGCACGCCAGTACTTCCGCCCCCGGACCCTCCACCACTGCCCAGCCCGAACCCAGGTCCCGCTCCGCCGGGTCCGTGTCCGGGTCCGCCCATCCCTCCGCCACCGCCGCCGGTGGCGCGCATACTCTCTGCAGCCAGGATCATTTGCAGCATCTTGTTCGGATCTTCGAAGAAGTCTCTGAATTTGTCGCCCGCCGCGCCGAGTACCTTCTGCGTGAGTTGCGCCGCGACCTTGATGCCTGCCACCGAAGAGTCTTCCGCAACGTAGCGGATTTCATTCACCTTGATGCTGGTATCTCCCGCCAGCGCGGTTTTCAATTGTTCGGCCAGAGAAGAAGGCTTGGCGTTTCCGCTGGGGAAGGCGCGCACAAATCGCGCGAATTGCGGTTGCGTGAGAGTCGGGGAAAAATGGATGCTTGCGATTCCCGAGGAAGTCAATAGCTGCGCGAAGCTTCGTTCGCCGGCAGCGGATCCGAGTGGCACGCCATCCAGCAAAATCTGGTTTCCCGATGCACCTAGAAGCACACCCCCGCCGCTGCTGTCGTCCAGCGCGTCACGCAGTTCTTTCCACGCTGTTTCGAACTGGGCTGCCGTGCGCACGTGCCCGAATTCGTACAGCCGTGCGAACTTCAGCAGGATGTTCAGGCTGCGGACAAACGCCCGCGCCCCGCCTCGTTGTTGGGGAATCATAGCTAACGGCCCTGGACTTGGCCCCTCCTAACGCTTCCCTCTACAGTAGATTCACCTTCGCCCAGAGACAAGCCTCCCGGAGCCTCCTGTACCCATCTCAATAACAGATTCCTGTAACCATTTGAGAACATTGTTGTTCGCCAGTCAAATCTGCCCACGCATGGACGGGCCTTGCCTTGCCGTGCGAGCACACCCCTCGATAAACCCGAATCCGGACCCGCGGCGGCGGGTCAGATCTGTTTTTTCTCTTCGCTGAGTCATCAGACAGGACCGCGCATGCGCCTCTGGTCGCATCCCTAAGGCTGGCCCAACGCCTCATGGAAAGGAAAAAATCGCTGTTGTCTGACAGGCCGCCAAAGTTCATAATAAGGTCTAATTATGAAACAGACGGCCGAGAACGCACCTCTAAAAGAACTGGACGACTGGGACGATTTTGTCGCCACCCGCTATCGTCAGGGCAAATCGGAAGAGGAGTTCCGGAACTACAAAGCCGATGCAAATCCCACCGTGACGGAGTTCTACCGTCAAAACCATGCTGGCCAGACACTCGATTTCGTCTTGAGAAAAAAGGCGGAATACTGCGGCTTGAACCGCGGCAAGAAGGGTATTTGGGAAATGGCTGCGTATTTGAATGCCCTGGTGGACGACAGCGACCCCGATACCGATCTGACCCAGACCGAGCACCTCCTGCAGACCGCGGAAGCGATTCGCAAGGATGGTCATCCGCGCTGGTTCATTCTCGCCGGCTTTTTGCACGATCTTGGAAAAGTGCTCTGCCTCTATGGCGAGCCCCAATGGGCCGTAGTCGGCGATACCTTCCCCGTCGGC
>Ga0209577_10002057_pt1 | contig 19551 bp, 16 predicted proteins | sample GraSoiAngelo_109_FD_185874 | JGI IMG/M metagenome (GOLD analysis project Ga0209577, IMG submission 185874) | Grasslands soil microbial communities from the Angelo Coastal Reserve, California, USA - 14_0903_12_20cm (SPAdes) (version 2) | ecosystem: Environmental > Terrestrial > Soil > Grasslands...
GATTACGTAATCATTGACGACATTTGGCGTTCCACCGATCCATTGGCTCAACGAGACGAATACGGTTTGCTACACCAAAGCAAGCCAGTGTACGAGACTGACTTTGCACCGCGCTACAAGTGGCGGTGGATTTACTACTTCAAGGCCAACGAACAACTCATTTTGCAACCGGCTTACGTGGGCTCGATGCAAACGGCGTTGCATCGGCTGGGTTACTATTGCGGGCCCATTAACGGCGTGTTTACCCCAGAAGTAAGCGACGCCATCGCGCACCTGCAAAAGAATTATTCCATGCGCGTTACTGGAACACTTACCGAGCCCGTCCGGCGCGCGTTGCACATGCCCTGACAACGCGTGGAGGGCGGACCTCTGCGACGCCTAACGAAGATCCCCAAAAACACGCCTGAGTGCTCGGGTTCATATGAGTTCGCATCGGGCCAAACCTCGCAGCGCGCGGACCCTATCATTACGCATTACACGTGAAAGACCTTGCGAAACGGCGTAAATGGGCTTCATTCGAACGCTTCCAATTTTGCGTTGTCGATTCTACTGAACGCCGCGCCTCATGAGTTCACCTGCCAGTCAATCGCTGATTAATTTGCTGCTGGAAAGCGGCGTTCCTTCGACTGAAGAGGCGGCACAGCTGGCCGTGAACCTGAATGGCGGTTCGTGGGTGAGCCAGGTACTCGATTCCGGCAAGGTCGACGAACAACGTTTCCTTTCTGCGATCGGGATTTTCTTCCGTGTGCCGGTCACGTCTATCGACGCGAAAAAGATCGACCGCGCGACACTATCAGCGCTGCCTAGCCGCTTTGTTTTTCAACACCACATTTTGCCCATCGAGGTGAAGGAGAACTCGGTGGTGTTGGCGACATACGACCTTTTCAATTCCATCGGCCGCCAGCTCGCGTCGCAGCTTTTGAAAAAGCCAGCCGAATGGGTCTTGGTGCCGCGCGCGCAAGTTCTGCGCGCGATGAAGACTCTCTATGGTGTCGGCGCAGAAACATTCGACGAAATTCTCAAGACGAATCGTTCCTTTGAGGTGCTGCAGGACACGGAGACTGCCATCGAGTTGAATGACGAGGATCCCGAGGCGTCCGTGGTGAAATTCGTGAACCAGATCATTCGCGAAGCGATTTTCGAGCGTGCGACCGATATTCATGTTGAACCGCAGGAAAACGATCTGCGGATTCGCTACCGAATCGACGGGATCCTGCACGAGGTTGCTGTGCCGCCGCAATTGCGCGTCTTGCAATCGGCCATCATTTCACGCCTGAAAGTGATGTCACATATGGACATCGCCGAGCGCCGTCTGCCTCAGGATGGACGGATAAATTTGCAGTCGAACAATCAAAACATCGATGTGCGCGTTTCGACTATTCCCACAGTCAATGGCGAATCGATCAGCCTGCGATTGCTCAGTCGCACCGAGCAGCAGTTCGGATTTGATCGGCTCGATCTCAGCGAAAAGCAGGAGAAAATCATTCGGCATCTCCTGGCCCAGCCTAACGGAATCATTCTTCTCACCGGTCCGACTGGATGCGGGAAATCGACGTCGCTTTATTGTTTTCTGAGCAGTATCAATTCTGTGCAACGCCGTATCATCACGGTCGAAGAACCGGTCGAATATCGAATTCCCGGTGTTTCGCAAATCGATGTGAAACCCGAGATCGATCTGACATTTGCCAAAGGTCTACGCCACATTTTGCGACAGGATCCAAACGTCGTCATGGTTGGCGAAATCCGCGACGTCGAAACGGCGGACATCGCGATCCGCGCGGCCATGACGGGTCACCTTGTTTTCAGAACACTCCACACAAACGACGCTGTAGGCGGCATCACGCGTTTGCTGGACATGGATGTGGAACCGTTCCTGCTTTCCTCGGTAGTCAAATCGTTCATCGCGCAGCGACTCGTGCGCACCATTTGTCCAGACTGCGCGCAATTGGTTGAATATCCGCGTGAATATCTCGCCGAGATCGGTCTTCCTGTGAAGGAACTTGGCACCCGGTTCAAGCGTGGCACCGGTTGCGATCAATGTCGTCAGACTGGCTATCAAGGACGCGCGGCAATTTATGAGGTTTGTCTTATCACGGAGCCGCTAAGAAAATTGATCATGCAAAAGCGAGATGGCGGCGAGCTCAAGCAATGCGCCATTGCCGAAGGCATGGAGACTTTGCGACAGGATGGTTGGCGACGCGTCGCTGAAGGCAAAACTACGATCGAAGAGGTCGTCCGAGTCACGCAAACCGATGAGGTGATGGCCGAAACGACCGAAGAAGCCGGGCCGGTCGTGGCTGGGTAATCGCGCGATTCTAAAAAGCGCGTGTCATCCCGAGCGGAGCGAGGGACCCCGCCTATTAGCGCCGAATAACTGCTGTCCCAAATCTTCCCACTTTGGATTAGGCCGTCGCACGAGATCATTTTTCTTTTCTCGACGCCAACCTTTGATCTCTTTCTCACGCGAGATTGCGTCACGAGCGCGATCGAATCTTTCGTAATACACTAATCGATCAACATTGTACCGCCTTGTAAAGCTTCGCCTCGAAACATTGCCGTGAAACCATAAGCGGCGCTCTAGGCTGTTTGTAACTCCGGTATAAAGAACAACCCGGCTCCGGTTGGTCATCATATAAACATAGTAAGCTTTCATGCGGCGCACCGTCACCCTGAACGAAGTGGCTTGTGTTCTCGCTGCTTAATTGCGGGGTCCCTCACTTCGCTTGGGGTGACATGCACTTGCTTTGGCGCGAGGGGGTTTACCTTGTTAGATGGGGGCCTCATCCTGAACAAAGTGAAGGATCTCATTCAAGCTGATTGATCACGCTAATTCGCGTGTGTGCTTGGTACTCCGAATGTGAGGTCCCTCGCTTCGCTCGGGATGACCCGCCTTGCTATTCGCCGCGCAATTCGCGAATGGCCTTTGCGTAATCTGGCGAGTGAAAAATTGAGGTGCCTGCAACGAGGACGTTTGCACCGTTTTCGATCGATACTCGTGCAGTTTCGACATTGATGCCACCGTCTACTTCGATGTTAATCGTGCTACTCAACGACCTTGCACGTTTAACTTTTTCCATTTGATCAGCTCGAAAGGATTGACCTCCGAAGCCCGGATGCACGGTCATCACGAGTAGCATGTCGATCTTGTCCAGGAACGGTTCAACTAAATCGAATGGGGTTTCGGGATTTAGAGTGAGGCCGGCGCGGCAACCAGCGTCTCGAATCTGCTGCAATGTTTTCATGACGCTATGTTTCGCCTCGGGTTCCACGTGAACAGTGATCGAGTTTGCGCCGGCTTTAATAAATCGCGGAACGTAATGATCGGCGTGCTCGATCATAAGATGTACATCAAGCGGGAGACTTGTTAGGCCGCGCACCCGTCCGACTATCTCCGGACCGAAGGAAATGTTATCGACGAAATGTCCATCCATGATGTCACAGTGAAGCCAATCGGCGCCCGCGGCCTCCACCCGATGGATTTCGTCACCGAGTCTCGAAAAATCGGCAGCCAGAATGGATGGCGCGACGATGATTTTTCCCATGGAGTGATGGAGTAAAGGAGTAATAGCGTAATGGCAAGCCTTCCTGCCAGCACTGCACTACTTCATTCCTCCAACAGAAATGCCGCTTGACGGCGTGCTGGTCTGTTTCATGTTACCGCGTTTCAGCCGGCCGAATCGCGCTCGTGGGGAGGGTTCTGTGAAGATGGCCGCCTCAGGCGGATGAACGCGCTTCTTCTCAGGCTGGAAAATTTCTGCTAATAAATAATTCATGTTCAATGGACTTTTCGGCTGGTTATCCAGCGACATCGGGATCGATCTGGGCACGGCAAACACTCTTGTTTACGTAAAGGATCAGGGGATCGTATTGCGCGAGCCATCTGTGGTTGCTGTACAGGCCGGCACCAACAGAGTGCTCGCCGTGGGTGACGAAGCCAAGCGCATGCTCGGCCGGACGCCGGCGAACATTGTCGCGGTGCGCCCGCTCAAAGATGGCGTAATAGCGGATTTCGAAGTGACGGAAGCGATGCTGCGGCACTTCATCACCAAGGTCCACAATCGGCGGGTAAAAGCGAGACCACGCGTTGTTATCGCAGTGCCATCTGGAATCACAGAAGTGGAAAAGCGCGCGGTGCGTGAGTCGGCGACTCATGCCGGAGCGCGTGAAGTTTATTTGATTGAGGAACCAATGGCCGCTGCGATTGGGGTGGGACTCCCTGTGCAAGATCCGGCCGGCAACATGATCATCGATATCGGAGGAGGCACGACGGAGGTCGCGCTGATTTCGCTGTCGGGAATCGTGTTTAGCCGCAGCGTGCGCGTCGCCGGCGATGAACTGGATGAAGCGATCGTGCAGTATATGAAACGCGCCTACAATCTGATGGTCGGCGAACGCACGGCCGAGGAAATAAAAATTAAAATTGGTTCGGCATATCCGAGCGAAAAGGAAACGAGCGTAGAAGTTAAAGGACGTGATTTGGTCGCCGGTCTGCCCAAGACGCTCATGATCACCTCCCAGGAAGTCCGCGAAGCATTGCTCGAACCAATCTCGACTATTGTCGATTCCGTGCGGATCACTCTTGAGCGATGTCCGCCCGAGCTTTCAGCGGACCTCGTCGATCGCGGCCTGGTACTAGCAGGCGGCGGCGCGTTGCTGCGGGGCTTTGACAAGCTTTTGAGCGAGGAAACAGGTTTGCCTGTCCATGTTGCTGAAGATCCGCTCAGTGCAGTAGCGGAAGGGACCGGCAAATGCCTCAATGAACTTAAATTCTTGCGTCAAGTGGCTTCGGCAGACCGCCAGTGGCGGTAAACCAGTGGCATCGGCTTCCAGCCGATGTTTGAAGATGGGCTGGGAGCCCATGCCACAAGCATGAGCCGCACGAACATCATCGCGCTGCTGATTTTCGGCGCAATTCTTGGATACTTTCTCAGCTTCGGTCCGGCGGCCACGCAGAAGTTCAAGACTGGCGTCTATCAGTTGCTGGCACCATTTTTCACGGGCGGCTCCGGATTAAAAAAACAGCTTACATCGGTGCGTACAGGCTTGAAGTCGCTCGACCAATTAGAGCATGAAAACTCTAATTTACAGGTGGAAAATCGGGAACTCCGAGCGACTAACCAAGGTCTGCGCGACGCCGAGAACGAGGTGAATCGCTTGCGTCATGCACTCAATTATCGCGAGCGCTCGGTCTTTAAGTTAATCGCTGCAGAAATTGTCGCGCGCGATTCGTCGACTTGGTGGCGAACAGTTACCATTAACCGCGGCAAGCGAGATGGCATCGAAATCGACATGCCTGTCGCGACCGACGAGGGATTAATAGGAAAGATAACGACCGCGAGCGACAGCGTCTCGGTTGTATTGCTGATTTCCGATGAAAACTGCCGAATCGCCGCAAAGGTCGAAGGAAGCCGGGAACAGGGAATCGTATCTGGCGAGCGCGTGACAACAGGGCTCACCCCTGTGTTGAACCTGAATTTTTTGTCAAAACAGGCTGATCTGAAGTCTGGCCAAAAAGTTTATACTTCGGGAGTTGGCGGCGTGTTCCCATCGGGTTTGCTGATTGGCAGTGTAAAAACTTTCCGTGTGCGAGAACTGGATGGCCAAGCGCAGCTCACACCCGCGGTCGATTTATCGCATCTGGAGGACGTGTTCGTAGTGACCGGTCGAAAATGATTTTCTTTTTTGTTTTACTCTTACTTGTGCTGCTAGCGCAGATTGCGGAGTTTTTTATTCCAGTCCTGCCGTGGTTTTACAACGCACATGTGTACATCGTGCCCGTGATTGTCTTTTATGGCGCAATGGCACTGCCGTTTCCTCTCATGCTGGCGCTCGCCCTCTACGCGGGGATTTTGCTGGATGCCCTTACGGTGCAGGTGATCGGCGGGAAAGTTGAAATTTCAACTGGATCATCGATACTCATTTACGGTGTGTTGGCAGGAGTAATGCATGGCCTGAGACCGCTGTTTGCACGCGGACGCTGGGAAGTGCACTGCATCCTGAGTGGTGTCTTCACTTCGTTAATAGTTCTGGCGCAATATTTGATGATTACGTTTCGTCGCGGCTCTATTGTTTTCACCCGCGAAATTTGGTGGCAGATCGGCGGGCCTGGTCTCGTTGCCATGGCGATGGCTCCGATCCTGTTTTGGTTCTTGCAATGGATGGGACGGATGACTGCCTATTCCTATCGACCTGAAAGGGGGCGGCTGGAATGAGCAGGCGCCGTATTACTTCGCGTGTCCGGATTCAATTAGTCGGCCTTTTGATGCTGATGGGTTTGGGCGCTCTCGGCCTCAAGCTTTGGTGGATCCAGGTGGCGCATGGGCAGGAATGGACGTCCCAGCTCCGTGGGAGTTCGCAGGCGACGGTGCGGATTCCTTCGGTGCGCGGTGAGATCAGGGATCGCACCGGAATGACACTTGTCCAAAATCGCGCCAGTTATGAAGTCGATTTTTATCTGCCGGAAATGGTCAAAGGCTATCGCGAACGCTTTGGTCAGCCGCCTGTGACCGAGTATCGAGCAACCATCAATGGAATGCCGAAAGATCTGAGGGAACCGGACATTATCAGGATTGTCAATAACGGCATCGTCCCGCGCCTCAACGACCTCGATCTTGCGCGCGATTACAACGCCGGGAAGTTGCAGAAACACTATCGCAACGATACCGAAGTTCCGTTTTCCTACGTCAAAGACATCGATTTTCCAACCTTGGCGAAATTTTCCGAGCACGATGTCGGATTGCCTGGAGTGGAACTCGCGATCAAACCGGTGCGCTCGTACGTTTACGGCGCGCTCGGAGCGCATCTTCTGGGTTATGTCGGCTTGCCAGACGACATTGACAAAGAGGATGCGAAGAAATTCACGTTTTACCAGGGAGACGTGGAAGGAAAATCGAACGTTGAAAAAGTCATGGACGAGTATCTGCGCGGGAAACCTGGTGTTCGTTATTTACGGCGCAACGCAAAGGGGACCATTGACGGCGTCCTGCGCGAAGATCCTCCTGAGCAAGGCGCCAATGTTTATTTGACCCTCGACGCGCGCATTCAGGCGATCGCAGAAGAAGCGCTGCGCGCGGTGAGTCGCGCCGGTGCCGTGGTTGTCGATCCAAACAATGGCAATGTCCTGGCGATGGCTTCTGTCCCATCGTTCGATCCAAATACTTTCATCCCGAGCATCAAGGCAAAGGATTGGAAAGCGCTGCAGAAAGACGAAGGCGATCCGTTAGTTAACCGCGCGATTAGCTGTCTGCCGCCAGGCTCGACATTTAAGCTCATCACGGCGCTGGCCGGATTGCGTGACACGAAAAATCTCGCAAACGCGCATTACAACTGCGGTGGCGGCGTCAGTTACGGCGATCACTTTTTCCGATGTTGGGTAGCCGAAAAGCATTACACGCACGGAAACATCGGCCTTGCCGATGCGCTCAAAGTGTCGTGTGACTCTTTCTTCTATCAGTACGGAAACGCAGCTGGCATTCAGTCGATTGATCACATTGGCAGGATGCTGGGAATGGGCGAGGAATCGGGCTTGCAACTGTCAGGCGAACAAACCGGCAATATGCCGGGACCGGAGTGGATGCAGATCCACCATCCGCAAGAGAGATGGTCGCAGGCGCAAACGGCCAATGTTTCGATCGGCCAGGGCTACACACTTGTTTCACCTCTCCAATTGGCGATGGCCTACGCGACGATCGCGAACGGCGGCATATGCTATTACCCACGCTTGGTTGATAAAGTCTTGAAGCAAGACGGCTCTCCACTGCTGGATAAGCAAGGCAATCCGGCGGCGCCACCTCCGCGCGTGCGATCAGATCTACGGCAGGAAATTCCGCCGGATAGGATCGAGCTAGTACGCAAAGGCCTTTGGAAAGTTGTTAACGAAGATGGAGGGACCGGTGGCAGAGCACGTTTGAAGGAATGGGTCGTGGCGGGGAAGACCGGCACCGCGCAGGCCACCGACCGTGGTCACGAGGAAAACGTTGCGTGGTTTGCCTGTTTCGCGCCATTCGACCATCCCAAGTACGTCGTGGCGGTGATGGTGCAGGGCGCCTCTGGACACGGCGGCGAGGTTGCGGGCCCGATCGCCGACAGAATATTGGAGCGCTCGCTCGCACTGGATGAAGGCAAATTCGACATGCAGGTGGCCTGGCTCACACCCGCACATCACGCCAATCCGCTGCAATTAATCAAATCGGTCGCTTATAACGAAAAGGGAGGCAATCTCGGAAGCGAAGACGAAGAAACTGCGGACCAATCGCAGGCTACCACCGCCCAAATGGCAAGTTCAGACGCTTCGCCCGACGTCGAACCGGAAGCAGATTCTCAGGGCAAAGTGCGGCGGCGAGGTCCGGCTGCTGCCCGCGCTCTCCCCGCGACGACGCCAGCTCCCCGCAATTTCTTCCAAAAGCTCTTTGGAATACATCGGCAACCAGCGCCAGCGCCAGCGCCACCGCCCCAGCCGCCTAACCGCAAGCGTGGCACACCACCACGATGAACACCCGACCAGAATCATCGCCGCAGTGCATGTGCTCAGTTCCGCTTCTGATCGGACAACCTTTTTCGCTTTATGATAGACAAAGTAAGAAAACTTTTGGGTCTTTCCTCACGAAAGACCGGCAAAAAACTCATCCTCAGTGTAGAAAAACTCGAGTCCCGGGTCGCAGTGCTCGAGAATGGCCGGCTTGAGGAGTACAGCGTCGAGCGTAAAAGCTCGCGAAATATCGTAGGCAGCGTTTACAAGGGTAAAGTCAAAAACATCGAGATGGGGTTGAAGGCGATGTTTGTTGACATCGGCTTCGAGAAAAATGCGTTCCTCCATTTTTGGGACGCAATACCGGCTGCGCTCGACAGCGGTATCGAGGAAATTGATCGCCGGGGGAGCAAGCGGCCGCGAAAACGGATTACGGTTAAAGAGATACCGAGCATTTATCCCGTCGGCTCCGATGTCATTGTGCAGGTGACCAAAGGCCCCATCGGCACAAAAGGTCCAAGGGTCACCACCAATCTCAGTTTTGCCGGGCGCTACCTGGTGCTGATGCCATTCAGCGATCGTAGCGGTATCTCGCGAAAAATCGAAAACCAGAGGGAGCGCGAACGGTTGCGCAAGATTGTCCGGGAATTGGAAATTCCCGACGGGGTTGGAGTCATTATCCGCACAGTAGGCGAAGGTCAACGGGCACGATATTTTGTGCGGGATCTGCGTTTTCTTCTCGATCAGTGGGCCCAAGTCGAGCAATTCATTCGTGAGGAACCAGCCCCGTGCCGTCTCTTTGAGGAGCCGGATTTGGTCGGGCGGACCGTGCGTGATTTTCTCACAGAGGAAATCGACGAAGTCGTTTGCGATGACCGCGGATCAACAGAACGAATGATCGAAATGATCGGGCAAATCTCCCGACGCGCCCGGAATCGGGTGCATCATTACGATAGCGCGATGCCGATCTTTGAAACGTACGGAGTGCAGAAGCAAATAGATGACGCTTTTCATCGCCAGGTCTGGCTGAAATGCGGCGGCTATATTGTGATCGACGAGACTGAAGCGCTGGTGGCTATCGACGTGAATACGGGCCGAAACAAAGGCGGACGCGACGTCGAGAAAACAATTTTGCAGACGAACCTGGAAGCTGCGGATGAAATCGCTCGCCAGCTTCGCCTACGCAATATCGGTGGGCTGATCATAGCTGACTTCATCGACATGAAGAGCCGCAAAGACCAGCAGGCCGTTTACGGCTTGATGAAGGAGCGGCTCAATCGCGACAAAGCCAAGACGCATATTCTTCCCATTTCACAGCTCGGCCTGATGGAGATGACTCGCCAGAGAGCGCAGGAAAGCCTCAGCGACACGATTTACGAGAATTGTCCGTACTGCGGGGGGCGCGGCGTGGTGAAAACTTCCATGACCACGAGTGTAGAATTGCATCGGACTCTCAACACCGTTATGCGCAAGTACCAGGAAAGCATTCATGATATCCGTGTAATTCTGAATCCAGGTGTACTGAAGCGGTTGAAGGAAGAAGATGAAGAATTACTGGTGGAGTTAGAGCGCCGCTACGCAGGCCGGCTTAGCTTTCGCGGCGATCCCACGTTTCACCACGAAAAGTTTGTAATTACCGACGCAAATACTGGCACGGAGCTCCACGCGTAAGGCCGTGCCTCACACCAAATAATCCTTGCAATTCCTTGCAGCTTGTCCAAGAGTCGGGCATCCGGGGTAATGGCGAGTTTCGTAATTACCTTGCGAGTTCCAAAGGAGTGTTTGGAGCATAGAAACTGAGGAGAAAGACTTAACCAAAGGAGAAATAAGATGAAGAAATCAGTGTTGGGGCTGTTATGCATCGCTGCAATCACTTCTGCAGCGGTTGCAGGGACGGAGACTTATTCTGGAAAGGAAATGAAACAGGTGGCGCCGCCACCTTGTCCGCAATGGTACGCAGACAACGAGTTTAACGTCAGTCTGTGGGGCACTTACATTTTCACGGGAAATAATTGGCAGGATGATCGCTACCTCGAATCGGATCACGCCTTCGGCGGTGGGATTGACCTCAAATACTTTTTTCACCGGTACTTCGGTGTCGGTATTGAGGGATGGGCGGTAGATTCGAGGCGCTCGTTTGAAGATGTCTTTGTCGATCTTAACAACGGCGTGTTTTCCGACACGACTCGACATGAGAGCCGCGCGGTGGGTTCTGTGTTGGGCACATTGACGCTGCGCTACCCAATCCCGTGCACCCGATTCTCGCCTTACATTTTTGGTGGAGGCGGCGGAATCTTTGGTGGCGGTGAAAAGACGAGTGTTGTTGTGAGCGACGGAATCATTCGCACTGAACAAACCGGCTCCGAGACGCGGGCCATCGGCCAGGTCGGCGGCGGCATGGAAGTTCGCATGACCCCGCACATTGGCTGGGTCAGCGATTTCAGCTGGAATTTCGTGGACGGGTCGCATAACAACTTTGGAATGGTTCGCACCGGAGTTAATTTCGCGTTCTAGCCAACCGAGAATCGTATTTATCAAAGCGGCGTCCGACGTTTCGGACGCCGCTTTTTTTGTACAGACGCGTCTCAAATTTTCGAATGCGCGAAAAGCAGCAACACTGAGTCTGAGGTTGGCAAGCGCGATTGCCGTTTGCGAACGTTGTTGTGCGCACGAAATTATGGTCATGTCGTTTGTCGAAACGCTGGACAATCTGGCACTGAAGAAATCGGAGCTGGTCTACCAGTTCGAGCATCTGATCGCGCAGAAATCGGACCGGCAGCTTGAGGCGATGGCCCAGGCTTCTCGCTCGATTACTCTGCGAAACTTTGGACGGACGATGCGTCTGTTTGCTCCGCTGTATCTTTCCAACGAATGCGTCAACAATTGCCGGTATTGTGGCTTCTCACGCGATAATCCGATCCTCCGCGTCACGCTTCATGTCGACGAAGTAGTGGCCGAAGCAAAGCATCTCGCCCGCCAGGGATTTCGTCAGATTCTTCTTGTCGCCGGCGAGCATCCAAAGTTTGCGGGCCGCGATTATCTTGCCGAATGCGTTCGCGCGCTTGCTCCCGATTTTTCGTCGATTTCCATTGAGGTAGGTCCGATGAAAACTGAGGATTATCTCCCGGTTGTCGAGGCGGGCGCAGAAGGGCTTGTCGTTTATCAGGAGACGTACAATCGCGGCATTTACACCGAAATGCATACCGCTGGGCCGAAACGGGATTTCAATTTTCGCCTCGATTGCGTCGAACGCGGTTACGCGGCCGGTTTTCGACGCCTCGGCATCGGCGCGCTGATTGGTTTATCGCGCTGGCAGGATGAAGCGATCGCGCTCGCAGCGCATTTGGAACATTTGTTCAAACACTGTTGGCAGGCGCAAATCACGGTAAGCTTGCCGCGGTTGCGCCCGGCAGCTGGCGGATTTCGTCCGCTGTTCTCGATGACGGATCGCCAACTGGTGCAATTGGTTTGCGCTTTGCGGATTACTTTCCCGCAGCTTGGCGTTGTGTTGAGTACGCGCGAGCGCGCGTCGCTGCGAGATTCGCTGGCGCTAATTGGTGTAACGATGATGAGCGCTGGCAGCCACACTGAACCGGGCGGTTATACAAGGCAAGGGCGCGAACATCTCCATCGCACCGTGCGCGGTCGTATCGTTGCGCCCGAATACCAAGACGGGGAAGATGAGCTTGCCACCGGTCAATTTGAGATTAGCGACGAACGTTCCCCGGCTGAAGTCGCCGCAGTCCTACGCCGCCGCGGACTTGAACCGGTGTGGAAAGATTGGGACCAAGCCCTTTGCGGTGCATGACGATCTCACTCAATGGCGAATCTGTGGATTCCCGCGAGGCCAGAACGATCGCGGAGCTAATCGATCGTTATCAATTGCCACCGCAATCGATTTTGGTGGAGCACAACGGTCTCGCCGTGCATCGACACGAATGGGCAGAGCGGCCACTATCTGAAGGCGACCGTGTCGAATTCATCCGTGTCGTCGCCGGCGGTTAGATGCTTGTTAAAGTGTTTCTTTTCATCAAATCTGATGAGCGCTCTTTACTACGACGCGCATTTCGTCTGTGTGAAGAACCGTGACAGGGGTTTGCGGGGCAATGAATTCGCCTTCGGTGACAACGTCCACCACGTGATCGGTGAAACGCGCTTTACCGCTGGGTCGTAACACCGTAACCGCGGTGCCTTGCGTTCCGGGTGTGAGCGTCAGCGCGGTCGCGAACTGTCGCGGCACGCCGGCCAGCGATGGCCCGGGAGGATTTGAATCCATTAAAGCGAATCGGCGGTAAATGCTCGTACGCGGCAGATAACGCGCGAGAAGAGCGATTACGATAAATGAGCCGATGATCGCAATGAACATGTTAAGCAGCGGGATAGCGAGCATCTTACCAGTCGGGAAAAAGTTTTGGCCGGGATAACGATCGATCATCGTCCAGAGCAATGACGCGAGCATGAGAAACACACCAACGACTCCGAAGATGATCGTGCTATGTGCGAAGAACAATATCTCGATCAAGACGAGAATCATTCCGAGAATAAAGAGCGCAACGACCTCCCAGCCAGCGAGACCGGCCAGGTAATGCCCAAGGAAAAAGAGGGCGAAACAAATCACCGAGATTACTCCTGGCCACGTCACGCCAGGAATTTTGAATTCCAGATACGCACCGAGAATTCCTCCCAGCAGAAGCAGTGGCGCAAGGGCTGTGATCCAAAACGCGAACTGCTCGAAACCAGTCGGTTCGATACTGACTTCGTTTCCTTTGAGACCGGCTTTTTTGATGAGATCAGCCACCGAATCGGCGACGCCCTCTGCGAGTAACGGTTTGCCATTGATCCGTTCAGTCGCTTCCTGGGCATTCAGAGTTAGTACCGCTCCTTTCGGGTGAACGATCCGGTCGCCGATTTTTACTTCCTTGTCCTTGTTCATGAACGCCTCGGCGACGTCGGGATTGTGCCCGCTCTTGATCGCGGAACCACGGATGAGCGCAGACCAATACGAAATCGTTTTCTCTTTTGCCGTCGCAGGAAGATCTTCGCCCGTAGAGAGGATGGGCGCGGCCGCGCCAATTGCGCTGACCGGCGCCATGAAGATGTGTTGTGTGGCAAGAGCGATAAGTGAACCGGCGGACCCGGCGTTTGTGTTGATGAATGTGTAGGTCGGGATTTTTGTTTGATTAAGTGCATTTACGATATCGGTCGCTGTATCGAGGCGGCCCCCGTAGGTATTCATGTCGAAAATGATCGCGGACGCTTCGTTGCTCTCGGCTGTTTTCACAGCGCGGCGCAGGAACGCGAGAAGCGAAGGCGCAACTTCGCCATGCAGCGGCACGACCACCACATCGCCTTTGTCAATCGCCTCGCTCGCCTGAGCGGGCGCCATTGCCGTCACCAAGCAAGACACGACGACGATCCATAAATGCTTTCTCATCACTTGGACACCGACTTGCACTGCGTAAGTTTGGCATCGCTTCAAAGGCCAAACGAGGCAAAAATAATCAGGCGCGCATGGGAACGATCCCTTCGGAAACGATCGAGCAAATTGCTGCTGCGAACGATATTGTCGACGTGATCGGCTCGTACTTTCCGCTAAAGCGCGCGGGAGCGAATTTCAGGGCGCTCTGTCCGTTTCATCAGGAGAAAACGCCTTCGTTCATGGTCAGTCCGAGCCGGCAGACCTTCCATTGTTTTGGTTGTGGGGCGGGCGGGAGCGTTTTTCGCTTCGTCATGGACTATGAGCATACCGATTTTCCGTCGGCCGTTCGCAAGCTTGGTGCACGGGCGGGAATTTCAGTGATCGAGCAGCGCGCCGCGGCCGATGAAGATCGACGATATGAGGCGCGCCGGACACTGCTGAAATTGCACGCCGATGCTGCCGAATGGTTTCACGAAAATCTGTTGAAAAGAGATGTCGGGGAGCCAGCGCGAAAATACTTAAAACAGCGCGGGGTTACTGCGGAAATCGCCAAACATTGGCAGCTTGGCTATGCACCAGATGAATGGGACGGGTTTGGCAAATGGGCACGCGCGCACGGCTACCATTCTCGCGACCTCATTACGAGCGGCCTCGTAAAAACAAGGGATGACGTAGAAACCCCGCCGGAAGAGAGCTCAAGGGCGTACGATCGCTTTCGTGGCCGCATTATGTTTCCAATTCATGATTACCGCACAGGTGAATTAATTGCCTTCAGTGGACGGCTCCTGAAGGATGCGGAGGGAGCGGCGAAATATTTGAATTCTCCAGAGACTCCGCTTTTCCGAAAAGGCAGGGTCCTTTTTGGCCTGCACAAATCCAAGCGTGCGTTGATCGAGGCGAACTGCGCTGTTGTGTGTGAGGGGCAGCTGGATTTGATAAGTTTGTTTGAGACAGGAATCACAAACGTGGTTGCGCCGCAGGGAACCGCGTTTACAGAAAATCAGGCACGGGTTTTGAAACGCTTCGTCAACGAAGTGATTCTTTGCTTCGATGCCGACGCAGCTGGTCGAAAGGCGGCCGAACGCTCTCTCGATGCGCTGCTGCAAAACGACCTAATTGTACGAGTGGCCGAGATGCCTGCCGGAGAGGATCCCGACTCGCTGGTCCGGCGGGAAGGGAAAGAGGCATTTGAGAGCCGCGTTACGGGTGCGCGAGATTTTTTCGATTACTGGATCGAGCGTGAGACCGCTGGTGTTAATCTGACCTCCTTGGGTGCCAAGATGCAACTGGCTAGAAGTTTAGCTGAGACGGTTTCCCGCGTGCGCGACCCGCTGATGCGTGGAGAAGTAGTGAACCGAGTGAGCGCGCGCCTGGGTGTTGCCACTCAGGACTTTGAATCGCTTGTAGCCAAGCAAAGAAGCGAACCACTTCGGTCAGGCGTTCAATCTGGGACAGATGATACTCGTAAAACCACTATTATGCCGCGGCACGATATCGCTATGCTTTGCCTTCTGGCGTTGCGAGACAAAAAAGCGAGAGAATTCCTTTGCGGACAAAATTGGCGCGAGGTTTTGGGGCAGGTCCCGGATGGAGAAATTCTGGTCCGCATTCTCAAAAGCGACCTGCGCCCGGACGAGGCGGCCTCACTTAATGCCTTTATGGTCACGCTCTCCCCACCGGAGGAGCGACTGGTCTCTTCGTGGCTGCTGCAAAGGGTGCCGCCTAATGCTGGGGCGATGGTCGAAAGATGGTGGTTGGGCATTCGGCAGGCTGTCTTGCGCCGCCAACTTGATGTCGCCGCAAACCAAATAAAACTCCCCAATCTGAGCACCGGAGACGTCGTAAATTTGCAGAAACAAATCCTTGACCTGCAGGAGCAGCTCCACGAGCTTTCCCGGCCTGCCGGCCCGGGAGACAATTAGTTGTCGATCTATTGCCGCGCGGCAAATCGAACGTCTTAGTCAAATCATTAATAGCATCATCTTGGCCAGGCATTCGAAACACAGGGGAGGCAGCGCACGGTCGTCGGCGAAACGGCTTAAACAGGGCCAGCGCCGCGGTTCATCAAAAAGACCGGTTGCTCTTCGACTTCGTCGGAAACTCAAGAAACAACCGCGAACCGTTGCGCTCAAAGCCAAACGCAGACGTACTTTAACTCAACACGGTAACGGGTCTTTGCCAGAGGCGTCAGAGCAAATGGCGGCATCCCGTTTGTACTCGACGATTGAATTACAGAGCCGCATTCGCGAGCTGATCAAGCTCGCAAAGGAACAAGGCTATCTGACGTTTGACGACCTAAACGAGGCGTTGCCTGAGGGAATCACTGACGCCGATGAACTCGACCTGATTCTCACACGGCTGCGTCGCTTGGAGATCGACATTATCGAGGCGTCGGAAGTCGATCGCTATAAGGACGGGAAAAAGGATACTGAGGAGGATTTGGAAGAGGAAGAGAGAAGCGAAACCAAGGTCGATATTCTGGACGACCCGGTGCGCATGTATCTCAAGCAAATGGGTCAGGTCCCGCTTCTGACCAGGGAACAGGAAGTAGAAATATCCAAGCGCATTGAAGAGGCCGAAGACATGGTGCTGAAGCACATCAATCGTTTTGGCATTATCGCGCAGGCCCACCTGGATCTGGCCAGAAAACTGATCGAGGGCAGAGAACGTTTCGATCGAGTGATCCTCGACAAGAAAATCGAGAGTCGCGAGAGATATATGAAAAATCTCCCCCGCCTCTGCAAACAGGTGGAACAATTAAGCGCGTCGATCGCGCGGCAGTTTTACGAGATGTCGCGCAATTCCTTAAAAAAACGACCACAAAAGCTCCGGGCATTGCAAAGAATGATGGCTTCGTTGCAACGGCTTTATCCTCTTTTTTACCTCAAGCAGAAAGTCACGGAGGAATTTGTACACCTGGCGGATGACGCGCACCATACCTCGCTTTATTTGCAAACTGAGCTGGCCAAGAATCCTCGCAGCAAGAAAAGGCGATTGCAGCTTCAAAGCAAAGTCCGCGAGCTGGAAAAAGGGCTGTGGTTCTCGCTTCCCGAGTATGCGAAGGAGTACCAGACGCTCAAGGGCTGGATGCGCCAGGCTTTCAAGGCAAAAACCGAAATGGTGGAAGCCAACCTCCGTCTCGTCATCTCGATCGCAAAAAAATACACCAATCGCGGTCTATCGTTCCTTGACCTGATTCAGGAAGGAAACATGGGATTGATGAAGGCGGTCGAGAAATTCGAGTATCGACGCGGATATAAGTTTTCCACATACGCGACGTGGTGGATTCGGCAAGCCATCACCCGCTCGATTGCCGACCAGGCCCGCACGATTCGCATTCCGGTGCACATGATTGAGACGATTAATAAACTCATGCGCGTGCAAAAGCAGCTGGTGCAGGAATACGGACGCGAACCTTCGCCCGAAGAAGTAGCCGAAGAAGTGCTGCTGCCAGTCGATCGGGTGCGCTCAGTGCTCAAGATGGCGCAGCAACCAATCTCCCTTCAGTCTCCGGTGGGTGAGAGCGAAGAAACGAATTTTGGCGATTTTATCGAAGACAGAGGCGCCGAAAATCCGAGCGACATGACTGCGATTGTCCTGTTGAAGGAAAAAATCAAGGACGTGCTGGAGACGCTCACTGATCGCGAAAGGCAGGTCCTCGAGCAACGATTTGGCTTGGTCGATGGATATAGCCGAACCTTGGAAGAAGTAGGGCGGCAATTCCAGGTCACCCGGGAGCGTATCCGTCAGATCGAAGCAAAGGCCTTGCGCAAAATGCGACATCCGACTCGTATCCGGCAACTCGAAGGCTTCCTTGAAGCCCCCGGACTGTGATTAGGGTCGTCATTCCAGCGCAACTTCCGGCTCCGCAGATAGTTCAATTAAATGGAGACTATGGATCGTGAAGATGACAAAGAGTTGTGGGATGTTCTCGGCCGCGTTCCCGAGCCTACGCTGTCCGCATTCTTTGCGCGGAATGTAGTAAGAAGCGTTCGCCAGAAGGCGACTCGCTTTGATCGGATGCGCGGTTGGTTTAGCTGGCGGAGACTGGCTGCGGCGTCTGCTGTAGTTATCCTCGTGATCGGTATGGCTATGGCCACACATCACCCAGTCTCGCAGACGCCGGCCAAAAATGACTCAGACGTCGTGGCAAAAATCGATCCACAAGATTATGACGTCGTAGCCGATCTGGATGAACTGATCGCCTGGGATGAAAACAGCGTGTGGGAGGATAAGCCGACTTTGTAAGTTAATCGTCGCTTTGTCGGCTTTCGCTTTGTTCTGTGCTGCCGCACAAGCGCAACCCCAATCGCATCGGCCAAGCGGGCGCCCAGCGGCCGGACCTCCTCGTGGACCAGGAGGTCCGAGCATGCGCGACAGATGGATGGCGATGCCCCCCGCGGCGCGCCAAAACTTCCAACGCAATGCCGAGCGTTGGCTTCGAATGAGTCCCGAAGAGCGCAACGTTATGCGCCAACGAGAGAATTTGCGACGCGAGACCATCAGGCGTGAGACTGACGCAGCGGTTCGCGATTCGGGCCTCCGCCTGAGTCCGCAGGAACGCGCTCAATTTGAATCGCGTTACATCCAGGAACGCCGAAAGGTGGAACGAGGGTTGAGACAGCAAATTGAGACTGAGCGACAACAGCAGTTGCCGGCACTGATTCAAGAATTGAAGAAAGAGTTCCAGATCGACCAACCAACCAAAGCTCCGGCGAGCAAACCGGCAGAGTCGCCCAAATCAAAGAAGTAGGAAGAAGTAACAGTCGCCTTCCTTCTTTTATCCATGACCGGCCAGGGTTCCTGAAAAAGAAACTGGCTCAAGATTATTCTCGAGCCAGCTCGATCTGGATTTCTAGATTCTACATCAGCTATTTACCGCCGATAGTAGTGGTGATACCGGTGGTGGCGGTAATAGCGATGCCCGCCGTACCAATAGTAAGGCCGATAATAGCCATAGTACGGATACGGTCGGTAATAACGGTACGGATAGTAATAGCCATAGGGGTAATATCCATAATAGCCCGGAAATCCGACCCCTATTCCGACCGACACGCCAGCATCAGAACGCTGCGCGGGAACGAAAGCCAGTAACCCAGCCACCGATCCGATTAAAAGAAGTTTTTTCCAGTTCATGTTTTTCCTCCCTATAAATTAAACAGACCTGAGGAAGGAAAGTTCTCCGATTTATTCGGATTCAGAATTTTCTGCATATGCCGTGATGCAAATGCTTTCGCCAATCTGTCGGTAGGAAACACACCGAAGGCGAAGTGCATTCGCGGCGGCTTCAGCCCCGCGTCCTGGAAACGCGATCACAGGTCCTCCGGTCAGGATCGGACCCAAATAGAATTGCACTTTATCAATGACGCGTGCGTCGAGCGCCTGGCTTAGCACATCGCCGCCGCCCTCAATCAGTACACTCGTGATGCCTCGCTGGCCCAGGTTTTTAAGGACTGTGGCCAGCGACTTACGTTGATAAATCAGCGTTCGTGAACTGAACTGGTCGGAAAATAAGTGAGCGCGTCGCGGCAGCTTTCCTGAGCGAGTCAGCACAATGCGCCAGGGTTGGCGCGCGCCACGAACGCCGCGCACCGTCAGCCGGGGATTGTCCGCCCGGACCGTGTTCGTTCCGACTAGAATTGCGTCCACTTGGGCGCGAAGCTCA
>Ga0209577_10002058_pt1 | contig 19547 bp, 19 predicted proteins | sample GraSoiAngelo_109_FD_185874 | JGI IMG/M metagenome (GOLD analysis project Ga0209577, IMG submission 185874) | Grasslands soil microbial communities from the Angelo Coastal Reserve, California, USA - 14_0903_12_20cm (SPAdes) (version 2) | ecosystem: Environmental > Terrestrial > Soil > Grasslands...
GCCCGTTGCAACCGATGAGGAGATCCGCTCCGCGGCCGTCCAGTACGTCCGGAAGATCAGCGGATTCCACAAGCCCTCGCGCGCGAACGCGGAGGCGTTCGAGCGCGCCGTCGACGCGGTCGCCGCCGTCTCGGCCGAGCTCCTCGGCGAGCTGGTGACCTCGGTGCCGCCGAAGGACCGCGAGGCCGAGGCGGCCAAGGCAAGGGCGCGCAGCGGGCAGCGGTACGCCGCCGCCTAGCAGCGGCCGCCCCGAATCTCGAATCGTCCTGCCCTGAGGTCGCAGTACGACCCTTGGGCAGGACGCTTATGCAGTTAGGTACCTAAGCTTCTGGCCCGCGATGGAGGCCGCGGCGACAGATCGCATCGAGGGCTGGGTCTGGCGCATCTCGGGGATCGTGATTCTCGGCGCGATCATGTCGATCCTCGACACGACGATCGTCAACGTCGCGCTGGACAGGCTCGGTCGAGAGCTGCACACGTCCATCGCGAACATCCAGTGGGTCGTGACCGGCTATCTGCTGTCGCTCGCGGCGGTGATCCCGATCTCCGGATGGGCGGGCCGGCGGTTCGGGGCCAAGCGGGTCTACCTGACCTCGCTGTTCCTGTTCACAGTCGGGTCCGTCCTCTGCGGCGTCGCGAGCTCGGCGACCGAATTGATCGTGTTCCGCGTCATCCAGGGCGTGGGCGGCGGCCTGATCCTGCCGGTCGGCCAGATGATGATGGCCGCCGCCGCGGGGCCCCGGCGCATGGGACGCGTGATGAGCGTCGTCGCGGTGCCGGCGATGTTGGCGCCGATCCTGGGGCCCGCGCTGGGCGGCTTCATCCTGGACAGCACGACCTGGCGCTGGATCTTCTTCGTCAACGCCCCTATCGGGGTCGTTGCCTTCATCGCGGCGCTGCGGGGACTTCCCCGCAGTGAGCCGGAGGACGCTGGGCGGCTCGACGTCCTCGGGTTGCTGCTGCTCGTCACCGGCATGCCGCTGATCACGTACGGGCTTGCCGAGATCGGCAAGACGGGCGGCTTCTCGTCCGCGAAGGTGCTCGCACCGATCATCGGCGGACTGGCACTGGTCGGGCTGTTCATCGCCCACGCTCGGCGCGTGCCACGGCCGCTGCTCGACGTTCGCCTGTACGCGAGTCGAACCTTCTCGTCCGCCTCGATCACCACTTTCTGCCTCGCCGCCGCGCTGTTCGGAGCGATGATCCTGATGCCGCTCTACTACCAGCAGGTACGCCACGAGAGCGTGCTGGCGACAGGGTTGCTCGTCGGCCCGCAGGGCCTCGGCGCGGCGCTCGCGATGCCGATCTCGGGCCGCTTGACGGATCGCATCGGGGGCGGCCCGCTGGCGGTGTTCGGCGTGATCGTCACGACTCTGACCACCATCCCGTTCGGATTGATCGGCGCTCACACGTCACTCGTGTGGCTGTCCGTGTGGATGGGCCTGCGGGGTATCGGCATCGGCTTCGCGTTCATGCCCGCGATCGCCGCCGCGTTCGCGGCGCTGAAGCCGCACGAGCTGAACGACGCGACGCCGCAGATGAACGTCCTGCAGCGACTGGGCGGCTCGATCGGCACGGCCGTGCTCGCGGTGGTCCTGCAGCGGGCGCTCATATCGGCGCACCATCCGCTCACGCCGACGGGGGTCGCCGGCGCGTACTCGATCGCCTTCTGGTGGTCGCTCGGCATCACGGCCCTGGCAGTCATTCCCTCGATCGTGCTGCTGCGGGCCGAGCGTCAGGCCAGGGCTCCCACCCCCGTTCCGTTCGCCGAAGTGCCACCCCCGGAGCCGATCGGCGCCTGATGACCGCCATCGCACCGACACGCGGGAAGGCGCAGGCGATGGAGGCGCTTGCCCAGTCGTTCAAGCGGGCGACCGCGGCGGCGCGCCGGCTGCGCGGACGGGAGACGCAGAAGCCGGGGGGACTCAGCCACGCGCAGTACCAGGTGTTGTTCGAGCTGTTGCGCAGAGGCGAACTGCCCGCCGGCGGGTTGGCCGCGGTGGCCGACGTCTCGCCGGCGAGCATGACGCAGATGCTCGACCGACTCGCCGACGCCGGCCTCGTCGAGCGCGTCCGGTCTGAAGAGGATCGGCGGATAGTCGGGGCCCGCCTGACGGACGCTGGCCGCGAGGCGTGCGAGGAGCGGCGCGCGGCCCTGGAGCCGCTGTGGAGGGAGATGCTCACCGGGTTCAGCGCGACTGAGCTGCACACGGCGGCAGCCGTGCTGGATCGGCTCACCGCGCTCTACGAGCGGCTCAGCCGCGATTCCGCCTAGCTGCTCAGCCCGCTTCCCAGCGGCGTTTTCCGATCGCTGGTCCGGGCACGGACTAGAGAAGGGGAAGAGACCGTGTCACTGGTGAGATCCGTACTGAACGCCGGCGCCAAGGGCGTCGTCGGGGCCGCCGCTTGGGGCGAGATGGTGATCGACGACTTCGTCCATCTCCGCCGGACGCTCGGCGGGGGCGACATCGACGCGTGGGATCCGAACTACATCCGCCGCGTCCTGCCGGCCTGGCGCGCCATCATGGGCACCTACTTCCGCGGCGAGGTGCGCGGGCTCGAAAACATTCCCGACGAAGGCCCGTCGCTGCTCGTCGGAAACCACTCGGGCGGCACGATGATCGCCGACACCTTCGTCTTTGCCGGCGAGTTCTACGCGCACTTCGGGCCCGATCGGCGCTTTCACCAACTCGCGCACGACATCGCCGTCCGCGTACCGGGAACCGGAATCAGTCGCTGGGGCACCGTCGCCGCCTCGCACGAAAACGCCCGGAGGGCGTTCGACAAGGGGGCGCCGGTCCTGGTCTACCCGGGCGGCGACTACGAGACGTTCCGCCCGAGCTGGCACTCGGACCGGATCGAATTCGGCGGCCGCAAGGGCTTCGTCAAGCTCGCCCTGGAGCGCGGCGTGCCGATCGTGCCGGTGGTCGCGATCGGCGGCCAGGAGACCGCGCTGTTCGTCACGCGCGGCGAGCGTGCCGCCAAGGCCACCGGGTGGGCGGATCTCACGAGGATCAAGGTGCTGCCCGTGGCGTTCGCGCCGCCGTTCGGCATCAGCCTGCTCGACCTCCCCCTCCGGCTCCCGATCCCCGCGAAGATCACCGTCGAGGTGCTGCCGCCGATCGACGTCGTCGATCGCTTCGGCCCGAGGCCCGACCACGAAGAGGTCTACGAGGAGGTCACGGGCGAGATGCAGGACGCTCTATCCGAGCTGCAGGAGCAGCGGACCATGCCGGTGGTCGGATAGGGATCCGATCCGGTGCTTCGGCGCCCTTGACTTGGGGCGCTGACCCGCAGAGAATCGCGCCAACCGGAAGCAGGAGGGACGAGGCTCACGGTGACGCGCGCAGGCGAACCACGGACGGCGGCGCTCCCGCCCCAGGTCCTGCTGCTGATCGGCGTCTTGGCCATCGCCATCTTCGGACAGGGCGGCTACTACGCGACGAGCCAGGCGCTCATCGCTGTCGGTCTCGTTCTGGCCGTGCTGGTCGCCCTCCGCACCAGGGGGCCGCCGTGGGCTGATCTGCGGAGTGCGCCCCTGGCCGCATGTGGCGCACTCGCCGCCTGGGCATTGCTCCGGGCCACGCTTGGGGGCGACCCCAACCACGCGAGCGGCTACCTGCTGATGCTCGCTGGACTAGCCGCCGTGATCGTCGTCTGCCAGCACGCGACCCGGACGGAGCGCGACCTGCTGATCGACGCCGTGGTCGCGCTCGCGGTGGTCGCTGCCCTGAGCGGCCTCATCGGCGTCGCCTGGCACTACAAGCCCTGGGCGCTCGAGTACGGCCACGTCTGGCGCGCGGCCACGACCGTGACGTACATGAACGCCGCCGCCGGGCTGCTGGTGCCAGTCGGGCTGCTGGCACTCGGCCGGCTCACCGACCAGCCGCGCTCGCGGGTTCGAGCGGCGGCCGCCTGTGTGGTGCTGGCGGGCGCGGCGGCCACGCTCAGCCGAGGCGGCGCGCTGGCGTTCGTGGTCGGCGCCACCGTGCTCGCCGGGCTCGTCGGCCCGCGCCGCTTCGTGCGGGCCGCCGGCCCGCCGGTGTTCGGCGCCGCAATCGCATGGGCGGGGTCGGTTCCATCGATCGTTCATGCCCATTCGGCACCCGGGATCGCCGTACTCGGCCTTGTCGTTGGCGTAGCCGCCGCGATGGTCCTTGCCCGCCCTCCCGCGCGCGGGGTGCGGCGGATCGCCGTCGCGGCCGCCGTAGCGGCGACGGTGGCGCTCGGCGTGGCGGCGGCAGCCGGCGGCGGGCTCGATCGGATCGGCGCGCAGCGGCTCAGATTCGGGGAACCCGAGCGCGGCGCCGCCGGCGCAGCGGCGTTGCGCGTCGCGGAGAACCATCCTCTGGTGGGCGTCGGACCGCGCCAGGCAACCCTGGCGTGGGCTGGCCCCAACGGCCAAACGCTCGTCGCGCGCTACGCACACGACGAATATCTCCAGGTCGTGGCCGAGCTCGGCGCGTTCGGACTGGCGCTGCTCGTCGCCCTGATTGGCGCGCTTGGGCTCCAGCTCTGGCGCGCGCGGCGGTGGGCCACGTCACGAGGGCTTTGGGCGGGAGCCGCCGGCGCGCTCGTCGCAGCCACGGTGCACGGCGGGTTCGACTTCTTGTGGCACGTGCCGGCGGTAGTGCTCGCGTGTGCCGCGCTGGTGGGGGCAACCAGCAGTAGGGAATCGGCGACCGCAGTCGCCACGCAGTGGTCGCGCCGAGCTGCTTTGCGCGACCAACGAACGAAAGGGTCGGTGTTCACATGAACGTGCAACTTTCACGCTGGTACGAGAGCTCGCGTGCGCGCGTCGGGCACAAGCTGGGTGCTTGTCCCCGCTGCATGCGAACCTCGCTTGCGATCGCGATTGCGGCGTGGATCGCCTACGGCGTCGCGCGGGCCGTGAGCGGAGAACCGCTGCTGCACCTGGCCGCGCTGGTGGTCGCGGGAGCGTTCACGATCCTGTTGCTCGCGCATATCGGCGCGTTCTACGTACGTGCCACCCGCCACTGGAGGGCGGGCACGTTCCTGACCAGCACCGACGCGGGTGGCCCGCAGGAGCACAGCCGCCGGCGCTTCATGGTCACGAGCGCAGCGCTGCTGGGCGGCGCGCTGCTCGCCCCGCTGTCGCGGGTCATCGCGTCGCCCGTGCTCGCGAGCTCGTCGCCACCCGTGCCGTGTGACTGCCAAGCCCCGAACCCGAAGGAGCCGAAGACACCCTGTCCGTCGTGCCGGTGCAGGACGGCGGCTCCGCCGAAGCAGCCCACCGATCGGTGCAGCAAGAACGAGAACCAGGGCGTGATCATGGAGACGACGGCGAAGGGGGCATGCGCGGGCACACTCAAGAACTGCGGTGGCGACTGCACGCGCACGTTTACGTGGCGCTGTGAGCCCGTGGCCAAGAAGAGCAACGCGTTCCACTGGAAGAACATCAAGGAGAGCGACAGTTGCCCGACGACCGGATCGCCGCAGGACGAGACCACGAAGAGCACGGGCAAGTGCCACGGAAAGGGGTGCAAGGAGCAGAACGTCGAGTGCGGCAAGGAGACGACCTGGACCTGCGACCCGCACGCCAGCGAGGGGAACGATCCCAAGGGCCGCTGGACCGGGACCACTGTCGACAAACCGCCGTGTCCGGTGTCATGAGGTAGCGCCGGCGCCGAGAGCGCGAGCCCCTGGGGGCTCACCGGGCCTGGCCGTGACCTACCTCTACGCCGGGGCTCAGAGCTACTCGACTTTCGAGCGCGAACCTGAGAGGTTACGCGCAGGCATCCTTCAGCTCTGCGGAAGGGAGAAGCAATGCCGACATTGCGCCCACAGAGGCTCTCCGGACTGGTGGTGATACCCACCGTGGAGCTGGACGGGGGCATCTACCGGGTCTCCATCGCGATCGACGTCGGGATGTCGCGCGTCCCACCACCCGAGGTCGTCAGCCGGGAGGACCTGATCGCCGACCTGCGGAATGCGGTCGAGGGGAGCTTCGAGCCGATCGCGAGCCCGGATCCCGGGCCCCTCCCGATGCGTGCCCTTCGAGTCGTGCAGGCGCGGGGCGAGTTCACGTTCTCGAAAGGAGTGAATGCACCGGACGAGCTGGTCGTCACTGTTCGGGGCGATCGCAAGTCGTTCCCGATGTCCCAAACGCTGACGCCGACGGGTGGCTTCAGCCAGGAGCCGCAAGAGGGCGACCCGTTCCCGAGCTCGCCGGCCACCCCCGCCGTCTTCACGCACCGCTTGCGGAACATCTGGCCGTTCCCGAGACCGAGGTGCTGCGTCGGAGGATTCGAGGCCCCCGTGAACTCCAGCACGGACGCGACCGCCAAGCTCGAGTTCTTCGAGATGGCCGCGGACTTTTCGGCGCGCGGGCTCAGGTGCCGGTGCAGCTGCTGCGAGTACCGGCAGTTCGTCCGCGGAACCTTCGGCGACGCCGCAGGAGCTCACATCCGGTTCGACCTGCCGTCGGGTCCGCTCGACCCCGTCGAGTATCGCGAGGATGGCGCCATCGACGAGTTCGGTCCGGGCAGGCCCGGCTACTACGGGCATCGGGACACAAGCACGCCGGGCGACACATACAGCGGGACTGGAAGCGCGATCGGTCCTGCGTCCGTGAGTGGCACGGGCGCGGCCAAGGGCTGTGCGTATGGCGGAAGGGAAACGCCAAGCTGTCCTCCGACCGACGGTGTCCACCTGGAATTCCTCGGCCTGATCGTCGACGTGTGCCGGGGAAGGGTCGCCGCCAAGCGGAAGTGGAGCGTCGACCTTTAATGATCGATGGCTAAGCGGCTATCGCTTCCGCGGGCGACGCGGTTGAGCGAACGTCCCGCGCTGACGGCTATGGCGCTTGTCGCGGGACGTTCAGCGTCGCGGCGAGGGCGAGTAGTCGATTAGGGCGTTCGTAGACGTCGTCGGAGCTGATGCGCCGGACCGTCCAACCCGCGTTCTCCCAGCACGCCTGCTTACGCGCGTCCTCGCCGACGTCGAGGTGGAACGGACCACCGTCGATCTCGATTAGCACCTTCGTATCCCAGGTCAGGTCGGCCTCCTCACCGGCAACGCTGGCGTTCAGGCGGGGGAGCGCGTAACCGGCCCCGAGCAGGATCTGGAGCGCGCGGACCTCCGCTCCGCTTCGCGCGCGCTCGATCGGAAGTCCCGTGTAGCGCGCGATGACGGCGAGAAGCCGGTGCGAGCCACGGCGTCCGCGGTGGCGACAGAGGCAGTCGGCGATCGCCTCGATGGTGGTCAGCGTCAACCGGACGGCCTCGCGCACCGCGCGGGCCAACGCCGTCTCACTGATTCGAGGAGCGAGATCCAGCAGGGTTCGCGGCACCGCCGTTATCGGGATCCCGCGCAGTGTTGCGTGATCGCCCTCCAGGATGGAGCTCCTGAAGACCAGAACGCCACCGTGGCGACGCGGCCCGCCACTGCCAGCTCGCGTCACCGTCACGAGATGGCCCCGCTGCCACGAGAACCCCCACGCCGCCGCCGCACTAGCGTGGCTCAGGCGTGTCCCGGACGCCGTGAGCGTGGCGGCCATCCACCGACCCCACTCGTCGTGCGCGAGGACCGGGGGGAGGGCGAAGACACCCTGCTCCACGATCACGAGGCGCCCTGCCGCGACTCGATGGGCGATCGCGGCGACGCTCAGCCCCAAGTCCGCCAGCTGCGCGCGCGACACGCGGTTGAACTGCTTGCCAGCCAGTCTTGCGATTCGAACGTCCTGCACTGGCGACTATAGGCCGCAACGCGGGACGTTCGCCCCCGGGGGCGGCCGAGAATGGCGCGGCGAGCGCAAAAATGCTCGCCTGCTTCAGCGGAGGGGGAGGGATTCGAACCCCCGAGGGACCTGACGGCCCCTAACGGCTTTCAAGGCCGCCGCATTCAACCGCTCTGCCACCCCTCCTTGGCGGAGGCTAGCGGGAGGCGCGCGGCTCGACAGGCCCGATAGTCGCGGGCGCCCCGTACGAATGGAGCACCTCCGGCACGCGGATCGATCCGTCGTCTTGCTGGTGGTTCTCGGCTATCGCGATCAGCGTCCGCCATGTGGTCGCCGTGCCGTTCAGCGTGTGGAGATGACGCGGCGCGGCTCCCTCCGAGGGCCGGTAGCGGGCGTCGAGCCGGCGCGCCTGGAAGTCCGTGGTGTTGGAGCAGGAGGTGACCTCGCGGTACGCCTCCTGACCCGGCATCCAGGCCTCGAGGTCGTACTTCTTGGCGGCCGAGGCGCCCAGATCCCAGGCGGCAATGTTCACCACTCGGTAGGGGATCTCGAGCGCCTGAAACAGTTCCTCCTCGATCGACAGCAGCCGCTCGTGCTCCTCCTCGGATGCCTCGGGCTCCACGAACGAGAACATCTCGACCTTGTCGAACTGATGCACGCGGAAGATTCCGCGCGTGTCCTTCCCCGCCGCGCCCGCCTCGCGGCGGAAGCACGGCGAGAAGCCCGCGTAGCGGCGAGGCACGTCGTCGGCCGAGAGGATCTCGCCCGCGTGCAGCGAGGCCAGCGCGACCTCGGACGTCCCCGTTAGGTACAGCTCGTCCTCGGTCAGCGAGTAGATCTGCTGCTCGGTGTCGGGAAGGAAGCCGGTGCCGAACATCGCCTCCTCGCGCACGAGCACCGGAGGGATGACCGGCTCGAACTCGCGCTGGCCGAGGACGTCGAGCGTCCAGCGAACCATCGCCAACTCCAGCAGCACGAGCGGGCCCCGGAGGTAGGCGAAGCGCGAGCCAGCCACCCGTGCCCCGGCCTCCATGTCGATCATCCCCTCGAGCAGATCCAGGTGGTCGCGCCCGCTCCGCCCGGACTCGCCGACCTCGCGCACGACCTCCTCCTCGGTCGGCGCCGACTCCGCCGGCAGGTTGGGCAGGCTCGCGCGGACGGCCTCGAGGCGCTTCTCGACCTCCGCCACCTGCGCCTGGATCTCCTTCACACGCGCGGCCACCCCGCGCATTTCCTCGATCGCCCCCGACGCATCCCCGCCCCCGCGCTTGGCCTCGGCGATCGCCTCGTTCGCGCGGTTCTGCTCCGCCTGGAGCGCCTCGCGCTCGGGCAACAGCTCGCGCCGCCGTCGATCCAGCTCCAGCACCTCGTCGACGGCCTCCGCCGGCACGCGCCGGCGCGCGAGCGCGGCCTTCACGCCCTCCGGGTCCTCGCGGATGAGCTTCAGGTCGAGCACGCGGCCCGCCCCTCCCCTATCAGCCGCCTCCGCCCGTCTTGCCCTGCGCCGGGGCCTTCTTGCCCGCGTAGCGCTCCACGAAGAGGGCGACGTCCTCGGCATCCCGACCGACAACGACGTTCGCCGGCATGATCGATCCCGAGAAGCCGCCGTTCTGGATCGCGAACAGGACGTCGTCGCGGTTCTCCTTGCGGACGTTGAAGTTCGGGCCGTCGGTGCGTTCCCCCGGGGCGGCCTGGCCCTCCGGCTTCGACCCGCGCGCGTTCGCGGCGTCGAGCGTGTGACAGCCGCTGCAGCGCTCGTTGAAGAGGATCGCGCCGTGGTGAAGCGCCGCATCGCTCTTCGACACCTCTACGTGGCCACCGCACCCCGCGATCAGGATGCCGCCAGCGGCCGCTGCGCAGGCGAGTAGAGGCCTAGCCGGCAACACGGCGGCGCATATTAACCGCGCCAGGCCCACCGCCGAGAGGCCCCGATGAGATGATCCGGCGCGGTCCGGCGCACGAAGGTCAAGTCGGACTTACCCACTCGCAAAGGAGAAGAGATGGCGAACGACAACGTCGAGTTGCTGCAGGGCGCCTACGAGGCGTTTGGCCGCGGGGACATCCCCGCTGTGATGGAGGTCTTCGCGGACGACATCGATTGGAGCGTCGCCGAGGTCCTTCCGCAGGGCATGAGGGTGCGGGGCAAGGACGAGGTCGGCGGGTTCTTCCAGCGATTGGGCGACGCCTGGTCGAACCTCCAGCTCGACATCGACGCCTTCGTCGCGGAGGGCGACCGCGTCTGCGTGATCGGCCAGGCCAGCGGCACACACGACGGCGCCGACACCGGCTACGGGTTCGTCCACTCCTGGACGATGCGCGACGGAGCCGCCGTGGGCTTCCACGAGTACGCCGATCCCGCGCCCGAGCTTCTCTCGTAACGGAAGGAAACGACGCCGGGGCCACGAATCTCCAGTGGCCCCGGCGCCGGCCTGGACGGTTGACCCGCAGCACTGACGCTTCCCGGCGACCGTCCTCATCGGCGGCGATCAGAGCCGGCGTCGGGGCTTTCTCCTCTTAGAACCCGCCGCCGGTCGACGCCGCTCGCAGGCTGAGCGTGACGATCAGGATCGCCCCGATCGTCATCGTCCCGATCTCGCGAAGGACGATCCGCCGCGCCAGCAGGATCTGCTCGCGGCGATCCATCGACTCGAGGTCGCCCGCGTGCGCGACCTCGCTCTGGGCAATCGTCACCCGCGCGCCCTCACAGACAAGCGAGATCACGAGCGGCGCGATCCCGTACAGGTAGTGGAGCGAGTCGGGCGGGCGCTTCCCATTGGCGAGCAGCACCACGCCGAGCACCACCTCCGCGACGACCACGACCTGCGCCGCGCGCAGCAGGTACCAGAAGATCTCGGACGGCACACGGCGCGTCCAGGCGACCCCGCCCCAGGTCGCGGCGAGCGCGTTCGAGACGAGCACCGCGATGCCCAGGATCAGGTGAACGTGGCTCACCAAGCGCCCTTTCGCACTATGTAGCAACTTGTCACAAGCTCGTGTATAAACCGCGCGCCCGATGCTGAAGAGCTATCTGCCCGCCCTCGTCTTCATTGCGCTGGGAACCGGCACGGGCGTCGCGTTCACCATCTTGAACGGGGTGCTCGGCCCGCGTCGTCCGAGCAAGGTGAAGTCGGAGCCGTACGAGTGCGGGCTGCCCTCCGAGGTCACCTCGAGCTTCCGCTTCGGGATCAGCTTCTACCTGATCGCGATGCTCTTCATCCTCTTCGATATCGAGGTGGTCTTCCTCTACCCCGTGGCGGTCGGGCTGAGGGCGTTCGGGACCTTCGCGCTCGTCGAGACGATCGTCTTCATCGTGCTGCTGTTCGTGGCGTTCGTCTTCGTCTGGAGGAGGGGCGCACTCGAATGGAAGTGACGCGCCGGCCCGTCGAGGGGGGCGACGACCTGCGCATCCGCCAGCTTCGCGCGCGTCAGATGCTGCGGGGCGAGCTGGAGGGCGAGGACCTCGACCGCTACATGGAGGAGCGGGTCGGCCTGACCACGCTCGAGAAGGCGCAGAACTGGGCGCGGGCAAACGCCCCCTGGCCGCTCACCTTCGGGCTGGCCTGCTGCGCCATCGAGATGATCAGCGTGGTGGGCTCGCCGCGGATGGACGCCGCGCGCTTCGGCGCGGAGGTCTTCCGGGCGTCCCCGCGGCAGGCGGACATGATCATCCTCTCGGGCCGGGTCTCGGTAAAGATGGCTCCGGTCATCCGCCGCATCTACGACCAGATGCTGGAGCCGAAGTGGGTGATCTCGATGGGGGCCTGCGCCTCCAGCGCGGGCATGTTCAACAACTACGCGCTCGTCGCCGGGGCCGACAAGTTCCTGCCGGTCGACGTCTACGTCCCCGGCTGCCCGCCCCGGCCCGAGGCCCTGATGTACGGGATCATCAAGCTGCAGAACAAGATCAAGGGCCAGCCGGACCTCGGCTGGCGCGAGCGCTACCACGCGCAGGGCACGGAGGAGCTCGCGTGAGCGAGCTCCGTTCACGGAGATAGGCCTTGCCTGACGCCACCGGCCTGGAGCTGATCGCCGCCGCCGTACGCGAACGCCTGGGCGACGAAACGGTGGTGGGCACCGACTACCACCGCGAGCAGGCCATGCTGGAGGTGGCGCCCGGCTCCGTGCACGACACGATCGCCTACCTCAAGGAGGAGGCGGACGAGCCGTTCGAGCTCTTGATGAGCCTGCACGGCTGCGACTACTTCCCGGCGGAGCCGCGGCTGGGGGTCCACTACCAGCTCCTCGCGATGCAGCGCACCGACCGCCTGGGCGTGAAGACGCGCGTGGGGGTCGAGGAGCCGCGCGTGCCGACGATCGTCGACCTCTACTCCGGAGCGGACTTCCAGGAGCGCGAGGTCTTCGACATGTTCGGGGTCGTCTTCGACGGCCACCCCGACCTGCGCCGGATCCTCATGCCCGAGGACTACGAGGGTCACCCCCAGCGGCGCGACTTCCCGATGGGTGGCGAGCCGGTGCTCTTCACCTTCAACGAGCACGAGATCCCGCGCTGGTATGAGTGACCCTCGGCCGACCGACGTGCCATACCGGGAGCGCGAGCAATCGGTCACGATCGAGCGGCTGGGCGGGCCGGACGCCCCGGTTTACGGCACCGCTCTCGAGCCGGAGACCGAGCTCTTCACGATCAACATGGGGCCGCACCACCCCGCTACGCACGGGGTGCTCCGGCTGCTGCTCACGCTGGAGGGCGAGGTGGTCCGGTCGGTGACGCCGCTCATCGGCTACGTCCACACCGGCATCGAGAAGAGCTGCGAGGACCAGGCCTACTGGAAGGTCATCCCGTTCGTCGAGCGGATGGACTACCTCGCCTATTACTACAACGCGCTCGTGTTCTGCATGGCGGTGGAGCAGCTCGTCGAGGAGGAGGTTCCGCCGCGCGCGCAGTACCTGCGGGTGATCCACCTCGAGCTGAACCGGATCGCGAGCCACCTGTTCTGGCTCGGCACCTCGGCCCTGGACCTCGGCGCGATCTCGATCCTCTGGTACGCGCTCCGCGACCGGGAGAAGATCCTCGACATATTCGAGATGTCGAGCGGCCAGCGCCTGCACCCGCGCTACTTCCAGGTGGGCGGGGTCGTGGAGGACATCCCGCCGGGCTTCGAGCAGAAGGTGCGCGCGTTCATCCCCGACATGGAAGCCCGGATCGACCAGTACGAGGCGATCCTCGACCGCAACGAGATCCTCCTCCAGCGGCTCAAGCACGTCGGCCAGGTCCCGCTCGAGACGCTCCTCGACCTGGGGGTAAGCGGTCCGCTGCTGCGGGCGGCCGGCCACCCGTGGGACCTGCGCAAGGCGATGCCGTACTCGTCGTACGACCACTTCGACTTCAAGATCCCGATCGGCACGCAGGGGGACAACTACGACCGCTACCGGGTGCGCATGGCGGAGATGCGCGAGTCGCTGCGGATCGTGGAGCAGGCGCTCGACGGACTGCCCGAGGGGCGCTACATCACCGACAACCGCAAGATCGCGTTGCCGCCGCGACACGAGCTGGCGACCAGCATGGAGGCGCTGATCCACCACTTCAAGCTGGTGACCGAGGGCTTCCGGGTGCCGCCGGGCGAGGTCTACGCGGCCATCGAGTCCCCCCGCGGCGAGCTCGGCTGCTTCGTGCTGGCGGACGGATCGGCGAAGCCCGCGCGCGTGCACATGCGCGACCCGTCGTTCGTGAACCTGCAGGCGCTGCGGTACATGGCGGAGGGCCGGCTGATCGCGGACCTGATCGCCTCGATCGCGATGCTCGACCCGATCCTCGGAGGCATCGACCGCTGATGGACGAGGAGCGCGACGACCGGGCCGACCGCGGGGTGCCAGACGTCGAGCGCCCGCCCGAGGGCCCGCCGCTGCCGGACCAGGTGGGGGCCGGCGGGGCGATGGGTGCGCGCCCCGACGTGGCCGAGGGCTGGGACCGCCCGGCGGACCTCGAGAAGGACCCCGCGCTCGTGCCGGACATCGCGGAGACCGACGTGCCCGACGACCTGCGCGGAGAAATCGAGCGCCTGATGTCGCTCTATCCCGACCGCCGCTCGGCCACCATCCCGGCCCTCCACGCCGCACAGGCGGCGCACGGCTGGTGCTCGCCCGAGGCGATCCGCCAGGTGGCCGCGGTCATGCGCGTCACGCCGGCCTACCTGTCGTCGGTGGCGAGCTTCTACGACATGCTCAACGAGCGACCTGTCGGTCGCCATCACGTGTACGTGTGCACGAGCGTCGCCTGTCACACGGTCCACGCGCGACGCGTCTACGAGGCGATTGCCGGCGAGGCGGCGGCCTCCGAGCTCGAGGACACCGAGATTCGCCAGTTCGAGTGCCTCGGCGCCTGCGACATGGCGCCGATGGCCTCGATCGACGGGCGCTACGTGGGGCCGCTGCACGAGAGCGACGCGCCCGAGATCGTCGCTGCGATCCGCGAGGGCCGCCAGCCGCTGCCCGGCCGCGGCCTCGAGGACTCGGACTACCGCCTCCCGTGGGGAGGCCGAGCGTAGAAATGCCCCTCGACGAGCTCCGGCTGATGAAGAACATCAACGAGCCCGGGCTCGCGGGGATCGAGGTCTACGAGCGGCTCGGCGGCTACCAGGCCCTGCGCAAGGCGCTCACCGAGATGGAGCCCGAGGAGGTGCTGCACGAACTCGAGGAGTCGGGGCTGAGGGGCCGCGGCGGCGCGGGATTCTCGATGGGCAAGAAGGCCAGCTTCATCCCCAAGGGCACGATGGACAAGTACCTCTGCTGCAACGCCGACGAGTCCGAGCCGGGGACGTTCAAGGACCGCCTGCTGATGCAGAAGAACCCGCACCGGCTGATCGAGGGAATCGTGATCGGCGCGATCGCGGCGGGCGCGAACAAGGCGTTCATCTACATCCGCGGCGAGTACGAGCTGCAGGCCGAGATCCTTGACCGGGCGGTCGCCGAGGCCTACGAGCGCGGCTACCTGGGCGACCGGATCCTCGACTCGGAGCACTCCGTCTCGCTGGTCGTGCACCGCGGCGCGGGCGCCTACATCTGCGGCGAGGAGACCGGGCTCCTCGACTCGCTCGAGGGCAAGCGCGGCAACCCTCGACTCAAGCCGCCGTTCCCGGCCAACCAGGGGCTGTACCAGGGTCCCACCCTGATCAACAACGTCGAGACTCTCTGCAACGTCCCCCTCATCGTCGAGAACGGCGCGGAGTGGTTCAAGTCGGTGGGCACCGAGAAGTCGAGCGGCACCAAGATCGTGTCCGTGTCCGGCAACGTGCGGCGGCCGGGCAACTACGAGATCGAGCTCGGCATGCGCTCGGGCGACATCGTCTACGGCCTCGCCGGCGGGCCACCCGAGGGCCGCCGTGTGAAGTGCTGGTTCCCCGGCGGGTCGTCGGCGCCGGTGCTGCTCGAGGAGGACCTGGAGCTCGCCTACGACTTCGAGACGATGGCGGAAGCCGGCTCGATGCTCGGCTCGGGGTCGCTGATCGTCGTGGACGACTCGGTGCCGATCGTGTCGCTCGCCCTGCGCCTGGCCGAGTTCTACCGCCACGAGTCGTGCGGCAAGTGCACCCCCTGCCGGGAGGGCACGAACTGGACCGTGAAGATGCTCGAGCGCATCGATCACGGCGAGGCGACGCCGGCCGACCTCGACGTCATGGCCGACGTCCAGACCAACATCATCGGCAACTGCCTGTGCGTGCTCGGCGACTCGATGGCGATGCCCGTCGGGTCGATGATCGAGAAGTTCCGCGACGAGTTCGAGGCGCACATCGAAGAGGCCCGGAGGCGCAACGGGGGGCTGCCGCTGGCCGCCCACGGAGGTCGCGCGGACGAGGCCGTCGGGAGTCCCGCCGCCTAGCAGCGGAGCGCCATGCCGAGACCCGAGCAGCGCTTCGTGACGTTCGAGATCGACGGCCGTGAGGTGTCCGCGCCCCAGGGCGCGATGCTCGTCGACGCCGCCAAGTACGGCGACGTGGAGATCCCGGTCTTCTGCTACGAGCCCAAGCTCGGCCAGCCGGTCGGCGCGTGCCGGATGTGCCTGGTCGAGATCGAGGGGATCCCGAAGCTCCAGACCGCGTGCTCCACCGCGGTCAAGGACGGCATGGTGGTGATCACCACCTCGGACCAGGTGAAGGCGGCGCAGAACGCGGTCGTCGAGTTCCTGCTGATCAACCACCCGCTGGACTGCCCGGTCTGCGACAAGGGTGGGGAGTGCCCGCTGCAGGACATCTCCTTCGGATGGGGCGCGGGCCGATCGCGCTACATCGAGCCGAAGCGGCACTTCAAGAAGCCGATCGAGCTGTCGCCACTCGTGGCGATCGACCGCGAGCGCTGCATCCTCTGCTACCGCTGCGTGCGCTTCTCCCAGGAGGTGGCCGAGGACTACCAGCTGGTGTTCCTGGAGCGCGCCGACCACACCTACGTGGGCACGCACGACGGGCACCCGTACGTGGGGCCGTTCAGCGGGAACATCGTGGAGCTCTGTCCCGTCGGCGCACTCACGAGCACGGCCTACCGCTTTAGGGCGCGGCCGTGGGACATCGAGGGCTCGGGGTCGGTCTGCACGCTCTGCCCGAGCCAGTGCAACGTCGAGCTGACGGTGCGCGACGACAAGAAGGTCCTCCGGGTGCTGGCACGCGACAACGTCGAGGTCGACGACGGCTGGCTGTGCGACAAGGGCCGCTTCGGCTACCAGGCGTTCCACGCGGCCGAGCGCGTACTCGAGCCGATGATCCGCGAGGGGGGCGGCCTTCGGCCGGTGTCGTGGGAGCGAGCGATGGCGGAGGCGGTCAACGGCCTGGATCGGGCGGACGAGGGCACCGCGGCGATCGTCGGCGGGGAGGCCACCAACGAGGAGGGCTTCCTGCTCCAGTTCCTGATGCGGGAGGTCCTCGGGTCCCCGCACCTCGACTCCCGGATCGGCGGACCGATCGACGCCGAAACGGCGAGGTTGCTCGCTCGGCCGGACCTCACGGCCGCGGTCTCCGACATCGATCACGCCGGGGCCGTGCTGGTGCTCGGGACGGAGCTCGTCGACGAGGCTCCCATCCTCGACCTCCGGGTGCGCAAGGCCGTACGCCGAAGCGGTGTCCCGCTGGTCGTGGCCACCAGCCGGCCGAGCTCGCTCGATCCGAATGCGGACGCGGTGGTCCGCTACGCGCCCGGCTCCGAGGAGGCGCTGATCGGCGCGCTGATCGCGGAGCTCGGCGGCGGCCCGGCTGAGGATCCGCGTCCCGCGCGACCCGGCCGCGCCTCGATGCGCGAGGCACCCGAGCTGCGCAAGCTGCGCCCGGACGGCGACAGCGGCGACCTCGCACGGTTGGCGGGTGCGGAGGAAGACGACCTGCGCGCGGCCGCGGGGCTGCTGCGCGGGGCGGGCCCCGTCGTGATCCTGTGGGGCGAGAGGGTCTCGCGGGGCGATCGCGGGCGCCAGGCCGTGGCGGCGCTGCTGGCGCTGACTCGGGTGCTCGACGTCAACAGCGGCGGCGGCTCCGGGATGATCGAGATCCCGACCGGATCGAACGGACGCGGGCTGCGCGAGGTCGGCTGCCTGCCGAACCTGAAGGCGGGACTGGTCGACGCGGACGTAGCCGGGCATTGGGCAGCCCAGATCGCGCAGAACCTCGGCCATGACCTGAGCGGACTGATCCTCTTCCAGGCCGACCCGCTGCGCACCCATCCGGATCGCGGCGCCTGGGAGCGCGCGCTCGACCGGGCGACGTTCGTCCTGGCGTTCGCCGACTTCCTCGACGAGTCCGTGAGCCGGTTCGCGAACGTGGTCTTCCCGGCCGAGGCCTACCCGGAGAAGGAGGGCACCGTCACGCATCCGGACGGGCGGGTCCAGCGCGTGCGCCAGGCGATCGGCCGCCCCGGCTCGGTGCGCGCGCAGACGTCGCTCCTACTCGAGCTGATCACGGCGCTGTCGGGGGCGCCGTTCGACCTCACCCCGGCGCAGGTCACGCGCCTGATGACGGACACGATCCCCTTCTACCGCGGGCTGACGCTCGACGAAATCGGCGGCCGCGGCGTGCGCTGGCAGGATCGCGACGCCGCCGGCCAGCTGCCTCAGACCCCGCTCCCCGAGATCCGGCTCGGCACGCCGCCCGAGCGGCCGAAGGGGATGCTGCTCGGCACCGCGCCGTCGCTGTGGGCCGGGCGTGAGACGCAGCACGCGGCGAGCCTCCGCTTCCTGGCCCCGCGGCAGCGCGCGGAGCTCTCGGCCGACGACGCGCGCAAGCTCGGAGTGGCGCCGGGCGACGAGATCGAGGTGTCCGTGAACGGCACGACCGTGCGGGCGCGGGCGGCGCTCAGATCTGGGGTGCCGGCCGGCGCCGTCTTCCTGATCGAGGGGACCAGCGAGGACAACGCGACGCTGCTCACGAACGGCGCGGTCCGCGCGGTGAAGGTGCGACGAGCGTGACCGCGACCCCGCTCGCATCGGTCTCGTTCGTGGAGTCCACGGGCGTCCAGATCGTGAAGGCACTGGTGATCTTCATGTTCGTCCTGGGCGTCGTGCCGATGATCCTGCTGCTCGAGCGCAAGCTGCTGGGCCGCTTCCAGGCGCGGCTCGGCCCCAATCGCGTCGGGCCCTTCGGGCTGCTCCAGCCGCTCGCCGACGTGCTCAAGCTGCTGTCCAAGGAGAAGTTCACGCCCGCGACAGCGGTGCCCTGGATGATGGCGATGGCGCCCGCGATCTCGATCTTCACCGCGGTGGTCACGCTGGCGATCGTCCCGTTCGGCGACGTTCGCCATCACGCCCTGTTCGGGGCCAGCTACGGGCTCTACGGCATCGACGTCTCGATCGGGATCCTGTGGGCGTTCGCGTTCGGCGCGCTCGCCTTCTACGGGCTGATGCTCGGCGGCTGGGCGTCCGGCTCGAAGTACTCGTTCCTGGGCGCCATGCGCTCGGCGGCGCAGCTCATCTCCTACGAGGTGTCGCTCGCGCTGTCGCTCCTCGGCGTGGTGATAACCGCGGGCTCGCTCTCGCTCACCGAGATCGTCGCGAAGCAGGACCACATCTGGTACGTCCTCCCGCAGATCGTCGGCTTCTTCATCTTCATCGTGGCGGCGTTCGCGGAGACGAACCGCCCGCCCTTCGACCTGCCCGAGGCCGACGCCGAGATCGTTGCCGGCTACAACACCGAGTTCGGCGGGATGCGCTTCGGCTCGTTCTTCATGGCCGAGTACATCAACATGGTCGCGATCGCGGGAATCGCGACCGCGATGTTCCTCGGCGGTTGGCACGGGCCGGGCCCGGGATCGCTCGGGCCGATCTGGGTGCTGGTGAAGATGTTCCTCTTCGTCGTGCTCTTCATCTGGATCAGGGCGACCCTGCCGAGGCTCCGCTACGACCAGCTGATGGCCTTCGGCTGGAAGATCCTGCTGCCGCTGGCCACGCTCAATGCGTTGGTCACGGCGATCCTGGTGGCCGCATGACCTGGAAGCCCTCGCAGGACGTCATCGAGGTCCAGCGCGGGCCGGACCCCGGCGGGCTGGGCGGCGCGTACCGCGCGTTCGGCGAGACGCTGCGCGGGCTGCGCACCACGTTCGGCCGCCTGGTCGAGGGGCCGGTCACGATGGAGTACCCGGAGAACAAGACGCCGGTCTACCCGCGCTTCCGGGGCCGCCACAAGCTGCACAAGTTCGACGACACCGGGCTGGAGAAGTGCGTGGGCTGCTCGCTCTGCGCGGCCGCCTGCCCGGCGGAGTGCATCCGCGTGGTGGCCGCGGAGAACACGCCGGACAACCAGGTGTCCGCGGGGGAGCGCTACGCGGCCGTCTACGAGATCAACATGACCCGCTGCATCTTCGGCGGGTACTGCGAGCTTGCCTGTCCGTTCGACGCGATCACGATGGGCAACGACTACGAGCT